>Ga0081455_10003412_pt1 | contig 18272 bp, 18 predicted proteins | sample TabmetS3T2R1_FD_70207 | JGI IMG/M metagenome (GOLD analysis project Ga0081455, IMG submission 70207) | Tabebuia heterophylla rhizosphere microbial communities from the University of Puerto Rico - S3T2R1 | ecosystem: Host-associated > Plants > Roots > Rhizosphere ...
CAGGTACACAAATTCATGAGGGCTGTCGAGGCGTATGTGGTAAAACAGGCTGAACATTCCAGGTGATCAAAGTACGAAAACATGTGCGTCTGCTACCTTTCTTGTACTTAAAAGCACTCACAAATACGGTAATATCTCACGTTCCTGCCTGCGGGGCCAACTTCCGTCACTCCCCTACAAGCAACCGAAGTCCCTGCCCATATCCACGATGTTACGGCATGGTTTGAACATACACTAGCTCCAGGGTGAGGTCAGGCCAAAGATGCGCAGCTTTGCCTCTAGTTCTCTCCGCTCGCGATGAGGAGCAAGGCTACCATCCTTTCGGCGGTTGAGCAGACCGTATTGGGTCGCGAGGTTACGGGCGTGCTCTGGGTCTTTCGAGTTAAGGGCTCCGATGATTTCAGCTTCAAGGCGCGAAAGCTGCACGGCGTGCTGTCGGTAGTCACGAAACGCTTCCCAGACGATGGGCACCCATTTCGCGACGATTTCCTCCCCGATGGTTATCGCGTAGGCGCGAATTTCCCGTTGTGCATGTTCATCCATTCTCAGATGGAGGAAGTGGAGAAGATTATGGAGATCAATCTTCCAGTACGCCTCGGTATACGTAGAGAGCGGCAGATCCTTCCGCGCCTGCTCACGCGCAACACCTGCTGTAATCCGCACCTCATAGACTTCGCGCGCCTTTTCCTGAAGCTCCTGCTCCGCAGCTGAGAGACGCTCCCCAAGGTCGGTGGGCAAGTTCCCACTACTGCCTTGTCGATTCACCGTCGACTGCCTACGCCACTCGTCTGACGGGGTGCGCTGCGCCGCATCAATGGCCACTGAGTAGCGTGTCGAATACTCATTCACCGAGTTGTGGGTGATGATCCCGTTAGCCACGAAGTTGTGGTACGGTCCCTCGACTTCCAGGTCGTAGGTCATCTTCTCCCCGACGTATTCAATGCATGCGATCCGCACGAGCTTCCCTGTTGTTAGCTTGTTCCACGCCACGCGTGGCTGCTTCCGCCACTCTGCCAGAACTGGAGGCCCGCCGAGCCGCTCAACGAATTCCAATTCGCGCCCGTGGATACGACGATGGCATTCCCCACACAGCGTGGTGAGGTTGCCTTCGTCACGAGCGCGCGATACGTCGGCCCATACAGGCACGACATGGTGTGCATGGAGTTCTGTCGCACGCTGACAACAGAGCTGGCAGGTCCAATGGTTGCGTGCATGGATACGGTGCGCGGACTGGGTCGTCCATCGCCCGATGCTCTCACGATCGACACTCATACCTCCCCGCCAGAAATTAGACGCAGCACCTGCTCGGGCTTTCCGGTTGGCTTCGCGCCATTCAGGCGTCAACTCGCGCAGCCCGAGCGTGTAGGTGCGCCCCTTGTTCCACGGCTCCTTAAAGCGTCCCCCCTTCGCGTGTTGAACCCCGTGCCGCCGTAGCCACTTCCTGACGGCGTGAGAGGAGACGCCCGCATCGTCCGCAATGTCGGCGATCTTGCGGCCGAGCACGTTGTACTGCTCGTTCAGCCACTCGCGGTCTTGATGGAGGGCAGGCCCCGCAATGGGCGTGCCATTCACGTAGAGGAAGTAGTCCCCCGTGCGGTACGAAGCGAGTCCGTTGTGTAGCGTGAGCCCGGTCATTGCCGCCAGTGTACTCCACCCGTCGGAGAAGAGGAAACGATGATCTGCCGTCGCCTCTATGGCCTTCCCGTCTGCAAGCGTGACCCGAAACACGGGCTTTACGCCATTCCTATACACCTCTACGACTCTGGTGTGCTGAATCGCCGCGGTTCCCTCGTGCATCTGCCGTAGACGCATCCGTCGAATCCGGTCGCGGCGGGAGTACGGATTCCGCTGCTTGTCCAGGCGTTGCGTGTTGCATGTGGGCTGAAAACGCTCGTAAAGCGTCTCAATCGGAATCGGGTAGCATCTACGGCCCCGGTCACTCGCTGCCCCTTTGGGGAGATCGAAGTAAATTCGTGTCCCCTCGGCCAGGCAGGCCATCCGGTGACGAATCCACTGGCGCCAGGTGTCCATGGGCACGCGCACGTGTAGTTTGATCTCACACATCTCGAATGGCGTGGTGTGCGCGTGTCGCATGAGATACCGAATGAGGCCACGGTCCTCGTGCACACGCTTGGTCCCGGCTCCGTATGAGACGCGCGCGGCCTGTACGACGGCGGCATCATCTCCCATATAATCGAGGAGGCGAACAAAGCCGTCGTCAAGGACACGAAACGGCTGGCCGAGGATCGTCTCTAGCGCCGGGACACTCGGCCGCGTCAAGCGTTCCGGGACCTGTTGCGCCTTCGATGCAGGTGCGTCCGAGGCACTTTTGCTTGCATCGGGGTTCACCCCCAAGGATCCATCTTGATGTTTCACAGTATAGACCTCCGTTTCATACGGCACGCATCATGTGGGGATCTCGAGGTATTCGCACCATGCTACGTTGGCGATAGCAGAAAGGCGCTCGGAGCAGCAACCAAAGCCGAGGAGCGACTGGACCCCTACACTTGAGCTGTGCCCCTGCGAGATGTGTGGGGGCACAGTTACTGTGCGTAGAAATACGCGGACAGTTTTTCCCACTGCATAGTGCATAAGAGTATCTAGCGGCTTTGTGCAGACAGGATACTCAGCTCCTGTATCGGTCCGTGAAATGCCGTCGCCTATCAACAGTGACCCTCTACACTTCTGTTTCCTACACTCATCGCATCAGTGGGGAGATCAACTTTATACAATTGGCGAATGCCTATGGTATGTTCATGGGGAGCTGTAAAAATTTGTGGCGTGGGATACACAATTTGCACATCATACATCACCGACCGAAAGAGACCTACAGCCACGGCTTGCATCTTGCTCCCTGTCGGAGCAACAACGATGCGGTCAAACATGCTTCGCTCCCCGTATACCTTGATCAAAATACGTAATGTCTCTCTGTAATCCCGAGTGGAAGCCATATGGTCTTCTCGTCGCTGAAGCGTATCCACAGTTGGACGGTTGAGTTCATTTATTGCCTGTGTCCGCCACTTGTTTTTTGGCGCAGGAGGCACACCATGAATGAGTTCCGTGTAGGTAGGCTGCAACTCTTGAATCAGATTACTGAGTTGCGCGGGGTCAAATGATGGAAACGCCACAAGTCTTATCGCCTCGCCTAGCATGGCTACTGAGGCTAGTTCGGGTGTCGAAGCGATTTCAAATATTCCGGAAGAGATATAACTCGGTACCGGCTCATCAACACTCTTGCGATCCTTTTCGAATTGAAATTTGGAAGGCGGATACTCTTTTGCTTCACCATAGATTATAGTAACCGCATGATTTTGAGACTCCGCCAACAGGGCTACCAGTATTTGGACAATGAGGAGACGCGACATACCAGAAGTATCAACGAACACGTGAGCAAAGTCTTGCGTAAAGTGCTTCAGTTCTTCTCCAATACCTGCTGGGTTCTCGCGGTCGTACACAAACTCCGTGATCTGAAGATGAGCATCTCGACCAATTTTACGAAGCTCGTCAGTCCGATTTTGTGGGTAAATAGGCCGATAGGTGATCAAGCCAAGGGCGAAACCAGCGTGTCCCGCCGCACAGGTTCGGTATAGTGTTTCAATCGCACGCTCTTCAAAGCCACCACATACCAATAAACAATCATCGATCCCTATGTGGGGTGCTTTGATCCGTTGCAAGTCAGGCCATGGAACGTTGGCTAAACGCTCGTCGGCCCTTAGTAACCGATCGTTAACCATACGTCTACTCTTCCTGAAACAATTCCCTTTGATTTGGATCCCGTCCGCGTCGGCGCATAGCGTCCTCTTCAGACTTTAGTCTCATCGCATCTTCGAATTGTTGAGGTTTACACAAAAGCGTCTCGATCTGGTGATTTTCCAATTCAAGAGAGTCGCGCCGACTGAATGTTAGGCGGAAATGGGGAATCAAATAACGTCGAAGATAATATCTTGGAACGGGCTTCCCCCGTCGACTCATGCCACGCGGATCTTCGATGAGCACTGAATATCGTAACAGCTCGTTCAGAATCTTTTGCGCCTCGTCGGATAGACGTAGAGCTTCGTATGGTTCGATCCGCGACGCCTGGTGAGGTGGTGTACCCGCCTCGTTCTTTGCTGTCTCGTACATGAGATAAGAATGCACTACGTTCCCGAAGGCGGTCACAACATCCGCTAGCTGCGGACCCCATCTGGGCAACGTGCGCACGGACTCCATGAAGGCACCCGCAGCCGCCCGTATAGAATCGTGTTGTTGCCGCGGCGGTATGCGCGGTGTGGCGTCGGAGGCTGTCAGACGGTCGCGACCGCCATAATCCTCTACCATCCTGCTGACCAGACGAATCATATAGTGGATGTCACCGCTACACATAGCAGCAACGGTCTCGCAGCCCGCATAATTTGGCTCCTGGCCCTTACGTTGTCGGAAAGCGCGGGCAGTGGCGTTTTCATTACGCGGTATCGACCCTAGCAACTCTGTCAGAGTTTGGACCGGATATCCCTCAACCTCGCGGAAGCGACGATTGAAAAGCTCCTCAAGGAATGCAAGCGCCTGGTTCGACCCATCGGTAAGGTACCGTATGCCAAGATTCAGTAAATCGTATTCACGCGACTCGATGAACCGTTTGCCATCGACGTCCTGACGCGCGAAAGAGACTGGGCTCTCTGTCGAGAGTTTGAAGAAGACATCGGCGCTACGATACATGAGTAATCGATTGAGATTCGCTTGCAAATCCTCCGTGATTTTCGGATGCGAATAATCGTCGATAAAATAATAAATGCACCGGTTTTCCAGGAAAGAAAAGTGATACCGAAGAGCCTGACAAGCTTTCAGCATCACTTCTGGACCAAAATAGCCCTGGATAGGTTCGGTCGGAACATGCACAAAACGTTGCTTCTCCGCCGCCCGTTTCCTTTCCTTTGTTTTCAATCTATTCACTAGGGTCGCCAACTGATTGGCACTCGGGCTGTCGGGAGGGGGCCACTCGAGGAGATCCCATAAGGCAGCAATAAGTGACTCCTCTTTTTTCTTGAACTCACCTGCAAAGTGCCTCATGGCCCATGCGCCTATCTGTTCCAGTGTGGTTGCAAGCAACGTGACAATCAAGAAATGCATGGGCACGTCTATGGCTTCGGAACGATCAGGACGCTTATACCTTGGGAAAGAGAAATACAGATCGTCACACCTGTAGTAGATCCCAATATAATCAATATTGTTTGGGTGATCATCGCCTGTAGAGAGCAGGTATTCAAGACTCAGCGCGCGGAAGACCGTGGTCTTACCACAGCCGCGCGGCCCGGTGAGCACAAGATTGGCTCGTGCCTGAATTTCCGACAAGCCGAGGACCCGATCTGAGTACAGGCTCTTGAGCAACAAATGGGACTTGCCCATTTGCTCACAGTTGGGGTAATCGAAAGGTGTGACGAGCTTCGCGGCAGTTTGCGCCTTTGCCGCTACTCGATAAGCGTCGTCCAAAGAGTCGAGCTTGCCCAGCAGCGCGCGAGGATTGCAGGCGAATGGATCGGCAACAGTATCGGTTTCAATCAGATGGCGTTCCAAGAAATCGTGGCGGAGGATCTCGAAGACATACCGATCCCGCGACTCGCCGCTGTCACGGTACTCTACACACTCTAGCAATTGTCGGAGTGTTTGTGCTATGGCAAGATAGTCGCTGGCATGGGCTTCATACCCGGTCAATTTCCGAACGCCGAAGTCGGTGACGCGGAAGTGTGTTCGGTTATAAATATCAAATTCGGACTTCGCCACGAGTACATTCCCCGCATGCAAATCGCCATGCTGTTCTCCACGTTGCTGCAGCTCGTACAAGAGCTCAAACATCGTCCGTAAAAAACCTTCGACGAACGCTAAGTTGATATCTGAGTGGTGCTCCTTCATATACGCGCGAAGGTTCTTGCCTTTCACATAGTCGTACACAAAAACAACACACTCCCCAATCTCTTCGGAGCCAGAGCATGGCCCAACGTAAGGGACAACGTCGACGCATTGCACAACAGATGAGTGCGCGAGCAAGTTGGCCTTTTTTGCCTCATTCAAATAGGCGTCTTGGTCGTCGCTATTGCGTGGCAGGTTATCAACTGGAACAATTTTGAACGCAAGCTCACTGTTTGTGGATGTGTCAGACGCATGGAACAAATGACCGTTATTGCCAGAGTCGACATGCTCCTGAATCACATGATTCGGAAATCGGCTTATGGACTTTCCAAGGAACAGATCTGCTTTGGGGAGGTTGCTACGCATGCTTAGTTCTTCCGGAAGACAAGGATGTTCTCTCGCTTTACCCCCGCAAGGTGTCGACGTGAGCGCCGGACATCGGGGATGATATCACTAATGACGTGATCGAGACGCAGGGCCGAAGCGTGTTGTGCGAAAATTTTCGTCAACACCTCGGACGGAAATCGATCACCCTTTCGAGTCGTCCGCTCACCGACGACAAAAACACAATAACCGCCTGGCCGAACTTTCTCTTGCAATTGTTGAGTGAGTGCATGGATCGCACTCATATAACCGCCAAGATCCAGGCGTGCCCCGTCCAGAGACGCCAGGTACGGTTCGCCCAGAAACCAGAGTCGTAGACGGTTGTCACGCCCATAATCCAAGGCATTCATATAGGGCGGACTGGTGATGACACAATCGATGTCATTGGGGAGATCGACAGCTTCCACAGAGGACTGGCGAATATCCTCGACGAATCCGACCAACGCCTGTGGGGGTGGGCGTTTCAGCGCGCGTGCGACCTTTGCTCTCAGGCGCGGCGCAAGGGGGCGATAGGCATAGAGGTCAGGGTAATCCGCTTGAGGAAACTTGTTTGACCGCAGGTAGGGAACGAGGTGACTGCTCGGAAATGAGAGGAATCCAGGTCTCTGATGGTGGAGAATACCAAGCATAGATGCCAGGAGGAAATATTGGCGCTCGCGTTGAAGAAATTCAGTAAACCGTAGTGCTTCCTTGAGCGTGTGCGGATGGAAAAAGGCGCGTACCCATCGCGGAACACAGCGAAGGTCCGGCATCGGGAGTGAATCGACACACTGCAGAAGGTCCTCAAGCTCCGCAAGCGCGGTTTCACTTGTCATTGGTGCCTGAAGCTTGCCTTGCGTCAACGTCACCGCATAGATGCTCGCATCAGAAGCAAAGACTCGTCGTCCGAGGCGTGCCGCTTCGAGTGGTACAGTCCCACTGCCACAAAACATATCGGCCACCAACTCACCCGGCTTACTGTACTTCAGGATGAGGTCTTGGGCAATAGAGCTCTTGAGCTTCCCTATGTACGGCGACAGTTGATGCAATGAGCACTCCTGATGTGTACAAGGCTCCGCCCAGTGCGGAGGTGCAGGGGAGGGCATGGCCATAAGCTCGTCATAGTGCGTTATAGGATCCATGGTCCACATGGTTACCCCTCTTGGGCTCCGATGTGCCGGCCCATCCACGCGAAAGCTAGCAGGCTGTCGAGGCGCTTCATAGAATGAGATTCAGGGTTGCTAGACCAACCAATTTTCCACCTGGAGAGCTGGAATACGCTCGAAGTGTCGCACATTCCCCGTCACGACCGTATACTCCCGGACCAGAGCGGTCGCACCAATGAGCACATCTTCCACCCCAATCAGCTCACCTCGACGTGCCAAATGGGCAAAAATGTCCCCCGCGACGACTGCCTCGGAGACGCTAAAATCGAGGATGGTCACCCGGGACAACACCTCGTGAGTGATCCGCTGCCAAAAGACCGCGTGATCCTCACGCCGGCGGCTCCCATGGCGCAGTTCCATCACACAGATGCACGAGGTGAAAAACATTTCAGATGGATGGCGCCGTAGACGCGTGAGAAACTGGGGCTTTGGGCGCTTCTTGAGCATTTCACTCAGGGCGTTGGTATCCAGCAGATACATACCGCTAGTGGTCTGCCGGTCCGAGGACACGTGGGTGATGGGTCTCCCGGTCTGCCACAATAGTGTCGATCGTCATAAAAAAGGGGTCATCGTCCTCCAGCCATCCCTGCGCATCTGCGACGTGCGGGGCAGCAGCGTCCGCGTCGACGGGGACGAGTCGAGCCATCGGTTTGCCGCGTCGGGTAATGGTGATCGTCTCCCCACCATAGGCCACACGCCCTAAGAGATCCGCAAAGTGACGCTTGGCGTCTGCCACATTAATAATGGTTGTCTTGGGCATTCGTACCTCCTTCGTCATGAGGTCATCATGACTATTATAATCTTCATGCTCTCATCCTGTCACTTAGGAAACCATGGAGCCACGATGTGGGTGTGGAGGTGTCAGAGCTGTAATGCGCTGTCAAAACTGCCCTTGACGCGGCCTGCGCCCCAGACAACCCTGGAGGCTTTATCCTCAGCTCTCCGGCGCGGTATGTCTAGGCCGCCCTGAGCCTTGCTGAGAGCCACTGTGGTTGGCTGCCGCCGCACATAGAGGAGCCGCCATCACCGTGAGCGAGGGGTGGTCACCTGCGCAGGCGTGCGGCCGGGATGACGGTGCGAAAAGGCTTTTATTCTTCCTATCCGTTGCATACTGAGGGGTCAAGAAGGAGCGCTGCGACGGGAGCAACCCTCCTGGGTGAACTCGGTTAAGCAGTCTGCACGTGTGCTTTAGCGATGACGGACGCAACCTAGCGCTTGTGGTGCAGCTCAAAGCGACCCCTGCCTTGGGAGGGCTGCTTGCATCCGTTCCGTCGCGTGGCAGAGTGGCGCACAGCGTCTCGACCTCAAGGTCCCTCAGCAGAGCGTGTAGTTGACTGGACAGGTATCTCAGCATAGAACAGACAAAAAGAGAGGGCTGGCAATAGAGCTTGTCCAGGGCACCCATTACCAGCCCACCTACCACGAGGAGCAATCCTCGTGATATCTGCAAGCGTATCAAGAATGCACGGCCAGAGTAACCTGTACGCTGCCTCGGCGGGCAAAATCTCTGGTCTTGCCTGCTACCCTCAGCTCTGAGACTCTCAATCCGATGGCGAGCAGTCGGTTAAAGCGCATCAAGGTACGAAAACCGCCATCACCAGAAACGCCAGACGCTGGTTCAGATCGTCGTCCAACTCATGCGCCAGGCGACTCCGTTCGTCTTCCGGGTCCAGATAAGCTTCCCGGCGAGCGACTGGAGTACAGCATGGTGGATACGCAGCGCCTCCTCTGCCTGGTTTTGCCGCGTCACCTCCATATGTGCGACCACCGCTCCGTCACGGCTCTGGAGCGGGGTCACCGTCATCATGAACCACTGAGAGCCCCCCAGGGTGGAATGCGGATATTCCAGCTCAAAAGACCCGTGGGTGCCAGCCAAGACCGCCTGGATACCGTCTAGCGCCTGCTGGGCGAAGACATCCGACGTGGCAGCCGCACGCCGGCAGACCTCCAGGTAGTTCGTCCCGACTCCGAGCCCGGTGGCTGCCCCCTGGGCGTTGCGAAAGCGCTGCCAGACCTCATTGACGACCAGAATTGCGCCTTCCTTATCCAGCACCGCAATGCGGGCTTGCAGGGAACCCAGGATGACACGGGTGAACGCTTCTGAAGCCCGTTCGGTCATAAAGCGATCGCATGCTTCCAATGGTTGCATCGTCTGCTCCAGCGTGGCGCTTCGTATAGCCACGGCGGCCTGGGCCAGGAGCTGTTCCAACAGCCAGTGATCGTCAAGGCTCAAGCAGAACGGCTCCTGAGCCATCATGGCCAACACGCCGAGGAGATTCTCCTGGTGCAGGATGGGTATGGCAAGGCAGCTGTGGAAGCCGTGCACCCACCACCAGTTGAGCCCCAGCATGTGGGGTACGGCAAAGCCATCAGGGATGTGGAGGGCTTGGCGATGCTGCGCCACCCATCCGAGGCTCCCGTGCCCATAGCCGAGGGGAGTGCGCGGGATACTCTGCCCAAGCTTGGCATCCGAACAGGCCTGGATGGTCAGTGTGCGCGTGTCTTCATCTGCCATCCAGATGGTGACATTCGGGACATGCATCAGCGCTGTCGTGGCGTAGCAGACGGCCGTGAGGACCTGTGGCAGATCGAGCGCTGCCGGGAGCTGCCGGGAGAGGTAGATAAGCGTTTCCAGGATGAAGGCTGGCTCAATCCACTTAACATGACCTGTCCTGACGATAGCGCCTGGCGACAAAGCTCCGACTCCTTACATTCAATGTATCCTTTGCTGCAAAAGATGAGGAAGGAGTGTAGCAGGAAAGAGTCGGATGGACTGTGGCGCACGCTACCAAACCGGAGGAAAATTTTATGGTCTCAGCATGTCATCATACTGAGATTTCACTATGTGGTAGCACTCACAAGAGGCCAATGCTAACCTCTCTTGATCTCGGATAGTGACTTGGCCGCGGCCATAATCGAGCAGGCCTGCTTCTCTCAGTTTCCTTGCCGTTCGCGTAATGCTGGCGCGATCCGTGCCGAGCATCTGAGCAAGCGCCTCTTGCGTAATTGGCAATGTGTCCATATCCAGCCGGTCGTGAGCAAACAGCAACCAGCGCGCCAGGCGTTGCTCTGTCAGGTGGAAACGATTACAGACGGCTGTTTGCACAATCTGCCAGAACAAAGCGTAGATGAAGTGGAGGATCGCCCGGTGCAATGCGGTGTTGTGGGTGAACCAGTGTTTCAGTATGTCAGACGGTATTCTCATGGCACTCCCTGCGATCTGCACGATAACGCGGTATGGCAATAGAGAGGCGTCGATTAATGGCGCGACCCCAATCATGCCCTCCTTGCCGACGAAGCCCACGGCGACGCTCGCACCCTGCTCCGTCTCAGACATACACGATATAAGAGAGTTATTGAGAAAGTAGCCATAGGGTATGGGGGAAAAAGGCTCGTACACGACTTGCCCCGTGACGAGTTGCACAGGACTCAGGTGCGGCAGAAGGCTTTCGTAGACATGGTGTGGCAGAGCCGCAAGTAGCTTGTTTTCAGTGAAATTTTGTGGTTGTTTCGATACGCTCATCAGGTGGCTCCTTCAAAACCTGCTGCCGCTCCAACACACGGCCAATGCCTGGAGCCGGAGGGCCATGGGCTGCGCCTGCTGCCAGAGATGGCTCTGCAGCAAGTCCAGGCGGCAGGGCCTCTCCTCGCGCCGGCCATAAAAAAGAAAGGCGCAGTCACATCCACACCGCGGTGGGCATGGTCCAACTGCGCCTTCCATCTATAGCTCTAAAGTTCGTTCCGTCAAAATCGTCCGAGTACCATGTATCCTTCGATTCTCGTTGAGAAAGCGCTAAGCCAAGCAGTAACACACTACTCGGGGGGAATCCGGATCTTCTGACCGGGGAAGATCAGATTGGCGTCTTTAATGACTTCACGATTGGCCTCAAAGATACGCGGATATTTATTGGCATTGCCGTAGAAATGCTGCGCAATCTTCGAGAGCGTATCGCCCTGTTCGATGATGTAATACTCGACCTGCTCCTGTTCCTCAGGGTGGTTCAAACTCGCAATCTCAACCTGGCTCACACCTTGCACATTCCCCGCCATTAACACCGCCTTCTGCATGGCTTCGGCAGACGCTGCCTGGCCGGAGAGCGCCACCGTGCCCGACTGCGGGTCATAGTGCACGTCCAGGTTGCTGACGCCCGGATTCGCCGACTCAATCTCTGTCTTGATCTTCTCAGCCGCTTCCTCATCGTGTGAGAAGATTTTTTTACCAATTCCTTTGACAAAGTCAAAGAGTCCCATACCTACCTCCTGCAATATGGCCTAGAAGCCACAACCTGGTACTACTCTTGGGGAACACGAGCATATCGCATCCCCGTCGAGAGACCCGTCGCCGCCCCCCGGCGGCGACCTTGGCTCCAACTTCCTGGGCCACGAGATACCATGGGCATATCCCGTGTCCATTTTCTTACTGAGCGGCAAGCCCACCGTGACAGCCAAGATGGGTAGTCCTTGCCGCAGGCCAGGGGCTCAAGCCTGGTGCGCTTTGAGCGCAGCGAGACGGTCGGACAGGCTCTGGGGCAACGGCCTGGCACCAGAGGCAGAGGCGAGCGCAGCGACAATGTTGGGGTCGTCCTGCTCGGGCTTTGTCGGTTCGAGGAGCCGTGCCTTCGCGCTGGCGGCCTCAGCGGCCATGAGATCCTTCTCTGCGGCGTCTTGCATCGCCTTGAGTGCGACGTTCAGGCTATTCGTGGTGTGGCTGAGCCCAGCCGCCTGCCGTGCCGCCTCTGCCTGCCTCTCGGCCACCTCCCGCCGCTGGGTGGCGCGCCCCATATCACGATGGGCGCGCTCGAGCTGACTGCGTGCGGCCCTGAGCTTGGCACCCGCGTCAGCATAGGTCTTCTCCAGCATGGCGAGGAACTCCTGCGCCTCGGTTGCGTCCTGCGCCTCGCGCTCCACGTCAGGCGTCATCTCCTCCAGCATGCCAACCAGGGTTGTCAAACTCTTCTCCAGGGCAGCCTTGCGCTCAGGAGTGGGCTCGATGGCTCTCTGTCTTTCGAGCTGTTCGGCCGCCGCCATACGCTGCTGGAGCAATCCCTTGATGGCCACGGCCTCTTTCTGCTCGCGGTCGTATGCAACACGGGCCTGCGCCACCTGCATCCCGAGTTCGTCCAGGTGGTGCTCCATGGTACGGAGCTCGGCCTCGGTCGCCGCCTGGGGGTCCCAGCGCACCAGTGCCTCGACCCCGGCCTGAACCGCCTGGTCAGTCTTCACACCTAAGAAACTGCGTACGAAGGTGAACATAGATCCCTCCTGTAGTTGCTGTCCGGGACATGCCGCACCGGGCGTTCAACCAGCTATGGCAGCGGCGTTCAACAGGGCGACGGCAATCTGCACGCCAACGAGCGCCGCGGCTGCCGCCACGTTGTCGGCCTCGATCATGGCCCGCAGGTTGCGAAACACCACCACCGCTAGCACGAAGGTGGCAAGTTGTAAGATCACCGCCACGAAGCCCCATACCACAATGTCAAGCCAGACGTGGCTGGTGGCCAGCATGGAGGCCAGCGGGATCGCGAGGGCAATGAGCGTCCCGGCCAGTACCAGGCCAGCTGCGGTGTTGCCAGTCGCAATTAAAGTCCGCTCGCGAAACGGAGTCACGCCCATATAACAGAGGGCACCAAGCGCCAGCAGGGCCAGGGTCGTCAGAAGATGTAGCAACAGCACGGACAAGCCACTGCCAAGGCGCGGCAGGATGGTGGTGACAGTCGGCTCCATAGTTTTCTCTTTACGCCTCCTTTGCGCGCGTTGGTTGCTATCTTAGCTCAGCTGGAGCATGCCTACAGGCACGTCGATGCCAGCAGAGACCTCCACCCAAGCCTGGCCGTCCTGGTCCGCGGCAGCGACCAGGATGTACTCGGTCGACGGGGCAGGTGCTTCAGCCCCGGTCGGAGCTGCGTAGAGCATCGCCTGCCGTTCCCGGCTCGTGGTGCCAGTGGCATTCGTCAGCGTTTCAGTGAGGACGCGCGGGGCGACGCGCGTGTCGCCCTGTGACCACACCCGAGTGTAGACCTTGTTGTCCTTGGTCTGAAACTCCGGCCAGCCAATCGCTCCCTCCGCCGCATCGAGCCAGAAGGCCCACTCGTCCGGACCGGCCGGCACGATTTCGTCGAGCAACGAGAAGTATCGGCACTCGTCAGGCCGTCCATCGGTATCAAGATGGACCTGAAAAAAACACTGTCCGCCCGGCAGATACACGCGCTGCCAACGCACCCCGTCGGTGGTGACCTCCCCCACGGCCTCAACGCTGATCAGCCCGCTGTCCGTCGCTCCCTCTGGCGCCCGTACATGTGTCATGTTCGCCGCCAGAATGAATGGCGCAGGATCGACGGGGAAGGTCATGCCAACGCGGAACCAATCCGGCCGATAGGACATACCAGAAGGCTGGCCACTTGCCCCTACTGCCTCGCGCGCGCGCCGACCAGCACCCAGCCGACGCCAGACAAACCAGATAACCACCCCGACGAGCACCAAGAACAGAATGAACCCCAACCCCCATCCCGAGTCATCTGCCTGCTGGTCGGTGGCCAGAGCAATGGTGCGTGGCGTATCGGGTGGCAAGTAATCTGTGGAGCGCGGTTTCTCTTGCATAGCCGCGACCCGAGCATCCAGGTCTGCCAGCTTTTGGCGCACCGACGGGTCTGCGGCGGCCAGTCGGTCCGCTTCCGCCCGCCAGGAGGTATAGCCTGGATCAGCGGCATGATGATGGAAGAAGTCGGCATGGCCGGGCTGCGACAGGGTATTGAGCAGATACCACACGAACATCGAGTCCCACATGCCAAACTGGGGGAGGGCGCGGCCTGCAGAGGCTGGGGGTGACCACCCCGAACGGCCGTACCAGTCCTCGCGTGCAGCCCTGGTTTCCCACACCGGATCGCGACGCCGCGGCCCATCCCACGCCCCGTACGACCCAACTGAAGGTCGGCGCGAGTAGACCTCAGGCTGCGACTGCCGACGGAAGGTTTCGAGCGCCTCGCGCGAAGATTGACGTGCGAGGGCCTGGTCGCTCGCCGACCCGGACAGGCTCCATGAACTGCCATAGCGACTGGACATGGAGGCGGTTGGGCGCCCGTAACCACCACTCACCGATGGCCTACGGTCCCAGGCGCTGCCTCCGAGTGACGGCGTACGTGTGCTGTAGCCCCCCCGGCGTGTATACCCACCACTTGACCGGGTCTGGGCTGCTGCCATCTGTGGCGCTGCTAAGACGCCGACTGCAGCAAACGTCGAGAGCGCAGTTGCCACCGGGCCATGCATGGTGAGTATGGCGATAACGCACCCGACAAGACTGCAGCACAGACGTTGTCTGAATAAGATCAGTGTCGGGCGCATACGGAGGCCTCTAGAGTACATGCAACATTTTGGCGTTGGCAACTTACTGCCTGCCACTATGGTCATCTAACAGGAGGGGCAGGGCCTCATCAAGCACGCCGCTCAGGCGGCCATTGTCGTACCCATCGTTCCTTGCCCAGTCTGGCATTTTCTGCCTCTCCTGCCGATATACAGGCAGCAGGAGACCAATACAGTCGCGGAAAGAATGTGCCCAATAGGACCATAAGAGATGCTATTGTCTAAAGCGCTTTTTTGAGGCTTGTGCCAAAGAGTATACATTGCTATTGCACTGGATTACAACTACCAAAAACTTCCTTTCTGCACCTGAAGCTTATAGAAGCTAATATCACTCTAACATCGTTGGCATGGTCTGAACAATAGGACCTTTGTCCTATATGCATTGGACTTTGGTCTAACATCCGCTGACGCAGGTGGTGACCGTTCCAGCCGCGGCTACAGCAGCTCCATCCCAGGCGTGATGACCAGCTGCGGGATGTGGTCAAGCCGGTATGGGAAGCGGACAGCCATGCCAAGGGGAAGCTACGGCGGACTATCTGGGGGTAGCGGGCGATCGAACGCGCGGTGTTGGCTAAACGCCGCCCGCGACCCGGCACAGCTCCCCGAGGCCCAAGCCGAGGCGGTCGCCAGGGAGGTGGGGCTGGATTATTGCACGGCCGTACGCGGTCTCCTCAACGCCGATCATGGTCCAACAGTGATGAACGGTCTGAGCGCTGCCAGTGTCTTGTCGCCGATGCCAGACACATGCTTGAGATCATCGACAGTTTTAAATGGGCCATGTTCTTGGCGATATTGGGTAATGGCCTTCGCCTTGTCTGGTCCGATGCCCTTTAAAGAGGTGAGCTGTGCCTCATCGGCGGTGTTAATGTTGATCAGAGCAGCCTTGCCAGGCACCGCACCCATCCCAGCCTTGCCCTGCTCTGCGGCCGTCCCAGCTTTCCCTGGCGCCGAGCCGGCCCCGGGCATGGTTTGTGCGAAGACCATCCCTCCTCCCAGCAGGTTCACTGCCAAAGCCACGACGACAATCCACTGCCTATTGCATCGCATAGGGATCTCCTTATTCCTGGTGAGATGTCTCAATTTCGGTTCATGCCGTGTGCCTCTCCTGCTGACGCGTCGCAGAAGAGAGACCGTATTGTAGCACACGTACTTTCTATCCAGGCTAAGGGATGAGCCACAATTGGTCAAGTTGCAGATTCTGGACATCATGACTGCCCACAAACAGCCTCAACGTATGGGGATTGCTGCACAAGCCACATTGCCGCTTACCTGATATTGGACCAAAGTCGTACCTGTATTGGCTTAAGGTCCAATTGCCAGCGTCGCGCCCTAGTGCTATAGTGCTCTGCTGTTCGAGGTGTTTCAGCTGTCGACGGCCTCGACTGGGCGATAAATGGTACATGAACGAGGGGATGTTGACTAGCAATTCGCACTGGAAGGAGGGACTATGGGCGTCATCGGTTGGATCATCAGCCTGATCAGTGGGATTATTGGTGGCAACATTGCTGGTGGCGCGATGAAAGAGCAGAGCCTCGGCACGCTCGGCAATTCAATAGCGGGGCTCGTGGGAGGCGGCCTCGGCGGTCAACTGCTGAGTGCGCTCGGTGTGATCGGGGGGGCGGCGGGAGCTGGTGCCCAAGCGGGGAGCCTCGATATTGGTAGTATCATTGGTAATATCGCTGGCTCCGGTGTTGGCGGCGCTATTCTTATGATGATCATTAGCTGGATCAAGAAGGCTATGGCGGCATAAGGCTAGTGAGAGACTGGCACTCACTGCGCAATTGGACTGTGCCAGCTGGCAGGGTGTGAGTGCTGGCCCCTCCCGCTCTAGCAAGTACTACGCCCCTTGTGTCCGTGACCAATGATCCGCGGCTTACAAATACATGACCATTGGTGCCACACAACTGGTCTAACTACACGAACGCACGGGAGGCAGGAGACAAGAAGATGCATACGACCTCCCTCAGACATCGCACCACCAAAACGGTCCGGAAAGGGAGCTATTATCCGCTGGGTGCCAGCCTCACTCCTGAGGGGGTGAATTTTGCCCTCTACTCGAAGCACGCGACTGAGGTGTTCCTGCTTCTCTTCGATCGGGCGGAGGGGGAGCCCACTGATGTCATGCAGCTCCAACACCGCACGAAGTTCATCTGGCACGTCTGCGTCACAGGGCTCCAGGTGGGGCAGCTCTACGGCTACAAGGTGCGCGGCGAGTACCGACCGGAGCGGGGGCTGCGCTTTAATGAGGCAAAGCTCCTCCTCGATCCGTACGCCAAGGCTGTTACCGGGAAGTTTCGCAACGTTGATAACCTATTGCTCGCCTACGATCCCCAGCCGGGCGCGGGTGAACGACTGCCCGACAGCCGAGACAACACGACCATCGTGCCGAAGGCGATTGTCGTCGACGACCCGTCGGACCACTACATTGCCAACCCGCGGAGCACGGTGGTGCTGCTCGCCCAGAAGGCTGGGTTCGCACGGCGGTCGGGAGTGATTGATTTTATCGGAGCAGGACGCCGTGGACCCGACACGATGAGAACCCGAGTGCAACGCTGCTTGACGACAGCGCAGCGGCGCTCGATGATCTCAACGCGAAAAGCACCTGCCGAGCCACCAGATAACTTACAGGGTACATAAACCTACCCGTAAGTGCGCTTCCCAGTCCAATCCTCTGAAAGACTTGTGGGCATTAGGGGTGGCAGGATTAGCGCAGCTTTGTTATAAGGTATCCGCAGCGCAAATCAGGCCCCTCTTTGGCCCCACCAACCGGCGGGACCAGATTTCTGAAGTAAATAAGATCTAAGATGCGGTAGGGTGAGACTGCGTAGGCAGGGAAGGAGATTGCAGATGTTAGGTGAAAAGATCCGACGAGCACTTCCGCCGCGTCGTGACTCCGCGCGGATGGTCGGTTGCGGCGACGGCCCGAATCCGAACCCCGCGTTGGGTCAATTGTTGACGCTTCCTGGTTTGCTCTTCCTACTGTTAGTCACCGGCTGCGCCACCACGACGGCTACCGTAACTCCGACCGTGCGCGCGCCAGCGGGTTTGCCGAGGCCCGATCGAGTATTGGTGAACGATTTTGAAGTCGCGAATGCGGATAGCGATCTGAGTGAAGACCTCGTCCCTCCAGTGGCGCGAGGCACAGGCGGGGCGGCTCGAACGGAAGAGGAGATGCGGGCCGGTAGAGCAGCCGCGAAGGTGTTGACCGACAGCCTAATCCAGGAGTTACGCAGCCGCGGCATCGAAGCGCAGCGCGCGAGTGAAGCGGCTCCTCCTGAATTGAACACCCTCTCCATCAGAGGCCGGTTTCTGTGGCGGGACAAAGACGCCGGAACCATGCGGGCTCGTATATGGTACTATCAAGGCACCGGGGTCAACTCTCGTCTTGTGGCGCAAGTTGACGCTGACATTCCGAGCGAGTCGAAGTCAGGTGCCAAGGTTGGAAACAGCGCTTATACCGCGGCGCAGGAGGCCGACGCTCGACGCATGGCTCGGGAACTGGCC
>Ga0081455_10003413_pt1 | contig 18272 bp, 15 predicted proteins | sample TabmetS3T2R1_FD_70207 | JGI IMG/M metagenome (GOLD analysis project Ga0081455, IMG submission 70207) | Tabebuia heterophylla rhizosphere microbial communities from the University of Puerto Rico - S3T2R1 | ecosystem: Host-associated > Plants > Roots > Rhizosphere ...
ATCATGACGAAGGCGACCGTGCCCTCGAACAGCGCCATCACCCAGGCGATGCCGAAGTGGGTATAGATATCGACCAGGTCGCCGCCGCCGCCCGCCCTCTTCCAGAGCTGGTTGACGAAGCCGCTCTTGGGTCCGGCGATGACGGCCCAGGCGAGCGCGCCCACCAGCGGGGTCATGTAGTAGGGCAGCTCCATCAACCGCTCGAGCAGGGCGCGGCCCGGCACATTAGTGCGGGTCAGGATCCAGGCGAGCGCGAAGCCGATCACGATCGCCATCACTGTGGCCATCACGGCGATCAGCACGGTGTTCCAGAGGACTCTGATGTCCTCGTCGAAGATCGCGAAATAGTTGGCGATCCCGTACGCCTGCGGCGGGAACGACATCGGATCGCCGGTGTTGAGCGACTCCTCGACCAGGAACACCAGCGGCAGGATGACGAGGAAGCCCACGGCCAGCACGACGGCAAGCGTGATGATCGCCTGCCAATTCCAGCGCGGCCGCAGCGCCTCCGCCGATTGCAGCGTCAAGACCCGCTCAGCGCCGGGCGCCGACGATGCGGTCCCACTCCTTGGCGAACTCGGGCCGGTCCTTCTCGAAGGCGTTCCAGTCGGCCGGCGTCAGCAGCTTCATGTCCTTGAGCGGCACGCTGTCGGCCGGCGCCGGCACGTCGGGGCGCGGTGAATGCAGCAGCAACGCGTCGCTGAGCGCCTTCTGGCCGACCGGCGAGAGGAACCAGTCCATGAACAGCTCAGACGCATGGGGATGCGGGCCGTCAGCCACGATGCCATAGGTCTCCGGCACTGCCGGCACGCCGGTCTCGGGGAAGACGAAGCCCAGCGGCGCGCCCTTGGCTGTGAACTCGATGTAACCCGAGTACTGCGCGCCCATGATGATCTTGTCCTGGCCGTCGACCAGGCGGCCGTACTGCTGGACGTAGGAGTCGAAGGCGCGCGGCTTCTGCTCGGCGAATTTCTTGAAATAGTCCATGCCCAGGATCGGCTTCAGCATGTACCAGACGCCGTGCTGCAGGCCGGAGTTGGAGACCTTGACGTTGATCGAGTCCTTCCACTTGGGATCGAGCAGATCCTCCCACTTCTTGGGCGCCTCGGCCGCCGGCACGTTCTTGGGGTTGTAGGCGATGCCGGCCATGATGATGGAACCCCAGGTGAAGAAGCCTTCGGGCGTGCTCTTATATTCGGGCTTGAAGGCGGCCATCTCGGGCGAGAGGTACTGGCGGAAGCCGCCGCGCTTCTGGAAATCCAGGATCATGCCCATGTCGGAGATCTGGATGACGTCGACCAGGTAGGACTTGGCCTGACGTTCCGACAGGACCTTGGCATAGAGCGCGCCCGCCTGGAGGCGCACGTAGTTGGTCTTGATCTTGGGGAAGGCCTTGTTGAAGGCGGCGAGCAGCTTGGCCTGGCCCTGTTCCGGATCGGTCGAATAGAGCACGAAAGCGCCCTCGGCCTCGGCCTTGTCGACATCGGCGCAGGTCTTGAAGCCCTCCATCTGGCGCGGCTTGTCGCAGAGCTTCGCCCCCTCGGCGAACGCCATGCCCGTCCAGGCCAGTGCGCAGGCAGCCACGCTCGCGGCGGCAAGAAGCTTCATCATCTCCTCCCTGGTGCTTTAGTTTTCAGCGGAGGAGCCTAGAGGCGGGCAAATGCCGATTCAATCGCTGTGTAGCGACGTTTGCGCCCGCTCTCTCTGCTGCAGAGCGATATCCGGCCGGTCGGTCGTGAGCTGCCGCAAAGGGCGCGACAGCCAATGGGCAAGTTCCGAAGCATCGTTTGGCACCCACACTCCGAGCCGCTCGCGGCCAAGCCGCGTCAGGCAGAGATCGAAGCCCAGCGCCAAAAGCCCCTTCTCCACGGCCACCATGCAATCCTCGATGGCCGTCAGGCGTTCGAGGGCCGGCTCCAGTCCGCCCATCATTTCGGCCGAACGGCGGTCGAGCGACGCAAGGACGCGCTGCCTCGGCGACAGCCGCCGGGCATTCTCCAGCACCTGCGGCACGAAGCAGGTCAGGACAGTGTGGTCCTGCATCCGTCGCCGCGCGAGCAGGTCGATGAGGCGTCCCTCGAGATCCGGATAGGGCCGGCCGAGCGCATCGGTCTTGATCTCGATGTGCAGTTCCAGGCGCGAGCCGGCAAAGACGTCGAGCACCGAGGCAAGATTGGGCACGCCCTCGCCATTGCCATCGCGCAACCGGATCGCGGCGAGCTCGGCGGCGGTGCGGTCGGCGACGGCGCCGGCTCCCTCGGTCGTGCGCTCGAGCGTCGGGTCGTGGATCACCACGAGCTCTCCGTCGCGCGCGACATGGACGTCGAACTCCACCGCATCGATGCCGAGCGCCTTCGTGCGCCGAAAGCCGTCGACGCTGTTCTCCGGCCAGAGATTGCGCGCGCCGCGATGGCCGACGATCAGCACCCGCTCACTTTCCGGCATCGACCAGACCCTTCACCAGCCAGCGCTGCAGCGCCACCACGACCACCACCGGCGGCAGCATGACCAGCAAGGCCGCATTCATGGCGATGTTCCAGGCCGGCTCGGTATCGGACCGCGGGATCAGGTCCTTCAGCCCGATGACCGCGGTCGCCATGGTCTTGTCGGTCGTGAACAACAAAGGCCAGAGATACTGGTTCCAGCCGTAGAGGAACAGGATGATGCCCAGCGCCACGATGTTCGACACCGAAAGCGGCAGCAGCACGCTCCAGAAAAAGCGCAGCGGCGAGGCGCCATCGATGCGTGCGGCCTCGGCCAGCTCCTCCGGCACGGTGAGGAAGAACTGGCGGAACAGGAAGGTCGCCGTGGCGGAGGCGATCAGCGGCAGGATCAGCCCGCCGTAGCTGTTCATCATGTTCCAATCGAGCGCGACCTCGATACCGAGCCATCGGCCGATGTCGAGGGCGTCGACCAGCCATTGCAGCGGCAGCGCCACGTTGGCGACCGCCTCGTAGGTCGGCAGGATGCGGACCTCGACCGGCAGCATCAGCGACACGAAGATCAGCCAGAAGGCCAGCATGCGCCAGCGGAAGCGGAAGTAGGCGACGGCGAAGGCCGAGAGCAGCGAGACCGCGATCTTGCCTGCCGCGATGCCGACCGCGACGATGAAGGAATTCACGAACAGCCGGCCGAGATTGCCCTTCTCCCAGGCCGCCGCCGCGTTGGCGAAAAAAGTGTTTCCGGGCAGCCAGGGCGGTGGAATGGCCAGCACCTCGCTCACTGTGTGCGAGCCGACAACGAAGGCGAAGTAGATCGGCAGGCAGACCAGCAGGCCGCCCAGGATCAGGATCCCGTGGCAGGCGATGTCGATACCGCGCGTGCGCTCGACCATCTCACACGTCGTAGTTCACGTTCCGCTCGACATAGCGGAACTGCAGCACGGTGAGCACCAGAGCGAAGATCATCATCAGCACCGATTGAGCGGCCGATGAGCCGAGATCGATATGCACGAAGCCATCGATATAAACCTTGTAGACAAGGATCATGGTGGCACCGCCCGGGCCGCCATGGGTCACCGCATCGACGATGGCGAAGGTCTCGAAGAAGCCGTAGACGAAGTTCATGACTGCCAGGAAAAAGATCGTGGGGCCGATCATCGGCAGCGAGATGCGCACGAAACGCAGCAGCGGACCGGCGCCGTCGACGGCGGCCGCCTCGAGTAGCGAGGGCGGAACGGAGAGCAGGGCTGCGATCAGGAAGATGTAGTCGTAGCAGATGTGCTTCCATGACGCGGCAAAAGTCACCAACAGGAAGGCATCGATGCCATGCCGGTTGGGATCCCAATCGATCCCGAGGCCGTGCAGGACGAACGAGATCGGGCCAACAGCGGTGTTGAACAGGAAAGCCCACAGGATGCCGGCGATGACCGGCGCAATGGCGTAGGGCAGCAGGATGATGCTGCGATAGAAGCCGCGGCCGCGCAGGATACGATCGGTCGCGAAGGCAAGCACCAGCGACACGACGATGGTGAGCGCGTTCTGTGCCAGCGTGAACCAGAAAGTGACGCCGATCGAGGCGCGGTATTCGGGGCTCGCCAGCAGGCGGCGGAAATTGTCGAACCAGACGAACTGCACGCTGTTGCCGAACGGATCGGTCAGCACGAACGACTGCGACAGCGCGCGCAACGCCGGAATGAAGAAGAAGAGCAGCAGCACCAGCAACTGCGGCAGCAGTAGCAGCAGCGGCAGCCGCGCCTCGCGGAAATGGGCACGCTTCAGTCCGCGCGTGCTGCCCGCCGGCGCCGGCATGCGTCGCCGGGGCGCGGCGACGACCGGCCCCGGTATCGCTGGCGAAAGGCTAGTACTTGCCCGCATTCAGCTTCTCGAACTGCCGCAACAGCTCGTTGCCGCGGCGAACGGCATCGTCCAGCCCCTGCTGCGGTGTCTTCTTGTTCGCGAACACCGATTCCATCTCCTCGCGCAACGCGAAGGTGGCCTGAGTGTAGTTGCCGAAGTGGAAGCCCTGCGAGTTCGGCGTCGGCGTGCCGCGATTGAGCTGCAGGATCGCGATCTCCCGGGTGGGATGATCCTTGTAGTAGCCCGCAGATTTCGCCATCTGATAGGCGGTGTTGGAGATCGGCACGTAACCGGTCACCTCGTGCCACCAGACCTGCAGGTCGGGCTTGGCCAGGAATTCGAGGAAAGCGGCGACGCCGTCATATTCCTCGGACTTGTGGCCCTTCATCACCCAAAGCGTGGCGCCGCCGATGCTGCTGTTGCGCGCCGTGAGATCCGCTTCGTGCGGCAGGTACGTAGCACTCCACTTGATCGAGGGTTCGCGCTCGATCCCGCCATGGGCGGCGGTGGAGGCGAAGTAAGTCGCGCACTTGCCCGACGTGAAGAGCTGCTGCGGGCTGAGTCCCTGGCCCGCGATCTGGATGATGCCGTCATTGACCCACTTCTGCAGCCGAGTGACCTGCTGCACCAGCCGCGTCTTGTTGTAGACGAACTCCGTGTCGAGCCCGTCGTAGCCGTTGGACTTCGTGCCCCACGGCTGGTCGTTCACCGTGCTGTAGTTCTCCATCAAGCTCCAGAAGTAGTCGCCGGCCAGCGATGACCCGCACTCGGCCGCGCCCTTGCTCTTGATTGCATAGAGCTGCTTCTCGAATTCGGCCCAGGTGTCAGCCGGACCCGAGAAGCCCGCCTTCTCGAACTGCTCCTTGTTGTAGAACAGGATCGGCGTCGAGGAATTGAAAGGCATGCTCATGAGCTTGCCCTTGTACTGGTAGTAGCTCGCGACCGGCTTAATGAAATCGGAGAAGTCGACCTGCTTCTTCTTCTCGGTCATCAGATCCTGCACCGGCACGATGGCGCCCGAAAGCAGCATCGCCATGAAGCCGCGTTCATAGATCTGCACAATCTGCGGCGCCTTTTTGGCACGATAGGCGGCGATCGTGGCGTTGATCACCTCGTCGTAGTTGCCCTTGTTGGTGGCGACGACCGCGTATTTGGTCTGCGAATCGTTGAAGCGCTTGACGATCTCGTCCACGCGCTCGCCAAGCACGCCGCTCATGGCATGCCAGAACTGGATCTCGACACGCTGCTGGGCGAACGCAGGAACGACACCTCCGGCTGCAATGCCTGCTGCCAGCATTCCCGTGAACAGCGACCTCTTGGTCAGGTTCATCCTTCCCTCCCTTTGTTGAACGATCGTTTCAAGCCACCGCGCGAGCCGGCCCCCAGAAGCCGCCGGCTGCAAAGAGATCGGCGACGACCCTGTCGAGCCATCCGAGGTCGTGCAGCAGATCGAGGCCGGTGAATCGGCGGCGGATCAGGCGCGCCCGCCGGTAGTCGCGGGCGTGCTTCTCGCGCGACACGCCGACATCGGCTGCCTGCGCTGGGGCACCAACCGCTTCGAGCCACCGCTGCACGACCGCTGCCTTGGGCAGCCGCCCGCGCAAATAGGCGAGGATGTCGGGCCAGTTGTCGCGCAAGACGCGCAGCCGTTGTTCGACATGCGCTGGCGACGCCGCTTTCGCCGCGGTCTCCACGGAAGCGTTGGCGGCCATAAAGGAAAGCGGGAACGAAGCCCGCACGCCGGTCTCCAACGCCAAGGCGGACGGTGTCCGGACGGCAAGCTGCGCCGGATCGATCGCACCGACGTCCTGGCGTTGCAGCCATTCATAGGCGGCCAGCATCGAAAGGCAGCCGACCCCGACGCAGGCGCCGTGCGACACGGGCTCGCCGCCGACAGTGATCTCCTCCATCTCCCAGAGATGGGCGAACTGATGGTCGCTGCCGCTGGCCGGCCGCGAGTTGCCATGCGCCTGCATGGCAAGCCCCGACATGACGAGACCCTGCATCAAGCCGCCAAGCGCCGCGCGATCGCCATTGCGGATACCGGATGGGTTGCCGAGCCAACCGGTCAGGTTGTCCTGGACCATGGCGAAGGGAGCGGCGTTCATGGCCTCCTCGCCCAGCGCATCGGCCACGATCCAGTCCGCACCGGCGACCAGCTTGCCGGCAAGATCGCCGTAGCCCCACGCCGCCATGATCCCCGGCGCCTGCGCGACCACATCGAGGTCGGCCACGATCGCCACCGGCGCGGCACAGGCAAGGGTGCGCTTGAAGCCGCCTTCGCGGAGCGCTGCACCGGAGGCCGCATAGCCATCCATCGATGCCGCGGTGGGCACGCAGACATACGGGGTTCCAGCCTCTTCCGCGGCATATTTCACGAGGTCACTGATCACGCCCGAGCCCACGGCGATCGGTAGCCGCTTGCTGGCACGCAACCGGCGAGCGAGGTCGCGCGAAAGTTCGGCGGTTGGCTTCACCCGCGGATGGCCGCTCAGCACGACCGGCTCCGCCTGGCCAATACCGGCGGTCTCCAGGACCCCGGCCACGCGCCCGCCTGCAGCAACCCAGGTTTTGTCGTCGGCGACGATCGCATAAGCCTCGGCAGGCGCCGTTCGCGCGAGCACGGCGGGCAGCGCGTCGAGGCTTCCTGCGGCGATGACGACATCGCGGGTCGTGCCGGCCGCCGCAACGGCCTTCCTGAGATCTGGATCCTGCCCGTCCATTGGGCGGGCATATCAGGTCTTTGAACATTTGTATATGATACGATACAGATGTTTTCGGAGTATGACAGCGGCCATGGCGGACGATGACGAGCAGCTCCGGGTGCGTGTGGCCTGGCTCTATTTCATGGAAGGCCTCACGCAGGCCGATATCGCGAGCAAGCTCGGGATCACGCGGTTGCGCGCCAATCGGCTATTGGGGGAAGCGCGCGAAAGCGGCCTGGTGAACATCCAGGTGAACGCGCAGCTTTCGGGATGCGTCGCGCTGGAGCGCGAGCTGATCGCCGAGACCGGACTCAAGGACGCTGTCATCGTCCCGACACCGGCTGACCCCGAGCAGATCGCTCCGGTCCTGGGCCGGGCAACGGCCGACTATCTCGCCCGGCACTTGGGCGAAAACCGCGTGCGCGCGCTCGGCATCGGCTGGGGCGCCACCTTGCGCGAGACCGTACGACATCTGCGCAGCGCCAACCTGCCGGAGTTCAGCGTCAACTCGATGATGGGCGGGCTGACCTATGGCTCGGAGCTCAACACTTTCGAGATCGCGAGCGAATTCGCGCGCCGCGTGAACGCGCAATGCAACTATCTCGCCGCACCGATCTATGCCGGCAGCGCCCGCTCGCGCGACACGATCCTCGAGCAAGACGTGTTCCGCGAGACGTTCCAGCGCCTTGCCGGCATCGACATGGCCTTGATGAGCGTGGGCGATCTCAGCCGCCGCTCGCTCCTGATTCGCTACGGCCTGCCACGCGATGTGACAGTCGACTCCCTGCGCAGTGCGGGCTCCATCGGCGACATCATGGGCACGTTCCTCGATGCCCGCGGCCAGCCGGTACGCCACGCCGTGAACAAGCGCGTGATCGCGATGCCGATCGAGATGCTGAGCAAGGTGTCCACGGCGATCGTGGCATCGGGCGGCCTCAACAAGGCGGCGATCCTGGCCGGCGTGCTCAGGGCACGCCTCTGTTCGGTGCTCGTCTGCGACGAGGCAACGGCACGTGCCGCCCTCGGCATCGTGCGCGGCGGCTGATGTATCTCGGCATCGATATCGGCACGTCGGGCGTGAAGGCCGTCGTGATGGACGGACATGACCGGCCGGTCGCGGAGGCGACGGCGCCGCTTGCGATCTCGCGGCCGCAGCCGCTTTGGGCCGAGCAGGCACCGGAGGACTGGTGGCACGCCGTCGAACACGCGCTCGATGCCTTGGCAGCCCGTGCGCCGCATGCCATGGCGGCCGTCAAGGCGATCGGATTGTCGGGACAGATGTTGGGCGTGGCCTTGCTCGATGAGGCCGATCATCCGCTCCGCCCGGCGCTCCTCTGGAACGATGGCCGTGCGACGGCGGAATGCCGGGACCTGGAGCAGCGCTTTCCCGGCTTCGCGCAGCGCGTGGGCTGTCGGCCGATGCCGGGTTTCTCTGCGCCCAAACTCCTGTGGCTCGCCCGCCACGAGCCTCTCGCTCTTGAACGCACCCGTCGCGTGCTGCTCACCAAGGACTACATCCGCCTGCGCCTGACAGGTGAAGCCGCGAGCGATCGCGCCGATTCGTCGGCGACGCTGCTGATGGACACCGTCGCCGGCGAGTGGGACGACACCCTGCTCGCGGCCTGCGGCATCGACGCAAGCGTAATGCCACGCCTTGTCGACAGTGCGGAGATCGGAGGAACGTTGCGCGCCGAGTGGACCGCCCGTTGGCATCTGCCTCCGGGAACGCCGGTCGCGGGCGGCGGCGGAGACAATATGTGCGCCGGTGTCGGCGTCGGCGCGGTCAGATCCGGCGATGCCTATATCGGCCTCGGCACCTCCGGTGTCTATTTCCTCGCCAACGATCGCTTCATCCCGGCGACATCCGCCGGCATGCACACCCATCGTCATGCCGTGGCCAGTCTCTACTGCCAACATGCAGTCGTGCTCAGCGCGGGCGAGTCGCTGGCCTGGGTAGGACGCCTGCTGAAGGCGCCTGATCTTTCGAACCTTATTGCTGAGGTCGAGGCGGCCGGACTGATGCCAGTCGACACGCCCGTCTTCACTCCCTACCTGGGCGGCGAACGCACACCGCATGACGATCCGACCCTGACCGCGACCTTCTCGGGCCTCACGCACGAGACGAGTCCGCTCGCGCTGGCGCAAGCCGTCATGGAAGGCGTGGCCATGGCGCTCGCCGACGGTCACGCGGCGCTGATCGAAAGCGGCGCACGCATTGGCGACGTCACGCTGACCGGCGGCGGCGCCCGCAGCATCCTATGGGCCCGTCTCATTGCGGCGGCGCTTGGGATTCCGCTGCGGCTCACGACGCACGGGCACACTGGCCCGGCGCTCGGCGCCGCGCGGCTTGCGCGACAGAGCGTTGGCGGCCCGCTGATCGCCTCCATTAATGACGAGGAGACCATCGTGCCTGTCGAACCGTCGCTGCGCGAACAGCTCTTGCAGAAACGCACGCTTTTCCGCAGACACCTCCGCCTTTCGCGCTAAGGTGGGCCATGAGCCAAAACACTCGTAGAGTTCTCGCCCTCGCCGGAGGGGTGGGCGGCGCAAAACTTGCGCTCGGCCTCAGCGCCGTCTTGCCGGCCGAAGCGCTGACGGTGGCGGTGAACACTGCCGACGATTTCGAACACCTCGGCCTCTCGATCTCACCCGACCTCGACACCGTTATGTACACGCTGTCCGGCCTTGCCAATCCGGAGACCGGCTGGGGCCGGCGCGACGAGAGCTGGAATACGATGGCGGCACTCGAGCAGTTGGGGGGAGAAACCTGGTTTCGGCTGGGTGACAAAGATCTCGCCACGCATATCGAGCGCACCCGCCGCCTGCGCGCCGGTGAGACACTCTCGGCGGTCACTCGCGACCTGGCGCAACGGCTCGGCATCAAATGCACCGTCGTCCCGATGACGGACAGCGCGGTGCGCACCGTCGTCACCGCCGACCAGGGCGACCTCGCCTTCCAGGACTGGTTCGTGCGTCTGCGCTGCGAGCCGGCCGTCCGACGCGTCCGTTTCGCCGGCGCGGACAAGGCGCGGGCGAACCCGGCGCTGCTCGACATGGCCGGATTGCGCGGTGTGATCTTCTGCCCCTCGAACCCGTTCGTGAGCGTCGCCCCCATCCTCGCGATCCCGGGCGTCCGCATGACCCTGCAGCAGACAAGGGTACCGCGCGTGGCCGTGACGCCGATCGTCGGCGGACAGGCGATCAAGGGCCCCGCGGCCAAGATGCTGGCCGAGCTTGGCCACGATGTTTCCGCCCTGGGCGTCGCGCGTTACTATAAGGGCCTGATCGACGGCTTCGTGCTCGACCAGGCCGACGCCTCGCTGAAGGCCGAGATCGAGGGCCTCGGCATCAAGGTGCATGTCGCAGACACGATGATGCACACCGACGACGACAAGCGACGGCTTGCCGCCGCCACCCTCGAATTCGTGGACGCCCTCGCCCGCTCTCTGCAACACTCCTGACCCATGCCTGTCGCCGCCCCTGTCGCTGTCGTCCCGATGAAATCCCTGCCGCTCGCCAAGGGCCGCCTCGCCCCGGTGCTCGACGCGGCCGGCCGGCGCGCGCTCGCGCAAAAGATGCGAGATCACGTGCTGGAGACGCTGCGGCAGGCCGGATTGCCGGTCCGCTTGGCGAACGGCGCCGGCAATGACGCCGACCTCAATCGTGACGTGACCGACGCCGCCCGCGCCGTGCAGGCCGAGGGGGCAGGCGACCTCCTGCTGGTGATGGCCGACCTGCCCTATCTTTCCGTGGCCGACATCCAGGCCCTGATCGAAGCCGGGCGGCAAAGCCCGATCGTCATCGCCGAGGCCAAGGATGGCGGCACCAACGCACTGCTGCTGCGCCCGCCGACGGTGCTGCCGTTCACCTTCGCAACCAATCGACCCAGTGCCGCATTGCATGGCGAACGGGCCCGCGCCGCCGGCATCGAGCCGGTCTTCGTGCGCCGACCCGGCCTCGCGCGTGACATCGACACGCCGGCCGATCTCGCCCAGCTTGTCTCCGACCATCCAGCGTACCATGTGTTCCGCCATGTCGCCTGAAGTCCAAAGCATCCTCGCCGAAGCCACCGATCTGCCGGTCCTGATGAAGAAGGCAGCGGCGCTGCGCGATGCTGCCTTCGGGGATCGCGTGACCTTCTCCAAGAAGGTCTTCATTCCGCTGACGCATCTCTGTCGCGACAATTGCGGCTACTGCACGTTCGTGCATCCGCCGCGCCGCGGCGAAGCGGCGTATCTCACGCCCGAGCAGGTGCTGGAGATCGCGCGCGCCGGCCAGGCGGCGGGCTGTGCCGAGGCGCTGTTCACCCTGGGCGACAAGCCGGAGCTCAAATGGAAGCCCGCGGCCGAGGCGCTCGCCGCGATGGGCCATGCCACCACGCTCGACTATCTCGCCGAGATGGCCGGGCGCGTCTTCAAGGAGACCGGCCTGCTGCCGCATCTCAATCCCGGACTGATGACCGCGGCCGATCTCGCGAAGCTCAAGCGCGTGTCGGTCTCGATGGGCATCATGCTGGAGACCACGGCGGCTCGGCTCGGCGAACGCGGCGGGCCGCACTTCGGCGCGCCAGACAAGGAGCCGGCGGCGCGACTCGCCACGCTCGAGGCGGCGGGTAAGGCGAAGGTGCCGTTCACATCGGGCATCCTGATTGGCATCGGCGAGACGCGCGCCGAGCGGATCGAAGCTCTGCTGGCGCTGCGCGATCTGCATCGCGATCACGGTCATTTGCAGGAAGTCATCATCCAGAATTTCCGCGCCAAGCCCGACACGCGCATGGCAGACGCGCCCGAGCCCTCGTTCGAGGAGCTGCTGTGGACCGTCGCCGTGGCGCGCCTGATCTTCGGCGACATGCTGTCGGTCCAGGCGCCGCCCAACCTGCAGGAGCCGGGTTACGGACGATTGATCGAGGCCGGCATCGACGATTGGGGCGGCGTCTCGCCGGTGACGCCGGATCACGTCAATCCCGAGCGGCCGTGGCCGCAGATCGACGCGCTTGCGGCCGAAAGCGCGCGGCACGGCAAGGTGCTGACCGAGCGGCTCGCGGTCTATCCGCGTTACATGCACGACAAGGCCTGGATCGATCCGGCGCTGCGCCCGCGCGTGCTGTCGATGAGCGAGGCGAGCGGGCTCCGGCGCGATAACGACTGGCGGCCGGGCCTCGTGCTGGCGATGCCCAAGGACGATGTCGCCACCCTCGCCCAGCCGGCGGTGCGGCCGAGCGCCAGCCTGGCGCCGATCCTCGATCGCGCAACGCGCGGTAACGATCTCGGCGAAGACGACATCGTGCGGCTGTTCGCGGCCCGCGGTCCGGACTTCGCCGCCGTGGCGCAGACTGCGGATGCGGTGCGGCGCGAGGTGGTGGGCGACGCGATCTCGTATGCCGTCGTGCGCAACATCAACTACACCAACATCTGCTACTTCCGTTGCGGCTTCTGCGCCTTCTCCAAGGGCAAGCTCGCAGCCAACCTGCGCGGCTCGCCCTACGATCTCACCGTGCAGGAGATCGTGCGCCGCGCCGCCGAAGCCTGGGACCGCGGTGCCACCGAAGTCTGCATGCAGGGCGGCATCCATCCCGACTACACCGGCCAGCATTATCTCGATGTCTGCCGCGCCGTGCGCGAGCAGATCCCCGGCATGCACGTGCACGCCTTCTCGCCGCTCGAGGTCTGGCACGGCGCCACGACGCTCGGCCGCTCGATCTCCGATTACCTGGCCGAGCTGCGTGACGCGGGCCTCGGCAGCCTGCCGGGCACCGCGGCCGAGGTGCTCGACGACGAGGTGCGCGACATCCTTTGCCCCGACAAGGTCTCGACCGACCAGTGGCTCGACATCATGCGGGCCGCGCACAAGGTGGGGCTGCGCTCGACCGCCACCATCATGTTCGGCCATGTCGACCAGCCGATCCATTGGGCGCGCCATCTCCTGCGCCTGCGCAACCTGCAGAAGGAGACCGGCGGCTTCACCGAGTTGGTGCCGCTGCCCTTCGTCGCCGCTGAGGCGCCGATCGCGCTAAAAGGCCAGGCGCGGCTGGGCCCGACCTTCCGCGAAGCCGTACTGATGCATGCCATCGGCCGGCTGGCGCTGCATCCGCATTTCAAGAACATCCAGACCTCGTGGGTGAAGATGGGCGTCGAGGGCGCCAAGCTCTGCCTGCAGGCCGGCGCCAACGATCTCGGCGGCACGCTGATGAACGAATCGATCACGCGCGCGGCCGGCGCCGAGCATGGTGAGGAGCTGCCGCCCGAGGCGATGGAGCGCCTGATCGCCGAGCTCGGCCGCACCGTGCGCATCCGCACCACGCTCTACGACGATGCCGGCGCCGAACGGAGCGCCGCGGCGCATGCCGCAAAGGCGCTGGAACCCATCAAGCTCGAAGTGGCGGAACGCTGGACCGGTCCAGCGCTCGAAAGCGACAAGCGCCGCGTGCTGCCCAAGCCGAGGCAGCCCGCTCCGGCACGTTCATAGGAGCGCACCACTCCAGTGGCGCTCAGATGACGAGCATGAGCGGCACTGGAGTGCCGCTCTCCCATGAGTCATGAGCGAGCAGGAGGCTTGCGGTCCCGAAGATTAGCCGAACTTCTTCCTGAGCCGCGGCAGCACATCCTTGGCGTAGAGCGACAGGAAGCGGGCCTGGTCGGCGCCGGGCGCGTGGAACACCAGGTGGTTGAAGCCGAGCTGTATGTAAGGCGCGATGCGTTCGACATGCTCATCGGGATCGGTCGAGACGATCCAGCGGCTGGCAATGCGATCGATCGGCAGTGCATCTGCCAGGCGCGCCATCTCGGTCGGATTGTGGACCGAGGTCTTTTCGTCCGCCGACAGCGCCAGCGCCGACCAGAAGCGCGTGTCTTCCTTGGCGCGCGCAAGATCGGTGTCGAACGACACCTTCATCTCGATCATGTAGTCGACGGAGCCGGGTGCCTTGCCGGCCGCCTTCATGCCTTCGGCGACGCTCGGGATCAGCTTGTCGCGATAGAGCTCGGTGCCCTTACCGCTGGTGCAGATGAAGCCCTCGCCGGCGCGGCCGGCATACTTGGCGACCTGCGGGCCGCCCGCCGCCACGTAGATGGGAATGAGCTCGGCCGGCCGGTCGTAGATCGTGGCATCGCGCGTCTTGTAGAACTCGCCGTCGAAGGTGACGTGCTCCTCGCTCCAGAGCTTGCGCATCAGCACGATCGATTCGCGCATGCGCGCGTAGCGCTCCTTGAACTCGGGCCACGGCTGGCCGGTCGCCGGCACCTCGTTCAGCGATTCGCCCGTGCCCACGCCCAGGATCACACGGCCGGGAAAGAGGCAGCCCAAGGTCGCGAAGGACTGCGCCACGATCGAGGGATGGTAGCGATAGGTGGGCGTCAGCACGCTGGTGCCCATGGCGATGCGGCCGGTGCGCGCGCCCAGCGCGCCCATCCAGGTGACGGAGTGCGGGGCATGGCCGCCCTCGTGCCGCCACGGCTGGAAATGGTCGCTGATGAACACCGAATCAAAGCCCTGTCGCTCCGCCTCGCAGGCGAAGTCGAGCAGCTCCTTCGGACCGAATTGTTCGGCAGACGCCTTGTAACCCAGCTTCAACATGGATCGGCCCCTTTCAAAGACAGAGAAAAGGCTTATCACTACCGGCCTCTCCCCTGCGACGGAGTTTTTCGATTACTGCCCAGCGTCTCGAGCTGATCGCGCCTGCCGGCCTGCCACGCATCCAGCCGGGCGACGACCTCGCTTCCCTGATCGCGCCTTTTGGCCTCCAGGATCACGACGTCGTGGTCCTGGCGCAAAAGATCGTCTCCAAGGCCGAGGGACGGTTGTTTCGCCTCTCGGACATCACACCGTCGGAACGCGCCGTCGAGCTCGGCCCGAAGGTCGACAAGGACCCGCGCCTGGTCGAGCTGATCCTGCGCGAATCGACCGAGATCGTGCGGGCGATCAAGGGCGTGCTGATCGTCCAGCACCGTTTGGGCTTCGTGATGGCCAATGCCGGCATCGACGCTTCCAATGTCGACGATCCCGATCAGGTGCTGCTGCTGCCGGCCGATCCCGACGACTCGGCGCGGCGGCTACGTGCGCGGCTGAAGGAACTTGCGGGCGTCGAGGTGGGCGTGATCATCAACGATTCCTGGGGCCGTGCCTGGCGCATGGGCACGACCAGCGCGGCGATCGGCGCATCAGGCCTGCCCGGCCTGATCGATATGCGCGGCCAGCCCGACATGAACGGCCGTATTCTGCGCGTCACCGAGATCGGCCATGCCGACGAGATCGCGTCGGCGGCCTCTCTTCTTATGGGTCAGGCAGCCGAAGGCCGGCCGGTGGTGATCGTGCGCGGCCTGGGCCGCCCTGATCGCGACGGCAACGCCGCCGAGCTCGTGCGGCCCAAGCACATGGACCTGTTCAGGTAAGTTCTTCCGGACCGCGAGAGGTCCGGAAGAGGCTTATTCCACCTTCACAAGATCGGCGACGCCGACCTTGCGGTTCTTCACTGTCTGCAGCACGACATAGTGGCCCATCGAATTGTGGTCGTCGAAGCCCACGGTCTTGCCCATGAGATTGTCGATCTTGATCTTGCGCATGGCCTCCATGACCTTCTGGCCATCGGTGCTGTTCGCATCCTTGATCGCCTGCATGATGATGCGCAGCGACTGGTAGCCGGCCCAGGTCTGCAGGTAGGGCTCGGACTTGTGCTTGGCCCTGATCTTCTCGGCAAAGGCCTTGTTCTGCGGGTCGTCGATGGTGGCGTTGTAGACCCAGGCGCTGATCGAATTCTCCATGCCGCCCGCCTCGATGATGGGCTGGTTGCGCCCGCCCAGCTCGACGCGGCCGGTGTACGGGATATGGACCCCGAGCTGCATCGCCTGGCGCAGGAAGTTGATCGAATCGCCACCGATCTGGAAGGTGGCGATGGCGTCGGGATGAAGCTGCTGCAGGCGGGTCAGCAGGCTGGTGAAGTCGGGCGTGTTCTGCGGCGGATAATCCGTCGACAGGATCTTCACACCCGCCTTGTCGGCCACCGCCTTGAAGGCGTCCGCGCCACCGCGGCCGAAGTCGGTGTCTTCGGCCACGATCGCGACCGTCTTGAACAGCTTCTTCTGGCCGAGATAGAGGCCGAGCGCATCCATCATGGCGGTGTCGGACGGGCTGATGCGGAACGAATATTCGTTGCGGCCCGGCCCCGCGAGCTCGGTGATCTGCGGGTTCGAGGCGATGCCGGTGATCATCGGGATCTTGGCGTCGGCCATGATCTTCATCGTGGCGAGATGGACCGAGCTGCAGTGGGCGCCTTCAACTGCGGCAACCTTGGCCTCGACAAGCTTGTTGGCGACGTTCACGCCTTCCGAGGGATTGCACTTGTTGTCGAGAACCATCAGCTCGACCTTGCGGCCGCCGAGCAGGCCGCCCGCGGCATTGATCTCGTCGACGGCGAGATTGACGCCCCACATCTCCCATTCGGATGCGACCGCCGCCGGGCCGGTCTTGGGCGTCGAGACGCCGATCACGATCGGCTGCGCCAGCGCCGGCACGGCACCAAGCACGCAAGCGGCCGCGGCCGCCAGCCAGGTCTTCGTCTTCATCATGTTCTCCTCACACGCTCCCTGTGGTCCCATTCATTTGCATTGCAGGCGGCATGCCAAGCAGCCGCGAGATGCGCAGCGCCGCCGCCGTCACCAGAGGCTCGACGCTCGCCAGCGTCAGGCCAGGTTCAAGATATTTCGGGAAGGCAACGCTCAGCGCAGCGACCACGGCGCCGGTGCGATCGCGGATCGGCGCGCCGACGGAGAGCACACCGGGGATGTTCTCCTCGTTCACCAGGGCAAAGCCCTGCCGCCGCACCTTGGGCAGCAGCGCGACCAACGCCGCCGGATCGGTGACGGTGTGCGGCGTGATGGCCGCGAGCTTGCGTGCGCCCAGAACCTTGCGCGCCTCGCTATCGCTGAGCGATGCCAGCAGCACCTTGCCTGCGCCGGTGCTGTGCAGGGGCATTTCGCTGCCGGGATGGACCTTGATGGCGACCGGACCGTCAGCCTGTACCGCCAGCAGGTAGATCGCGCGTCCACCACGCAGCACCGAGACGAAACCATTCAGGTGATGCTCGTGCGCCAGCCGTTCCAGCTCGCGGCGGGCGGCCACGACATAGTCGAACGCGCCCTCGCCGCTTGCCCCCAGCGCCAGCGCCTGATGGCCAAGGTGATAGCGCGACGTATCGCCGTTCTTCTCGATGTAGCCACGGCTTGCCAGCGAGCTCACGAGGCGCTGCACGATGGTGGGGCTGAGCCCGCAGCGGCGCGCCAGCTCGCGCACGCCGAGCTCGGCGCCTTCGGTCGCGATGGTCTCCAGCACGTCGAGCCCGCGCTCGAGCGACTGCGAGCGCGCGCCCTTGCCGGGCTCGGTGCGCGCCGCCTGCGGCCGTGGCGCCAGGATCACCCGCCGCCCGGTCACTCTGGGTGCCGCGGTCATGGCCAATGCGCCAGATAGTGTGCCGAATATCGGTACATCGTTTCGATAGTTGCAAGGTCACAGAATTGTCGATTATCTGTCAACTGCCCGGCCCGGAAATTGCGAAGTTGCGACAAGGATGACCATCGACGCCGCCTATCTCCTTCAGCTGACGCTGAACGGCATCGCGCTGGGGCTGCTCTACGCGCTGATCGCCGTCGGTCTGTCGCTGATCTTTGGCGTGATGGAGATCATCAATTTCGCGCACGGCGAGCTCCTGATGCTGGGCGCCTTTGCCATGACCTTCGCGCTGCCGGTGGTGGGGCTGCTCTATTGGCCCGCGCTCGCCGCGGCGCTCTTCGCCACCATGCTGGCCGGGTTCGTGATCTTCGAGATCCTGCTGGTACGGCTGCGGCCCGACGAGTTCGAGCGCAGCATCCTGATCACGCTCGGCCTTTCGATCATCCTGATCCATACCGTGCAGTATCTGTTCACCGCGACGCCGCGCATGGTCGACACGCAATATGGCTTCGACGGCGTTGCGATCGGCACCATCCGCCTCACCTGGACACGCTTGATCGGCGCCGGCGCCGCCATCGTGGCTTTCGCCGGGCTCTATCTCACCCTGCGCTTCACCCAGTTCGGCCGTGCCATGCGCGCCATCGCCCAGAACCGCGAAGCGGCCCTGATGGTCGGCATCCGCCCGCGCACGGTCGCGCGTAATGCCGTGATCCTGGCCGCCGGTCTCTGCGGCCTCGCCGGCTCCGCCCTGGCGCCGATCCAGCTCGTCACGCCCTATATGGGACAATTCCTGATCTTCAAGGCCTTCGCCCTGGTGATCATCGGCGGG
>Ga0081455_10003415_pt1 | contig 18261 bp, 15 predicted proteins | sample TabmetS3T2R1_FD_70207 | JGI IMG/M metagenome (GOLD analysis project Ga0081455, IMG submission 70207) | Tabebuia heterophylla rhizosphere microbial communities from the University of Puerto Rico - S3T2R1 | ecosystem: Host-associated > Plants > Roots > Rhizosphere ...
ATGAGCTCCTGGCCTTCATGCGTGAGGTGCTGCACGAGGTCGCCTCAACTTCGCCCTGCCCTTGCTGAGCCTGTGATGGTCGTGTGAGGCCTCGTGTGTTACCGACTGGGAGGCACTTTACTACCAAATGATGAGAGCATCTCTGGCGTTCACCTCGTTTTTCTCCAATAGCAGGGGAGGTTTCTATGTCCAGATCATCCAAGTTCCTGAAAAAGAGGGCGACGCGCCGCGCCGCTACCCGTAGGAAACGTCCGGCGCGGTTCGTCTCCGGTTTCGAGCCCCTGGAGCCCCGGCTGATGCTGGCGGTCACTGCGTCCTTTATGCCCCAGGCTGGCATACTTACCGTCCTGGGCGACAACGTGGATAACACTATCGAGGTGAGCCGCAATGCCGCCGGGGTCATCCTGGTCAACGGCGGCGCGGTCGCCATCCAGGGTGGGACGCCCACCGTCGCCAACACCTCCCTCATCCAGGGCTTCGGCCAGGGGGGTAACGACACTATTGAGCTGGACCAGGCTAACGGTGCCCTGCCAAGCGCGAATCTGTTCGGCGGCGCCGGCAACGACACGCTCGCGGGCGGCGCCGGCGGCGACCAGCTCTTCGGCCAGTCAGGCAACGATACCCTGCTGGGCAGGGGCGGATTCGACTTCCTCTTCGGCGGCACCGAGAACGACACCCTCACCGGCGGCGACGCCGACGATCAGGTGTTCGGCGAGGCGGGTAACGACCGGATGATCTGGAACCCCGGCGATGACACGGATCTCAACGAGGGCGGCGATGGCAGCGACACTGTCGAGGTGAACGGCGGCAACGGCGCCGAGGTCTTCACCGCCACTGCCAACGGCGCGCGCGTCCGCTTCGACCGTATCGACCCCGCGCCGTTCAGCATCGACATTGGCACAACGGAGAACCTCGTCCTCAACGCCAATGGCGGCAACGATAGCTTCTCCGCCACCGGTAACCTGGCTCCTCTGATCAAACTCACGGTGGACGGCGGTGCCGGCAACGACACCCTTCTGGGCAGCAACGGCGTCGACTTGCTGCTCGGCGGCGACGGCGACGACTTCATCGATGGCCAGCAGGGCGACGACGTGGCCTTCCTCGGCGCCGGCGACGACACCTTCCAGTGGGACCCGGGCGACGGCAGCGACATCGTTGAAGGCCAGGACGGATCCGACACCATGCTGTTTAACGGCTCCGCGGGAAACGAGATCTTTGAAGTCTCGGCCAACGGCGGGCGTGTGCTGTTCACCCGCAACGTTGGCAACATTGTCATGGACCTCAACGATGTCGAGACCATTGACCTCAACGCCCTCGGCGGCGCCGACACCACCACGGTCAACGATGTCAGCGGCACTGACCTCGTCAAGGTCAACATCAACCTAGCCGGCACTCTCGGCGGCACGACCGGTGATGGCCAGGCCGACACCGTCAGCGTCAATGGCACCAATGGCAACGATGTGATTGGAATCACCGGTAGTGGGACCAGCGTGACCGTCACCGGGCTGCCAGCGGTCGTGAACATCACCAACTCAGAGGGCGCCAACGATTCTCTGGTGATCAACGCGCTGGGCGGCGACGACGGCGTGACGGCCACAACCCTGCCCGCCGGCGTCATCAAGCTGACGGTCGATGGCGGGGCCGGCGACGACACGCTCCTCGGCAGCCAGGGCGCCGACGTGTTCCGCGGCGGCGATGGCAACGACTTCGTCTTCGGCGACAACGGCAACGACGTGGCGTTCATGGGCGCCGGCGACGACGTCTTCCAGTGGGATCCGGGTGACGGCAACGACACCATCGAGGGCCAGGACGGCACCGACACGATGATTTTCTTTGGCTCAAACGCCAGCGAGAACATCGACATCGTGGCCAACGGCGGGCGGGTCCTGTTCTTCCGCAACGTGGCCAACGTGACGATGGACCTGGACGACGTCGAGACGATCGACTTCCGGGCCCTGGGCGGGGCCGACAACATCGTCGTGGGCGACCTGAGCGGTACGGACGTGACCCAGATCGACCTCGACCTGCGCGGCCCCAACGGCGGAGGCGATGGCGCGGCCGACACGGTCACGGTCAACGGTACAGCCGGAGCCGATTCGATTGCGATCACCGGTAGCGGGACTAGCGCGGCCGTCACCGGGCTGCCAGCGGCCGTGAACATCACTAGCTCAGAGGGTGCTAACGATCGGCTGACCGTCAACGCCCAGGGTGGCGACGACGTCGTCAATGCCTCCGGCCTGGAGGCTGGCGTGATTGGCCTGACCCTCAACGGCGGCCTCGGGGCCGATGTGTTCTTCGGCAGCGAGGGTGACGATCTGATCAACGGCGGCGACGGCAACGACGTGGCGTTTATGGGCGATGGCGACGACACGTTCGTGTGGAATCCCGGCGACGACAACGACATCCTCGAGGGGCAAGCCGGCTTCGACACCATGCTGTTCAACGGCGCCAACGTGGCCGAGAACATCGACATTTCCGCGAACGGCGGCCGTGTGCTGTTCTTCCGGGACGTCGCCAACGTGACCATGGACCTGAACGACGTGGAGGGCATCGACTTCAACGCGCTGGGAGGGGCTGACAATATCGTGGTCAACGACCTGTCGGGCACCGATGTCACGGAGATCAATCTGAATCTGGCGGCGGCAGGTGGTGGCGGCGATGCTCAGCCGGACAATGTCATCGTCACCGGCACTAACGGCGATGACGTTGTCCAGGTCTTCGGGGACGCCAGTGGTGTGGCCGTTCTTGGCCTGGCGGCCCGGGTGAACATCACTGGTGCCGAGGCTGTGAACGACCGGCTGACTGTCAACGCCCTGGCCGGGGACGACGTGGTAGAGGCCTCGGGTCTGGCGGCCGGCGCGATCCAACTGACGGCGAACGGCGGCGACGGCGATGATGTCCTGATCGGCGGTGCTGGGAACGATGTGCTCCACGGTGACGCCGGGGACGACGTCCTGATCGGCGGGCCCGGGGTGGACATCCTCGATGGTGGACCCGGCGACAATACCGTGATCCAGTGAACATGCCGGGCATTGGTGTACAGGCTTTCCTCTCCTTCCCCCCTGGTGGGGGAAGGGGCACCGTTAAACTGGCGCCCCTCCGCCGACGCAGTCGCGGGGAACGGTCGGGATGGGGAGAACGAGGGGGAGGGTAAAAAACTTCTGTCCAGGTCCTTATCAATCATTGGATAGAGCGCGTGGAGAGCGAGCATGCTCGAGAGCACGTACGCCAGGAATGGTATCCAAGATCGTATCCCTCCTGGCGCAGAGTCACGGTCCAGGGGGCAGATGCATCAGGCCCTGTGGCGACAGCTGGTTACAGCCGAGACGCCTGAGAGTTATTGCCAGAGCTGGCTTGCCTTGCAGTGTGGCCTGATCTCGGGAGTCTCGACAGGTGTGGTGATGTTGAAGATGTCTGCGGACGCTGCCTTTGCACCCGTGGCGTTCTGGCCTGACGTGCCCCAGGACCGGCGGCCCCTGGCGGAGGTAGCTGAGCGCATGCTCCTGGAACGCCGTGGTGTGGTCCTCAGGCGTGAGTCGCCAGGCCTTGACGATGGGCCGCCGCAGGTGCGCTACCACCTGGCCTATCCTCTGCAGGTCGACGGGCGCTTACACAGCATCATTGCCCTCGATATTGCTCCACGCCCGGCACCCCAATTACAAGCGGTCATGCGGCAATTGCAGTGGGGCTCTGCCTGGCTCGCGCTGTTCTTGCAGCGGCAGCGGCAGACGCTGCAGACCGCAGCACAGGAGCGGGCGCAGGCCGTACTGGCATTACTAGCAACACTCCTTGAACATCCCCGTGTCCAGGCGACGGCAACGGCGTTCGTCACGGCGCTGACGGCCCGGCTAGCATGTGATCGGGTGAGTCTCGGATTTGTCCACCAGGGACAGGTGCGCGTGCGGGCTATCTCGCATAGTGCCCACTTTGGGAAGAGAGTCAATCTGACGCGTGCCCTGGAAGCCGCTATGGACGAGGCCTGGGATCAGGCCACTACCGTCATGTACCCAGCCGCTCCGGATGCCCCCTTTCGCATTACACGTGCCCACGAAGAACTCGTCCGTCAACATGGGACGGGCACGGTGTGCTCCATACCCTTGTCACGGGGCGAAAGTATCCTCGGTGTCCTCACCCTGGAGCGGCCGACAGACCATCCCTTCGCACCTGCAGATATCGAACTCTGTGAGGCTGTAGCCACCCTGGCTGGCCCTATACTCGACGTGCAGCGTCGGGAGGACCGCTGGCTCGTCGCCAAAATGGCCGAGGCGCTGCACACGCAGCTTGGGCGTCTGTGTGGACCACGCTATGTGATGCGCAAGCTGGTCGTCCTGGCGCTCCTGGCGTTGGGTACGTTCTTTGCCACGTTCCAGGCGGATTACCGTGTGGCAGCGACTACCGTCCTCGAACCGGAGGTGCGTCGCGCTGTGCTAGCACCATTTGAGGGGTATATTGCCGACGCGCCAAGGCGCGCTGGGGAGCAGGTACGCGTGGGGGAGGTGCTCTGTGCATTGGACGATCGCGATCTCAAGCTCGAACGGCTGAAATGGCGCAGTCAGCGTGAGCAGTATACCAAACAGTATCAGCAAGCCCTGGCGCAACGGAATGCGGCCCTCGCGCAAATTTATACAGCGCAGATAGCCCAGGCCGAAGCCGAACTGGCGCTCGTGGAGGATCACCTGGAACGGGCCCAGCTCCGTGCGCCATTCGATAGTCTGGTCGTCTCTGGAGACCTCAGCCAGTCCATTGGTGCCCCTGTCGAACGCGGCAAAGTCCTGTTTGAGGTCGCTCCGCTCGAGGCTTATCGCGTCATACTTGAGGTCGATGAGCGTGACATTGCCGAGGTTACAGATGGCCAGGAAGGGCATCTCGTCCTGTCGGCCTTCCCCAATGAGCCATTACCGTTTACGGTGACCAAGGTTACCCCGGTCTCCACAGCGCGCGCCGGACGCAATTACTTCCGTGTCGAAGCACGCTTAATCCCTCATACCTCGGCGCGTCTCCGTCCTGGTATGGAGGGGATAGGGAAGATTGCTATTGATCGTCGCCGGCTGCTGTGGATCTGGACGCATCAGGCGGTCGATTGGCTACGCCTACAACTGTGGTCCTGGTTGCCATAAGAGAGGGCTGTGCCACCATGTCGGAAGTTCTCTTCAGCTCTGCCTGGTATCGGGTCGCGGCATTGCGGCCGCGCTTACGCCGCCACGCCCAGATTCACCGCCACCACTACCGAGGGCAGCTCTGGTACATTCTGCAAGACCACGCCTCACAACGCATCCATCGCTTCTCGCCAGCAGCGTACTGTGTGATCGGGCTCATGGATGGCAAGCGCACTGTCGAAGCCTTGTGGGAGGTTGCCAGCGCGCGCCTTGGGGATGACGCTCCCACGCAGGATGAAGTCATCCAGCTCCTGACGCACTTGCACGCTGCTGATGTACTCCAGTGCGACGTGCCCCCAGACACGACTGAACTCCTCTTACGTTACGAGCGACAGCGCCGTCAAACGTGGCAGAATCGCCTCCTGAGCCCCTTTGTTGTGCGGCTACCATTGTTCGATCCAGAACGCTTCTTGCAGCGTCTCCTGCCCTGGGTACACCCGTTCTTTGGTAGGCTGGGCCTGCTCCTCTGGCTGCTGGTGGTGGGGACAGCCGGGCTGCTCGCCGCGATCCACTGGCACGACCTCACGGAGGACATCGTGGATCGCGTCCTGGTGCCACACAACTTACTCCTCCTCTGGCTGGTCTTTCCAGTGCTAAAGACTCTGCACGAATTCGGCCATGCGTTTGCGACGAAAGCCTATGGCGGAGAAGTGCACGAAATGGGCGTGATGTTCCTGGTGTTCACGCCCTGCCCCTATGTGGATGCCTCGGCGGCTTCGGCCTTTCGCGCCAAATGGCACCGTATCATGGTGGGCGCCGCTGGCATGATCGTTGAACTCTTCCTGGCAGCGCTGGCGCTCTTTGTGTGGCTCAACGTCGAACCGGGTGTTGTGCGGGCCGTGACGTACAATGTCATGTTCATCGCCGGCATCTCGACGGTGCTCTTTAATGGCAACCCGCTGTTGCGCTATGACGGCTATTACATGTTTGCCGACTATCTCGAGATCCCCAATCTACGCGTACGCGCGCGAGCCTATCTACGCTACCTCTGGGAGCGCTATGCGTTTGGACATCGGGAGGCTGAAGCGGAGATGGCGACGCCTAGTGAACGGGGGTGGTTTGTCTGCTACGGGATAACGGCGTTGGTCTACCGTCTTGTCGTGTTTGTGGCAGTGGCCATGTTCATTGCTGACCGCTTTTTTTTCGTTGGGGTGGTATTAGCCATTGGGGGACTGGTCGTTGGAGGGGCGACCCCGCTGGTGAGACTGCTGGCCTATCTCAGCACGAGTCCCCGTTTGCGACGTGTCCGCCTCCGCGCTGGCCTCGTTGTGGGAGGCATAACGGCTCTAGTCGTGGGGGCAGTGTGTTTTGCCCCTGTGCCTTTGCGGAGCCGTGCTGAAGGGGTTATCTGGGTCCCAGAACGCGCGCACGTGCGGGCGACCGCCAACGGGTTTGTCGAACGCATCGTGGTGCCACCTGGGTCACGGGTACGGCAGGGCGACGTGCTGATCGTGTGCCGTGATGCGGTCCTGGAGACCCGCGTCAAAGTCCTGCAAGCGCGTGTGCAAGAGCTGCACTTACGCTATGCCGTCGAGTGGCTGAAGGACGTGAGCCAGGCGGAGATTCTGAAGGAGGAAATGCTGCTGTGGGAAGAACACCTGGCACGCGCACGTGAGCGTGTTGCCGCCTTGACTATCCAGAGCCCCACTGATGGCACCTTCGTCGTACCACAGGGGCAGGACTTGCCAGGGCAGTTTGTCAAACAGGGCACCCAGCTAGGGTATGTACTCGATCTCACCACGTTGACGGCGCGGGTCATTGTCATACAGGACGATATTGATCTGGTGCGACAGCGTATGCACGGGATTGAAGTGCGGCTTGCCGAGCGGCTCGCCGAGCCTATCTCTGCGGTTCTCTGGCGTGCAGTGCCGGCGGCAACGCAGCAGTTGCCGAGCATGGCGCTGAGCAGCCAGGGAGGTGGTGCCATTGCCACGGATCCGCGTGACACCGAGGGTGTCAAGACACTGCAACGCCTCTTCCAGTTAGACTTACAACTTCCGTCCTATGCTGGGGTTATCAATATCGGCGGGCGTGTGTACGTGCGTTTTGACCATGGCTGGGAACCGCTCGTGCAGCGGTGGTATCGTCACCTGCGCCGCCTTTTTCTCTCGAAGTTTTATGTCTAGCATGCTTGTGTCTCGTACAGTGCCTCGGGGGGCTTACCCTGAGCGGCAAGAAGCACGCCCTGAGCGTTTCGAAGCCCTACGGCTACGAGCATCTGGCCTCCTGAGCCGCCAGGTGCAGGTGAGGCGCTTGCGGCTACGACAATTTGTACGGGAGGTCAATGCCCATAGCCAAGCGTATGACGCACTGGGACCATCGGCCATCAGGGCCATGGCTGACGAGCTCCGGTATCGGCTGCGCTGTGACGGCTGGCATAACGACATGGTGGCGCGCACGTTTGCCCTCGTGCGGGCGGTGGCGACACAGACGTTGGGCATGCCCCACTTCGATGTCCAGGTAATGGGTGGCTGGGTGCTCCTGCATGGGATGGTGGCTGAGATGCAAACGGGGGAAGGGAAAACACTGACAGCGACCTTGCCAGCGTGTACGATGGCCCTGGCAGGGGTGCCTGTCCATATCGTGACGATCAATGATTATCTTGCCCAACGCGACGCTGAGTGGATGGGGCCTCTGTACCGGGCGCTTGGCCTGACCGTTGGTATCGTCGTGCACGGTATGCCTCTGGAGGCACGCCAGGCTGCCTATGCGTGCGACGTGACCTATTGTACGAACAAGGAAATTGCCTTTGATTACTTGAAGGATCGCCTGGTGTTGGGTCGTAATCAGAGCCGGCTCCAACTTCAGCTCGAACGTGTGACCGGCACTCCAGCACGCATGCGCAGCCTCGTGTTACGTGGCCTCTACTATGCCATTGTTGACGAAGCGGATAGCGTCCTCATCGACGAGGCGCGCACGCCTTTGATCATTTCTGGCGGCAACGGCAATGTGCCCGAACAGCAGGCCTATCAAAGCGCCCTCGAACTCGCTGCACAGCTTACGGCAGGCCGTGACTTTGTGTGTGAAGACTATGAGCGTACGGTGCGATTGACCGAGGACGGTCAGGAGCGGCTGACGGTGCTCACCCAGGGCTATGGAGGGCTCTGGGCCGGCCGCCGGCAACGTGAGGCGTTTATTGGTCAGGCCTTGTCGGCCCTGCACCTCATGCATCGCGATACGCACTACCTGGTGAAAGAGGGCAAAGTACAGATCATTGACGAATTCACTGGCCGGATTATGAGCGACCGCTCGTGGGAGCATGGATTGCATCAGCTCGTGGAGACAAAAGAAGGCTGTGCCCTGACCGGCATACATGAACCGCTGGCGCGGCTCAGCTACCAACGATTTTTCCGACGCTACCTCCGCCTCGCAGGGATGACCGGTACAGCGCATGAAGTGTCTAGGGAACTGTGGTCAGTCTACCGTCTGCCAGTGGTGACTATCCCGACGAATCGTCCGCCACAGCGGCGGTACCTGGGTACGCACGTGTATGCCACAACGGAAGCAAAATGGGCCGCAGTTGTAGGGCACGTTAAGCGTATGCATGAGAGGGGTCGACCAATCCTGGTCGGCACGCGCTCAGTGGTGGCCTCCGAGCAGGTAAGTCGCCTCCTGACCGCAGCTGGCCTCTCCCATCAGGTTCTCAATGCCCGGCAAGACCGCGCCGAGGCCGACATCATCGCCCATGCCGGTGAGCCAGGGTGCATCGTGGTGGCGACGAATATGGCTGGCAGGGGGACAGATATCCATCTGGCACCAGGAGTGGTAGAGCGGGGGGGCCTGCACGTTATTGCGACCGAAGGACACGAGGCACGGCGTATTGATCGGCAGCTCTTTGGCCGCTGCGGACGCCAGGGCGACCCTGGCAGCCACGAGCTGTTTGTGTCACTCGAAGACGACATTACCACCGTGTATACAAGTCGTCTGTGGCAGTGGCTTGGCATCGTAGCAGGGTACTCTCTACCCTGTGCCCATAGGATCATTGGTACATTCGTATTGCGTCGGGCGCAGCGACGTGCTGAACGCCTGCATGCCCGCATGCGACGTGATCTGCTCACCATGGATGAGCACCTGGAGACCGCCTTGGCGTTTTCAGGGCGCCTCGAATAAAGGAGAATGACATGAGGTTATCCTCATATCCATACTCAGAGATGCTGTTCGTGCTCTGCATAGTGCTCCTAGTAAGTGTCCCTAGAGTACACAGTCAGGAATTGGATTGCCTCATCGAGCCATTTGTCACGGTGAAGGTGAGCAGTGCCGTCAATGGTTTACTAGAGACGGTGACGGTGGATCGCGGTGACTTGGTGAAAAAAGGCCAAATACTTGCCATGCTGGAGTCTGGCGCTGAAAAGGCGGCTATTGAAGTGCTACGCGCCAGGGCGACGCTGGAGTCGGCAATCAAGATTGGCCAAGCGCGTCTCGAGTTGAGCACACGCTCACACTCGCGTAACGACGGCATGTTCCAAAAGTCTCTGATTTCTGCTGAGAAGATGGACGAGGCGGAAACCACCAGGCGTCTGGCCGAGATGACCCTCCTTGAAGCCACTGATAACCGACGCCTCGCCAGACTCGAATTGCAGCGTGCAACTGCCGAACTGGCACGACGCACCATTTACAGCCCCATCACAGGCGTCGTGGTAGAGCGGTTGCTGGCGCCAGGGGAGTTTTCCCACGACGAGCAACCAGTGCTCAAATTGGCCCAACTCGACCCTCTGCGGGTTGAAGTGTTTGCCCCTGTGGCCCTATTAGGCAACATTACTGTCGGGCAACGTGCTGAGGTAACGCTGCAAGCGCCGGTCAACGGCACATACATCGCACGCGTCGCTGTTGTGGACCGTGTGGTCGATGCGGCCAGTGGCCTGTTCGGCGTCCGCCTCGAACTCCCCAACCGTGACTCTCTCTTGCCGGCTGGCCTCAAGTGTAAGGTTCGCTTGCCGTAAGACCAGAGGAAGGTGTTTCAGATCTGTTGATTCGTGTCAGACGGACACTTCACGTGCGGCACGACCAGTCAGTACTGCCAGTGGCAGACCGGTCAGTGCGCCGCTGATGAAGCGTCGCGGCGGACTACCCCCGGCTCCAGACTGAGCTGCCACACTACATTGTCATGCAGGGCCAGGCCTCCTCAAACATCCCCAAGGGCCACCCTCCAAGCCCGATACCAATCGATCTCCAAATTGAGAACTGCTGCATGGCAGCATGTCTTTTGACTCTCTGCCACGAGGGGCGTACAATACAGCGCTGGGTAGTTCGGGTTCCGTGGAGAACCGACGTGGTGGACGTAGGTTTGCTAAGGAAAGGAAAGCCCGATGAGTATCTACGAATTTCGCACCTATACACTGAAACCCGGGACAGTAGCGCAAGCCGAGAAGAATTTTGGCGAAGCGCTGCCGGCGCGTGTCAAAGTCTCTCCCCTGGCGGCCTTCTGGCACACGGAGATAGGGCCCCTGAACCAGATCATTCATGTCTGGGAATACGAGAATCTCCAGCATCGTTTCGACGCGCGTGCACAGGCGGCGCAGGTGCCTGGCTGGCCTCCCAAAATCCAAGATTTCATCCTCACCATGGAGTCGGAAATTTGGATTCCGGCCGCCTTTTCTCCAGCCCTGGGTGGCGGCAAGAAGCTGGGCAACATTTACGAGATGCGTATCTACACGTATCAGCCGGGCGCCATGCCGAAAGTACTCGAGGCCTGGGAAAAATCGCTGCCTGAGCGCTCCACGCTCTCGCCGATTGCCGGGTGTATGTCTAGTGACGTCGGTGGGCTGAATCGCTGGATGCATATCTGGCCGTATGCCGATCTGGCAGCGCGGCACCAGATTCGTGAGCAGTCGCGGAAACTGTCTGCCTGGCCGCCTCAGAGCGGTGAGAGGCCGGTCAGCCAGCAGACGAAGATGCTCATTCCGGCGTCGTTCTCCCCGATGGCGTAGGAGCGCAATTAGACCACGTGGGATTGGCATCCAGTCGGCCCTCCCTCTGAGATGGGGGAGGGCTATCCCAACCGTTCCCCGCGACTGCGTCGGCGGAGGGCCGCCTCATTAAGGGCGGCCCGTTCCCCGCGTCTGCGACGGCGGAGGGGCGCCAGCTTAACGGCGCCCCTTCCCCCGCCAGGGGTAAGGTACATGGTCAATCGGCCCAGGGCGGATGTGCTGCAACCGGAAACGTTATGTCCCTCCTCTCCTGCATGACCTCTCTACAAGCGCGTGAGCGCTGGCTCGCCACTAGCAGTGTATGGCTCGGGATGAAGTTGTCTACCATGGACGCCTCCTAGGGCGGATGTAACGACAGCAGTGCGCAAAGGTGAGGTGTCGTAAACATGAGGTTGTTCCTGCTCTCTGTTGTGTTTGGGGTTTTACTGCTGACTACAGCCCAGGCGAAAAGTGCTCAAGCTCCCCCCAAAAAGGGCACGCCATCTGCCTCCTCTCCCTCTGTCGCCGCGCCGGCTGCCTCTGCTCCTGAGCAATCCTGGCTGCAGATGGAAATTACACCTCTTGAAAAAGAAATTGTGAAGCAGCATGTGGCGGACATTCGTGCGGTGCAGAGCAAAAAGCCGGGACCAGACAAAGCCCCACCGTCCGGGCGCACCAAAAAAGTGGCGCGTAGTGAAAAGCTCCCACCCGGATGGCAGAAAAAAATTGCCCGTGGTGAAGTCCTGCCGCAAACAGTGTATGCTCAGGCGCAGCCACTGCCCGAAGTTGTCATGCGGAAGCTACCTCCGCCACCAGCAGGAACGATCCTGGTAACACTGGACGGCAAAGTCGTCAGACTCCTGGAAGCCACGCGCACCATTGTGGATGTCTTCGAGTTAAAGTGATGTATGCACAAAGGAGTATCTACGCATGGCCAGTCGTGAATTAACTGCTCTCATCCATCTCCTCACAGCGCGGCCGATTCTGGAAAATGCTACGGTTGCTGAGCGGCGCCAGGGCTTTGACATGCTCGCTGCCAAATTCCCCGTCGCGTCAGACGTTACGTGTGAAAAAGTCGATGCCGCTGGCGTGCCGGCAGAATGGGTGGTGGCGCCAGGGGCGGAGAGCGGCCGTGTCCTGCTGTATTTACATGGCGGGGGCTATGTCATCGGCTCAATCAATACGCACCGTGACCTGGCAGGACGCCTATCCCGTGCTGCCGCAGCACGGGTGCTGCTCATCGACTATCGGCTCGCACCCGAGTATACGCATCCGGCGGCGGTCGAAGATGCCACGGCGGCCTATCGCTGGTTGCTGCGCCACGGAGCCACGCCAGCCCACACCGTCATTGCTGGGGATTCGGCCGGGGGTGGCCTGACCGTCGCGACCCTGGTGGCATTACGAGACGCCGGTGATGCCCTACCTGCGGCTGGGGTGTGCATCTCGCCGTGGGTCGATCTCGAGGGTATTGGCGAGTCCATGACGACCAGGGCCAGCGTGGATCCGATAGTACAACACCAGGGCCTGGTGTGGTTTGCCGACCTCTACCTGGGTGGGGCCAATTCGCGTACTCCCCTGGCGGCACCGTTATATGCCGACCTGCATGGTTTACCACCGCTATTCATCCATGTAGGTACAGCCGAGACCTTACTCGATGATGCGACACGCCTGGCTGAGCGCGCCAGGATGGCCGGGGTGGAGGTCAGCCTCGAAGTCTGGGAGGAGATGATCCACGTCTGGCACCTCTTTGCCGCGATGCTCCCCGAGGGGCAGCAGGCCATTGATCGCGTTGGCGCGTACATCCAACAGCGCACGGGTGCTGCGCACGGCTAGTTGCCCCGCCAGTTTGGCGGGAGGTGTTGTGTCATAAGGAGTGCAGACGAGCAGAGAGGGAGCCGGCCATGGCTGACATGCAATTCGGCTTGATGATGCGGGCGCAGTTTCCGCAGGGCGACGACATGCAGATACGCTTTCAGGAGATGTTGGAGCAAGCGCGGCTCGCTGACGAGCTAGGGTACTCCTGCATCACCAATGGCATGCATTATAGCAGCGCACCATGGCAGGATTTTCAGCAGTTTCCCTTTCTTTGCCGGATGATGGCCGAGGCGCCGCACATGCGCCTCAACTTTGGCCTCATCCTCCTGTCGCTGCATAAGCCTCTAGACATTGCCGAACAGATTGCCACGGTGGACGTCATGAGTGGCGGCAAGGCGATCTTTGGCATAGCACTGGGTTATCGCGAGGTCGAGTTCCTCGCTTTTGGCACGACCCAGCGGGAGCGCGTTAAACGGTTCGAGGAGAATCTGGAAGCCATCAAGCGCCTCTGGACTGAGGACGTCGTGGACATGGTGGGCTCCCATTTTACTCTGCGGGGCGCCTCCGCGCCCACCAAGCCCCTGCAAAAGCCACATCCTCCTATCTGGATCGGCGCCAATGCTGACCCGGCCATCCAGCGGGCGGCACGCCTTGGGGATTGCTGGTACGTCAACCCGCACAACCGCATTGACACCATCGTCCGGCAAGTTGAGGTGTATAAGCGGGCGCTCGACGCCTGTGGCAAGCCGTTCCCCGGAGAATTTCCGGCGCGTCGTGAGGTCTTTGTCGCCAGGTCACGGGCTGAGGCGCTGCGGTTATGTGCGCCTTACCTGGCAGCGAAGTACGAGGCGTATGACCAGTGGGGCCAGAGCAAGGCCATGCCCGAGGGGGATAACAATCTGGGCGTCGATTTCGACGATTTAATCCGCGACCGTTTTCTCCTGGGGTCGCCAGACGAGGTAGCGGAGCAGATGCTCACACTGCACCACACCACGGGTATCAATCACCTCATCATGAGCGTGCAATGGCCCGGCATGCCACAAAGCCTCGTCCTCGACGAGCTACATATGCTCGCCGAGGAGGTGTTTCCGAAGGTGCGGCAGGGGTGAGACCTCGTCGCATGCAGACGAGGTCATGCGACTGCAGGGTATACTGGGTAGGAGAGGGTCGTGGCATACAGCGTTCGTGCGATGTCCAGGCATGCTGGCATGGCCTGGGCACGGGGTAAGCAGCCATGGTGGACGTGGCAGCGGCTCTGCGCTCTTGCCCTCTGTACGACCTCGCCTCTGCTATATCTTTTAGCCTCTATATGCCTGGCAACAGGGATTTTTCATCTTGAGACACCCCACCAGGCACACCATCACCACCACCCTGGCCCTGAGGCCCACCATACTGCCGGGCTGCCAGACATCTGTGATTTCGCCCAGCAAGCCCTCACGACTACAGTGGTGGTGCCCATGCCGGTGCTACCCGGCATGTTCTCGCCGGGGGAAACCCTCCTGCGTCCTTCCCGCTTTGTACTCCCCATCGAATTTGTCAGCCGCCACGGAATCCGAGCACCACCTCTGGTACACGCCTAATACAGCGCGAATATCATACCCCTCACGAGCCTCAGTGACTCTCGTACCCCGTAACAGCCCATGAAGGCCCAACGTCCCAGGGGGCATTGGGCGCGTCTGTGGGCTGCCAGGGCCCTGGAGGGGTGCGTGTGCCTACATGCTTAGAAGAGAGGAAACCCCCATGGCTGCTGTACGATCGTTGTCTGTTGTTAGCTTAGCATGGCTCCTATTGCTTGGACTGCCCACATGGTCGTGGGCGCATGGCTTCGCGGGCCAGCGCTTTTTCCCTACCACGCTGGCAGTTGAGGATCCATTCGTCTCTGATGAGCTCTCTTTCCTGCTCAGCCACACCAAGGAACCCAGGCAAGGTGAGGAACCTCCGACAGGGTCCACAGAGTTTTCGGTGGACTACACCAAGCGGCTCACGCCGCGCCTGGGGCTGTCGCTTGGTGGGTCGTATCTGCACCTGAATCCCGAGGAGGGGAGCACGGAAAACGGCTTTGGCAACCTGGAAGTTGGAGCCAAATACCAGCTCATCACGCTTGCCAGCTCGGAAGCGCTGTTCTCATTTGGCCTAACGGCCGAGGTGGGGGGCACAGGCGCTCGCTCCGTCGGCGCCGACTCTGTTTCGACGCTCTCCCCCACCCTCTTCTTTGGCAAGGGTTTCGGTGACTTGCCGGAGACGGTGCCCTTCCTCAGGCCATTCGCGCTGACGGGGGCCTTCGCGGCCAATATCCCCACCCGCAAGCAGACGGTGACCACGCAGGTGGATCCTCTCAGTGGGGAGCTCTCGCAGGAGACCGAGCTGCATCCAATTACCTTCAGCTGGGGACTCACCCTGCAATACAACCTGCAGTATCTGCAAGCCTTCGTCAAAAATGTAGGGCTTGGTGTGCCCTTCAATCGCATGATCCCCCTGGTCGAATTTCCGATGGAAACCTGTCTGAACCGTGGCTGCGGCGGTCAGACGACCGGGACAATTAACCCGGGGATCATCTGGTTCGGGAAATATATCGAGCTCGGTGCGGAAGCCACCATCCCAATCAACTCACGCAGCGGGAAAAACGTCGGCGCCCTCTTCCTGGTGCATTTCTTCATTGACGACCTGTTCCCCCACAGCCTGGGGCGCCCCCTGTTCCCGTAGCGGAGGAAGCAGAACCATGCGCCCATATCAAGTCCCCATTGTGGTCTGCGGCTTGGCCCTCGTCTGGGGTGGACTCCAGGCCGCCTGGGGACACGCCTTTCCAGAGCGGTCCGATCCACCGGCAGGGGCTACGCTCGCCGTGGCGCCTGCCCTGGTACGCATCTGGTTTGATGCGGCCCTGGAGCCGGCTTTCAGCAGCCTACGCGTCCAGACAGCGCGTGGCCAGCCAATTCCTCACGAGGAGGGGCAGGTCGACGCCAGCAATGTCGCATTGCTGACCGTGCGCCTGCCTCCCCTGGCGTCTGGCACGTATCGGGTCCTCTGGAGCGTCGTCGCCCGGGACGGCCACCGCACCGAAGGGACCTACACCTTTACCGTCCAGTAGGAGCCGTAAGGATGGAGCACCTCATCTTCAGCCTTGCCACAGCCATCGACCTGCTGGCGCTCGTCATATGTCTGGGGACGCTGAGTTGTCGCCTCTGGGTGCTGCCGCCTGCAGGCACAGGAGAGGACACCGTCGTCCTCTTCTCTCTCCGCACCGCCTTGTGGCGGCTGCTTGGCGGCTGCCTGATAGCCCTGACGGTGAGTAGCGTTGGCGAGTTGCTCGGACGCACGCTGACGATGAGCGGCCTGCCGCTGGCTATGCTGGGGCGCACGCTGCCGATTGTTTTGCTGCGCACCCACTATGGGCGCGTATGGTTTGTCCGTCTCGGGTCCCTCGTCATGCTGTGGACCGGCTGGGGGCTAGGACGTCGGCACCGGCATACCCAGATCATTCCCGCCAGCATGCTGGTGGCAGGAGGCCTCATCGCACTGACCCGGAGCCTGTCTGGACATGCTGCAGACTGGGGTGACATGACGCTCGCCGTCATGATGGACGGGCTGCACCTGTTTGCCGGTGGGCTTTGGGGTGGCGGGCTCCTGGCGCTCACCTGTATGGTATTGCCACCAGTGATCAGGTGCGCTGACCAGCGAAGGCTATTACTGGCCGATCTGGCCCGACGTTTTGCTACGCTCGCAAGCATAGTACTGGCCGTAGTACTCCTCACCGGCCTCGCCAACGCGTGGGTACAGGTGAGCACCATGCGAGCGCTCTGGGCTACTCCGTATGGTCGGACCCTGCTGGCCAAGCTCTTCCTGGTAGGTCTTGTGATCCTCCTCGGCACTGTGAACCATTACTTCTACGTGCCATTACTCCAGCAGCAGGCAGGTCGCCCAACGACCGGTGGATGGCTCTGGCACACCCCGGGCCTGTGGCAGCTCTTACCTACCGGGTGGAAGACACTCGCGGGATCGCAGGTGGCGCGCCACTGGTGGTGCACTGTGGTGGTGGAAAGCCTCCTGCTGATCGGTGTGCTCCTCTGTACAGTGCTCCTCCTCCAGGCCCCACCCGCCCGCTCATCATCCCACGCCACACATGGACATGTCGGGACGACGCCCACATCAGCCGTGTCTCACGACCACTGAACGCACCACATACCAGACTCTATGCGAGGGCTATGCTCTACCACCGCCCATCCAACCCAGGGGGAACTGGGTCCTGGATAGTCTTTTCATAACTCGTTACCATGTGCAAAGGTCTGACACCACAGCGGCTCCAGCACCCGATCAGCCGGCGCCGGTGTGTCCCGCGTGTCAACGCGGGCAGATGTGCTGGGTGCAAACCCTGCGCCTCCAGCCCGAGATTTTCGCTAGGTGGATGCAGCCGCCGGGCCGGGATACCTCATAACAGGACGTCGCGATGAGCAGACCGTATGCCTCTCTCCGTAGGCGAGCACGTAGGGGGTCGCACCTGCGCAGGGCAAAGCAATCTCCATAGCCACCGAGCCTCGTTCAAGCTATGCTATCGGCACTGCTCAGGGCCGGACGCTACCTCACAGCGGATCTCTCTTCCCTGCGCACTGCCGATAGCATCCTCATGTCTTCCCGGTATCAACCTCTCCGGTTCTGCCTATCGGCCATTCCCACTTGTCGATCACTACCTCTTATCGACATGCTCTTCTCCATTCCTCCCTTACCGCACTTTCTTCCCACATGTGCCTGGCACGAGGGGGAGCAGCCCAAAGAGTGTCAAAACGTTTCGTACTCGTCAGTTGGCTTTGCAATCGGGTCATGAAAAGGTGTTGCCAGGGGTGAGGCCTTATCCAGAGTAGAACAAAGTCGGTAAAAACCAGACCTGCCTTCCACCGTTCTTGCTTCTCAGTCGCCGACACGCTAGAATGGATGCTTGGCAGAGAGACGAATGGGCCAGACCTACCCGTATCTGCGCACTCGCGCGAAGGATGTGCACCTATGCATACCTTCTGGGCCGGCGGCACACCACGGCGGCGGGACGTTCCCAGGTGGCGCACCTGCGCCACGGCGCTGTCGACCATCGTGGCACTCCTCATGCTGGTAGCGGTGTCTGGTCCGCACCTGGTGCACCACCTCGCCGAACAGCCTCCCCACGAGCACCAGCACGCGCAAGAGCGTCCGCAGACGCGGGACCACCAGACGCCACCACGTCCGGACTGTCTCGTGCTCTTCCTGATACACCACACCCCGGTGGCCGCAGATGGGGGAGCCCTGCTCCCGACCTTGCTCCCTACCGCAGAGCTGCTCCCGACCTTCCTCCCTCTCGGCCATGCCGACACGCCCTGGCACGCGGTCCAGGCGCGTGCGCCGCCGTTGTTCCTCTAACC
>Ga0081455_10003416_pt1 | contig 18260 bp, 17 predicted proteins | sample TabmetS3T2R1_FD_70207 | JGI IMG/M metagenome (GOLD analysis project Ga0081455, IMG submission 70207) | Tabebuia heterophylla rhizosphere microbial communities from the University of Puerto Rico - S3T2R1 | ecosystem: Host-associated > Plants > Roots > Rhizosphere ...
GACCGCGCGAACACCTCCGGCTGACGCGCCACCGGCCTCACCTCCACGGCCAGCCTCGCGATCACCAGCCCGGATGTCCACGCGACACGATGACAACGTCAACGTTTCTTGATGAGGCACTAGCTAGGGAGAGGCGCTACCCCTCGTCGGGCGCCGCAGATACAGCACCGCTTCGGCGCCGTAGCTCTCGATCTTGGTGAGACGATTTGATCTCGAAAGGACCCGCCGTGATGTGCCCATCAGCGGACTATAGGTGGCGAGCCGTTCTTACGATGTTGGGCGCGGCGTACCACGCTTCTTCGCCTCATCCGTCAGATGACAACCGGTCCGGAAGGAGATAATAGTGTTTACTGCCGAACCAAATGTGAGCTTCCCGCCGTATGAATCGTTAAGTTCAAGGTCCATGTTGTCCGGCTTGTCGATAGCCAGGGCCGCCATGCTGAATCCATAACTGCTCGCGATTCCTGAGACCAATGACTTGGCTTGTTGCCATTGCGCGTACGCGACGGGAGTCTTACTGAACAACGCTTGCGCATAGTAGGTGCGGCCATCCCAGGAGTCAACCGAGTAGCCTGAGCCGCATCCGTCGGTTTCCGGTTGACCTTCCCTCTTATTCCAATTTGAGATTCCTAAATTGCTTGTAAGCGAATCTGCGATTTTCTGTCGCATCTCCTCGTAGTGCGAGGTTGTCTCTTCCAGGCTGGGTCGTTGCATGAGCTGGTCGAACTGCTGCTGAACTGACACGGTGCTGGTCCCACTCGGATGCGCGTTGTCGAGGTACTGACTACTTGGACTGTCGCACCCCGCGAGCACGAGGGCTAGCAGCGAGATTCCGGCGACAGTGTTGGCTAGCTTCATTTCTTAGCTTCCAGGGATGGTGTATTGGGGCATTCCGGCGACGACGGCCGAGAGGTTGTACTCGCTCGTAGTTTGCACCCGCTGAGCGCCGCTGGTGTCGACCTTGGTGTATTCGCTGTGTCCGTGGGAGGCGGTCAGTTGTTGGCCGTCCAGGGTGACGGCGGCGTCGGTGGAGAGTTGGTCCATGCCATCGAGGCTTTGTGGGGCGGGGCCGTAGCGTCCGATCAGGGGCACGTCGTTGGCGATGGGATCGCCCTGGGCGGCAAGGTCGTAGGCGTGGCCGGTGGGCACCTGTAGGTGTTGCAGCGGGTTTCCGTTGACGGGGATGGGCCCGAGGGCGGGTGTGTCGGTGATACCGGGCGATCCGAAGAACACCGCGTCATCCACCCCCGTGTTCTGTTGCAACGCGATACCCGTGGTCAGCGAGCCATACGAGTGACCGAGCGCGGTCATGTGAGGCTCGCTCGTACGCGAGGCGTTGATCCCCTGATCGAACTGGGCCAGCTTGTTGGCCCCGTCCACGGCCGCGTCGCCACCTACAAGGTCCGGGACGCTCTTACCCGCCTCGAAGATCTTGCCGCCGACCGGCACCGCAGGCGGCTCGTAACCCAACCAGGTCACGGTGGCGACACTGCTTCCATCCCCGTAACGCAACAACAGGTTCTGAGCATCATCACGAACGTTGTTCATGTCGTGCACGTACCCTGCCATGTTCTCGTTGACGGCGGAGTTCATGCCGGGGGTGAACACGGCGACGTGTTGGGCGGTGTCGACGTTGCCGTTAGCGATCGCAGCTTTGGCGGCGTGCCCGCTGACATCCAACGTGAGCAGCTGCTTGTTTGGGTCAACCCCGCCGGTCGGTAGGTGCATGATCTTGTCAACCGCATCGAGGGAGTCCAGCTTGTGCTGAATGTCCTCCAGCGCGAGGATCGCCGGAAGCGCTTCCGCTCCCTTCCCGGCGGTCTGCGCGGCGAGCGTGTCGTACTGCTGCTGCAACTGCGCCCGCAGTTTCGGGACCATCACGAGGTTGGCTTGGCTGCGTGCCCAGGCTTCCACTCCGTCGCGATTGCCGACGAGTTCGGGGTGGTCGTGGATGAGCACGTTCTTCTGGTTCTGCGACAGGGTGGCCCACCAGGCCGCGTTGTCCGCCGGGGTCGCGCCCACCGGAGGCGGGGCGGGGATACTCAGTGCGCCCAGCGCGGCACCGGAGTTGCCTGCGGCCGCGAGGTCCGTGCGGCCGTCGCCCGCCGGGTCGATCTCGTGGTTAGACAGGATGCGATCCAGCACAGCGCAGAAGTCGTTGTCCACATCCTCGGCGGAGCGCAGCACTTCCTGGACGCGGTCCTGCAGCTCGACCTCGATGCGTTGCCGGTCGCGGGCGGCCTGCGCCCCGTCCGGGTCGGCCTCGGTGCACACCGGCGGCGGCGCGTGGCTGGTGATGCTGCCGTCCTCCCCGATGGCGAACTCGTGCGCGGCGGCCATGCTCTGGACTTCATGCACCCCGTGCAGCACCCCGGTGATGGCGTCGGACACGTCGCCTGCGGCGCGGCGCAGGCTCGCGCCCTCGGCCGCGTGTTCCTCAGCGGCGTCGGCGAGCTTGGCGGCGCGGGCTGCGGCTGCTTCGGCGGCCGGGCCGGACCAGCCTTCCGGCATTGCCGTCGCCCGCAGCTCGTCGGCGCACCCGAGCAGCTGGTTGTAGCGGTTGTTGAGCACTCCGACCAGGTCGGCCAGCGGCTCCGGAGTCCAGCGGGTGACATCACCCCAGGACATCCCCCAGAAACCCACGTCAGCTCATCCCCCTCGGCATCTGGAACTGCCGCAGGTCACGCTGCGCGGCGTCTTCATGGCTGCGGTAGAAGTCGGCCGCCTTCGCCATGTCATTCGCGTAGTCGGTGAAGCCGATCGCGATCGGCTTCACCTTCCCGGCCCAGTTCTGCTTCACTGACGCCAGCTTCGCGATAGCGCGAGCACCGGGCATCCCCGCGTCCCCATCCGGGATGGCTCCGGCGAAGTCCAGAGGTCCGATCACGTCCGCGACCCGCTGCGCCGCCTGCCCGGCCGCCGCGATCTTGTCGATGATGACCTCGTACCCGGCCATGCCCGCCTGCCCCCTCATCCGGCCACGTCCATGCGCCCTGTATTCGGGTCGTGACACTACGGGAGCGACCCCAGCAGGCTCAACCGATTCGGGGAAACTTGAGTAGCACTGCGCACCGCCGGTCGGAGGCCGAGATATGGAGTGTCAGAAGTCGCCTCTTGCAGAGGGCAACGAGTTCTGCGTCCTCAGCCCGCGATGAGCTTCGGCTCTCTACCAGGCGCCAGTGCCCACTGGATTCGACGAGGTGCAGCACTGATTTGTTGACCGGGGAGCACGTGTTGGTGTGGCGTCGGCGAAGTTCGGCTGCCGCGAGATCGTGGCGTCCGAGGTCGCGGTAGTTGGGGACCCAGGATTCCACGGTCTCATGTGCGCGGGCGACGGCCCAAAAGTCCCACAGCTGAGCGGGAGGCGCCTTCCCAGTCGGTGATTCCCGTCAAGGTGCCGTTGTCCCGGATGATGTTCCCCGATTGGTAGTCGCCGTGCGTCAGCACCGTCGGCGTCGTGGCGATCTTGTTTTCCCAGGCGTTGCCGACGATGTGCGCGGCGGGGCCGAACGGCCGGGCTCGGTATCCCGGGTGGTTGAAGACCGTATCGAGGTTCGCGGCGACGGTCCGTCGGCATTGTGGATACGCGCCAGGGCGTCTCCGAGTTGGATCGTCCAGGTGTGTGGGTCGTCGGGGATGATGTCGGCTTGGCCGGGGCAGTCGGCTGATCAGTACCCACGACGGTTCTCCGTCGGCGACGGTGCTACGTGCGAGAAGGCGTGGCGCGAGGTCGCCCAAGGTGTCGAGTGCGCTGAGGGCCCGTTCTTCGTCGGCCGCCGCTGGGTCACCGGCTGGGAACTCGCGCAGGATCATCTCGCGTTGCGGGGCTGCCGGTTCGGAGCAAGTAGGTCGTGGTGAATGGGTGCGTGACCACCTCGCTGCCGCTGGCGATTCGGGCGAAGGTGGCGGAATCGCCACGAACCGAGTACGGTGTGTGACCTGCCACACAAGCACGACGCCAAAGGAGGCGGCGTGGAGTTCGCGATCGTCCTCGGGCTGGTTGTCCTGGTCTTACTCGCGGCCGCCGTGGTCGTCATCTGGGAGGACCGGCGGGCGGCCAGGCGCAAGGCGCACCAGCGGGCCGCGGCTCTAGCGCGCCTCGGTGAGGTGGACCCGCTCGCGCCGCGCCGGCTCGCCGACCGCATGGACCGCTGAGCGCAGCACGAGGAACAGCGTCGCGCCGATCCAGCCCAGCGCGGCGCCCGTGGTGTTGGTGATCAGGTCGTCCACGTCGAAGATCCGGTACTGGCACGGCGCCGTGCCGAAGTTCGCGGTCAGCTGCGTGATTTCGACGGCCAGCGACAGGGCGAAACCGAGTAGCACAGCACCGGTGAACCCGCGGCTCCACAGCAGCCGGGCGAACAGGCCCAGCGGCACGAACAACAGCACGTTCAAGGTCATCTGCTCGAACGCCGTCGTGCTCAGCACGGTGATCCCGTGTCCGGCAGCTGCCCGCTGCGCGTCGGCGATCCACTGGAACGGCACCAGCTGAACGGTCTGGGCCAGCCGCCGCCCGCTCGCGCTCGGCAGCGGGAGGAACGTCACGGCCAGGGCGAACGACGCGTAAGCGATCACCAGACCCGTGGTCACCACGCGGCCCGGCAGGACGCGCCCGAACCGGACGTGCTGCAGCACCAGCTGCGGGACCAGCACGATCCCCCAGATCGCGAGGAAGCCGATCAGTCCGAAGTGGAGGGCGTCGACCTGCGCTGTCGTCATGCTTCGACGCTATGGTCCAACTTTGGCCACCGGATCGGCCGAGAAGCCCGGTCCCCATCACCGGCATCGGCCGAATGGCCGATCGGAAACCGGACTTTCACCGGGCTTCCATCTTTCGGACGTGGTGATCGTTGCGCGACGGGGGTTGAATCGCGCCGGTATGCCCCTTATCGGAGGAATGATGTCCCTTTCACCTCGCGTGCTGAGACGCTGCGTAGCGGTCACCGCCGCGACGCTGGCTGCCGTCGCGGTCACGGCCGCTCCCGCTGTCGCGAGCCCCGCCGGCACCACCGACGTCCGGCTGATCGCCTTCAACGACTTCCACGGCAACCTCGAACCGCCGTCTGGTTCGTCGGGCCGGGTCACCCTGCCCGGCGGCTCGACGGTGAACGCGGGTGGCGCGGCGTATCTGGCCACGCACGTCAAACAGCTGGAGAGCGAGGTCAGGAACTCGCTCGTGCTCTCCGCGGGCGACAACATCGGGGCCTCCCCGGTCGCCTCCGCGCTGTTCCACGACGAGCCGACCATCGACTTCCTCAACGAGCTCGGCGTGCAGGCCTCGGTCGTCGGCAACCACGAGTTCGACGAGGGTTACCAGGAGCTGCAGCGCATCCAGTCCGGCGGCTGCCATCCCGCCGACGGCTGCCAGTTCCGGGACAAGTACCAGGGCGCGGACTTCCCGTTCCTCGGCTCCAATGTGTACTTCGACAACGGGGCGCCCGCGCTGCTGCCGTTCGCCGTGAAGCTCTCCGGCGGCCAGCCGATCGGCATCATCGGCGCCACCCTGGAGGACCTGCCCACCGTCGTCTCGGCCGGGGCGATCAGGGGGCTCCGGTTCGGTGACGAGGTCGAAGCCATCAACCGGACCTCCAGCCGGCTGGACCGGCTCGGCATCAAGGCGCAGGTCGTGCTTCTGCACCAGGGTGACAACACCACCGGCGGTGGTCCGGACGACTGCGCGATCAACCCCGGCCCGGCCAGCCAGATCGCGCGGGGCGTCTCGGCCAGTGTCGACGCGATCTTCACTGGCCACAGCCATCAGCAGTACAACTGCCAGATCGCCGATCCGGCGGGCAACCCGCGCCCGGTGATCCAGGGCCTGTCGTTCGGCCGCCTGCTGTCCGTCGTCGACCTCAAGATCGACAAGAGGACGCGGGACGTGGTACGCGGAGCGACCGTCTCGCAGAACGAGGTCGTCACACGGGACGTCACCGCCGACCCGGCCGTGGCCAAGCTCGTCGACGAAGCCGTGACGAAGGCCGCGCCCATCGCAGGCGAGCGGATCGGCGCCATCACCGCCGACCTGAGGGCGGCGGGCGCGGCGTCCGGCGAATCGACCTTGGGCGATGTGATCGCCGACGCGCAACTCGAGGCCACCGCGTCCAACGGCGCGCAGATCGCCATCACCAACCCGGGCGGCATCCGTGCCGACCTCACCTACGCGTCCTCGCCCGCCGGTGAGGGCGACGGCGTGGTCACCTACGGCGAGGCGTTCACGGTGCAGCCGTTCGCGAACATCATGCAGACCATCACGCTGACCGGCGCGAACCTGAAAAACGTGCTCGAGCAGCAGTGGAGCGCCACCACGACGCGGATCCTGCAGATTTCCGCCACCCTGCGCTACACCTACTCGGCGTCCGCGCCGATCGGGTCGAGGGTCTCGAACATCACGGTCAACGGCACGCCGGTCGACCCGGCGGCGACCTACCGCGTCTCGGTGAACAACTTCCTCGCCGGGGGCGGGGACGGCTTCACCGAGTTCACCCGGGGCACCGAACTCACCGGCGGCCCGGTGGACCTCGACGCGTTGATCGCGTACTTCGCTGCGCACTCGCCGATCGCGCCTCCCGCGGCCGACCGGATCACCGTCGTCCCGTAGTTCCCGTGCTGTCACGTGCGGCATGCGGCCTGGTGCACACCGGGCCGCATGCCTGCGTCACGCCTTCAGCTCCACGATCATCCGACCGTGCCGGCGGCGCGCGGTTCGGCTGCTCGGACGACTCAGCCGCCACGGAGAGCGATCCCTGGTCGTCCCATTGAGCGATATTCGTGTTAGCCCGTATCGATTGCTCAAGCCTGGCGTCTAACCAGACGACAAGACTGGAATGACGGAGGTGAACAGGGTGACCTCGGAGCGGGCACGGCCGGATGAAACCGACCTGCTGAGCCTGCACGAGGCTATCGCGGAACTGCACGCCTCGCAGGGCGACTTCCGCACAGCCTACGAGCATCTGAGGACCGCGCTGGGCATCGCGCGCACCTCCCGTCCCCCGGTCCCCGAGCAGCTGCGCCGCGAGTTCGATCGTCTTCGCCGCGAGCGTGCTCAGGCGCGCGAGGACAGCCTGCGGGATGCGCTGACCGCCGTCTACAACCGTCGCTATCTGGACAGCAGGCTCGCCGATCTTCTCGGTGACGCGCGCACTCCACTGGCGGTGGTGCTGATCGACATCGATTTGTTCAAAAGGGTTAACGACACGTTCGGTCACCTCGTCGGTGATCAGGTGTTGCGGCGGGTGGCGCAGCTGTTGCGAGACGGCGTGCCGGCGCCCGGTTTCTGCGCGCGCTATGGCGGTGAGGAATTCATGCTCGTGCTGCCGGAGGTCCAGCCCGGCACCGCGCTGCGCATCGCCGAGCACGCCCGGCGCCGGGTGGCACAACACGCCTGGTCAGAGATCTGTCCTGGACTGGGCGTGACGGTCAGCGCGGGTGTGTCGCACGAGCCGGTGAGTGGTCCCGAGCAATTGCGGATGGCCGACGATCTCCTTTACGCCGCCAAGCACGCCGGGCGCAACCGGGTCGCCTACCGGGTACGCGGAGGTGTTCGCGTACTCGAGCACTGTCAGTAATTTCCCGAAGGCGATTCGGCGTTTTGCGGGTGTGCGGCATCACCCCGTTTGTCGCACTCAGCCCGCTTTGGCGCACGCTATGTAAAAAAATCAGCAGGAGGGTGTCGTCAGGTCACGCGAGTATCTCTACGATAACGATGCTCGCCGTCCCGGCGATGATCACTGAGACGGTCCCCTCCCGGCGGGCCGTCGCGACCGACGGAGAGGAGACCGGGTGCCAGACGATCACGCCGCAGGCCCCGGTCACAGAGCCGACGACGGTGCCTCGAACGGCCGGCGGCGCCGGCGTTCTCTGGACACTCAGGGCGGCATCAACGTCTCCGATCTGGTCGCCCAGCACACCGGTTACCGGCCCCGGTTCGACGGGACGAGTTCCAACTCACACACGGCCCCGCCGGAGCAGGCCGCGCCCGCTGCGCGCCGCCCGGCACCCCCCGCCCGGCCCGAGCCCCGGGCACCCGAGCCGCCCCCGCAGCGCCGCTCACCGGCCGCCGGACGTCTCGCCGGCACCCCGGTGCCACCGGCGCAGCAGCCGCGTCGCGCAGTACCTTCCCGCCGCGCCACGCCGTTCCCCCCGGACGTTCCGGAGCCGTCCAGCCGTTCGGGCGCCCGCCACCCCAGCGGTTTCGCCGAGGCGCCGCAGGCGAACGGTGTGGAGGCGCCCGCCCGCCAGCCGAGCGGTTTCGTCGAAGCGCCGCAGCCGTCCAGCCGAGCGGATACGCCGGGCCGGCGCGCGAATGGTTTCGCCGACGCCCCACCTCGGAATGGTGCCGACGCCCGCCCGGGTTCTCCCCAGCCGGGCCGCGCCGAGAGTCGCCAGCCGAGTGGTTTCGCTGAGGCGCCGCAAGTGAACGGCGTGGAGCCCCGCCCCCAGCCCGGCCGCGCCGAGGCTCGCCACCCGAGTGGCTTTGCTGAGCCGCCGCAGGTGAATGGCGTCGAGGCGCGCCAGCCGGGTCGCGCCGAGGCGCGCCACCCGAGTGGTTTTGCCGAAGCGCCGGAGCGCAACGGCGCCGAAGTACGGCGCCCTCCCTCGCCGCAGCCGGGGCGAGCCGAGCCGCGTAATCCGAGCGGTTTCGCCACAGGCCCCGAACCTTCCAACCGCGCGGATGCCCACCACCCCAGTGGTTTCGCCGCGGCCCCGCAGGCTGCCGGCCGAGCCGACGCACCGGTCCGCCGGCCCAGCGGTTTCGGAGAGTCCCCGCAGCCTCCCACCGGCGCCGATGCCCGCCGCGGGGGCGCTCTTCCCCCGGGCGGCGGTGAGGCGCGCCACCCGAGCGGTTTTGCGGAAGCCCCGGAGTCGTCCAACCGCGCGGATGCCCCGGGTCGCCAGGCGAATGGCTTCGTAAATGGCGCCCAGCCTCCCAACCGGCCCGACGCCCCGGCCCGCAATCCGAGTGGCTTCGCGGAAGCGCCGCAGCCGAACAACGGCACCCGCGGCGGGAACCCACTCGAAACCTCCCAGCCGTCGCGCGCCGAAACGCCGCAGTCACTGAACCGGGCCGACGCCCCAGAGGCGCAGCAATCGTCGAACGGGGCCGAGGCGCCTGCCACGCCTGCCGACGCCGCCCCGGCACGGCGCGGTCCCCGCCGCCCGCCGCGGGCTCGTCCGGTCTCTCCCGCGGACCGGCTGTCCATGACCGACGAGCTGGAGCCGGTCGGCGACCACACCAAGGTCCGCCGCAAGATCGACAACACCCTCGCCCGTTTCGCCGCCGCCCATGAGGAGCTTGCCGCCGAGGAGGCCAAGCGTCAGGAGCGCCGTGATCGGCTCATCGCCCGCCCGGCGGCCCTCCTCGAGCAAACCCGGACCCGTCTGCAGCGCGTCGTCGCGCCGGTGAAGGCCGAGGCGTCCGCGGACGACGATCAGGCGGCGCCCCAGACCCGCCTGCAGGAGAAGAAACAGCGCCGCAGCGAGCGCTCGGTCCGCATCGGCCGCATCGCGTGCGCGGTGCTGGCCGGCCTGATCTTCCTGGCCACCGGCGCGCTGTGGGGCACCAAGACCTGGTTCAACAGCAAGTTCACCGAGATCGCCGCGCTCGACGAGAACTCCGCCGACATCCAGAACGCGGCCGGCCAGACCGGCGACGAGAACTTCCTCATCGTCGGCTCGGACACCCGCGCCGGCGCCACCGCCGAGGAGAACGTCGGTGACGCCGACCTGGTCGGCGGCGCCCGCTCGGACACCGTGATGCTGGCGCACATCCCGGCCGACCGGAAGCGCGCGGTGGTCGTGTCCTTCCCGCGCGACCTCGAGATCACCCGGCCGTCGTGCGAGCGCTACGACGCCAACACCGGGACCTACGCCACCGAGGTGGTCGCCGCGGCCCAGAAGGTGAAGCTGAACACCGCCTACGCGGTCGGCGGGCCCAAGTGCCTCACCAAATGGGTGCAGCAACTCACCGGCCTGCGCATCAACCACTTCGTGGGCATCGACTTCGGTGGCTTCAAGGAGATGGTCGACGCGGTGCACGGCGTGGCGGTTCACGTCGACAAGCCGATCAAGGACTCCGTCCTCGGCATGGTGATCGCGCAGACCGGCGACGTGACCATTTCCGGCGACCAGGCGCTCAGCTACGTGCGGGCCCGCCACGTGCAGGGCGACCCGACCTCGGACTACGGCCGGATCAAACGGCAGCAGGAGTTCATCGCCGCACTGCTCCACAAGGCCATGTCGCAGGGGGTCATCACCGACCCCACTCAGCTGACGGACTTCGTGACCGCCTTCGCCCGATCCACCTTCGGTGACAACATCGGCGTCGACCAGATGCTCACGCTGGCCCAGTCGATGAAGGGCCTGGACACCAGCAAGCTCACGTTCCTCACCGTGCCGACCACCGGCGAGGCGAACTCCCGAGGCAACGAGGTGCTCCTGGACACCAAGTCCAAGGAGCTGTTCCAGGCCATGATCGACAACACGGCGCTACCGGGAACGCCCGAGTACGAGGCAGCGCACGCGGCGGCGAGCCCGACTCAGACTCCGCCGCCGACCTCGGTGAAGACGTCGAAGCCGCCGTCGAAGTCGACCTCGTCGGACCCGTGACAACTCGTTAGCGCCGGTTCATTCCGGGTTCACTTCGCGATGCGGCGATTGCCCCGAACGGGTCGTAGAGTGTGGCCATGCGCGAGGCTTACCATGTCGAACTCGAAGACCTGGCCGCGAATCTGGCGGACATGTCGCTCCAGGCCGCGGCCGCCATGCAGAAGGCGACCCAGGCACTGCTCGAAGCGGACCTGTCCCTGGCGGAGCAGGTGATCGGCGACGACCAGAAGATCGACGACGCCCGTGCGGAGAACGAGGAGAAGGCCTACGCCCTGCTGGCTCTGCAGGCCCCGGTGGCGACGGACCTGCGGACCGTGCTCGCCGTGATCCACGCCGCCGAGAGCCTTGAGCGGATGGGCGACCTGGCGCTCCACGTCGCCAAGGCGGCGCGGCGCCGCCACCCGCACGCCACGCTGCCCGACCAGGTGCGGAAGTACTTCGCCGAGATGGGCGAACTCGACGTCCAGCTCGCGACCAAGGTCGCCGAGATCATCAAGAGCCGGGACGTCGAAGCGGCCCGGGCGCTCGAGGACGAGGACGACCGCGTCGACGAGATCCACCGGCACCTGTTCTCGGTCATCATGGACAAGGAGTGGGAGCACGGGGTCGCGGCGGCCGTCGACATCACGCTGCTCGGCCGGTTCTACGAGCGCTTCGCCGACCACGCGGTGTCGGTCGGCAAGCGGATGGTGTTCGTCGCCACCGGCAAGATGCCCGGCTACGCCCACGACGAGGAAATCTGACCTAGGACTGACCGCTCTGCAGCCGCTGGTGCAGGGCGGTCATTCGCGTATCCAGGTCGGCGGCGATCTCCGCGGCGCCTCGCAGCTCGTCGGCGAAGTCGGCCGGTGCGGTGCCGGCGTATTTGTAGAACAGCTTGTGCTCGACCGCGGCCCAGAAGTCCATGCCGACGGTGCGCATCTGGATCTCGACCTTGACCCGCTCGACCCGGTCGGACAGGAACACCGGGATTCGCACGATCAGATGGAGGCTGCGGTAGCCGTTCGGCTTCGGCGCCGCGATGTAGTCCTTGGTCTTGACGATCTCGACGTCGTCCTGGCGGCCCAGCATCTCGGCGACCAGGTAGACGTCCGGCACGAACGGGCACACCACCCTGATACCGGCGACGTCCTCGATGTGCTCCCGGATTGCCTCGATGCTCGGTTCGAGGTCCTTGCGCGCGAGCTTGTCGAGGATCGCCTCCGGCGACTTGACCCGGCTCGCCAGGTGTTCGATCGGGTCGTGCTGGTTCGCGAAGTCGAACTCCTCGGACAGGATCCGCAGCTTGGTCATCAGCTCGTCGATACCGAACTTGTAGACCATGAGTTCGCGCGGAAGTGTCCGGAGCAGCGCAGCTGAGTGGCCGACCTCGTCGAGCACGGTCATGCGACCAGCCTACCGAGGGCGATCAGGGCGCATCCCGCACCGAGCGGGTCGCCCCGATTGAGGCCGCGACGACACAGCAGATCGCGAGCCACTGCAGCGGATGCAGCGCCTCCCCGAGCACGAGCAGTCCGGACAGCGCCGCGACGGCCGGTTCGAGGCTCATCAGGATGCCGAACACCCGCGGCGGGATCTTGCGCAGTGCCTCCAGCTCCAGCGAGTACGGGATGACCGACGACAGCAGTGCCACCGCGAGCCCGATGAGCAGCACCCACGGCGAGAGCAGGCTCGTGCCGCTTTCCACCACACCCGCCGGCATCACCGCGACCGCCGCGACCGCCATGCCCAGCGCGAGCCCCTTGCCCTCCTCGGTGCGCTTGCCCAGGGACGCGCTGAGCAGGATGTAGAGACCCCAGCATGCGCCCGCGATCAAGGCGAACAGGACGCCGAGCATGGACAAATCGCCCCGGGTCTCGGCGAGCAACACCACACCGCCGGCCGCCAGGACCGCCCACAGCACGTCGACCCAGCGCCGCGACCCGGCCAGCGCGACCGCGAGGGGCCCGAGGAACTCGATGGTGACCGCGATGCCTTGCGGGATGCGTGCGAGAGCCTGGTAGAAGGTGACGTTCATGGTGCCGAGCACCACTCCGTAGGCGACGACCACCGGCACCGCCTGGCGGCCCAGGCGGATGGTCGGACGCCACACCAGCAGCAGCACGACCGCGGCGAAGAACAGCCGCAGCGTGACCGTGCCGGCCGGCCCGGCGACGGCGAAGAGCTGCTTGGCGAGCGAGGCGCCCACCTGGACGCTGACGATCCCGATCAGCACTTGCAGCGGCGGCGGGACGGCACCGGCAACCCGCCCGGCCACCGCGAGCGCCCGGGGCTTCGGCAGCCGCCCGCCGACGCCGTCAACGTAAACCTGAACCACGCACCCGACGCTAGCCACCGTCGCACATTTTCGACAATGTGCCGCGTCCCCAGCCCCGGGACGCGGCACCTTTTCGACAATGTGCGACCGGAGGGACGCGCGGGTCAGCCGAAGCGGCCCGAGATGTAGTCCTCGGTCGCCTTCTCGTTCGGGTTCGAGAAGATCTTCTCCGTGTCGTTGAACTCGACGAGCTGTCCCGGCTGGCCGACGCCGGCCAGGTTGAAGAACGCCGTCTGGTCAGACACCCGCGCCGCCTGCTGCATGTTGTGCGTGACGATCACGATCGTGTAGTCCTTCTTCAGCTCCGCGATCAGGTCCTCGATCGCCAGCGTCGAGATCGGGTCCAGCGCCGAGCACGGCTCGTCCATCAGCAGGACGTCCGGCCGCACGGCGATGGCCCGGGCGATGCAGAGCCGCTGCTGCTGACCACCGGAGAGGCTGCCACCCGGCTTGTTCAACCGGTCCTTGACCTCGGTCCACAGGTTCGCGCCGCGCAGGGCTCGTTCGGCGATGTCGTCGAGCTGCTTCTTGTTGTTCGTGCCGGCGAGCTTCAGCCCGGCAACCACGTTGTCCCGGATGGACATCGTCGGGAACGGGTTCGGCCGCTGGAACACCATGCCGATGGTGCGGCGGACCTGCACCGGGTCCACCGAGGACGCGTAGATGTCCTCACCGTCCAGCAGGACCTGCCCGTCGACCCGCGCACCCGGAATGACCTCATGCATCCGGTTCAGCGTGCGCAGCACGGTGGACTTGCCGCAGCCGGACGGGCCGATAAAGGCCGTGACGTTCCGCGGCGGCACGGACAGCGTGACGCTGTCGACGGCGTGGAACTTGCCGTAGTAGATGTCGAGGTCCTTGACGTCGATTCGCTTGGCCATTGCGCAACGCTCACTTCTTCTTCGGGGCGACCAGGCGGGAGACCACCGTGGCGATCAGGTTGATGAGGGCGATGATGATGACCAGTGTCAGCGCGGCGCCCCAGATCCGATCGAAGCCGACGCTACCCGGCTCCATCGAGTTCGTGGCCCGTTCGGTGTTCATCAGCAGCGGCAACGAGGCCTGGTTGTTGTTGAACAGATCCCAGTTGACGTAGGCCGAGTAACCGACCAGCACCAGCAGCGGGGCGGTCTCGCCCATGACGCGGGCCAGCGCCATCATCACGCCGCTGATGATGCCGGACAGTGCGGTCGGCAGGACGATCTTCATGATCGTCTTCCACTTCGGCACGCCCAGCGCGTAGGACGCCTCGCGCAGGTCGTCCGGCACGATCCGCAGCATCTCCTCCGCGGAGCGCACCACGACGGGGATCATCAGCAGGACCAGCGCGAGCGACACCGCGAAACCGCTGCGCGGCAGGCCCAGCGTCGTGATCCACAGCGCGTAGATGAACAGCGCGGCCACGATCGAGGGCACCCCGGAGAGGATGTCCACCATGAAGGTGGTGATCTTGGCCAGCCGGCCGTTCCGCCCGTACTCGACCAGGTAGATCGCGACCAGCAGGCCCAGCGGCACCGCGATGACGGCACACATCAGGCACTGCTCGAGCGTGCCGATGATGGCGTGCATCACACCACCGCCGACCTCGTCGGAGAGCACCGAGCCGAAGTCCTGGGTCCACCAGTTGGTGAACGGGATGCGCTTGATGCCGTTGACGATCACGGTGTAGAGCACCCACACCAGCGGGGCGACAGCGACCAGGAACGACAGCCACACCAGCACGGTGGCGAGTGCGTTCTTCGCCTTGCGGCGGGTGCTGACCTGCTGGAAGGCGGGCTCCGAGGCGAGCCGGTCGGTCTCGGACAGGGTGGAAGTCATCAGTCGGCCTTCCGTTCACCGATGATTGACCGGGCCGCGAAGTTCACCGCGAAGGTCAGGACGAACAGCACCAGACCGGCCGCGATGTAGGCGCCGGCCGACGTGGGGTTGTTGAACTCGGCGTAGTTCGCGGCGATCTGCGACGCGAACGTCGCCCCGCCGTCGAACACGCTCCAGTCGAAGGTGCGTCCACGCGGGATGTAGAGGATGACTGCCAGCGCGATCGTCTCGCCCAGGGCCCGGCCGAGGCCGAGCATCGACGCGCCGACGTAACCGGCCTTCCCGAACGGCAGCACCGTCGTCCGGATGACCTCCCAGCGGGTCGCGCCGAGCGCGAGCGCGCCCTCGATGTGCGCGGTCGGCGTCCGCTCGAACACTTCGCGGGACAGTGACGTGATGATCGGCAGCAGCATCACCGCGAGCACCACGCCCGCGGTGAAGATCGTGCCGGCGTAGTTCGGGAACACGTTGCCGGTGCTGAAGATCGGGATGAAGCCCAACGTGCTGTTCAGCCACTGGGAGACCGGCGCGAGCTGCGGCGCCAGCACGAGGATGCCCCACAGACCGAAGATGATCGAGGGCACGGCCGCCAGCAGGTCGACGATGTAGGCGAACGGTCGCGCCAGCCGGCGGGGGGCGTAGTTGGTCAGGAACAGGGCGATGCCGAGCGAGATCGGCATCGCGATCACCAGCGCCACCAGCGAGGTGTAGATGGTGACCAGCAACAGGTCCAGGATGCCGAACCGCAGGTGGGCCGGATCGCTGGTCTCCCAGATGCGTGAGGTGAGGAAGTTGACCCCGTTCGCGCCCAGTGCGGGAATCGCCTGCACGAGCAGGAAAATGCCGATCAGCGCGATGAGCGTAACGACGAAGATGCCCGCGCCGGTGCTCAGGTTCTTGAAGATGCGGTCACCCGGCCGCATCTTCGCGGTCTTGTTCGGTGTGGCCAGTGCGGGGGTGCGCTCAGTGGCCGGTGGTTGCGCCGTAATCGGGGGCCTCCGGGAGTGGTCTAGACGACGACGGACGCCCACCGGTGTCGCCGGTGGGCGTCCGCCTCGCGAGTGAGTCGCTCATCACGTACTCAGTGCAACCCAATCAGGTGTGCCAGGCAAGGTTCAGGAGATCGCGTTGATCGAGGTCAGTACCTTCTCCTGCAGCGACTGCGGGAGCGGCACGAAGCCCCGGTCGGCGATCGGCTGCTGCGCGGTGGTGGCCGCCACGGTCAGGAACGCCTTGACCGCCTTGGCGGTGTCGGCGTCGTAACCCTTCGAGCAGACGATCTCGTAGGTGGTCAGCAGCAGCGGGTAGGCACCCGGGGTGTTGCTGGCGTAGATCTTCTTCAGGTCCAGGGCCAGGTCGTTGCTGCCCGGGGTGCGGAACGAAGCAGCGTCCAGCGCCTTCGCGACGTTCTCCGGGGTCAGCTCGACCGGCCCCGAGCCGCTGTCGATCCGGGCGGCGGTCAGGCCGTCCTTGACGTAGGACGACTCGACGTAGCCGATGGCGCCGTCGGCGGCGCGGATACCCGACGCCACACCGTTGGAGCCCTGGGCGCCGTTGCCGACGCCGCCCTTGAAGGCCTTGCCGGTGCCCTGTGTCCAGGCGCCCTTCGAGGCGGCGTCGAGGTAGGTCTGGAAGTTGTCGGTGGTGCCCGACTCGTCCGACCGCGAGAACACCTGGATCGGCTTGTCCGGCAGGGCGACGCCCGAATTGAGGGCGGCGATGGCCGGGTCGTTCCACCGGGTGATCTGTCCGTTGAAGATCCTTGCCGCGACCTGTGCGTTCAGGGTGAGCGAGGAGACGCCGTCCAGCTTGTAGGCGATCGCGACGGGCCCGACGACCAGCGGCAGGTTCCAGGCCTCGCCACCGGTGCAGCGCGCGTTGGCTGCGTTCTGCTCGTCACCGGTCTTCAGCGGCGAGTCGGAGCCGCCGAAGTCGACCTGCTTCGCCGTGAACTGCTTGACACCCGCCCCCGAACCGGTCGCGTTGTAGTTCACGATCTGACCCGCGCAGGCCCTCGTGTACTGCTGGGCGAAGATGTCCACCGCGGTCTTCTGAGCCGTCGAACCCTCGCCGGCCAGCGGGGACTTGCCCCCGCACTGGACGGGCGCGTTCGCGGTCGGCGCGGTCGCCGCACCCGACGCCTGGGAACTACCCGTCGACGCGGGGTCCGTGCCGCAGGCCGCGAGCACGAGGGCAGCGCTCGCTGCGATGCCGAGAGCACCCATCGGCCGCATGATCTTCACTTTCATGTCCTCCAGCATGTGAAAGCCACTTGTCGCAACCGGACATTAGGCAGCACGGGTGGACGTGCCCCCCTGTACAGGTGAACGCAAAGTGAACAAGGGCGCCAATGTGAGGTGGAATACTTCACTCGACCGGGTCCCGTGTCCGCCCTGTGACCTGCGGGTTCGCGAACCGTGACGAATCATTGGCGGAGGGTTAACGTTGCGGAACGGCGGTTACCGCTCGTACTGGACGTCGACCTCGTATGGGGTGAAGCCGAGTCGCGTGTAGACGGTGATGGCGGGCGCGTTGTCGCCCTCGACGTACAAGATCACCTGGGGCAGCCCGCAGTCGCGCAGGTGGCGCAGCCCGGCCAGGGTCAGGGCCTTGCCCAGCCCGCCGCCCTGGGCCCCCGGGTCGACGCCAACGACGTAGACCTCGCCCGTCTCCTGGCCGCCGAAGCGGCGCGGGTTGGCCGGGTGCACCTTGGTCCAGTGGAAACCGAGCAGCTTCCCGGCGCTGTCCTCGGCGAGGAAGAACCCGTCGGCGTCGAACCAGTCCGCGGCCTCTTCGGCCCGGAGGTCGTCGACGGTGAGCCGGCCCTGCTCCGGGTGCCAGTCGAAGGCTCGGGCGTTGACCTCGATGACGGCCTGCTCGTCCCGCCCGGGCACGAAGGTGCGCAGTACGACGCCCTCGGGCAGCCGGGGCTCGGGCCAGTCCGGGTCGGCCGGCGTGCGCATCACCAGCAGCTCGCGGGCGCGCGAGAAACCCGCTCGCTCGGCGAGCGCGGCCGCACCGGGGTGGTCGCCGTGGGCCCAGATCCGCAGGGGCGTGCCGGCCGCACGGTCGACGAGGGCGGACAGCATCTCCGTGCCCACACCTTGCCGCCGGTGGTCCGGTCGGACGATCAGTTCGGCCACCTGACGCCCGAACGCGTCACCGGTTACGTCGAGGTGCGCGTAGCCGGCGAGCACACCGTCAGCCCTGGCGAGCAGGTGCGGACCGGTCGCGAACTCCGCGGGCAGCGCGTCACCCGGAGCGAGGTCCGGTCGTCCGTCCACCTCGCGGGCGGCGAGCAACAGCTCGCGCACCGCGCGTATGGTCTCCTCGTCCAGCTCGTCGACCCACACCACAGTCAGCACAGGCCCACGCTAGGGAGTGTTTTGACCGTGGTTTGCGTGGCGGTGCGGGTAGCGGAACCTCAGACGTCCTCTCACTCCGGGATCTCCTCCTCATGAATGCCAATTCACCACGTCGGAGCTGTCCTCGCGAGAGAACGCCTGAGAACCCGCGGCGG
>Ga0081455_10003417_pt1 | contig 18253 bp, 22 predicted proteins | sample TabmetS3T2R1_FD_70207 | JGI IMG/M metagenome (GOLD analysis project Ga0081455, IMG submission 70207) | Tabebuia heterophylla rhizosphere microbial communities from the University of Puerto Rico - S3T2R1 | ecosystem: Host-associated > Plants > Roots > Rhizosphere ...
TCTCGAGCGCGAAGCGCGGGAGCCGCCGGTGAACGGCCTCGTTGAAGGCCGCGACATACTCGTCGGCCGCGTCTCCATCGAGCGTGGCCGCATAGCGGTCGCGCATCTCCGCGAGCGTCTCCGTTCCGAACTCGATGAGCTCCTGGAAACGGCCGAAAACTTCCTCGGCCTCCTCTCGGTCAGCCCGGTCATACGCGTGCTCGGCCTCGTCGACCCGGGCCAGGAAGTCGGCGTCCTCCTCCTGGAACAGGTCGAGCTGGCGATCGATCAGCTCCGCGAACCGCCCTGGCACGCGCCCTAGAGTAGTTCCGTGATCGTCCGGACCTGGAACGTCTTCCACGGCAACACGTTTCCGCCCGGACGGAAGCGGTACGTGGAGCAGATGGTGCGACTGGTGACGGCCGAAGAGCCGGATGCCGTTTGCCTCCAGGAGGTGCCACCGTGGTCGCTCAGGCGGCTCCGGGAGTGGAGCGGGATGCATGTGTTCGGCCGTGTCGCCGCTCGTCCCTCGATCGGACCGCTGCCCTCGACCGCCGAGGTCGGCCGGCACCTTACGGACCTGAACCCGGGCCTCTTTCGTTCGGGATTCGAAGGCCAGGCCAACGCGATCCTGGTGCGCCGCCCCATCGTCGCCCGCCATGTCCTGACGCTGAACCCGTTCCGCTTTCGCCTGGAGGTCGGGCGCCGTCTCGGCCTGCCGATCATCCGGCAGCTGGCGTGGGCGAAGGAGCGACGCCAGGCGATCGCGGTGCGCATCGAAGGTGGCGCGTTGCTGGTCAACCTCCATGCGACCCATGCGCACGACGTACGGATCCCGGAGGCCGAGGTCGAGCGTGCCGTGCACTGGGCCGGCGGGCTCGCCGGCGAGGATCTCTGCGTCGTGGCCGGCGATCTGAACGTCGACACGCATCGCTCCGAGGTCTTCGGACGCCTCGACGGCTTCTCGGCGGCCGGGCCCGGCGTCGACCACGTGCTCGTCCGAGGCGCCGACGTCAGCAAGTACGACAGGTGGGGCCGAGAACGGCGTATGTACGCCGATCTCGTGCTTTCGGATCATGCCGCCGTCGAGGTGAAGGTCGGGTGACCTTCGAAGAGGCGCGGGCCGCATTCCCGGTCCTGGCGCGCTACGCGTACATGAACGCCGGGTCGGTCGGTCCGATGGCGCGGCAGACCTACGACGCCGTCGCCGACGCCGAGCGGGAGGAGCTCGGCCCGCGCGGAAGCCATCCGGCCTTCGAGCGGATCATCGAGCAGCGCGACGGATTGCGCGAAGTCGTTGCCGGCCAGATCGGCGTAGACGCGGAGAACGTCTCCCTGGCGACGTCCACGTCGGAGGGGTGCCGGGTGGTGGTCGCAGGCCTCGGTCTCGGGCCCGAGGACGAGATCGTCACGACCGATGCAGAGCATTTCGGCCTCCTGGGCCCGGTTCACGCCTCGGGTGCGCGTGTACGAGTGGCCAGGGTTCGCAACCGTCCGGCAGCGCAAGCGCTCGACGCCATCGTTGCCGAAGTCGGACCCCGAACGCGGCTCGTCGCGATCTCGCACGTCCTGTGGATCACAGGTCATGTCCTCCCGATCGAGGCGCTGAACGAGGCCGTGTCCGCCCCGCTGCTCGTGGACGGCGCGCAGTCGGTCGGGGCGATCCCCGTGAACGCCGAACCGTTCGACTTCTACACGGTCTCCGGCCAGAAGTGGCTCTGCGGCCCGTCGCCGACCGGTGGGCTCTACGTTCGCGATCCCGATCGGCTGCGCGTGGCTGCGCCGAGCTACTTCGCCCAGCGCTCCCACCAGGGCGACGGCTCGTTCGTGCCCAGCGACGCCGCCCGGCGGTTCGACCGCAGCTGGATCCCGGCCGCCTACATCGCCGGGCTGGAGGCCGCGATCGCCGCAGTGCCGGACTGGCGTTTTGAGCGTTCCCGTGAGGTCACGGAACGCTGCCGCGAGCGGCTCGTCGAGGAGGGTTACGACGTGGTCACCGAACCTGGGCACGGAAACCTCGTCTCCTGGCGCTGGGAGGGTGACACGAAGGAGGTCGTGCAGCGGCTCTACGAGGAGGGCGTGGTCGTCCGCGACCTTCCGGGAACCGGCCTGATCCGAGCCTCGTGCGGCTACTGGACGAGCGACGAAGACATCGACCGCCTGGTCCGCGGTCTAGTAGAAGACTGACCTGAGTCTTCATACGCTTGGGCGATGACCGCCCGAATTCAACCGCTCGCCGTCGGCAGCCTCGTGGCGCTCTTTGTCTTAACGCTGGCGGGCGGTGACGGCAATGCTGCGGCAAAGCCGATTCCGCGTCGCGATCTCGGGTGGCAGCACTCCATCGGTCAGTGGACACATGAAGGCATCGTGTTCTTTCGGAGCTTTCACCTGTGGGATGACAACGACCCAGAGATCGCAGAGCTCGCATTGGCTAGGCCGGACGGCCGCAGCACACCCCTTGGCGCGCGTTGGGACGACGAATTCTGTCCTGGCGGCGCGAGCATGAGTCCCGACGGTCGCGAGGTCGCGTTCACAGACGGCGGGCAGTATGGAGATGGGTGCGACCTCTACTTAGTGCAGATGGACGGATCTCACCGCCGGGACATCACGAACACTCCGCTTTCCCTTCCAATCGAGAACAACGAGCTCTCCCCAACGTGGGCCCCCGACGGGACCGCGATTGCTTACGAGCGGGCCGATGGTTACCCGACGAGCGGCGAGGATCACGATCTCCTGATTGTCGATGTCAACAGCCTGTCGGCTCGAATCGTCGCGTACGGGAGAGGCGCGCAGTGGTCGCCTGATGCCCGGCGCCTCGCTTTTACGCGTGGGCACTCCGGAGCCTCGGCGGTTTTCTCGGTTGCCCGCGACGGATCCAGCTTGCGTCAGCTCACGGCAGCTGACGGATCGGTCGTGTCGGGCTGGTCGCCCGACGGCCAGCGCCTGTTGCTCGAGCGTCCCGATTCGCCCCGACCGACCGTGTGGGTTATGGATGCCGACGGATCGCGGAAGCGCCAACTCGCACGCGGTCGTTGGGCGAAATGGGCGCCGCGCGGTGGCCGGATTGCATTTACACGAGGTGGGGATGAAACCTCGCTCTTCGTCACGAACGAGCGAGGTGGCCCCGTCCACAGGGTGAGTCCAGTCGCGGGTTCGGCATACGCGTGGTCGCCGGACGGTCGAAGAATCGCCGTAACGCGCGTCGGGCCATGCGTCCACATGTGGATCTCCATTGTCGACCTGCGCGGAGCAAGCCGGGGTCTGACGAATGACTGCCGGATGCGAGGGACTACGCGCAGCGACGTGCTGACGGGTACCAAAGAGCCGGATGTCATCTGGGGGCTCGCAGGTAGCGATCGAATTGAGTCAGATCCGTTTGTTCGTCCCAAACTGACGCGGTGGGGCGATCGTGATGCCGTTTGGGGCGGACCGGGCAACGACCGAATATGGGCTGGCCGCAGCGCGGACGACGTGAGGGGCGGACCAGGGGCTGACTGGATCTCCGGAGATGCCGAGTCGGATGTCCTCTTCGGCGGGCCGGGTAACGACGTGTTGCGCGGGGGCCCAATGCATGATCAACTCGATGGCGGTTCGGGGCACGATCGCCTTCTTGGCGGACCGGGTGTAGACGTCATCCGCGCACGCGACGGGGAGATCGATCATGTTGGCTGCGGCTCCGGCCACGATCGCGTTCTGGCGGACCGAGAGGATCACGTCTCGGCCGATTGCGAGCGGGTGAGGCGTCGCTAGACGTCCGCGAAGAAGTTTCGCGCCCTCACTGCCTCGCCACTGGCCCTCACGCTGCGTCTGCAGCCGTTCGGAGCCCGAGCTCGCCGGCGATCGGCTTCATGGCGTCCGTGACCGTCTGAATATGGTCGTCGAGCTCGACGCCGAGGAGCTCCGCACCCGCGTAGACCTCGTCGCGATGGACGCCGGCCGCGAAGGACGGCTGCTTGAGCTTCTTCTTCACGGACTTCGGAGTCAGGGTGTCGATGCCGTCCGGCCGCACGAGCCCGCACGCGTGGATGAACCCGGCGAGCTCGTCGCAGGCGAAGAGCGCGCGCTTGAGGTCGGTGTCGCGCTCCATCTGGAGATGCTCGGCGTGCGAGAGCACTGATTCGATGAGCTCCTCCGGATAGCCCTCTTCGCGCAGGATCGCGGCCCCGTCCTGCGGGTGCTTGTCGAGAGTGGGATGGATCTCGTAGTCGAAGTCGTGCAGCAGCGCAGTCGCGCCCCAGAACTCCTCCTCACCGCCGAACTTGCGCGCGTACGCGCGAACAGCCGCCTCGACCGCGAGCGCGTGACGCAGGAGCGGCTCGCTCTTCGTATAACGGTTGAGGGTCTCCCAAGCACGCTCTCTAGTGACCTCCATGACACTGAGTACGATAGTCCGCTCGTGGCCACCACTCTCGTCGCCGACGCACTGATGGAGAGCTTCGTCATCGAGGGGGGCACCCCCCTCGGCGGCCGCGTCTCCGCTGCCGGAAACAAGAACGGCGCGCTGCCGATCCTCGCCGCCACCCTGCTGGCGACGGAGCCCGTTGTGCTGAGCAACGTCCCCCGGATCCGGGACGTCGAGACGATGCTGGCGCTGCTCGCAGACGTCGGCGCCGACGTCGAGTGGTTGGGGAGGAACGAGGTCCGTGTCGATTCCACCACTGCCAGCAAGATGGAGCTCGACCCCGAGCTGTGCAGCCGGATCCGCGCGTCGTTCCTCATGGCCGGCCCGCTGCTCGCCCGCTTCGGCCGGGCGAGCGTCCCGCCGCCGGGCGGCGACGTGATCGGCCGACGCCGGCTCGACCCGCACATCCACGCGCTCGCCGAGCTCGGCGTCGAGATCGAGCTCAACGGCCGCTTCGACATGCAGACGTCGGGCCTTCTGGGGCGCCGCATCTTCCTCGACGAAGCGAGCGTCATGGCGACGGAGAACGCGATCATGGCCGCGTCCGTCGCGCGCGGCGAGACCGTGATCGGAAACGCAGCGTGCGAGCCTCACGTCCAGGATCTCTGCCGGTTCCTCTGCTCCCTCGGCGCGAGCATCGAGGGGATCGGCTCGAACGTCCTACGGATCCGCGGCGTCCAGGAGCTTGCGGGCGGCGAGTGGCGGATCGCGCCCGAGCACATCGAGGTTGCGAGCTTCATCGGGCTCGCGGCGGTGACGGGCGGGGACGTCACCGTCGACGACGTCGTCACCGAGGACCTGGTCTCGATCCTCCCTGTCTTCTCGCGGCTCGGCGTCGAGGTCGAGCTCGGCGAGCGGAGCGTGCGCATTCCGCCGGGTCAGGAGCTGCAGATCGAGGACGACCTCGGCGACCAGATCCCCAAGATCGAGGACGGCCCGTGGCCGGCATTCCCGGCCGACCTCACGTCGATCGCGCTCGCCGTCGCAACGCAGGCGGAAGGCACCGTGCTGATCTTCGAGAAGATGTTCGAGAACCGGCTGTTCTTCGTGGACAAGCTGGTCAGCATGGGCGCGCGGATCATCCTCTGCGACCCACACCGCGCCGTCGTCACGGGCCCCGCGAAGCTGTACGGACAGCGCATGGCCAGCCCGGACATCCGGGCCGGAATGGCGATGCTGATCGCCGGTCTCTGCGCGGAGGGCGTCTCGACGATCGGAAACGTCGGCGAGATCGACCGCGGCTACGAGCGAATCGACGAGCGGCTCCGCGCGCTCGGCGCGCGCATCGAACGCGTGGAGAACGCCTAGCGGGCGCTTCGGCCGTGCAAGCGGGGGAGGAAGCCACCAGGCTGCAGGCGCGAGTGTCGCTCGGCTCGAATGGGCGCACCGAGGTCTCCACGGGCCTTCCGGTCCTCGATCACCTGCTGGAGCTGCTGGCGTCGCGCGCCGGGTTCGACCTGCGGCTCGAGGTGGCGCCGGGAGGGCCCGACGCCGCCACGGCCGCCGCCGGGCGGGCTCTCGGAGAAGCGCTGCGTGATGTCATGGCGGAGGAAGGAGCGACGGGCTACGGCTCGGCGATCGTCCCTGCCGATGAGGCACTCGCGAGCGTCGCGCTCGAGTCGTCCGGCCGGCCGCTGCTCGTCTCGAACGTCGACCTGTCGGACGCACACGTCGCGGGCCTCGACCGCGACCTGGTCTCGGGCTTCCTGAGCGAGCTGGCGGACGCTGCAGGGCTGACGCTCCACGTGCGGCTCCTCCACGGCGAGGATGCCCGCCACGTGCTCGAGGCGATTTTCAAGGCCCTCGGAGGGGCGCTGGCGGTAGCCGGCGCGCCGCGAAAGGAGTGAGGATGGGAGAGAAGGAGGTCGTGCGCACCGAGCGGGCGCCGGCGCCGTTCCAGGGCGCCCCGTACTCGCAGGCGATCCGCGCGAACGGATTCGTGTTCGTTTCCGGCCAGCTCGCGCTCGAGCCCGACCACGCCGAGATCGTCGGCGATTCGATCGAAGAGCAGACGGAGAAGATCTTCGACAACCTGCAGGCCATCCTCGAAGAAGCCGGGTCGGGGCTCGATCGCGTCGTCAAGACGACGGTGTTCCTGCTCGATCTGGGCGATTTCGCGGGCATGAACGAGGTCTACGCTCGGCGCGTCGGACAGCCTCCGCCGGCTCGGGCGACCGTCGAGATCTCAAACCTTCCGTCGGGCGCGAGGGTCGAGATCGAAGCCGTCGCGCTTGCCTGAGCAACAATTTCGGGCGTGAAGGCCACCGAGGTCATCGCGACCCACACGAACACCGACTTCGACGCGTTCGCGGCGATGTTCGCCGCACGCCGGCTCTATCCCGACGCGGTCGTCTGCGTCTCCGGGGCGCTCAACCGCAACGTGCGCGAGTTCTACCGGCTGCACGCGGACGAGCTCGGCGCCGTCGAGGTCTCACGGATCGAACCGGACGCGATCGAGCGGCTGATCGTCGTGGAGACGATGAGCGCGTCGCGTCTCGGCGAGCTCGAAGGGGTCGCCCTCGATCCGGAGGTCGAGAAGGTGATCTTCGACCACCACCACCGCGGCGAGCTGCCGGCCTGGGTCAAGCCGGAGAACGCCGTCGTCTCGCAGGACGGCGCCCTGACGACGACGCTCGTCGGCGTCATCGCCGAGCGGGAGCTTTCGGTCACGCCGCTCGAGGCCACCGCGTTCGCGCTCGCGATCCACGAGGACACGGGATCGCTGACCTACCCCACGGCGACCCAGCGTGACGCGGACGCCCTCGCATGGTGCATGCGCCACGGCGCGAGCCAGGAGCTCCTCGCAGGCTTCCTGCACACGCCGCTCAACGCGGAGGAGCGGGAGCTTCTCGGCGCGCTGATGTCCGCGATCGAAACGGAGCGCGTCGCCGGCGTCGAGGTGCTGGTCAGTGCCGCCTCCTGGCCGCGCCACGTCGACGGCGTCTCGAACCTCGCCCACAAGGTGATCGACCTGACGGACGCACGGGCGCTGATCCTCCTCGTCGAGATGGACGACCGCGTCTTCTGCGTGGCTCGAAGCCGGACGCCGGCGATCGACGCGGCGGCGATCGCCCGCGGGCTGGGCGGCGGCGGCCACCGCGAGGCGGCTTCGGCGATGTTCAAGGGGACGCTCGATGAGGCACGAGCGACGCTCCAAGAGGCGCTGGATTCGGCGGCCCACGAGCCGATCCGCGCCGAGCAGGTCATGTCGCGCCCGGCGCGCTCGGTCCCGCCCAACGAATCGGTCAGCCGCGCCATGGTCGCCTGTCAGCGGTACGCCCAGAGCGGGGTTCTCGTCGTCGAGGAGGGACGTCTCGTCGGGGCCGTCTCCCGTGAGGATCTCGACAAGGCGATCGCCCACGGGCTCTCTCACGCGCCGGTCAAGGGGATCATGAGCTCGCGCGTTGCAGCGGTCGAGGCCCAGGCTCCACTGCCTGAGGTGCAAGGGGCACTCGCCGGCTCCCCGGACGGTCGAGTCGCGGTGCTCGAGGACGGAGACCTGGTCGGCGTCGTAACGCGGACCGACCTCCTGCGGGCACTCGGCGAGCGTCCCGAGGCCGAGCCCGAGCCCGAGGCGAGCCTTGCCGACGAGCTGGGACGCCTGGAGGACCTCGCGCCGGCCTTCGAAGCGATCGCTGCTGCCAGCGAGCCGTTCGACGGCGTCTATCTCGTCGGCGGCACCGTCCGGGACATCTTGCTCGGGGAGCCGAACTTCGACGTCGACATCGCCGTGGAGGGAGACGCTATCGCGCTCGCGCGGAGCGTCGCGGACGCGCTCGGCGGGCGGGTCCGCGCGCACAGGAAGTTCGGGACGGCGGTCGTCCTCTACGGCGAGAACCAGCGCATCGACGTCGTGACGGCGAGGACGGAGTTCTACGACGCTCCGGCTGCCCTGCCGAGCGTCGAGCACGCGACGATCCGCGAGGACCTCTTCCGCCGCGACTTCACCATCAACGCAATGGCCGTGTCGCTGAAGGGCGACGACTTCGGCCGTCTCGTCGATCCCTTCCACGGGCGCCGCGATCTCGACGCCAAGACGATCCGCGTCCTCCACAACCTGTCGTTCATCGACGACCCCACGCGAATCTTCCGGGCAATCCGCTACGAGAGCCGCTACGGCTTTCGGATGGACGAGCACACCCAGCGGCTCGCCCGCGGCACGATCGAGATGGGGCTCGTCGGCGACCTCTCGTCGGCCCGCCTCCGCGACGAGCTCATTGCACTCCTCGAGGAAGGTGATGCAGGCACCTCGATTCTCCGCCTCGCCGAGCTCGGTGCCGGAGCGGCCATTCACCCGCATCTAGCGGCCGACGAGGAGGCGGTCGAACTGCTCGGACGGCTGATGGAGCTGAACGAGCGCTACGGCGCGCGGATCCCCGCCTGGCGGCTCGCGCTCGCCGCGCTGGCCCGGCGGCTACCGCCGGACGAGATCTACGACTGGCTGCGCCGGCTGAAGGTGCAGCGCCGCGACGCCGAGCGCATCGCCTGGGCGGTCACGGTCGGCCCGCGACTCGTCGAGCGCTTGCGCGGCGATACCCCTGAACCGGCGGAGATCGTGGCGCTCGCCGAGCCCTATGCCCCGGATGCGCCGCTCTTCGCCCTTGCGCTGGAGGATCCCGCACCGCTTCGCCGGTACTTCGAGGAGCTGCGGGACGTGCAGCTGGAGGTGAGCGGAGCCGACCTCGCGGAGCTCGGCGTGGGGGAGTCGCCGCGCGTCGGGGAGATCCTCGCCGAGCTTCGACGCCGCAAGCTGAACGGCCAGCTGGACGGCCGCGAGTCGGAGCTCGAGGCCGCCCGTGAGTTGATCTCGGCGTGATCCACTGGGAAACGTCTGGGCCGTACAGGGTCGTCTTTTCGACGCGTGTCGGGGGCGTGAGCCAGGGCCCATATGAGTCGCTGAACCTGGGGATCTTCACCGGCGACGACCCAGGCCGGGTGGTGGAGAACCGGCAGCGGCTTGCCGGCGAAGCCGGAATCGATCCGCAGCGCGCCCGGATGGCGTGGCAGCAGCACGGCCCCGACGTCCGGCGCGCCTCGCCGGAGGGGATCCTCACGCCCGGGACGCAGCACGAGCCCTGCGACGGCTGGTGGAGCGACGAGCCCGGGCAGGGGATGATGCTCGTCACGGCCGACTGCCTCCCCCTCGCAATTGCCCGGGCGAACGGAGACCGGCCTGCGCTCGCGATTCTCCACGTCGGCTGGCGGGGCTTGCTCGCCGGGATCATCGAGAACGGCGTCGAAGCGCTCGGGGAGGCCCGGCTGACGGCAGCCGTCGGCCCGGGGATCGGGCCGTGCTGTTACGAAGTCGGCAACGACGTCGCGGAGCCGTTCGCGGCTGAGTACGGAGCCGAGGTGCTGAACGACGGGCGGCTGGATCTCTGGCGCGCCGCCGAGCTGGCGCTGAACCGCGCGGGTGTGAGCAAGGTCGAGCGCACTGACCTTTGCTCGTTCTGCCATCCGGAGCTCTTCTTTTCCCATCGCCGTGACCGCGGCACCACCGGCCGTCAGGGCGTGATCGCCGCTGTCGCCTGACGAGGTCCGTGAGCGCTACGAGCGCGTACGGGCCGACGTCGGGCCCGAAGTGACCGTGGTTGCGGCGACGAAGTACGTGTCGACGGAAGAGATGGCGATCCTGGCCGAGGCCGGGATCGAGGTGGTCGGCGAGAACCGAGCCCAGGATCTCGAGGCCAAGCATGCCGCGCACGGCGAAGCGTTCCGCTGGCACTTCATCGGGCATCTACAAAGCCGCAAGGCCAAAACAGTGAACGCGATCTGCGAGCTCGTCCACTCGGTGGACTCCGAATCTGCGGCGCGCCGGCTCGAGATTCCGGCACTGGTTCAGGTCAATCTCGCCGGCGAGGCGTCGAAGTCCGGTATCCCCCCGGACGAGCTGGAGGCGTTCCTGGAGCGGGTCCCCGGCGAGGTCCGAGGGCTTTCGACGATGCCGCCGCTCGCACGCGATCCCGAGGAATCGAGACCGTTTTTTCGGCGCCTGCAAGGCCTCGCGGAGGGCCTTGGCCTGAATGAGCTCTCGATGGGGACGAGCCAGGACTATCGCGTCGCCGCCGAGGAGGGCGCGACGCTCGTCCGCGTCGGCAGCATCTTGTACGGCCGCGATCCCGGTTAACATCCCTGCTCAATGGGCTTTTCAGACGTCTGGAACCGGACCCTCGTCTACTTCGGCATCGCCGAAGAAGAGGACGAGGAGTGGGACGAGGACGGGTACGTCACGAACGAGGAGCTCGAGCGTACGTACGCCGAGCGCCCCAACGTCCGCCGTCTATCCACTAGTCGCCGACAGAACCAGTTCGACGACTGGACCGATCCCGAGCCGGCGCCTAGCCGATCGGGATCGTCCCGCCAGCGCCGCCCGGAGCTGCAGCCCGTCCCGAGCCAGACGAGCTCGGTTCGTGTCCACCTCGTCGTTCCGCGGAGCTTCAACGATGCACAGACGATCGCCGACCGCTTCAAGGACTACACGCCGGTGATCCTCAATCTCCAGGGCGTCGACTCGGAGCTCTCGAAGCGCTTGATCGACTTCGCGAGCGGTCTGACCTACGCTCTGGACGGCGGCATGCAGCGTATCGCGGACAAGGTCTTCCTCCTGACGCCGGCGAACGTCGAGGTCTCCGCCGAGCAGCGCGCTCAGTTGCTAGAGCGCGGCGGCTTCTTCAACCAGGCCTAGTCGCCCTGCTCGAGCATCCGGTGGAAGGCGCCGTACTGGCCCGCCTTTCCGACCGTGACCAGCGTGTCGCCCTTCTGGATGACATCGTTCGGCTGCGCGCCGGAGACCGGCTCGGGCTCGCGGAGGATCGCGATGATCGTGATCCCGGTCTTCGCCCGTAGCGCTGCCTCGGCCAATGTCTTGCCCATCAGCGGGCTCGAGTCTGGGACTGCGACCCACTCGATCGAGAGTTCCCCAAGAGCCATCTCCAGGTCTTCGACGATCTTGGGGCGCTGGTAGGCGCCGCCGAGGATGGCCCCGAGCTGGCGGGCCTCGTCGTCGTCGAGCGTGATCACCGCACTCGGCTCGTCCTCGTCGACGCGGCGGAACCAGTAGAGCTCGCGCTTCCCGTCGTTGTGCAGGATGAGCGAGATCCGGCCGCCGGCGTCTAGGCGAAAGCCGTACTTGACGCCGACACCGGGCAAACGGGCTTCTCGAAGATCGATCGGCATTTACCTTCCCTCCGCGAGTGTAGGTGTTGCGAAAAGACGTCGGCCGAGGAGCTTGGACTCCTTCATGAGTGCGAGGCCGAGCGTGGCGGTGATCAGCGAGTAGAGGCCGGCGAACGCTACGAGCTCCACCTGCGTGGCCGCGGAGATTGCCGGGTTCTCCGTCGCGAGCTGCGCGAGGATGATCGTGAACTCGCCGTGGGCGATCAGCGCGACGCCGGCGTTGAAGCTCTGTCGGCGGGTGAAGCCGCCGACGCCGCCCGCAAGCATCGTGCTCGTAATCTTGCCGACGACCGTGACGACGACGGCGACGGCGAGGATCCAGCCGACGTCGTCGATCGCTGCAACGTCGATGGAAAGCCCGAAGACGAAGAAGAAGAGGGCGGCGAAGACGTCGCGGAAGCTGAAGAACCGCTCCTCGATCTCCTCGCGCACCGAGGTCTCGGAGAGCACGACGCCGGCCATCAGCGCGCCGATCGCCTCGGAGAGGTTGAGCTCCTGCGCGATCGCGCTCATCCCGACGACGAACGCGACGACGGCGAGCAGGAAGAACTCGCGCGGCAGCCAGTCGAGGAAGCGGTCGATCGCGTCGCGGAGCCAGTGGGAGACGGCGAGGGCAAGGGCGATGAAGCCCACTGCTTTCGCGACGATCAGCAACGTGTCGCTCAGCTCTCCGCCGCCTCCGGAGGCGAAGCCCAGGACAAAAGCGATCACGAGGTCCTCGACGACGAGGATCGCGAGGATGAGGTCCGTTTCATCGTCGGCAAGCCGTCGGAAGTCGATCAGCCCTTTCACGGTGATCGCACTCGATGAGACGTAGATCGCGGCGGCAAGGATCAGCGCGGCGAAATCGAGGCCGAATGCGGCCACCCCGACGACCAGGCCAAGGCCGGCGTTCACCGCAAAGTCGATCACACCTCCGAGCAGCGCATGCCTTCGGCTGCGGACGACACGGCCGATCGTGAACTCCAGGCCGAGAAAGAAGAGCAGGAATGCGATCCCGAGCTCAGCGACGAACTCGGTGACCTCCGAGGGCTCGACGAGGGCGAGCTGGCTGGGCTCGTTCGGTCCAAGGAGCAGGCCCGCAAGGAGGTACGCGGGGATCGCGGAGAGCCCGAACCGGCTCGCCACGAGCCCGAGACCTCCGAGCAGGGCGAGTGTCACGGCGAGCTCGGCGAGTGTCATCGGCGCGAGGCACCGAGTCTAAGAGGGTTCAACCGCAGGGGAACCACTCGGAAAGCAGAAAATGCAGCAGTGGGTGCGGTAGGCGCAGCTTCGATCCTGCTCGCGGACTGGGTCTCCTCGGCACAGAACTTCGTGCAGGTCTTCGTCTGGGTCTACGTGCTCCTGATCTTCGCGTACGTCCTGATGTCGTGGATCCGCTTGCCGTATTCGATCTGGCTGAGTCGGATCCAGCGCTTCCTGTACGACGTCTGCGAGCCGTACCTTCGGCTCTTCAGGCGCATCCTCCCGCCCCTTGGGCCCCTGGACCTCTCCCCGATGATCGCCGTGATCGTGCTCTTCATAGCCGGCCGTGTCGCGATCTCACTGCTCGACCGATTCCAGTGAGAAGGAGGTGAAGAAATGGGACTGACGCCGGTTGAGATCCACCACGTGCCCCTTCGCCGCGGCGTCTGGGGCTACCGCCGGAACGCCGTCGACCGGCTGCTCGATGAGGTCGCGGAAAGCTACGAGGAGGTGTGGCGGGGCCGAGCCGAGCTCATGGACGAGGTCGAGAGCCTGGAGGCCGAGCTCGAGCGGCACCGAGAGCTCGAGTCGCTCCTGCGCAAGACTCTCGTGTCCGCGGAATCCGCGGCCCAGGAGCAGCGGGAGGCGGCGCGGCGCGAGGCGGAGCGGATCGTGGAGGAGGCAAATGTCGAGGCACGGCGGATCACGTTCGCGGCCATCGCCGAGCGCGAGCGGCTCGTGAACGACATTCGGCGCCTGCGCGAGCTCCTTCAGACCGCTCTGGCCACGGTTGGCGACGTGCCGGGCGCTGACGAAGTCGCCGCGGCCTAGAATCCCACCGTGGGAGGGCCTTCAACTCGTGTGCGCCTGCGCGTGATTCCCGGCTCGGAATCGCCCGGCGTTGTCGGCCGATATGGAGGGGCGTGGAAGCTCCGCGTCTCTGCTCCTCCCGAGGGCGGCAAGGCCAACCAGGCTGCGCTCGCGCTGCTTGCGCGCACTCTCGGGCTCGCGCCCCGGAACCTCCGCCTGGTGACGGGCCACGGCGGACGGGACAAGACCGTGGAGATCACCGGTCTGACCGCCGACGAAGCCGAGCGAAGGCTCGCAATCGCCCCATGAGTACGGTCGACATGGAGAATTTCCGCCGACTGCTGCTCGACAGACGGCAGTCTGTCGTCGGCGCCATCGAGTACCTCCATCACGAGAACTCGGGCACGCTCGTCGAGGAGACCGGAGAGCTGGTCTCGGGCAGCGCGGATCAGCACATGGCGGACACGGCGACCGAGACGGTCGACCGGGAAATCGACTACACGCTCGAGGAGCACGACGAGCGTCTGCTCACGGCCATCGACGCCGCGCTCGTGAGGATCGACGCGGGCACCTACGGCCGGTGCGTCAATTGTGGGGCTCCGATCGCCCCGGAACGGCTCGAGGCGATGCCTTGGGCGACCCTGTGCATCGAGTGCAAACGGAGAGAGGAACGGGGGTAGAGCAGACTCGCCGATCCGACACCGAGATTCGGGTCGGGTCGGCGACGAACGGGGTCGTCCCCCAGTGGGCCGCCGGGCGTTCGCTTGCCGCGGGGTGGCGCCAGTGGGCGGCGCTCATTGCCGTTGCCATGGCGGCGGTCGTCGCCGACCAGGTGACGAAGGCCATCGTCGCTTCTGAGCTCGAGCTAGGGGAGTCCGTGGATGTCGTCGGGCCGCTTTCGATTCATCACGTGCAGAACTCCGGAATCGCGTTCGGCCTCTTCCCGACGGCTACGGCCGCCGTCATCCTTCTCACCGGCGTGGCCGTCGCCTGGATGCTCGTCTTCTTCGCCCGCTCAGGCGCACGGCATCCGATCCTGCCGGTCGCGCTCGGACTGCTCCTCGGCGGCAGCCTCTCGAATCTGATCGACCGCGTGCGGCTCGGGCATGTGATCGACTTCCTGGACTTCCGGTTCTGGCCGGCCTTCAACCTCGCGGACGCCTTCATCGTCGGCGGCGTCGCGGTGCTGATCGGCGCGTTGTTGCTCGCCGATCGCGAGCCTCGCCGTGCCCCCACCCTCAAGGCTCCGAGTCAAGGTCCCTAGCGAGGCGGCCGGGCTCCGGCTCGACCGCTTCCTCGCACGTCTTCCCGAGGTCGGCTCGCGGGCGGCGGCCGAGCGGCTGCTCGCCTCGAGCTCGGTGCTCGTCGACGGCTCCGAGGCAGGCAAGAGCGCTCGACTGGCCGGCGGCGAGGAGGTCGAGCTGGACCGGCCTGAGAACGCTGCGCCGCTCGAGCCGCAAGAGATCGGGCTTCGTGTCGTCTACGAGGACGAGCACCTACTCGTCGTCGACAAACCGGCAGGTGTGGTCGTCCATCCCTCGGCAGGGCACGAGACCGGCACGCTCGTCCACGGCGTGCTGGCGCACGGCGCGGCCGGGGGAGAAGCGGAGCGACCCGGGATCGTCCACCGGCTCGACCGCGACACTTCGGGGCTGCTCGTCGTGGCGCGCTCTGAGGAAGCTCACGAGCGGCTGAAGCGGCTCGTCCAGCGGCGTCGGCTGGAGCGGACCTACCTGGCCCTCGTCCGCGGCCGGCCGCGGTCCCGAGCAGGGCGGATCGAGGCGCCGATCGGCCGCGATCGTCGCGATCCGACCCGGCAGTCCCTCGATACGGACCGCCCGCGCGACGCGGTGACGCATTTCGAGCTCGTCGAGCAGCTCGACGAGTACGCGCTCCTCCGCGTCCGGCTCGAGACGGGAAGAACCCATCAGATCCGCGTCCACTTGACCGCGATCGGTCTTCCGGTCGTCGGCGACCCCGTCTACGGCGTGCCCGAGCCCTCCCTCGAAAGGCAGTTCCTGCACGCCACGCGCCTGGCCTTCACGCATCCGTTTACCGGCGAGCGGGTGGAGGCCGAGTCGCCGCTTCCGCTTGAACTGAGCCGGCATCTCGAAGAGCTTCGCTAGAATCGCCGCTCCGGAAACCGACCCGGTGGACCGGCGTCGTGGCGGTGCCCGCCCTGAGCGGGTCCACGTCGTCCCACCGGTGCAAGACAAAAACCAGAAGAAGGGGGAGACCCACGAATGTCAGTCGTCTCGATGAGAGACCTCCTGGAGGCCGGTGTCCACTTCGGCCACCAGACTCGCCGCTGGAATCCCAAGATGCGGCGCTTCATCTTCACGGAGCGCGGCGGCATCTACATCATCGACCTGCAGCAGACGGCCGAGCTCATCGACCGGGCCTATGACTTCTCGCGAGAGCTCGCCGGGCGTGGCGGGACGATGCTCTTCGTCGGCACGAAGAAGCAGGCCATGGATTCGATCGCCGACGAGGCGACGCGCGTCGGAATGCCGTACGTGAACCACCGATGGCTCGGCGGCCTGCTCACGAACTGGCGGACGATGTCTGCGCGGATCGACCGCATGCACGAGCTGCGCCGCCTCAAGGACGAGGGCCAGCTCGAGCTCCTTCCCGCGAAGGAGCGGCTGACCATGCTCAGTGAGCTCGAGAAGCTGGAGGCGAACCTCGGAGGCGTCGCCGACCTGAAGCGTCAGCCGGACGCGGTCTTCGTGGTCGACCTCCGCAAGGAGCAGATCGCGGTGCGGGAGGCACGCCGCCTGGGTCTGCCGATCGTGGCTCTTGTCGACACGAACTGCGATCCCGACGAGGCCGACTACGTCATTCCGGGCAACGACGACGCGATCCGCTCCTGCAGCTTGGTCATCCGCGCTATCGCCGACGCGATCGAAGCCGGAAAGCAGCAAGCGAGACCCGAGGAGTTCGAGCCGGCAGCGGCTGTTGCAAACGGCCAGCCCGAGGAGCAGGAAGCGCCGGAGGCGGCGGAGCCCACGACCGAACCCGAGCCGGAGCAGTCCGAGCCGGAGCAGGAGCCCGAGCCGGCGCCCGACCCCGAGAGTGAGCCCGAGCCACAGACCGAGACCGCGGAGGAGAGATCTAATGGCTGAGATTCCGGCGACCCTGGTCAAGGAGCTCCGCGACGAGACAGGCGCGGGGATGATGGACGCCAAGCGCGCCCTCCAGGAGACCGAAGGCGACCTCGAGAGCGCGAAGAAGCTCCTGCGCGAGCGCGGCATGGCCGAGGCTGGCAAGCGCGCCGGCCGGGAGACGACCGAGGGCATCGTCCTCGCCCGCGTGGGCGACACGTACGGGACGCTCGTGGCCGTCGGCTGCGAGACGGAACCGGTCTCGAAGAACGACGAGTTCCTGGCCTACGCCCAGAAGGTCCTCGACGCGGTCGAACAAGATGGCCCCGGCGCGGAGGAATCGCTCGAAGACGAGCGGAAGGAGCTCGTCGGCAAGATCGGCGAGAACATCGCCGTCCGCGGGGCGACCCGCTTCGAGAAGCAGGGCGACGACGAGGACATCTCGGCTTACGTTCATCCGCCGGCGAACAAGATCGGCGTGCTCGTGCGGGCCCAGGGGCCGGCCGAGATCACGAGGCTCGTCGCGATGCACGTCGCCTTCGCGGCGCCGGTCTACGCCACGCGGGGTGAGATCCCCGAAGAGGACCTGGCGACCGAGCGCGAGATCTTCGCGAAGCTCCCGGAGGTGCAGTCCCGGCCGGAGGAACACCGCGAGAAGATCGTGGAGGGCATGCTCTCCAAGCGCTTCTTCGGCCAGAACGTCCTGCCCGATCAGGAGTGGATCCACGACACGGGCAAGACCGTCGCCAAGGCGCTCGAGGAGCACGAGCTCGACGTCCTCGAATACCAGCGCTACAGCCTTGCCGAGTGACGTAGACGGCAGACCGGCGTTCCGCCGGGTGCTGTTGAAGCTCTCGGGCGAGGCCCTGATGGGCGACAGGGACTACGGCATCGACCTCCACGAGATCGAGCAGATCGCCGAGGAGATCGCGGAGCTCCACGAACGCGGCGTCGAGATTGCGATCGTGGTCGGCGCCGGGAACATCTACCGCGGGATGAGCGCCGCGGCCGAGGGGATGGACCGGGCCACGGCGGACTACGCGGGCATGCTCGCCACGGTGCTGAACGCGCTGGCGCTCCAGGACGTCCTCGAGCACAAAGGCCTCCACACCCGCGTGCTCTCGGCGATCCAGGTCTCCGAGGTCGCGGAGCCGTACATCCGGCGTCGGGCGATCCGCCACCTCGAGAAGGGCCGCGTCGTCATCTTCGCGGCGGGGACGGGCAACCCGTTCTTCACCACCGATACAGCCGCTGCCCTGCGTGCGCTCGAGATCGGTGCCGACGCGATCCTCATGGCCAAGCACGCCGTGGAAGGTGTCCTCGAAGGCGATCCGCGCACCGATCCGAACGCCGAGCTGCTCCCGGAGCTCACGCATCTCCAGGCAATCGAGCGCGGTTTGCGCGTGATGGACACGACGGCGCTCTCGTTGTGCATGGACAATGGGCTCCCGATCTACGTCTTCGCGCTCGCCGCGGGCAACATCACGCGGGTCGCTCACGGGGAGCGCGTCGGCACGATCATCTCGACCCCGGGAGGAAGCGCATGATCGATGAGCTGATTCAGGATGCCACACGCCGGATGGACAGGTCTGTGGAA
>Ga0081455_10003418_pt1 | contig 18249 bp, 11 predicted proteins | sample TabmetS3T2R1_FD_70207 | JGI IMG/M metagenome (GOLD analysis project Ga0081455, IMG submission 70207) | Tabebuia heterophylla rhizosphere microbial communities from the University of Puerto Rico - S3T2R1 | ecosystem: Host-associated > Plants > Roots > Rhizosphere ...
CCGCTCCGTATACTGGCGGCGAACCCGCCGCCCATAGAGGGCGTGCCAGCGGTAACAAACCTCAACTTCCTGTCCAACATGGGCAGAATGACCGCGCGATGGCGCTCGGCCGCAAGGCCTGGCTGTTCGCCGGCTCCGATCGCGGAGGTCAGCGCGCCGCTTTGCTCTACAGTCTGATTATGACCGCCAAGCTCAACGACGTTGATCCGCAGGCATGGCTGGCCGACGTGCTTGCTCGCATCGCCGAGCACCCCGCCAACCGGATCGACGAACTTCTGCCGTGGAACTGGCGGGCGCCAGTAACCAAGCTTGCAGCATGAGCATCGCCGGGCTTGACCTCAATGATGAGCGATGGACCAGCCTCCTTGGAGGCTATCGGCTCCCCTACGATCCGCGCGAGGCACTGCGCTCGCTCGAACGGGCTGACGATATCGGCGGGGCGTGGGCCGAACTCTGGCAGGAGCTGCATCACCAAGGCGACATCGGAGAGGCCTCCTTCGCCGCACTGTCGCATCTGGTAGACATCCATGAACGCCGCGGTGTTCCGGACTGGAACACCTACGCGCTTGCGGCCACGATCGAACTCGCGCGCGACAACCCGGGCAATCCTGAACTACCTGCATACCTGCGAGATCCTTATGATGCTGCTTGGGCCCGACTGATTGAAATCAGCCTACGAGAATTAAAGGAGGCCCAGGACCCTGCGCTCGTTGCCAGCATCATCGCTGTGCTGGCCATAGGAAAAGGCCAGCGCACACTTGGGCGGCTTGCCGCCGACTTCACAGAAGACGAACGCCAGGAACTCCTAACAGGGGCAGGAGGACTGTAAACCCTGTGTACCGCTAACGCGGCCTTCGGCGGATGGATACGGCCCGCCGGCTTGATAGCGAGATGAAGGCCTTATAGCGAGATGAAGGCCTTCCTCGGCTGGTTCAACGGCGATCAAGGGCTCGATCCCGTCCTCAAGGCCGGGCCTGGCGCATCTCTGGTTCGTCACCATCCATCCCTTCGACGACGGCAACGGGCGCATCGCCCGGGCGATCGCGGACATGGCGCTCGCCCGCTCCGAGGACAGTTCCCAGCGCTTCTACAGCCTGTCGGCCCAGATCAGGACCGAGCGGAACCGCTACTACGCCATGCTCGAGGCGACGCAGAAGGGCGATCTCGACGTCGCGCTCTGGCCGCGCTGGTTCCTCGAATACCTCAAGCGGGCGTTATCCTGCCTCCTCGTGGAGGCCAGTCTCTAAATTAATCGATGGGCCGAAAACCCGGGAGCAGGTCAATTGCGTCATCAATGCCCCATGCAGGTTGTGAGGTCTTCAAGCCTCCGGTCTAACAGTCGGCATCAATCTAAACTCCAAGGAGTATCCTGCGTTTCGCATAGCCGCCCTTGCCTTCTCTAGAAAAAGACTTGCTTGCGCACTCAGGGGGTATTGTCCAACGAGGTTTATCACCAAAGTTCGTCCAGTTGCCTCAGGAAACTGCTGAAGTATCTCTCCACTTTCGATAAATCGTAGATAAGCGTTCAGCTTATCTTGCAGCAATTGAAGATGTGTTCCTTCCTCTTTGTCCCACTGAAGATGGTCACTAATCGTAAGCAAGAAACTGCCCGTCCTGTCGTCAATGCTCGCAAAATCAACGACATTCGTTTGCTCAATGGACATGCGGTCCTCTTCATGGCCCACGTATTATTTGGATGTCGGTCGGCGGAATACGCATCCCTCCCGGAAAGCCGGGTTTACCTGCTCCTAAGATCGCGCCGCCACTCTGGCCAATTTCAGGAAATCCCACTCGCTGGTTAGGAGTCAATGGCGCAGTCTGCGATGCCTTGCATTCAACACATCCTATCGTCCCAGTCAAAGGATCACGTGTAAGAAAATCGAGACGTGTTACAGTTCCACTAGATGTTCTAATGCTGACCTGCTGGCCGACGATAAGACCACTATTTTGAAGTTCAGCCCCGACCGCCCTTTCGAAGGATGCACCGACCATGCTGTTAATGGCAAGCTGGCTCATCGAAGCCGATCCACTCGTGCCGGCTCTGGCTACGGCCCCAAGGGTCGAAGCGACTACATAGCCTGCGCTTCCGATCACGACTCCCGGCGGTCCCGCCCCTTGGATCGAAGCATACAGACCCGGATCGCCTACCGGAGATTGTGCAATCTCGTTGAGGATGCCGTAAAATGGTCTGACGATGCTTTGCTGGTAAAACCCAAGATACGGCTGAATAGCCGTCTGCGCGAGATTGGTAGCCGATGCTCCCACCGCAGATAGGGCATTAGTAACGGCTTCCAGTGCGCGGAGTCCTTCAGGATCGATTGCGTTGAGTGGATTGTTTCCGACATACGCATAGAGATTGATGCCAGCATTGTATCCAAGAGCGTCGGGCTGCAGAAACCGGCCGTAGGCTGTTGAATAGTGCCTGGCGCGATAATAGTAGAGCCCGCTCTCCTGATCGAAGTGCTGGCCAGTGAAGCCGAAGGGTACGGCGGCCGTGGCGCTGGCCCCGTACGGCTGGTAGCTGAACTTGCTGAGCGCATCTGAAGTCGAGGCAAACGAGGCGATGATTGATCCCAGTTGATCCGGCAGCAGCGTGGCACGCGTGTCGGCTTGAACGTCCATCTGGTTCAGCACGGCATTGGGGCCGGGCGCATAGGCGTACCAACGCAGCACGGCGCCGGTGCCACCGTCGTATTCGAGCACTTCGCGGTTGTCGGCAGCGGTGACGGAAATCGTGGTCGGGCCGTTGACGTCCGTGCGTTTGCGTCGGCCCTGCGCGTCATAGTTGTAGACGGCTATATTACCGGCACCAAGAGAGACAAGCAGTCGGTTCTCGGCGTCATAGCTCAAGTCATAGGTGCCGTCGAAGGTGAGGTTGCCGTTGCCGTCGTAAGTCGGTGTGACGGCGCCGACGGTAGTGTACTGATTCAGCGCGTTGGCCGCATACGTCGTCGTGCGGGGACTGGCCGGCGGATAACTGAGCCATGTGCTGTCGGAGACGATTTGACTGATGCGCTCGTTCGCTTTGTTGTAGGTATGATTGAAGGTGACCAGGGTGCCGGGAGAAGGTGCCGTGGCAGCGGGTGCAGGGTCCCAAGTGGCGCCAGTGAGGCGGTTTAGTGCGTCGTACGTATAAGTCGTTCGGTAGGTGACGGTATTGCTACCTTGCGGCGCGACGGGAGTGATGGTCGCGCTGTTGTCGCTGACAGTAGTTGGACGACCATTGAGGTCGTATGCATAGCTGACTGCCGCTCCCGATGGCGGCATCTTACTGATCAAGCGGTTAAGTGTGTCATAGCCGAAGGTGATGGTGTCGCCAGCACGGGTCTTGCGCGACAGCTGGTTGTCGAGCGCGTCATAGGTGAAGGTCTCAGTGCTACCGAGCGGGTACGTGATGGTGCTCAGCCGGTCAAAGCCATCATAGGCAAAGCTCGTGATGTTGCTACGAGCGTCGCCCAAGGCAGCAAGCTTGCCGTCGGCAGTGTAGGTCTGCTGCAAGAGCGGATCGGCCTGGATTGCGGTGTTGTATGTGCGATAGGGCCGACTCAGCGAGTCGTAGGCGAACTGCGTGATCCGGCCCATCGCGTCGGTCAGGCTGACCTGCCGGTCGAGCAGGTCGTAACCGTACCGGGTGACGTTGCCGTTCGCGTCAGTGGTGGTGGCCACCTTGCCTGTCGGGGTGTAGGTCGAGCTCACACCGCGGAGCACGATGCCGGCGGAACTCGCTCGACTTTCAAGAAGCTGGCCATTGGCATCATAAGTGTAGTCGGTCACTACACCCGCTGGTGCTGTGCTGGTAGCGGGCGACGTCGCGGAGATTAGTCTGCGGCCCTCATCGTAGGTGGCATTCGTCGTGTTCCCTTTGGGGTCCATGACAGAGGTTACGTCACCCTGGGAATTGTAGGTATAGACCGTCGTAAGGTTGAGCCCGGCTAGCCCGGCATCCGCCGTGGCGCTGATGCGGTTTCCGTTGGCGTCGTACTCGAAACGGGTCACCGTACCCATTGGATGCGTCACCGACGCAATCAACCCTGATGTCGCGTACGAGAAGGTTGTCTGCGCGTTGAAGTGTGGCGACGGACCGGCATCAGCCGTTGTCGTTACCGGGTCGCCGGTCCACGAGTCGTAGAGAATAGTGGTCGTCCGACCGAGAGCATCAATAATCCTGGTTGGCTTGTTGAACTTCGGTTCGTAGACGTACGTCGTGGTCGACGGCGAAAGTGGAGAGCCGGGCTTAGGCGTGCGCGTTATGGAGGCTATGTTGTTCGCCCAGGGATTGGTGATCGCCTCGTACGCATAGGCGGTGGTCCCTGCCTCCGGCAGCTTGACCAGTGTCAAACGGTCGAGACCATCATATGTAAATGAGGTCAGAAGACTGAGATCCGCGGCATCCTGCAGATCGAAAAGCAGCTTGCCGCGTGGATTGTAGTAGAGCACATGTTGCGTGCCGTATGGATCATCCTCCTCGCTGCGATAGCCTGCGAAAAAATACGTCCACGTCGAGCCGTTCGCGTTGGTCTGCGCCGCGACCCTCCCCAAGGAGTCATAGATATTCGAAACAGCTGGAATGCCCTGGTTTGCCGGAGGCACAACTCGCGCCAGCAATCCGCCGGGCGCAGGCCCGCCCGGTGGCGTGTAGCCAAAGGAAATCGTGTTGCCTAGCGCATCGGTGAAGGAGGCAAGATTGCCCGCGAGATCATAGCCGTACTGCACGCTGCGTTGAGGCGAGCTATTGTCGTTCACCGCCACGAGCTTCTTTGATCCATCATACGACAAGGTCAACGAACGATCGAAGCTGTTGGTGATAGTCGTCAATAGGGGCGGCGAGGAGGCGTCGTAGCCAAACGTCACGCTGTTCCCAGTTGGCATAAGCCAACCTGAGATGTTTCCTGCGTTATTGAAGTTCAGGATCGTGCCGTCCTTCTGCCTGACGACATAGTTGTCATTTTCGAGACTGAGCCGGTTCGATGACCCAAGCGGCGCGTTGTACGTACCATCCGCCAGCAACACGAACTGCTCGGCCTGCGACGCCGCCTTCACATTGACGACGTTATTGATCAATCGGTCCATCAACCACTTTTGCGCAAGTGTTGCGACGACCATCTTGTCGAGAGGCTTTGCCGGGTCCTTGAAAAGGTCCTGGATCACGAAGGCGGCGGCAATGACCGCCGCGCCGTCTACCGGCGAATCGCGACCCATTCCCTTGAAGCCATCACTGCTCGCTGAGGCCGTGATGGCAAAGTTGTGCGTCCAGCCGTGGCCGAGCGGTCCTGATGCATACAAGTCATTGGAATTGTATGACCGCCCAAACGACAGGCCAACCGGGCCGCCGGCAGAGCCGACAGCAATATCGGTGCTGTTGTATAAGAATGCACCAGAGAACAGGTCGATCGGGTCGAAACTCGTTATCTGTGGAGTGGGAGGTATAGGCGATGCTATGACCGTGATCTCTCGGCCATATTCCACGAACTGTGTCGGGAAGTCAGGAAATCCGCCCTTCAAGTTCGAGGAAATCTTGTAGGTAAGCGTAACAAGACCTGCGCTCCCAGCAGTATCAGCAGCGATATAGCCAGCCCCATGCCAATCTCCTTGAGTGAGATTTCCGTGCTTGGGAAGCAGGACGCGGAAATGGTTGTCAATGTAACCTTTAATGTCGTTAAAGTCCGCCGGCGCATACCCAATAAGTTGAGACGAGATCGCTCCCCAGTTGGCAGAGGTCGCATCATAGATGACGTCCTGCTGGGAGTTCGCAAGATCCAGTAACTTGACTGTGGAAACGGCCCCGTGACCGGACTTGGTCAAGAACTGCTCAAGCGTTCCCCATTCCAATGCACTTCCGCCCGATGAATTTGCATAGAAGTGCGTAAGCCCGTTGTATATGTCTGTCGTCAGGGATGAGTTCGCGGTAAAGACTCCTGGAAGATCTATGAACGGGCCCTGTCCTTGGCCTACGGTGCCAACCGCACAGTGCTTGGCCGACCTGGACCGTATAATCTGCCCGTTGACGGTAGACAGGGTACTGGACTGCGCGAGCCAAAGATAGGCGATCACGTTTAGCGCCTGACCAAGTATCGGCTCTGAGGTATCGGAGCCACCTGCATTCTTGTTCACCTCAAACTGGCGGCGGTGGAAATCCACCATTCCCTGGCCGACCTCGTCCCAGCCTGCAATGATGGCATAGGTGTAGGTCGGCGTGGGATCCAAGGTGTTCTGCACCGCATAGCGATTCGTCTCGCCTTGGTTCTGGCAAGCACTGCTCGGCGATCCCGTTGTCGCGAAGCAAAAAGGAAAATCGACGGTATAATTGACTGTCTTTGCGCCTACGGTACCGGTGCCCTGAACAATTCCATCCAAATACAGGACGGGCTGGCCGCTCGCATTGTAAACAATGGAAATACGATGGCCGTAGATCGCATCCCCGAAATACGTCTTGTCAATTCCATCAATCTCGATGCGAAACGTTGACCGGAAGTCGTCTGGAATGTCGCCGGTCCACGTGTAGAGCGAGACGTGATTCGAGAGGCTCGTCGGCGGCGTGTAGGGCTGTGTCAGCGGTTGGATGTAGCGTCCACCAATGATATCGCGCGTGGAGGCAGTTGGGTAGTTCTTCCGTATGTAATCAATGAGGTTCTTCGTGTAGCCGCTCAGCTGGCTCGCGATATTGGCCTGGTTAACGTTCTGTATCGATTGGCCGGGTGTATAGGACGTTCCGACTTTTGCCGAGCTCAGGAACGAGCTTGGATTATACCCCATCGCTGCCGACAGGTTGATGCCTGATGCCGTTGCATATGCCTTGTAGCTTGGGTCGAGGAGATATGTTCCGGCACCGAATGACCCGCCGGAAACTGACACCCAGACGTGCGGAATAGCGACTGTACTGAAGGGCTGAGTGCAGTCTGGCGGCGGCGTGATTGGGATACCCCCGTTGGTCAACAGATTCAGCAGGGGGCATATCTGACTGACATCGATATCGAAATAGGCGCCTGCTTCTGCCGCAGTCAGCTCCAGGAATCCATACTGGTAGTTCACCGTGTATCCGGATGTACGCAGGAGCGCTGCCAGCAGCGCGGCCTGATCGAAGTCGTTGCCGATGCCGGCGAGTAACGTCCCGAGAGCGCCTTTCTTGACTCCAAATGTCGGGCTGTACTCGATGTTCGTATGCACGTACTCAAAGATCAGAAGAGCGTCATATTTCAGCGCTCGTGCGAGCTCGGGTATCGAAGGAGGCGCGGCGATCGTTGGCTGCGGAACAAGGGTTGGATTGCTCGCGAGGGCGCCGGTGGCAAGGAGAAAGGACGACCAAACGGTGACCAGAAGATTTCGCAGCGCTCCCCGCCGCAACATGAGTGCCTGAAACATGCTGAATGCCTTATCTCGCTGATTGCGGGCCAGATCGCTCAATAGTCTGAGCCGGGAGCGGCGGTACAGATTCCGGAGGATTGAGCTGCATCTGCTGTTGCCGCCGCTTTAGAAAGGCTTCCCGCTCCTCAAAAGTATCTCGCCTGATCTGAAAGGGGGTCCTCTCGGGCAGGCCGATGCTGGCCGCTGGTGGATTGGCCGGTATGTTGTGGTCTTGATCTGCTGGCTGAGCTTGAGCCGCTTGGTGGAGAAATCCCACCAACAAGACAACGCAGAGACACTCCCTGACTCTCATCATGGTCCCCACTTGGCATTGTTCCAATTGAAGCAGCCCCAAACGCCGGTGCTCGCAGAGCTGGTGACGAGGATTTTTTCGGTAAGCCTGTTGCCGTTGGCATCGTAAGTGTAGGCAATGCAGACGCCAGTGTCGTAGCTCGCACTCGTGACACGACCCAACGCATCATAGGTATAGACAACCGAACCGTTGGCAGCAAAACCGTCAGCCAATGGAAATGCAATCATCGCAACGATGACGGTGGCAGCGTGAATGCGCGACCACGCGGATAAGGCGAATCGCATAATGGGGACACCTCCGCGCAGACACTACATTGGCGATCGATTCGATGGACATCTTCTAAAATGCACATCTCATGTGCGCGATTGATTGTGTGATTCCATTACCCTCTCGGTAAAGTGGCGACTCAAGTGCATCAGGGGTCGGTAGTGTCTCCGAGTGGTCGTGTCATTGCTATGTCATGGAAACGTCGGGTCACGCTCTTAACGGCTCCACGGGAAGCAACAAGGGGATGTTCGATGGGGCCAAGGATGACAAGGATGAGCGTTGCGTTGATATGCGGCTTGCTGTTGACGGCGGGCAATGCGGCTGCGCAACCGTGTCCCACCAGCGGCTTGACGACACTCACAAACGGGACGAACGCAGATGCAACGCAGGTGATGAGCAACTTCACCTACGTCGCGAACTGCGTGAATAACTTTTCCGCTTCCAGTGTCCCGGCGGGAACGGTCATGCCCTACTCAGGTTTTAGCCTGCCAAGCGGCTGGCTGTGGGCAAATGGCGCTGATGTCTCACGTGCAACATACCCAGCCCTCTTCACAGCACTTACAAAGTCGTCGGCCGTGACGATAAGCATTGCATCGCCAGCGATCGTGACGTGGAATGGCCATGGGTTGTTCAACGGGGCACCAGTGCAATTTTCGACGACAGGCACGCTACCGACTGGCATCACTGCTGGAACGACGTATTACGTCGTCCTGAGGACAACCAACAATTTTCGCTTGGCAGCTACGCCTGGGGGCGCTGCAATCAATACTTCCGGGACGCAATCTGGAACGCAAACTGCAATCTTCGCACCCTACGGCAACGGTGACGGAGCAACGACGTTCGGCCTGCCGGACCTGAGAGGCCGGGTGCCCTTCGGCCTGGACAATATGGGTGGTGCAACAGCGGCGAATAATCTGCCGCTCAACGGCACTTATATCAAAGGCACAACGCCCGGCGCCGAGGGCGGCGAACATCAGCACACGTTGACCGTCAGCGAGATGCCTGGCCACACCCATAACATTGACGTGGGCGGCATCCCCGCCAGCGGCGTCAATGCCCGCGCGACGTCGGGTGACGGCACCAATCCTGGCTCTTTTGCTTCTCAAAGTACTGGCGGTAGCGCGGCACACAACAATTTGCCGCCTGCGTTGATGGTTAATTACATCATCAAGAACTGAAGACCTCGCCGACCGCAAGCCTCCATCCTTTGGCTTGACCGGCCGGCGTGCCTGCCCACCTGCGGGATCACACCGGCAAGCGCGTTACAAGCTCCTGCTCTGGAACCGAAAGGCTCGTCCTGCCATGCTGGCAGCTCGGACAGCGATGCGCGCAACGATATGACGGACCTGGAGATCTGCTCGGCCACGGCGGCACATGCCGAAGGCATTAGCGCAGCGATCGTCGACTCACTGCGCACAACAAATTCCAAGGACTACAGCCCGGACATCATCGAGCGAATAGCCCAGAATTTCTCGCCGATTCGCGTCCAGGCACTGCTGAGCAAGCGCGATGTCATCGTCGCCCTGCTCGGGCTGCAGGTCGTGGGAACGGCCAGCCTCGACGATGATATCGTCCGGACCGTGTTCGTCGCGCCCGATGTCCAAGGCAAGGGGGTGGGCCGAAGGCTCATGCACGAGCTCGAGCGCCGCGCTCGAGCAAGGGGCATTACGAAGCTTTCCGTGCCCTCATCAATCACCGCCCAACTCTTCTACGCGAAGCTGGGCTATGCCCCCGTCCGCGACGCCTATCACGGAACCGAGCGGACCATCATCATGGAGCGCCGGCTCTGACCCTTTCGACGGTCGCACATGTCATCGAAACGGATTGGTGATCCGCAGATTGCCGACGGCGCATCGACTTGCGCTCAGGATCGACGCTTGTGAAGATCGTCGCGGGTCGGCCGGTCGCCCGCCCGGAACGACCTGATGCGCTCGCGCAGCGCCCGCTCCAGCTTCTCGAGGCGTCCGAATTCGCTCTCGCCGGCAGCAAAGGCGACAAGATAGCGCCGCACCAAGGCCGGGATAGACGTCTTCATCTCGGCGGCACGAATGCGCGCACGGCGATAGGTCTCATCGTCCACGCTGACCGTGATCGTCTTCACGGGGATACAGTCCCTGCCGGAAAGGCGGCGGTCAAGCTCGCACCTTGACCTGAAGTCCAGCCTCACCAAGGATCGAAGCATGGATGCCAGCGACAGCTTTGCCGAGTTCCTGCGCGAGCAGCTCGCACCGCTCGGCCGCGTCACCCTGCGGCGCATGTTCGGCAAGAGCGGCGTGTTCTGCGACGGGGTGATGTTCGGGATGGTGACGGAGGACACGCTCTATCTACGGGTGGACGACCACAACCGGGCGATCTTCAAGGAAGCCGAGGCCTTCCCGCCCCTCAACTACGAGAAGGGGGGCAGCACCATAGACCTCGCCTTCTGGCGCGTGCCGGAGCGGCTGATCGACGAGCCCGACGAGCTGGTGGTCTGGGCGCGGGCGGCGCTGGCAGCGGCGCACCGGGTGGCCGCGAAGCGACAACGGACGGCGCCGAAACGGAGCGTTAATTCGAGGACTTGATGCAGTTCCACCTGAATGGCTTCGAGCCGGGCGACCCGGAGATCTTCGACCGATCGGAGCGATATCGAGACGCGGCCGACCAAGGGCCCATTCCCGAGGAGGTCGATGTCCTGATCGTCGGCTGCGGCCCGGCCGGGCTGACGCTGGCGGCGCAATTGTCCCAGTTCCCCGACATCAAGACCTGCATCGTCGAGCAGAAGCCGGGACGACTGCGGCTCGGGCAGGCCGACGGGATCGCCTGCCGCACCATGGAGATGTTCCATGCCTTCGGCTTCAGCGAACGCGTGATGAAGGAGGCCTGCTGGATCAACGAGACGACGTTCTGGAAGCCGGACGACAAGCAGCCCACGAACATCGTGCGCAGCGGCTGGGTCCAGGACGTCGAGGACGGGTTGTCGGAGTTTCCGCACGTCGTTCTCAACCAGGCGCGCGTCCACGATCTCTATCTCGACGTCATGCGCCGATCGGCCTCGAAGCTCGAGCCGCATTATGGGCGACGCGTGGTCAGCGTTCAGCCCGCGGCGGGCGGCGGCGGTGCGGCAGAGCGCGTGACCGTCACGCTGGAGCGAGTGGAGCCGCCGTACGAGGGACAGAGCGAGACGGTCAAGGCGCGCTACGTGGTCGGCTGCGACGGCGCGCGCAGCATCGTCCGGGCGTCGATCGGGCGTGAGCTGCACGGCGATTCCGCCAACCACGCCTGGGGCGTCATGGACGTGCTGGCCGTGACCGACTTCCCGGATATCCGCTGCAAGTCGCTGATCCAGTCCGCCCATGGAGGCAGCGCCCTCGTCATCCCGCGCGAAGGCGGCTATCTCTTCCGGCTCTACATCGAGCTCGCCAAGCTCGAGATCGGCGAGCGGGTCGCCAGCCGCAACATCACCCTCGAGGCGCTGATCGCCAAGGCGCGGCGGATCCTCAGCCCCTACACGCTCGAGGTGAAGGAGGTTCCGTGGTGGTCGGTCTACGAGATCGGCCAGCGCCTGACCGACAAGTTCGATGACGTGCCGGCGGACGCGGTCGCGACGCGGATGCCCAGCGTCTTCATCGCCGGCGATGCCTGCCACACCCACAGCCCCAAGGCGGGCCAAGGCATGAACGTCTCCATGCAGGACGCCTTCAATCTCGGCTGGAAGCTCGCCGCCGTGCTGCGCAAGCGAAGCCCGCCGGCCCTGCTGCACACCTACTCCGCCGAACGCCGGGCCATCGCCAAGGAGCTGATCGACTTCGATCGCGAATGGGCAGCCCTGCTCGCTTCCGCGCATGGAGACGGCGGAGGGGCCGACCCTGCCAAGACGCAAAGCTATTTCATCAGGAGCGGGCGCTACACGGCGGGGACCGCGACGCACTACAGCCCGTCGATCCTGACCGGCAAATCCACCGACCAGCAGCTGGCCGACGGGTTCGTCATCGGAACGCGCTTTCATTCCGCGCCGGTGATCCGGCTCGCCGACGCCAAGCCGGTCCACCTCGGCCACGTCGTGCAAGCCGACGGACGGTTTCGGATCTTCCTGTTTGCGTCAGCGGGCGATCCGGCCGACTCGAACGCTCCCATCCGACTGACGTGCAATTTTCTGGCAGAGAGCGAGAAGTCGCCCGTGCGAAAGTTCACGCGCCGCGGCGAGGATATCGACGCGGTCATCGATGTCCGCGCGGTGTTCCAGCAGCCCCATCGCCAGCTCTCCCTCGAGACCATGCCCGGCCTGCTGCTGCCGCAGAAGGGGCGCTACGGCCTGCACGACTACGAGAAGATGTTCTGCGCCGACCTCAAGGGCGGCGACGACGTGTTTGCCCTGCGCGGCATCGATCGGCAGGCGGGGTGCATGGTCATCGTGCGGCCGGATCAGTATGTCGCCCATGTCCTGCCGCTCGACGGGTACGAGCAGCTGGCGTCATTCTTCGACGGCTTCATGCTGTCGGCATCAGACCATGACGATCTTTAGACGACGCTGAAGTCACTCGAGTTGAGCGTGGTGACGCCACGCAGGACGGCGACCTCGGCGGCATCGGCGCTGTTGCCGCCGGTCGCGTCCCACAGCAGCACGCAACCGCCCGGGTCGGACGCGTCGAAGATGAAGTAGCCCGAGCCGCTGGCCGCCGCCGCTGCCATCTGCGCCGCGCTTGCCGCATTCGCCACGATGGGGGATGCCCCAGCCGCAAGGCCGCCGCCGAAGCCCGCGGCCGAGACCTGCAGCCGATCGCCGGACGCCGCGTCGGGACCGGCGACGAAGTCGGTGATGATGTCCCAACCGTCCGACGGCGAGCTGAAGGCGAAAACGTCCGAGCCGCCGCCGCCGGTCAGCCGGTCATGGCCCGCGCCGCCGGACAGCACGTTGCGGCCGGCGTTGCCGAAGATGGCATTGTCGAGCTCGTTACCGGTCCCGTCGATCGCCGCGCCGCCCAGCAGGACCAGCTTCTCGACGTTCGAGCCGGCCCCCAGGTCGTAGCTGATCGCCGCGCGCACCGTGTCGGTGCCTTCGCCGTCATTCTCCGTCACGACGTCGCCGGCATCGTCGACATAGCAGGTGTCGTCGCCCAGGCCGCCCGCCAGCGTGTCTGCTCCCTGCCGGCCCTGCAGGATGTCGTTGCCGGCAAGGCCCGTCAGATGGTTGGCGGCCGCGTTGCCGATCAGAAGGTTGGCGAGCTCGTTGCCCGTGCCGTCGATCGGCGCGGCGCCCAGCAGGACCAGCTGCTCGACATTCGAGCCCAAGCCAAGGTCGTAGCCGATCGTCGCGCGCACCCTGTCGATGCCCGCGTCGAGGTTCTCGATGACCACATCGCCGGCATCATCCACGGTATAGACATCGTTGCCGGCGCCGCCCTCCAGCGCGTCCGCACCCAGACCGCCATGCAACGTATCGTTGCCGTCGAGGCCCAGCAGATGGTTGGCCGACGCGTTACCCAGCAGCACGTTGTCGAGCTCGTTGCCCGTGCCATTGATCGCTGCCGGGCCGATCAAGGTCAGGTTCTCGACGTTCGAGCCGAGACCCAGGTCATAGCTGATCGCTGAGCGCACCTTGTCGATACCCTCGCCGTCATTCTCCGTCACCACGTCGCCGGCATTGTCGACAAAGTAGATATCGTCGCCGGTGCCGCCGACCAGCGTGTCGGCACCCGCCCGGCCGTCCAGCAGGTCGTTGCCCCCCAGGCCGTTGATCGTATCGTCCCGGTTGGTCGGCAGCGGCTGGCCGGCCGGCGTGCTCAAATAGTCGATCGTGTCGTCGCCGGCGGTGCCGACGATCGTGACGCCGGGGGCAGCCACCCCCTGCTCGACATCGACAATGGCATTGCCGAAGGCATAGCGGTCGAAGCTGCCGTCGGCGTTGGTGAACGAGCCGGTCTTCTTCCACTGCCGCTCGCTGAACACGACGGTGTCGCCGGCGTCGCCCAGGACGGTGAGCACATGCTTGCCGCCGGTCACGGCACCGAGCCCGACCCGCACGCCCAGCAGATCGACCGTGAGCGTGTTGTCGCCGCTGCCGGTCAGGTCGATCACCTCGATGCCCTGCACCTTGACCGCTTCCAGGCGGTCGGTGAGATCGAGCGACAGGCCAGCGCCGTCGAGGGACAAGGTGTCGGTGCCGAGGCCACCGTCTGCCAGCTGGAACGCGAGGTCACTGACGGCGAGGCTGTCGTCGCCGGCGCCGGCGTGGAACACGTCCTGCCCGCCGCCGCCGATCAGCGTGTCGCCGCCCGAGCCGCCGATCAGCATCTCGGCGGCCGCCGTGCCGTTGGTCGTCACCGTCGCCCCGAAGGCGCCGCCGAACACCACGTAGCTCGCACCCGATTGAGCGCCGTTCGGGGCTGCAAAGGGGGCACCGACGATCAGGTCGGCGAAGCCGTCGCCGTTGACATCCCCCGCCGATGCGACAGACCAGCCGCTGCTGTCATTCGCGCCCGCGCCGCTCAGCTTGAAGCCATTGCTGCCGTCGAGGCTCGACAGATCGAGATTGGCCGCAAACCCCGACGCCTTGCCGAATACCACGTAGCTCGCCCCCGGATCGAAGCCAAGCGGGCCGGCGTCCGGAGCGCCGACGATCAGGTCGGCGCAGCCATCGCCGTTGACGTCCCCCGCCGACGCGACCGACCAGCCGCTGAAGTCAAACGTCGCCACGCCGCTCAGCTTGAAGCCGTTGCTGCCGTCGAGGCTCGACAGATCGAGATTGGCGGCAAAGCCCGACGCCTGGCCGAACACCACGTAGCTTGCCCCTGAATAGGTGCCGTTCGGGCTGGCGTCCGGAGCGCCGACGATCAGGTCGGCGAAGCCGTCGCCGTTGACGTCCCCCGCCGACGCGACCGAGAAGCCGCTCGAGTCGTACGCCGCGCCGCCGCTCAGCCTGAAGCCGGTGCTGCCGTCGAGGCTGCCGAGATCGAGATTGGCGGCAAAGCCCGAGGCCTGGCCGAACACCACGTAGCTCGCTCCCGAATTGGTGCCGTTCGTGTCGGCTCCACGGGCGCCGATAATGAGGTCAGCAAAGCCGTCGCCGTTGACGTCGCCCGCCGACGCGACCGAATTGCCTCTGAAGTCCGCCGCCGCTACCCCGCTCAGCTTGAAGCCATTGCTGCCGTTCAGGGAGGAGAGATCGAGACTCGCGGCAAAGCCCGACGCCTGGCCGAACACCACGTAGCTGGCGCCGGCCAAGGAGCCAGCTCCCGGGGCGCCGATGATCACGTCGGCGAAGCCGTCGCCGTTGACGTCGCCGGCCGAGGCGACCGAAGTGCCGCTAGCGTCATTCGCCGCCTCGCCGTTCAGCTTGAAGCCATTGGTGCCGTCAAGGGTCGACAGATCGAGATTGGCAGCAAAGCCCGACGCCTGGCCGAACACCACGTAACTTGCCCCCGAGTAGGCGCCGTTCGGACTAGCCACGCGGGCGCCGACGATCAGGTCGGCGAAGCCGTCGCCGTTGACGTCCCCCGCCGACGCGACCGAATAGCCGCTCTGGTCACTTGCTGCCTCGCCGCTCAGCTTGAAGCCATTGCTGCCGTCGAGGGTCGAGAGATCGAGGTTGGCAGCAAAGCCCGAGGCCTTGCCGAACACCACGTAGCTCGCTCCCGACAGGTCGCCGTTCGGGTCGGCGTGATAGGCCCCGACGATTAGGTCGGCGAAACCATCGCCGTTGACGTCTCCGGCAGAGGCAACCGACCTGCCAGCCTGATCGCTGAACGCCGCGCCGCTCAACTTGAAGCCGTTACTGCCATCCAGGCTCGACAAATCGATGTTCGCCGGAAATGTCATGTTTCCCCCAAGCCGGCCCTGCCTGCGGGAAAGCGAGGCGAGGCACGCTACTCGTCTTTACGTCTTTAGGTAGTGCGAATTATCTGCAGGACGCCTCAAAAGGCAACGCCCCGTATAGCGGGCCTTCGCTACAATCGCGTTTCAAGTGCAGGCGATCGTGTCCTCATGGTCTGAGCGCAGGCTGTTGCTGTGCTCGCGTGCAGAGTTCCTTGCAGCCCGGCCAGCGCCGCAACGGCCGGGCCGTTCCGGCTCTCACAGGCATCCGGGTTGACTATTGCCGAACCTTCTCGATGCTACTCCACTCCGACCAGGGAGCTGCCGATGGCGCGGGAGGATGCAACGAAACCGAATTGGCGCGGGGGGCGCATGGGCGTTTCCATCCGCCGCTGCTTGCCTGCTCTGGCCGGGGCGCTTGTCGGCATTGCCGCCGCCGGCAGCCTGTTAAGTGCCTATTCGGCAGGCAGGACGCAGATATTCGACGCGCTCGGCTGGCAGCCGCCTCCGCCTTCCATCGAGCAGGACAACGCCGTTCGTCGCCTGACCGACGCGCTTTCCGAGAAGAAGGACGAGGCCACCCAGCTTGTCAGCTCGGTCACCAGCACGCGACAGCGGCTCAAGGATGCTGATCGCGAGAGGATGCGTGCCGTTCAGGATGTGGAACGCCTCCAGTCAATTGTCGATGAGCTGCCGGGCCTCAAGGCCGAGCTTGCTCGGAGGCAAGAAGACCTGCGCACCCTTCAGGCGTCGCTCGACGACGCCAATCGCCTGCTCAAAGGGTCCGAAAACGACCGCGCGCGACTTCAATTGTCGCTCGCCGACGCCAACCGGCTGCTAACGGCATCGGAGAACGATCGAAGGCGGCTAGCTTCCCTCGCGCAAAGGGGACAGAGCAAATAGAGCGACGTCGTCGCCACTGCCCTCGAGCTCAAGGCGAGCGTCCTCATCCATGTTCATCGGTGTCCATCTGTGACCAATTGTTTAGGTGAAGCATGTGCAACGCATGCCTCGTGGGTCTGAAGCGCAGCCTCGTCAGGTCTTGACCGCCGCCTCGCCCGCGCGTTGCTCGGCAGGCTTGCTCGAGCGTGCGAGGTTGTAGGCCGAATTGACCAGCGCAATGTGCGAGAACGCCTGCGGGAAGTTGCCGACCAGGCGCTGTGCCTTCACGTCGTACTCTTCCGAGAGCAGGCCGACATCGTTGCGCAGCTTCAGCAGGCGCTCGAACAGGCGTTGGCCCTCGTCGGCGCGTCCGGTCATGACGAGCGCATCGACCAGCCAGAACGAGCAGGCAATGAACGCGCCTTCGCCATGGGCGAGGCCGGTCTCGGTCTCCGCCGGATCGTGGCGCATCACGAAGCCGTCCTGCAGCAGGCGGTTCTCGATCGCCCGGATGGTGCCGACGACGCGCCAGTCGTCGAGCGGCAGGAAGCCGGTGGTCGGGATCAGCAGCAGGCTGCCATCGAGCCACTTCGAGCCGTAGGACTGCACGAAGCTGCCCAGCTCCTCATCGAAGCCGTTCCGGCAGACGTCGTCGTGGATCTCGCGGGCGATGGCATTCCAGCGCTCCACCGGCGCCTTCAGCCCGAACTCGCGCGCGATCCTGGCGCCACGGTCGAAGGCGACCCATGCCATCACCTTGCTGAAGGTGAAGTGACGCGGCGGCCGGCGGCTCTCCCAGATGCCGCGGTCGGGCTCGCGCCAGATGGTCGCCAGGTGCGCAAGGAAGGCCTGCAGGAGGTTCCACGCATCCTCGCTGCTCGCGAGCCCGCCGCGCTGCGCCTGGTAAAGCGCATCCATGACCTCGCCGTAGACATCGATCTGGATCTGCCCATGCGCGCCGTTGCCGATACGCACCGGATGGGCGCCCTCGTATCCCGGCAGCCAGCCGACCTCCCATTCGGTGAGGCGGTTCTCGCCGGTGATGCTGTACATGATCTGCGCCTGCGGCGGCACGCCGGCGACGGCGCGCAGCAGCCAGTCGCGCCATGCCGCGGCCTCCTCGTAGTAGCCGCCGTTCATCAGCGCGAGCAGCGACAGCGTGGCGTCGCGCAGCCAGCAGAAGCGGTAGTCCCAGTTGCGTTCGCCGCCAATTTCCTCAGGCAGCGACGTCGTCGGCGCCGCGACCGACGCGCCCGACGGCGCGAAGATGAGCGCCTTCAGGACCAGCGCGCTGCGGCGGACCGCGTCGCTCCACGGGCCCTCGTAACCGCGATCGCGCGTCCATTTCTTCCAGAATGCGATCGTGTCCGCCGAGCGGCCTTCGACCGCTTCGCGGCTCGGCACAATCAGCGGCTCCGCGAATGCGTAGGTCAGCGCGACCGTCGCGCGCTGCCCCTCGCGGACCTCGAAGTCCGACGCGGCGGTGCGATCGCGCCATTCCGGCCGACCGGCATCCCAGCTCACCACCGCCGCAGCCTCAGCGCCACACGTCGCGACGGGCACACGGCCGCGCCAGCCCACGCGGCCGGCGGTCAATCCCGAATTGAATCGCGGCGTGGCGCTCCACACCATCGGGACGGTTCCGGCGACGCCGTCCA
>Ga0081455_10003419_pt1 | contig 18247 bp, 20 predicted proteins | sample TabmetS3T2R1_FD_70207 | JGI IMG/M metagenome (GOLD analysis project Ga0081455, IMG submission 70207) | Tabebuia heterophylla rhizosphere microbial communities from the University of Puerto Rico - S3T2R1 | ecosystem: Host-associated > Plants > Roots > Rhizosphere ...
GCGTCGGCCATGAGCTTGGTGAGGATCGCGCCCGACGCGCCGAGCGAGGCGTAGTCGGGATTGTTCCGGTGCTTCCAGACGGTGCCGAGGCTGCTCAGCGCGAGGCCGACGAAATACAGCGCGAGGAAGCGCGAGGTGCCGATCGTCTGCTCGAGCTTCGGTCCGAAGAAGAACAGCGTGAGCGCGTTGAAGAACAGGTGGCCCCAGTTCGCGTGGATGAAGCCGCAGGTGACGAGCGCGGACAGCGCGCGCTCGTGCCAGACGCGATACGGACGCAGCAGGTTCCGCTGGATGATCTGCGGCGCGACCGTGAGCGCGAGCGCGCTCACGATGATCGTGAGCACGAGGACGCTGAACGTCGCGGGCGCGCTGTCGAAGCCTGCGCTCATGGCGCGGTCTTGAGCAGTCCGCGGTCCTCAAGCCAGTCGACGAGCCGCTCGGGCCAATGGCGCACGGCGACGAACTCCGAGCGCTGGCCCATGTTGAATGCGTGCTTGCCCTGCGCGTAGATGTGCGACTCGATGGATGCTCCGGCCGCGTGGTACTTGCGCGTGAGATCGAACATCACGTCGGCGACGTACTCATCGTCGGCCGCGCCCGTGAGGAACAGTGGCGGAGCATTGGCGGGGATCTGCTCGGGAATGCCGGAGGGTCCCGGATACACGAGGATCTCGAAGTCCGGGCGCGCGCTCACGCGCTCGACCGGATCCTTCGATTGCGGATTGCCGTCGACGGGTGGATAGGCGACGAACGCGGCGACTTCGCCGCCGGCCGACCAGCCCATGACGCCGATGCGCTGCGGATCCACGTGCCACTCCGCCGCCCGCGCGCGAACGGTGCGCATCGCGCGGCGGATGTCTTCCGCGGTGTTGTCGAGCGTGTAGGGTTTTCTGCCCGCGGGCACTTCTTCGCGGGCCAGCCGGTACTTGAGCGCGAACGCCGTCACGCCATGCGCCGCGAGGAATTGCGCGGGCTCGACGCCTTCGGGGTTGAAGACGAGCTCGCGATGTCCGCCACCCGCCGCGATGACGACCGCCGTGCCGTTCGCCTTGCCGGGCGGCGGCAGGAATACCGTGAGCGACGGGTTGTGGATGTTCTTGAACCACCAGTCCTGGTGGCGTTCGGGCTCGGCACGCCGCGATTCGAATCCGGGCGCGCCCTTGTCCCAGAGCGGCACGACCTGCTGCGCGGACGCAGCCGCGCTCAACGACGAGAGGATGATGACCTGGGCGAGATGAGCAATGCGCATGGCGCCGCACCTTGCCACAGGCGCGCGAAAACGTCTCCCGGCGCGGATCATTTCTTCCGGACGACGTACTTGTAGCCGGTGCCGCCATCCTTCGCGCAGCGATCGACGGCGGTGGAGCTCATGTCATTGGGTGCGTCGAGCAACGCGTCGACGTTCTGCGCGACGTCGGTGGGCAGGCCCTTCGAAGCCTCGACGTCGACGAGCCGCACCTGGTCGCCGAACTTCTCGAACGTGAGCTTCTGGAACGCGTGCGCCGGACCGTTGTAGCCCTGCGTGACCTCGTCGAGCGTCAGCATCCACGCGTCCTTGCGCGGCGACGACCAGGTGCGCGTGGCCTTCGAGAACATGCGATGGGTGAACAGCACCGTTTCGAGCGAGTAACAGCTGCCGGAGCGAGCCGCGTCCGCGCCTGCGAACTCGAGATCGAGAAACGAGCGCGACGGGTGGTCTTCCGATGCGCAGCCGCGGTAAACGGCGAAGCCGCCGAACAGCACGAGCAACATCGCGGGACCGGCGAGCGATCTCATCAGTCGTAAGGAAGCTTGATCTCGCCCTTGTTGACGAGCGTCTGGTGGATGTCGGCGTCCGTCTTGAGGAACACGAGGTCGCCGCTCTCGAAGCCCACGACCGATTCGTCGCGCGTGTCGAGCACCTGCCACTGCCGGAAGTCGTCGGGCGTGGCGGGCATCGTGTCGGGCTCGTAGTAGGGCAGGGTTTCCGTGTACGTCGCCGTCACGCGCGCGGTCTTGCGATCCGCGGCGAGATCGATCTCGAGCGACTTGCGCTCGAGCCGATACTGGCGCAGCCGCGCGAATTTCCCGGCCTCGACGCAGAAGCTCTTGCGATCGAGATCCATTTCCGCGGGCTCGAGCCGGGCGTTCGCGGCCTGGAATTTCTGATGGACGGAAAAGGTCTTGCCGCGCAGCTCGCAGATCTCCGGAGCGAAGCGCTTGCGCGCGGCGTCATCGGCCTTGTCGATGAAAGCGCGTACTTCGTTGCGGTCGAGCTTGCCGCAACCCGTGAGCGGCGCGCACAGGACTAACAACGTGAGCAGGAGTGGATGACGCATGGCGGAGCATTCTAGTGAGGCCCGCCGCGCCCGGCCGTGGAATGTTCGCGAACCGTGCGCCAGTCGAAAAAAAGCCCCGCAGAGCGGGGCTTGTTAGGCGGTCGTCGTCGACTTAGGTAATCGCTGTCAGCCGACCATGTCGACTACACGAGCTGCAAATACTCCGGCTGGGACGTTGGTGATCTTTCGATCTCCGGCTAAACAGTCAAGCCCGCGTGTCGTGTCACGCATCTTTCGTCCTCGCCAGTAGCCAAAACTTCTGCTACCGGCTGAACCCGTGCCCGTGAGCAAGTCCTGAGTTTTCTATATCGTCGAAACCCTGTGTCCTCCGCGCATCAGTCGGCGATGCCTTGTGAGAATCACGCCCCGCGAAAAAATCGTGCATGCCGTTCGCGAACCTTGAATTCAGTGACTTAGCGGCAAAAGCCCGATCGCGTTGGGCGCGATCATACGCCGATTGCCCGTCGCCACAATGTCTCAGGCACGCGACATCGTATGAATCTATCGGCCGGAAATACGTCGGCTGGATGTGAACGGATGCGCGGATCCGTCAGCGTGGCAAACGCACTAAGAAAATGGCGCCGGAGTTGTCGGGGAGATTGGCGGCCGCGGCCGTTCCGCCATGGAACTCGGCGATGAGCCGCACGATGTAGAGACCGAGACCGAAGTGCGGACGCTTGTCGGCATCCGTGCGCGATTGCCACAGCGATTCGAACAGGCGCGCGGCCGCCTCGGGCGGCAACGGCGGGCCGGGGTTCGCAACGGAGAGCTCGAGGGTGTCGACGGTCGCGCGCAGCGCGATCCGGATCGTGGCCCCATCGGCGCTGAAGTCCACGGCATTGTCGACGAGCTTGTCGAGCATCTGCACGATGAGGTCGGGTGCTCCATCGATGAACAGCGGTTCTTCGGGGACATCGCACGCGAACCGGCGTGCGGCGAACGCGCTGCCGTAGGCATCCACGGCGCCGCGCACCAGCGCCGCGAGATCGAAGCGCTGGCGCTCGCTGTGCGCGATGGCCTCCTCGACACGCGTCGCCGCGCCCATGGCCGTAAGGATGGCGCCCAGGCGCTCGCTGCCCTCGCGGGCCCGCGCGACATAAGTCTTCGCGTTCTCGCCCATGCCGGCCGAGGCCTGGGCTTCCGTCTCCAGGTTTTCGAGCGACGAACGGATGATCGTGAGCGGCGTGCGGATTTCGTGCGCGAGCTTGCCCGCGAGCGTGCGCAGGTATCCCGTGTACTCATCGAGACGGCCGAGCAGCGACGAAAAGCTGCGCGACAGGTCGCCGAGCTCGTCCTTGGCGCCGGATTCGGGCAATACGCGCGACACGCTGCCCTCGCGTCCGAGCGCGGTCTCGCTGGCCGCGCCGAGACGCGAAATGCGCAGCGTCATCCGGCCTGCGAACCAGAAAGCCGCGACGACCGTCAGCAACGTCACGATGAGCGTGAGGTTGAGCAGCCGCGTGAGCGCACGGTCGCGCAGCGTGAGCCAGCGGTCGGCGGTCTGCGCGAGCTGGATCACGCCGATCACCCGCTTGCCGTCCGCCGCGTAGATGGGCGCCGCCGCCGCGATGACGACGCGGTTCTCGTAGCGGCCCGCGAACAGCGTCGAGGATGGCGTCCCGGCCGAGGCCCGCTTCGTGAGCTCCTGCGCGGCACGCTGGCGTTCGGCCTCCGACACGTTGCGCGGCACGGCGCCCCCGTCGAGGAACAGCCGATACATGCGCGGGAGGAAGCCGCGCATCTTCGTGTAGTCGCCCGGCAGCGCGGGCGCGTCGAGGCGCGTGAGGATCGCATTCGTCGAGGACACGACCGTGAGCTCGACTCCGGGCTGCGCGAACTGGTGCAGGTGTTCGTTCAGGTACGGCGACGCGGCGATCAGACGACCCGTGGCGCGCAGGTCGGCGACGTCGAGCGTGCCGTAGCTCGTGCGCGGACCGCCGCGGCGGTCGCGATCGTCGACGAGCACGCCGATGTGCTGGCCGACGAGCGACAGCGGGATGCCCATCTCGAGCGCATAGCCGTCGCGCGAGTGCTGCCAGACCGCGTCGATGCGCGGCTCCTCGACGGCCTCTTCACGCCCGTATTCGCGCGTCTCGATGCGCCGGGCGCGCACCGGGCCCGGGCCGGTGCTGCCGAAGAACAGCCGTTGCTGGCCGCCGCGCGTGTCGTCGAACGCGAGCCAGACGCGATCGCCGAGCAGGTTGGGATCGAGCGGCGAGAGATCGGAGCCGTCGAACACCCAGCGATTGTCGCGCACGATGAGCACGAGATAGAGCCAGCGCTCGTGCGTCGCCGCGAGCAGCCGCAGGCCGTCGCCGCCGGGACCTGCGACGCGCACGAGATTCCGGTCGTCGGTGTCCCAGTCGTCCGCGCGACCGTCGATGACGGGCGCGCCCGAGAGCACGACGGGCGTGATGTCGCGCGCGTTGCCGTCTTCGAGCCCCGCCAGTGAATCCGCCCGGAACAGCAGTTGTTCGCGACCGCGCAGCGAGCCGGCGATCGTCGTCGCCACCGCGAGCAGCGACTGCTGCTCGCTCTCGCGCAGCACCGATTCCATTTCGCGCGCGTACTGGCAGCCCGCCCACGGCAGCGTGAGCGTCGTCAGCGCCAGCATCAGCAGCTTCGTGCGCAGCCGGAATGGCGAGATGGGACCGAAGTTGAGGAGGTCGGCGATGCGCCCCACGGGCATTCCTCGGTCACTCGACCCAGCGATAACCCATGCCGTAGACGGTGTGCACGGCATCGAAGTTGGGATCGACCGCCTGGAATTTCCGCCGGATGCGCTTGATGTGCGACGTGATCGTGTTGTCGTCGAGCACGACGTTCGCGGCGTCCATGAGCTGCTGCCGGTTCTTCACGTGACCCGGATGTTTAGTGAGCGCGTAGACGATCCACAGCTCCGTCAGCGACAGCAGCACGACTTCGCCATTCCAGGTGACCGACATGCGTTCGCTGTCGAGCGTGAGCGCGCCGCGGCGGATGACCTGCTTCTCCTCGGCCGGCCGGCGCAGCGCATCGACGCGGCGGAACAAGGCGTTCACGCGCGCGATCAGGTGCGCGAGCGAAAGGTCCTTCGTGAGGAAATCGTCTGCGCCGAGGCGCAGGCCCGATACGGCATCGAGCTCGCTGTCGCGCGCCGTGAGGAAGATGATCGGCAGCTCGGCCGACAGGCCGCGCAGCTCGCGGCACAGCTCGAATCCGCCCTCGGGCTCGTTCTCGAGCGAGATGTCGATGACGGCGAGATCCGGCAGCCGTGCGCTGAACGCCGCCATGGCTTCGCGGCGGTTCGGATAGCCGCGCACCGCATAGCCTTCGCGCGCGAAAGCCGCCGCGTAGTTGTCGCGAATGGCGCGTTCGTCCTCGACGATGGCGATGTTCTTCTTCATGGCGCGCAAGTTTAAGCGAGCGGCGGCCGCGCTGCGTCCGAGGCCACATTTGGTCACATTCGGGCAGCCGCGCGCCACGAAGGCATCACGCCGCGGCCCGCGCCGCCGCGCGAAATGGCACCCACGGTTCCCCTTCCGAGGTCGCCATGAACGAACGCAGACACGATGGATTCCCGAGCTACGCCGCCGGCCAATACGGCACCGCCCCCGGTGATCGCTGGCGCCGGTTCCTCGAACGCGTCGGCACTCGCAGCCAGGATTTTCCGGTGCGGCTCGCGCGTGCCCGGTTCGTCTACCTGCATCGCCGCGCTTCAGCGGCGAACTGGCTGCCGCTATGAACGTCGCGACGCGTCCGGCCGCGGAAGAACCGGCGCGCGACGACGCGCCGATCCAGCGCTTCTGGCAGTGGTTCGCGCTCGGCGTCCTCGTGTTCTGCTGGATCGCCGAGGCGACGATGTGCGCGGAGCGCGGCTTCTGAGCGTGTCTCAGTCGTGCGCGAGATTCACGATCCGCAGGTCGCGGACGTGTGCGCGCTGTGTGGCCGCGAGCACCTGGGCCACCGGCTCGTAGGCGGCGCGCGCATCCGCGCTCAGGTTCACGGCGGGCTGCTGCTCGAGCGACTCCAGATTGCGCAATCGCGATTCGAGCTCGGCGAGGGAGGCCAGGCGCTGTTCGTTCCAGACGATGGCGCCGTCGAAGTCCACGTTGAGCCTGATGAACTCGGGGTCATGAACGGCCACGCGCGGCTTTCCCTGTGGCAGATTAAGCTTCACGGCGTGGGTTGCCATGGGCAGCGTGAAGATCAGCATGACGAGCAGCACGAGCAGCACATCGATGAGCGGCGTCGCATTCATCTGCGGCTCGGCCTTCGGGTCGTTTGCGGACATGGGGCACCTCCATGACCGGGTAACGCGCGCGGCCGCGGGTGCGGGTTACGCATGAGGGCCGAGCCGCGCGGCCGATTCCAGCCCCTGACCATCGAGGCTGAAACGCTGCTCAACGAAGGCAGGTTCCTCGATGCGATCAAGTCGATGCGGCAGTCGCACGGCCTGAGCCAGCGCGACGCGAAGCGTTGCGTGGAATCGCACATCGATTCGAACCCGATCCTGCGCGTGCAGCTCGAGACGCAGCGGCGCGAGTCGCGCCGGCGGTTTTTCATCGTATTCGTCATCGTCGACGTGCTCATCACGGCCGGCATCGTCTACTGGCTGCTCTACCTGCGGGACTGACACGCAATGCTGCTCATCGGCATGCTCGATTCGCCGTTCGTGCGCCGCGTCGCGGTCACGATGAAGTTGTATGGACTGCCTTACGAACACGGCAACTGGTCGGTAGGCCGCGACTTCGACCGCATCCGGCAATTCAACCCGCTCGGCCGCGTGCCGACGCTCGTGCTCGACGACGGCGAAACGCTCATGGAGTCGTCCGCGATCCTCGACTACCTCGACGAGCTCGCGGGGCCGGAGCGTGCACTGCTGCCGCGATCGGGCCCCGACCGCCGCCAGGCGCTGAAGCTCATCGCGATGGCGACGGGCGCTGCCGAGAAGGGCGTGCTGCAGCTCTACGAGAACGCCTTCAGGCCCGAATCCAAGCGCCACGAGCCGTGGCTCGAGCGTTGCCGCACGCAGGTCAGCGCATCACTGGGCGCCATCGATCGCTACCTCGGCGAGCGGGGCGTGTCGCAGTGGCTCGTGGGCAAGCGCATGACGCAAGCCGACGTGACGGTCACGTGCGCGTTCACGTTCCTCAACGACGCGCTGCGCGTCGCATCCGACCGCGTGATGTTCGCGTCGGTCGCGACGCTCGCGGCACGCTGCGAGTCGCTGCCGGTATTCCAGGAAACCCGCATGGCGTTCGAGCCGCCAAATAGCTAGGCAATCTTCTTGACACTCACGGACGCCCCCGCTTCGGGGGCGTTCTCCTACGTGTGCGTCAGCACTCAAAAAGCGTTGATGCCGGTCAGCTCGCGGCCGATCGTGAGCTGGTGGATCGTCTCGGTGCCTTCGTACGTGATGACGCTCTCGAGGTTGAGCGCGTGGCGGATCGGCACGAACTCGGCGCTGATTCCCGCGCCGCCCAACATGTCGCGGCAGTCGCGCGCGATGTCGAGCGCCATGCGGCAGTTGTTCCACTTCGCGAGCGAGACCTGCGCAGGCTGCATCTGGTCCTGATCCTTGAGCCGGCCGAGCTGCAACGACAGCAGCTGGGCCGTTGTGATCTTGCGCGCCATCTCGGCGAGCCGCAGCTGGATGGCCTGCGTCGCGGCGAGCGGCTTGCCGAACAGCTCGCGCGTCTTCGTGTACTCGATGAGCTGCGCGAGACAGGCCTGCGCGGCACCGATGACGCCCCATGTGATGCCATAGCGTGCCTGGGTGAGGCACGACAACGGTCCCTTGAGTCCCTTCACGTGGGGCAGCAGGTTTGCCTCGGGCACGATCACGTTGTCGAAGAACAGCGCCGACGTCACCGACGCACGCAGGCTGAACTTGCGCTCGATCTCGGGCGCCGAAAAGCCTTTCATGCCCTTCTCGACGATGAAACCGCGGATGCCGTCGTCCGTCATCGCCCAGCAGATGCACAGGTCGGCGATCGCGCCGTTCGTGATCCACATCTTGGCGCCGTTGATGACCCAGTCGCCGCCGCGCTTCACGGCGCGTGTCTTCATGTTCGCCGGATCGGAGCCACCATGCGGCTCGGTGAGGCCGAAGCAGCCGATCTTCCGGCCCTTGGCCATGTCCGGCAGCCAGCGCTGCTTCTGCTCCTCGGTGCCGAATGCGTAGATGGGATACATGCACAGCGAGCTCTGCACCGACACGAAACTGCGGATGCCGGAATCGCCGCGCTCGAGCTCCTGGCAGATGAGGCCGTAGTGAACGGCGCCCAGGCCGGCGCAGTCGTAGCCGTGGATGGACGAGCCTAACAAGCCGAGCTCGGCGATCTCGCCGATCAGCTCCTTCGGGAAGTGATGTTTCTCGAAGCAGTCCTGGATGATGGGGAGGACGCGCTCGTCGACGAAGCGGCCGACGGAGTCCTGTACCGCGCGCTCGTCCTCGGAGAGGAGGCCGCGCACGTCATAGAGATCGAGTGGATTCAGCATCGCGCGATTCTACGCTTTCGCGCCGCGCGGGCACCGTCAGTAGGAAACCCCGAGGCGGCGGTAGAGGTGCGACATCAGCCAGATCGGCCCGATGAGCAGGAACTGCACGTCCTTGAAGAACGACGGCCGCGTGCCTTCGATGGAATGCCCGATGAACTGGCCGATCCACGCGACGACGAAGATTGTCAGGCAGGTGGCCCACAATGGCCACGGCAGCGTGTCCATCCAGCGCACGATGAACAGCATCGCCACGAGTGCGAGCGTCGCGCCGATGCCGAGCGATGGAGACAGCAGGAAGTAGTAGCAGATCCACGCCGCGACGCCGATCGTCGCCCAGTTGAGCCACGGCGATACGCCGGCGAACGCGGCCGGCACCGGGATCGCCCACAGGAATCCGACGACCGTGAGCGCGATGGTCGGGACGCAGATCCAGTGCAGCAGCTCGTTGGTCGAGTCGCGATGACTCGCGCCGTACTCGTCCAGCCATTGCTGCATCGTGCGCATCGCGCAGAACGCTACGCCCGCGCGCGGGGCTCTGCAAGAATACGCCGTCAAACACAGGAGTCCGCATGCCGCTCATGGCGCGCTTCATGCGATTCGTGTCGCGCAGCGGGATCGTCCCCGATGCGAGGCTGTTAGAGCTCTACCCGCCTTTCCGCCCGATGCGGATCCGCGTGCTCGAGATCCGCGACTCGTGGCGCTCGGTGCGCATACTGCTGCCGCTCAATGCGCGCTCCCGCAATCCGGGCGGCGTGATGTTCGGCGGCTGGCAGGCGGCGCTGGCCGACCCCATCGCCGCGCTCGCGTGCGCGCGGATCTTTCCGGGTTTCTCGGTGTGGACGCGGGCCATGTCGATCTCGTTCGATCACGGCGGGAATTCCGACCTCGAGTTGCGCTTTTCTCTGACGCCGGAACAGGAGGCGGAAATTAGGATGGAACTCGAGCGTGATGGGCGCGCGACCCCGACTTTCGAGTACGCATACACACGAATGGATGGCGTGCGCTGCACGGTCGTCCGCAATACCGTGGCGATTCGCCCGCGCGGTTATCGACGGGCCACGACTCCGCCGGCGTCCTCGGTCGCCGTCGATTGAGAACTGGCGCACGGAAAACGAATTCATTCGGCGTTCAGATGCTCGCCGCGATGATCCCGCTGAAGGAGAAACACATGAAATCCACGATCCTCGTTCGCAGCACCTTGTTAGTCATGACGGCCGCATTCACGTTCGCCGGTTGCCAGACGACCGACGCCTATACCGGCCAGAAGAAGGTCAACAACACCTCGAAGGGCGCCGGCATCGGCGCGCTCGCGGGCGCCATCCTGGGCGCGGCCACCGGTGACGATTCCAAGGATCGCCGCAAGCGCGCGCTGATCGGCGCGGGTGTGGGTGCGCTCACGGGTGCCGGCGTCGGCGCCTACATGGACAAGCAGGAGTCCAAGCTGCGGGCGCAGCTGCAGGGCACCGGTGTGTCCGTCACGCGCAATGGCAACGATCTCATCCTCAACATGCCCGGCAACATCACGTTCCGGACCGCGAGCGCCGATCTCAATTCGAACTTCTTCAGCGTGCTCGACTCGGTCGCGCTCGTCCTCAAGGAGTACGACAAGACCCTCATCGACGTCGAAGGTCACACCGACAGCGACGGCTCGGATCAGTACAACCAGCAGCTGTCGCTCAACCGCGCGACCTCGGTCGGTACGTACCTGCAATCGCACGGCGTGAATGGCCAGCGGATCATGACTTACGGCGCAGGTGAAGCGCGTCCGATCGCGAGCAATTCGACGCCGCAAGGCAAGCAGCAGAATCGCCGCGTGGAGCTCAAGCTGCAGCCGATCACCGAAGGCTGACGGCGACGACCCCTCTCGACGACTCAGGAACGGCGGCCCTCGGCCGCCGTTTTCCTTTGTGCCGTTCAATGCCTGCGATCATTTCACGCCCGAAACAATCGGCAGGTGCCAGACCGCATAGTGCTCCGGATTCAGGATCGATTCGATGATCTCGTCGAAGTGCTGCCGCACGCGCGCCGGCGGTAAATCCGGCGTCGAGAGCACTTCGGTGTACCCGTCGCGCCAGGCAGTGATGATCTCCGCGAACACGCGGCGCGGTACTCGCAACGTGTCGACGACCACGTAGTCGACACGCACGTCCTTGAGGCCGGCCGCACGCAGCAGCGTCCATGCACGACGGCCGATGCGCGCATCGGTGCCGGTGCGCTGCGCGAACTCTACGGGACCCTTGCGCCAGAAGTCGTCGGGATCGAGCGGGCCCGACATCATGTGGAGCATCTGGTAGTCCTCCGCGAGGACATGCACCCGGCCACCGGGTCGCGTCACGCGCACGAGCTCGGCGAGAATGCGCTCGACGTGGGGTACCGACTGGATCATGTGCCGGTTAACGACCAGGTCGAACGAGTCGTCGAACTGCGCGAGGTGGAACGCGTCCCCGCTTTCGAAGCGCAGCCGTGGAGCGAGCGCCGCGTGACGTCGTCGTGCCGTCTCGACCGATGCGGGCAGCAGCTCGATGCCGAGCACCTCGGCATCGGGCAGGGCCTCGGCGATGCGCGCGCTGAATTCTCCGGAACCGGCGCCGACGTCGAGCACGCGTGCCGTGCGTGGCAGGCGGTAGAGCTCGATGAGCCGTTTCTCCTGCGGCCAGATCGCTTCGATCTGCGCGGCGAGCGTGCGCAGCATCGACTCGTCGGCCATCTGTTCGCCCTGGGGATTGAGATTCACTTGTGCCGTCATGGCGGGATTGTCCCTCGCGGCGCACCGCGGTCGGATCACAAAAACTTGGCACCCGAAAAGAAAAAGCCCCGGGGGTCGCCCGGGGCCTCAAGTTTCTTCCGAGTCCGCGGGCTCAGGTGGTCATGAGCGCGCGCAGCTTCTTGATCGCATTCGCTTCGATCTGGCGGATCCGCTCGGCGGACACGCCGTACTTGCCGGCGAGGTCGTGCAGCGTGGCGGCAGCATCACCGGTCCAGCGGCTCACGAGGATGTCGCGGCTGCGTGCATCGAGCGTCTTCATCGCCTTCTGCAGCCGGTCGCCCGTCGTATGTTCCCACTCCGCGTTCTCGATCTGCGTGGCGGGATCGGCGTCGGGAGACGGTAGATAGGCCGCCGGCGAATACGTCTCGTCGCCGTCCTCGCTGCCGGTATCGGGCACGGGGTCGAACGACAGGTCGCGCGCCGCGAGGCGCTTCTCCATTTCCGTGACCTCTTCCGGGGTCACCTTGAGGTCACGAGCGACGTTCTGGGTTTCCTCGGCCGACAGCCACGCGAGATTCTTCTTCATCTTGCGGAGATTGAAGAAGAGCTTGCGCTGGGCTTTCGTGGTGGCGACCTTCACGAGACGCCAGTTGCGCAGTACGTATTCGTGGATTTCGGCGCGGATCCAGTGGACCGCGAACGACACGAGCCGCACGCCCACGTTGGGATCGAAGCGCTTCACGGCCTTCATGAGGCCGACGTTGCCTTCCTGGACGACGTCCCCGAGCGGCAGGCCATAGCCGGAATATCCGCGCGCGATGTGCACCACGAAGCGCAGGTGCGACATCACGAGCTGGCGGGCGGCGTCGAGATCGCCGTCGTCACGGAAACGATGGGCAAGCACCGCCTCGTCCTCGCGCGACAGCACGGGGATGCGGCTCACCTTGTCCATGTAGGCATCGAAACTGCCGACGGGACCCGAAAGGACGAAGTCGTTCTTGCGGGCAACGAGAGCGTTGGAGTTAAGCGCAATGGCGGTCATCGGTACGAAACCTCCTTGGGCGATCTGCGCATCTCAATTCAGTGGGGCGAGATGTTAGCAGTCGGGGGATTAGAGTGCTAAGCACCCCCGGAGTTCCATCCCCCGGATGGGGGACCATAACCGTAAGTTATTGAGAGAGAAGGGCGAGTGCTCAGGCGCGCGGTTCGATGGCCCGGAGGTGCCGGCCAGTCGATACCAAGGCACCGAGCCAGCCCAGGATGGCGCCGATACCGACGAGCATCCCCAGTCCCCGGCCGCCGAGCCCCGTCATGACGAACCGGCTGCCGTACTGGGCCGAGAGCACCCCGACCGCTTGGTCGAGGTAAGCCATGCCTCCCACGACGATGAGCGCCGCGAGCAGCGCCCCCGCCGCGCCGTAAAAAAGCCCCGTATAGAGGAATGGACGCCGCACGAACGCATTGGACCCGCCGACGAGCTTGGTCACCTCGATCTCGGGACGCCGATGCTGGATCTCGAGCCGGATCGTGTTGCCGACGACCGCCACGACCCCGAGCCCGAGGACGCTCACGACGACCCACAGCGCGCTGCGCAACAGGTCGAGCAGCGAATGCAGCCGGCGCACCCAGTCGAGGTCGAGCTGGACGATCTCGACCTCCGGAAAGGCGGCGAAGTAGCGGCGCAGTGATTCGATTTCGGCCGGCCCGCTCGCGGATTTTGCGGGACGGACCACGAGGTGATGCGGCAACGGATTGCTGTCGAGCGCGGCGAGCGCATCGCCGAATCCCGAGGCATCGCGGAATTCCGCGAGCGCCTCGTCCGCGGTCGTCACGGTGACCGCCTCGACGCCGGGACGTTCGCGCGCGCTCCTGGCAACCTGCTGTACGCGCTCGATGGGCGTGCCCACCTTGAAATGCACGGTGAAGTCGATGGTGTGGCTCAGGTCGCCGGTGGCCGAGCGCAGGTTGTCGACGATGAGCGCGAGGCCCGTGGGCAGCGCGAGCGCCACCGCGATCACGATCAGCGTGAGCGCCGTCGCGAGCGGCGTGCGCGCCAGGCGACCCGCGGCGCCGAACAGCGCCTGCAGATGACGGGTTCCATAGGAACTGACGCTGCCGCTCATGTCCGGAGGTCGATGTCGGGAAGCACGGACGGCTGCGGCGCACGTGCCGTCATGCGCGCGGCGTGGCGTTCGCGGTACGTGTCGGAGACGACGCGGCCGCCGTCGAGCACGATCTCGCGTTCGCCGAACTGCTCGACGAGATGCGGGTCGTGCGAGGCGATGATCACGGTGACGCCGACTTCCTGGAATCGCTTGAACACCCACATGATGTCGACGGCGAGACCGGGATCGAGGTTGCCGGTCGGCTCGTCGGCGATGATGAGCTGGGGCCGGCTGATGACCGCGCGCGCGATGCCGACGCGCTGCTGCTCGCCCACCGACAGCTCGAGCGGCGACGACCGTTCGCGGCCTAACAATCCGACCTGGTCGAGCGCGGCACGCACGCGCCGGTCGACTTCCTTGAGCGGCGTGCCCGCCACGACCAGCGGCAACGCGACGTTGTCGTAGATGGGGCGGTCGAGCAGCAGCTTGTGGTCCTGGAAAACCACGCCGATGGCGCGGCGGAAGGCCGGGATCTTCGCGGCCTTGAGCCGGCCCGTATTCTGGCCAGCGACCGTGACCGTGCCGCGGCTCGGCCGCTCGAGCAGCGCGATGAGCTTCAGCACGCTGCTCTTGCCGGCGCCCGAGCGACCCGAGAGGAATACGAATTCGCCGGGCTCGATCTGGAACGTCACGCCCGCGAGGGCCTCCCGGCCGTTCGGGTAGCGCTTGGAGACGTTCTCGAAGGAGATCATGGGCGGCGGATTCTAACCCGCCGACTGCGAGTTGCCGGAGACCAGCGCCGTTGCGAATGCGCGCGCGTCGAACTCGCCGAAGTCTTCGGCCTGCTCTCCGACGCCGATGAAACGGATCGGCAGGCCGAGCTTGCGCGCGATGGCGATGACGATGCCGCCCTTCGCGGTGCCATCGAGCTTGGTCAGCACGAGACCCGTGACCCCGACCGCCTCGTGGAACTGGGTGGCCTGCGTGAGCGCGTTCTGCCCCTGGTTCGCATCGAGCACGAGCAGCACTTCGTGCGGCGCCGTCGGTTCGACGCGCTGGATCACTCGGCGCACTTTCTTGAGCTCGTCCATGAGATGCGACTGGCTGTGCAGGCGGCCCGCGGTATCGATGATGACGACGTCCGCCTTGCGGGACCGCGCGGCCGTGACCGCGTCGAACACCACCGCGCCCGGGTCGGCGCCGGCTTGCTGCTGGACGATGTCGGCGCCCGCGCGCTGCGCCCACACGCCGAGCTGCTCGATGGCCGCCGCGCGGAAAGTGTCGCCCGCGGCGAGCACGATCTGCCTGCGCTGGTCGGCGAGGCGGCGCGCGAGCTTGCCGATCGTCGTGGTCTTGCCGGAGCCGTTGACGCCGACGACGAGCAGCACGAACGGCCGGTGCGTCGAGACGTCGAGCGGCTTCTGCACGGGCAGCAGGATCGCCGTGATGGCATCCGTGAGCGCGGCGATCAGCTTGTCGACGTCGTCGAGCTCGGCGCGCGCCACCTTCCTGCGCAGGTCATCGAGGATGTACGAGGTGGCGTCGACACCGACGTCCGCGGTGAGCAGGCGAGTCTCGAGCTCGTCGAGTACCTCCGCGTCGATCTTGCGGCCGGGGACGAGATTGGCGAGGTCGTAGGAGAGCCACGAGCCCGGACGGTTGATCTTCGCGCGCATGCGCGCGAAGAAGGATTTCTTCTCTTCAGCCATTCAGGTCGTCTGGGGAATAAAAAAAGGGCGGTCCGATGTCCGGACCGCCCCGTGACTCGAAAGTTGCGCAGTTTACGGCTGAACCGGTGCCGGTGTGAGGGCGCCCGGCACGATGGTGCCCGCCGGGATCGGGCCCGGTGCGCCAGCCGTGTAGACGAGGGTTTCGGCCTGCATCTCGCCCGTCGCGGGTGGGCTCGACGTGGGACTCAGCAGGGAACCGTGATCGCCGACCACGAAGTTCACGTAGCCGTCACCCGCAACCGGACTGCCCGGGACCGCGCGCGGGAAGGGCTGGCCGCCGGCAAGACCGTTGTTGGTGATGGCCGTTATCAGCCGCTGCGTCGCCGAGTTCGGAATCACCTGGTCCGGCAAGGCCGCGGGCGTGCCGCCGCCGCCGACCATCTGCTGGAAGTAGATAGAGCGCTTCGCGACGGTTTGCGTCACGTAATTGAGCGGATCGCCCGCATCGACGATCGCCTGCACGTCGCGGAAGTATTGCGCATACAGCGTGGTGCCCGGCACGAGGCCCTGCGTGCCGAGTCCCGCGTTGATCCGCGGACCGAACGTCGGCGAATCGCGGAGCAGCGCCGCCACGCCACCGCCGGGCACCGACATGACCATCGTCGGAATGCGCAGCGGGTTCACGGTCGGGACGTTCGCCGGGAACTCCGCCGGGATCGGCAGCGACGCGCCGAAGGTCGTGCCCACGATCGAACCGAGCGACTGACCGACGAAGGCCATGCGTGCGGGATCGAAGTCACCCGTCGTGTCGCCGTCGAGGTCGAGGTTCGGCAATGCGCGCGTGAGCGCCAGCAGGTTCACGACGCCCTGGCGCAGGTTGTCGCGACTCGCGAGTGGATAGGTGAGGTTGATGAAGTTCGTGCCCGTGGCATCGATGACTCCGTCGGGGCCGGACGCGCCGCTGGCGTTCACGACGAGATCGAGATTGAACGTCTGTTCATTCGCCGGTTGATACAGCTGCGCCGCTGCGGAGGCCGGCGTTATCCCGTGCATTGGCAGATCGACCGCCGCGATCGCCCAGCCCGCATCCGTGAACGTCTTCGCGAGCGCGAACGCGTCGCTGCGGTCGCGCGTGATGCCGTGCTGGAAGATGACGACGGGCCAGCCGTTTACCGGCTTCGCCTGGTTGTTCGGCACGATCACGAGCAGCGGAATCGGCTTGCTCGCCCGCAGCTCGGGAATCGGATTGAAGCGCGTGAGGTTCCTCTCGCCTGCCGCGTCGGTGAGCGGCGCGGGCGGTGCAGCCGCCGCGCGCCAGGCGGTGCGCAGCGCCAGCGTATCGGTGCTGATGCCACCGGGCGCCTGCGGCGTCGGGATATACGAGTAGTAAGGCACGGTGACGGTGCCGAACCGCGCGCTTGCCGTGGTCGGGAGCGCAGGGTTGATGTTGTTCAGCGGGACCGTGAGAGGATCCACCGCGATCGCCGGCGCGGGTGCCAGCGGATTGAAGATGATCTGCCCGAGTGCCCGCAACGTGTCGCGTGTCGCCTGCGTCGAGAAATGGAACGACACGAGGATGTTCGCCGGATTCACTGCGAGCGCACCGAGCGCCGGGTTGGCGGCGACCGCGAAGTGCGAGGCCGTGAACCCGCAGGCGCCCTGCATCGGCGTATTCGGCAGCGTGGCGCAATTCGCGGGGTTCACCGTCGGGCCGAGCGTGGTCTTGATCGTCGCGTAGTCGCGATCGGCCGTCGCGGCCGAACCGTTCGCCATCGTGATGCCGTTGGTGAGGAACACGAGATAGCCCACGCCATCGGGCACGGGCTGGCCCGGCGCCGTCGGACCCGTGGACGGGACGAGCGGCACGAGGGGACGGATCTCGAGGATGGTCGGCCCGACGCTCGCATCCGTCGCGACGCCGGCCGAAAACTCGGTACCGAAGGTCAGCGGACGCGTGAAGCCCGAGATCGCCTTGTTAGTGTTGCTGATCGTGACCTGGTACATGCGCACGTTCGCCGCCGTGAGCGACGCGGGATTGATCGCGCTCGCGAAGCGGATGCGGATCGGCGCGGTGGTCGACCAGCCGTCGAGCGCATTGAGGCCGACCTGGTTCGGAATGAGGCCGTTCGCGGGCTGGATGTTGATCGTGCCGTCGGTGGTGCCCGAGAAGTACAGGTCGTTGGGGAAGGGGAAGATTCCCTGCGCCGGCTGGTACAGCACCGCGGTCGCCGCGGGCGCGGTCGCTCCGCCGCTCGGTACGCCGTTGCCCGACTGCGGATTGGTCGGACCGACGTCCGTGCCGTTGTTGACCGAACTCGAGCAGCCCACGGCCGCGAGTGCCGCGATCAGGATGACAACGGCTGACGAAAGCCTCTTCATGAATGCGCTCCTCGGAGATTGGACGCGATGTCAGTCCGGTCGCATTCCCTCGCCGTGAAGACGCTGCGCCGGTCTTATCGTGCTAGTGGGGCCGTAGGGTACGCTTGGGCCCCAAAAGGTGGCAAGCGACGGGGCGCGTGCACGAGCGGTGAACAAGCCTGATTCCACACGAGATCGACGGCGTCCGAAGCGCGACGCCACGCGCGCGCGTGACGCGGATCGTGATGCGCGCAGTTCCGCCGCGGGCTCTCGCATCCTGCGCATCGTCGGCGGCAAACATCGCGGCCGCCGTCTCCGATTTCCCGCGGGCGTCGAGATCCGGCCCACGCCCGACCGGGTGCGGGAAACCCTGTTCAACTGGCTGCAACCGCGCATCGTCGGCGCGCGCGTGCTCGATCTGTTCGCCGGCAGCGGCGCGCTCGGTCTCGAAGCGCTGTCGCGCGGCGCGGCGCACGTGACGTTCGTCGAGCGCGACCGTCGCGCGGCGAACGCGATCGATGCCGTCGTGCGCGACTGGGAGGAGAACGGCGCGACGGTCGAGTGCGCGGATGCGCTCGACCACGTCGGGCTCCTTGAGCACCTTGA
>Ga0081455_10003420_pt1 | contig 18246 bp, 23 predicted proteins | sample TabmetS3T2R1_FD_70207 | JGI IMG/M metagenome (GOLD analysis project Ga0081455, IMG submission 70207) | Tabebuia heterophylla rhizosphere microbial communities from the University of Puerto Rico - S3T2R1 | ecosystem: Host-associated > Plants > Roots > Rhizosphere ...
CGATCTCACGGGGACGGCTCTGTCCTAACGGCAGCGCGAGCAAGCAGCTGGTGACCTCGCCGACCCGGGTCACGAAGGTGCGGTATCGCCCGCTGTACGGCACCGAGCAAACGGTCGGCCAAGGACCCCAAGTACACCGTGGTGCCACGACGGGAGCGGCTGCGGGCTCGCGAGACGGAGCGAGCACAATGAACGGGTGACCGCGACCGACGTCCGCCTGACCCAGTACGCCGCCGGAGGCGGGTGTGCCTGCAAGATCCCTCCAGGTGAGCTCGAGCAGGTTCTGGCCGACCTCGGGCCGACGGCCGATCGTGACGATCTCGTCGTGGGTTTGGAGCATGGGGACGACGCGGCCGTCGTGCGGGTTGAGAGCGGGCGAGCCGTCGTCATGACGGCCGACTTCTTCACGCCCGTCGTCGACGACCCGTTCGACTGGGGACGGATCGCCGCCGCGAACGCACTCTCCGACGTCTACGCCATGGGCGGAGAGCCGGTCGTGGCGGTGAATCTCCTCGCCTGGCCGCGCGACCGGATCCCGTTCGACCTCGCCGCCGAGGTGCTTCGCGGCGGATCCGCCGTCTGCCATGAGGCGGGTTGTCACCTTGCCGGCGGCCACAGCATCGACGACGCCGAGCCGAAGTACGGCCTCGCCGTGACCGGCACCGCCGATCCCGACCGGCTGTTGCGCAACGACGCCGGCGCCGCCGGCCAGCCGCTCACCCTGACCAAGCCGCTCGGCCTCGGGGTCCTCAACAATCGGCACAAGGCCACCGGAGAGATCTTCCCGGAGGCGATCGCGACGATGACTGCGCTCAACCGCGACGCCGCCCGCGCTGCGCTCGACGCCGGAGCCAGCTGCGCGACCGACGTGACCGGGTTCGGGCTGCTCGGCCATCTGCACAAGCTCAGCCTCGCAAGCGGGGTCTCCGCGGTGATCGACGCCGCGGCCGTCTCGTACCTCGACGGTGCGCGGGAGGCGTGCGCCGCGGGATTCGTGCCGGGTGGAAGCCTTCGCAACCTGGAATGGGTGCGTCCGCACCTGTCCTCGTCGGTCTCGGAGGACGAGCTGGTTTTGCTCGCCGACGCCCAGACCTCCGGCGGCCTGCTCGTGGCGGGGGAGGTGCCAGGTCACCCGGTGATCGGCGAGCTCGTTCCACGCTGCGCCGCATCGATCGTCGTCCGGTGACGGCCCAGAGGTCCTGACGGGTGTCGCCGGTCTGGCTGGCTCCGGCAGCTAGGTCAAGTCCTGGCCGGGGTCGAACTGGTCGCCGAGGAGGATGCCCTTGGTGGTGATCTCGTATTGGCGTGGGCTGGGCTCGTGGGCGCTGCCGCGGGCCTTGAGGATGGTCAGTGCGCGCTTGAGCTGGGAGTCCCCCCGGAGGAACTGGAGCAGGATCACGTTGTCCGACAGATGGGAGATACCGAATTCGGACAGGCGGGTGACGCCGAACAGGTCGGGGACTTCCTGGGTCATGACGATGCTGATGTTGGCGCGGGCCAGGCGTTGAAGGAGCGAGTAGATGTATTCGCGGAAGCGGACTTCTTCTCCTGCGGAGGCTCGCAGGTCGCCGAGGCTGTCGATGGCGACTCTGGTGGCGCCGGTGCGGTCCACGGTGTCAAGGAGGTCGTAGACCCACTCGTCGAGATACAGGTCGACGGGGGTGCGGTACATGAGCTCGATGCCCGGATTGTCCAGCGACCACGAGAATCCGTTCAGGATGCGCTCCAGCTGGGTCGGGTTTTCCTGGAACGTGGCGATGACGCCGGTCTCGCCGTTCTGTGCTCCCTCGAAGATGAAGTGAAGTGCGAGCAGCGTCTTGCCGATCCCCGAGGGTCCGGCCATCAGGGTGGACGAACCACGGTAGAAGCCGTCGGAGACCATGGCGTCCAATGCCGAGACGCCGAACGACATGCGCTCCTGGGGCCCGCCGTATTCGTCGAACTCGACCGGGTCGGCCATGCGAGGGAAGACGTCGAGGCCGGTGGCGGAGAGCCGATATGCGTGCTGGCCCGACAGCGAGGCGCTGCCACGGAGTTTGACGACCGAAAGGACCCGCCGGTCGCGATCGGCCTCCCGGATAGTGCTCAGTGACACGATGGCATCGGCAACTGCGAACTCGGGAGCATCGGCGATGTCGGCGCTGTCGTACTCGCCGACCCAGAAGGTGGTCAACGGCCACGCAGAAAGCCGCGCCGCCATCTCGTGCAAGAAGCTCCTGAACGCCTCCTGGTCCGCCGCGTAGGTCCGCAGAGCCAGGAAACTATCGATGACGATGAGCCCGGGACGGTGTCGCTGGAGGAGTTCGGCGACGGACTCCAGCGCGCCGACCAGCCCGTCATCGTTCAAGGTCTGGCCGAGATCGTCATAGATCACCCTTGTGCCAAGTGCGGAGGGGTCGAAGAAGTCCAGCGACTGGCCGTAGCGCAGGATCTTGTCGAGCGGTTCGGAAACCGTCGACAGGTAGAGGGCGGGCCGGTCCGCGGTGGCGTTGTGGAACACGTACTGCTGGGCCAGGATCGTCTTCCCGGCACCCGGCAGGCCGCAAATCAAGGCGATCCCGTTGTTGGGCAGTCCGCCTCCGAGTACGGCGTCGAGTCGGTCGGAGCCGCTCGGCAGCCGGTCGTTCATCGCTGGCCCCGATCACGTCGTAGGTAGGCGCTGGTTCCGGCCAGGTCGCGAACCGTGGACACGAACTGCAACGAATCCAACGGCTTGATCAAGAACGCCTCCGCCCCGGCGGCCAGTGCCTGGTCGCTCATTTCGACCGCGGACACCGCCAGGACCGGGACCGAGCCGAGGTCCCGTGCGGCTCGGCAAAGCTCGAGGCCGGCGCCGCCGGACATGAGCAGATCGACGACGAGCACGGTCGGTGGCTCGTCGCGCAGCATCTGGGCGGCCTCCTCAGGGTCGAGGACGACCTGCACAACGTAGCCCTCGGTGCGGAGGAAGTAGTCGGCGAACTCGGCGGCGTACCGGTCGCGCTCGGCGATCAGCACCTCGATGGCCGCCTCGAGGCTGGCGCGGGGAGCATTGCGCCGCTTCTCGGGCGAGGTGGACGCAGCATCCGCTCGGCGCTGCTGGGCGAGAAGCCGGTGGGCGTCGGCCGGTTGCAGGCCCTGCCGGATCAGATCGCGGACGAAGACGAGCTGATCCACCTGGTCACGACTGAACAGACGCTGCCCGCCGTCGCTTCGAATGGGCACGATCTGTTGATACCGGTCCTCCCAGGCACGCAATGTCTGCGCCGGCACTCCGAGCATGCGGGCGACCGCCCCGATGCTGTAGACACCCTCAGCGCGGTCCACGCCGTCATCCACGACCGCACCTTCCATGCGCCAAGCGTGCACCATGAAGCTATCCACCCGAACTCTCGCCGAAGATTCTATACATACTCTCTGCGATAGTTGCACATCAGCAATCACTAGTTCTACATTCGTGCTATGGACGATGCTCGCGCCGTGGTCCCCCCATCTGATGCTCTCGAGTTCGCGAGGCTCGCGGAGTCATTGCAGTCGGCGCCGACCCCGGAGGAGACGGCGGACGGGATTGTGGAGTACGTGCGTAAGCAGCTCGACGCCATCCACGCCGGGATCACGTTGATCCGCGGTCGCAAGCTCGAGACGGTCGCGGCCACGGGCGACCTCGTGCAACTGGCCGACGCCTACCAATATGAGCTGGACGAGGGCCCCTGCCGGGACAGCTCCTGGCATCGCCAAACCCTGATGATCAGGGACCTGGCCGCCGACGGCCGCTGGCCCCGGTGGACCTCGGCGGTGACTGCGCTGGGCATCGCCAGTGTGCTCGCCGCCGAGCTGGTCGCCAACGGGGGCCGGCGGATTGGCTCGATCAATGTCTACTGGACCCGGCCCCAGAACTTCACCGCCGACGACGTCGCGTTCACGAACATCTTCGCCCGACACGCCGCGATCGCCTTGTCACAGTCGCTCACAGAGGCCGGGCTCAACACGGCGCTGGACACCCGCAAGTTGATCGGCCAGGCCCAGGGCATCCTCATGGAGCGCTACGACCTCGACGAAGCCAGAGCGTTCGAAGTGCTGCGCCGCTACTCCCAGCACCACAACGTCAAACTCCGCCAGGTCGCCGAAGACCTGGTGACCACTCGCAAGCTCCCTTCCGCTGGGGGAGTCGCGGAAGACTCGATGAGGCTGGACGCGGCGGGCTGAGGCTCCGGCCGCTGAAACGGCCGTTCCGTGAGCACGGCTCCAGTCGCACTTCGCCGAACGACCGGAGCCTCAGTCAAGGCTGCGTAGCGCTCCGCAACCTCGACCTGCCCCGGTTCGTACCCGCTGACTCGCATCCGAATCGGCCACGGGCGAGCTCAGGTCCACAACAGTGGCCCCGACTCCCGCCGGCGGGGGAGCAGCTAGGCGGTCTTGTCCGCTTTGGGGTGTTGCCGGTATGCGATGGTGGGGAGTTGCCGGGCTGCGATCAGGTGGGCAGCGACATCGCGGAGTTTGATGTTGTGGTCTTGGGAGTAGCGGCGCAGGATTTCGAACGCTCTGGCTTCGTCGAGGTCGTAGCGTTCCATGAGGAGTCCTTGGGCCTGGCCGATCAACTTGCGGGTGTCCAGCGCCGTGTGGAGGCCGGCATCGTTCCACGTTTGGGACAAGGCGAGTGCGGCGTGGCGCGCGAAGATGGCCATGAACGCGACGTCGTCTTGGATGAACGAGCGGGGCTGTGTCCAGTAGGCGCAGATGCAACCGATCCTCCGACCCTCGACCGTGGTCAGCGCGGAGGCGAGCAGGCTCGCGACGCCCAGTGCGGCGGCTTCCCTGGCCCACGTCGGCCAACGCCCATCATCGGCGAGGTCGGACCTTGTGAGGGTCTGGCCCGGCCACGTGTTGTCATAGCACGGGCCTTCGCCGAGAACGGATTGCAGTCTGTCCAGCTCTTCGACCAGTGGCGCGGTCGGCGCGGTCGTTGTCAGCCGGCTACGAGAGCCGATGACGCTGATGCCTGCCTGGTCGGCGTCGAGCTGGGCTCGGACGTAACTGACGATGTCCCCGGCCGTTTCCGTCGGCGTGGGAGCAGATTGCAGACTTGCCGCGAGCTCGGCGAAGGCTAGGGCGTCGTGGGATTGCATGGTCGGCCAGGGCCTTCCGTGCCGGATTCAGAGTGTCGCCGCCTTCTGGACGGACTACTTTGAAAGGTACGCCTCCGCCCGTGCGTGTGGTAGGGCAAGAACTGCCGCGGCCATTCGTTGCCGTGCAGCGGCGCGCCCGCGGACAGCGTCATGTGGCCGTCGTGGTGCTCACGGCTGGAGGTCGCCCGATATCGGGAGTTGGCGGGTTGCCATGAGGTAGGCAGCGACGTCGCGGAGTTTGATGTTGTGGTCTTGGGAGTAGCGGCGCAGGACTTCGAAGGCTCTGGCCTCGTCGAGGTCGTAGCGTTCCATGAGGATGCCCTGAGCCTGGCCGATGAGTTTGCGGCCGTCGAGTGCCACGTTCAGACCGTCCTCGTTCCAGGCCTGTGCCAGGGCCAGCGCCGCATGGCGGGCGAAGATGCTCATGAACGCGGCGTCGTCGGGAGTGATGTCCCGGGACCGGGTCCAGTAGCTGTTGATCGACCCAAGGCGCTGGTCGTCGACCGTGGTCAGTTCGACGGCGAGAAGGCTCACGACGCCGAGTGCACTGGCCCGGGCGGCCCACCGCGGCCAGCGCTCGTCGTCGGCGAGGTTAGTCGAGGTCAGGGTCTGAGCGCGCCAGGAGCTGTCGTAGCAGGGGCCTTCGCGAAGCTTGTACTGCTCCCGGTCCAGTTGCTCAGCAAGTCGGTCAGTGGGCGCGATGGTCTCGAGTCGCTTGCGGGAGCCGATGACGGTGATGCTGCCATGATCGGCATCGAGTTGCTGACGGACGTAGGCCACGATGTCGTCCGCGGTTTTGGTCGGTGTGGGAGCCGCGTGGAGGGCTGCCGCGATCATGGCGAAATCCACCGCGTAGTCAAAATCGCTCATGAGGACGACCGGTTCCTTCGTCGAGAGCTGCGGACCCGCCCCCTCGGACACTCGACACGCTACCTCCGCTCGCCGCCACCCGCCATCCGATCGTCTTCCGCCACGCCCCAGCAGCCAAGGGCTCGCGACGGCTGCGCTAACGGCTGTGGTGTAGTTCGGCGGTTTCCTGGTCCCGATCGGGTGTCGCCGGGTGCGAGGTCGAAGCGGGCTCCTCAGGTGTCACCATTTGCTCAGCACGTTCAGCTTCCCGAATGCCCACCACGGCGAATCGGCCCAACGCGAACGCGGCCAGAAACACCATCGCGACGCCAAGCCCGCCGAAGAAGCCGACGTACTCGAGGACTTGCTGCGTGGTGTCGCCGATCGGCTCTCCGACCGTCGGGCCTTCCCAGATGGTCGTGAGCGGAACGCCGAGAACGAACCATGCACCACTCAACGCGGCCAGCCAACCGCCGAAGGCTGCCACCGCACGGTTCGCACTGGCCAGCACCAGTAGGCCACCGAGCACGGCGACGACACCAGGCAGGATCTCCAGGAGGAGTCTGCCGCTTGTGTAGTTCCACGGGTTGTCGGGTGTGTAGGCGTAGTCGAAGTACGGTCCCACGAAAGGAACGACGGCACCCCAAACTCCGAGCATCACCAGCAGGGTCCCGCTCACTGCTCCACGGCTGCGCGGAGCTCGCATCGTCCCGGCCATGACAATCACCTTCTATGAGTCGTGTGCGACAGAGACAATGTCGTCGCGGCCGCCGGGAGGCAGCCAGGACTTCCCGAGCAAGCCAATGGTGATCCCCGCGATGATCAGCCCAACGATCTCCATGAGCCAACTCCGTGTTCCGTCCCACCGCGCCAACTCTGGCGCCAAGCACACGTACCCAGACACGGCACAAGGCATGCCAATACCCGGTCGCTTCGCTCCGAAACGTCGTACTACTCCCTTTTAGACCGGTAGCCATAGCGCATCGACGCACTACCAGGTCTGGGAGACCGCGCACGGCACCGGTCGCAGGGCCCTTGGACTCGCGTCAGATGTCGCGCCACATGACGTCCGCGTCACTGAGTGCTTTCTTCGCCTTGGCGATGATCTCTTCCGGGAGGTCGTCGGCGATGGCGTTGTCGAAGGTGTCATAGTCCGAGAGCGACGCTGCCCACTCACCGTCCACATGCGCTCGGTAGATCGCGATTCGGCCTCGCTTGGTCAGCGCCACGCCCCAGTACGCGCCCTCATCCAGGCCGGCTCGGGATTTCTCGATGTCAGGCTCGACCAGCCAGCGTCCCCTGAAGCCGATATCCACGGCGGGCTTGCCGACCTGAATGATTATCCCGACGGCTTGTTCGATCATCTGCAGGTGCGAGATCTCCGCCCTCAGTGCGCGTTGGCAGATGGCCGAGACGCGGAGTTCCCGCGCCGAGACCTGCTTGGCCAGCTCGTCAGGCACGTCGATGTTGATCGTGGGCATCAGGACCAGCTCGCTCTCATGGGTGCTTCTAGAAGTACCCCTATCTCCAAGGTCAACGCCAGTGTCGGCAGTGCGCGAACCGGGGCAGCCACATCGCCTGGGCATAAGTGCAGGTCGGGCGGTAGCTCCGATGGCAACGTGACGTGGACGCGCCTACCGACTGGACGGAAAGCCCGACAGCGAATGACCGGAATAGCCGTATCCACCGGGTTGTCGTCCATGCCTTGGTATCTCAGACATTGTGGTCGGCTCCGGCCGTTGAATCGGAACGGCCGGAGCCTGGTCTGTGGGTTGTGACGCTCCGAAGGATCAGTTCGGGGTCGGGCATCGTGTTCACCGCGCCGTTGGTGATCGCTCCCGGTGCGGGCGGTTGGCGGGCGGCTAACAGGTGTTCGGCGACGTAGCGGAGTTTGATGTTGTGGTCTTGGGAGTAGCGGAGCAGCACCTCGAAGGCTTCCATCGCTTGGAGGCCGTGCCGCTCCATGAGGAGTCCTTGGGCTTGGCCGATCAACTTGCGAGTGTCCATGGCCATGTAGAGGCCGGTCTCGTGCAGTGATTCGGCCAGGGCGATCGCGGCGTGCCGGGCGAAAATGCTCACGAAGGCGATGTCGTCGTCAGTGAACGTGCGGCGCTGGGTGCAATAGACGTTGATCAAACCGAGTCGCCGAGCCCCATGGCCCCTCAACTCGGCCGCGAGCACACTGGCGATGCCCAGCGTGCACACCGCAGAGGCCCACTGGGGCCAACGGCCGTCGTCGGTCAGGTCCTCGATAAGAAGTGTCTGACGATGCCAGGAACCGTCCCGTCCCGGGCCCTCGTCCAGCTCATGTTGAATGGCGTCGACCAGTTGGACGGTGTCGCCACTGGCGGCGACCGTCTCGAGCCTCCCGCCGCGAATCAAGGTGACGCCGGCATGATCGGCGTACAGCTGCTGGCGCACGTAGTCCACGATCTCTTCAACCGTGCGGGTCGACGTCCGCGGCGCCCGCAACGCCTCGGCGAGCCGGGCAAACTCCATCGGGTCGAGATCGGAGACCATGATGCGGGCACCTCTCGCAGAACGGAGAGGCTTCGTCCTAACCCCAGTAAGCCGATAGCGTACGCGCACGAACCGGGTCGGCACTAGCCCCAAGTCGGTCGTCCGTATAACCGCCAGACTCCGCAGCTGCGCGAACGAGACGCGGCGCAGAACCGTGTTGTGGACAGGGAATCGGGACGTTCGATCGCGGGCACCCGGACGCTCGAGTTCGCGAACGGTCAGGTCGTCGGCGAGCTGTTCACGTTCGCGGATGACTGACGATCTGGCGCTGGTTTCCTACCGACAGCTTCGGCAGTAGGCTCGCCTCGGACCGTCCACGCATGGTGTCGCTACGCCCGGCAAGAACGGGTCCGACCCATCGAGATGCGGGAGAGAGCGATGGATGCGTCACTTGCCGAGGAATTCGGGCGGCTCGCTCTTGAGCTGCATGGACGACGCTCCCTGAACGAGACGGTCGATCAGGTGGTCCAGTACGCCCTGACCGCGGTCGACTGCGACTTCGCCGACGTGATGTTCCTCCATCCGGAGAACCGGATCGAGACCGTGGCGGCGACGGGCGAGGTGGCGGAGCAAGCGGCCCGACTGCAAGCGCAGTTGGATGAGGGACCGGTCCTGGCTCTGCCCCCAGAGCCTGGTGGTCACATCGTGGTCTACGACACTGCGTCTGATGTGCGGTGGCCGCGGTGGGGGAGTGAACTCGCAAGTCTGGGGGTTCGTAGCGTCGTCAGCACACGTCTGGCGAGTAGGCGTGCGTTGATCGGGGCGCTGAACCTTTATGCCCATGAGCCGCTCAGTTTCGACGGCGATGACGTCGCGGTCGCCCATATCCTCGCCCGCCATGCCTCGGTGGCACTAGCGACCGCCCGCAAGGAATACGCGGTCGCCCAGTCGATCGATGCTCGCAAACGCGTCGGCCTCGCCCAGGGCATGCTCATGGAGCGGTTCGGCCTTACTGCCGAGCAGTCATTTGAGGTGCTGCGGCGCTACTCGCAGGAACACCGCCTGAAGCTCAACGACGTCGCGCACGAACTGGTCGCGACTGGTGAACTCCCCAAGAAGAAGAGCTAGTACGGCCTGACGGCGGCGCATCGGCGGCTCCTGGATACGATCGCGCCGCCATTCGTGACATGAATGGCGGCGCGACCAAAGGGGCTTAGACGGGCCATCGCATGCTTCAGCCGGCCGTCAGCTGGACCTTGAGGTTGTCGAGGATCCGCTTGAGCAGACGCGAGACCTGCATCTGGGTCACGCCCAAGCGCTCGGCGATCTGCGACTGTGTCCACCCATCGAAGAACCGCAAGGCCAAGATGGTCTGGTCCCGATCGGGCAACTCCTCAATAAGCGGCCGCAGGGCCGCCCGGATTTCGGCACGGTTGAGATCACCGTCCTCGGCACCGAGCCGTTCCGACAAGGCATAGCCGTCGCCGCTCGGTCCGCGACCGTCGATCGAAGCGGGGGTGAAGCAACCGTCGGCTGACAGCGCCTCGAGCACCTCCGCCTCTTCGACTCCGAGGCGCTCAGCAATCTCGGCGGGCCGCGGAGTACGGCTGAGTTCTTGGGTCAGGTCATCGGAGACCGCCACGAGGTCGGCCTGGAGCTCCTGGATCCATCGCGGCGCCTTGACGGTCCAGCTCCGGTCTCGGAAGTGGCGTTTGACCTCACCGGCGATCGTCGGGACGGCGTACGACCGGAAGTCGTCACCCCGCCGCGGATCGTAACCATGGATGGCCTTCATCAGACCGACATAGGCGACCTGGGTCAGGTCGTCGACCGATTCGCCGCGTCCCCAGTAGCGCGACGCGACTGAGCGGGCCATGTCCATGTTGAGCAGCGCGGCTTCGGTCTCGAACCGCTTGCGCCGCTCACCACTGCTATTGGCAGCTTTGGCCAGCAGGCGATTGGTGTGGATCGTTTGGCGGCGGCGTCGTGGCCGCCTCGGATGTTGATGAGATGTACCCCGTGAGGTGTTTGATCGTGTGCGTGGTGCAGACACTGCTACCACCGACATTCGCGAACGAAGGACAAGTGGCAGCTGGCTCGACCACTGATGTTTCTTGTGTAGCAGCTCTGCGCCGAGACTGCGACGGCAGCAGGCGACACCACCCGGTGGTCTCAATAATCGGATGACATTGTCTCACTAAGTGGGCGACTGGGTCTTGCCAAAGGTACCTAGCCGTTCTCCTGCGAGGTGCGGTCCACCTTGCCGACAGATGCGTGACACCACCGTAAGGATGGAGAACAGGCGACCCTCGTCGGTTGGTGCACTCACTTGCGCTCAGGTGTTTTCTGGGTCCATCTCGCAGACCCGCTCGGCGAGTCGGACCGACTCCGACCACGCTTCGAAGGCGGGAGCGATCGGGTCGCCGAGCCCGAACAGCCGGCCGGCCTCGGCATCGAGTTGCGCAATCAATGAACGGAGATCGGACGGCGAGACGTGCACACCGCGCTCATCCACACTGGCCATCACGTTTGCTCAGGCGAAGAATACCCGCCACGTGTCAGGTGAGGTCCTCCATGAGTTCCGGAAGCCCACTGGTCTGAGAGTCGGTGAGGTCAACTCGATTCACCGTTTCGGCGAACCTCAAGTACGTGTCGACGCTGGCCACCACCATCCGAGCGTCCACGGTGAGCAGCTCGATCCCGATCAGCGACACCCGGACGTAGGTATCGATCACCAGGCCCTTGTCGAGGATGGTGTCGGTGACATCGGCCAGGCTGCTCCGAGCTGGACGGTCCAGATAGCGGTTCGTGGCGTCCGTTGCGACGGTCATGAATCCTTCTGCTACAACCGATCAATCAGTTTGGTCTTCCGTCGGCCGGTGAGGGTCGCAGCGACCATGACGAATGCCGCCGCAACCAGCACGGAGACGACCCAGCGGATCCAGTCGATACCGCTGGTCCTCTCGACGCCGAAGGCTGCTGCTACGTACCAACCAACAATGACGCCGGCGATCCCGCACAGCATCGTCAGCCAGAACGGAATCTTGTCGCGGTCGCCCGGTGCAACCCACTTGCCGAGCAAACCGATAATGATGCCCGCAATGATGACGACGATGATCTCCATGAGCCGACTCCTCCTTTGGCTGGCCGGCCGTCCCTTCGGATCTAGGCATGCGTGAAAAGGGACCTGTCGATGATCTGGGTACCCACTCGCGCGCCCTCCAATCGCCGTAGAAGAGCCACGCGTGCGGAGCTCAGCTCACCAGGTGCAGGCGATAGCCGACGGTGGGGACCGAGGTTGGCGGTCTCATGCGACGGCTTTCGGCCCGTCGCGAGCTGGTGCAGTCGACTCCTGTGGGCCGTGACGGGCGGCGTATCAGCGTAGGCTGGTAAGTGTGATGACCGTCGTCGTCACGGTGTTGGGACGTGAGTGCGTTGCGTGACCACTCCCATGAGGAGCCGACCCGGCTGTTGGTTCGGTTCGCCGAGACGTTGGCCGCTCTTGACTACAGCCGACCCCAGGCTTGGCGGCTTTGCGAGGCGGTCCGCCAAGTCGTTGGTGCTTCCGGTGTCGTGGTGACGATCGGCTATCTGTCGGATGTGCGCACGACCCTGTGCGCCACCGACGACGTTGCGCTAGCCGTCGACGGTCTCCAAGAACTCGTGGGTGAGGGACCGGGCTTTGATGCGGCCGTGGGTGGCGAGATGGTCACCGCTCACCTGGGCGACATTCAGCAATCGCGTTGGCCGCACCTGTCGCGGGCGCTCTGGGACGAACTCAGCGACGTCACGATCTTCGCGATCCCAATCGACGCTAGTGCACAGCTCACCGGTGTCGTGACGCTCTACACCCGGCAGCGGCGAACGCTTGGCGTGTCCGGCCAGAACGCGGCCATGTTGGCGCGGGCGATCGGCTCGGCGCTGTTTGCCGACGGCCGTCGGCAACAGGCCAGCGACGAGGGCCTTCGTGGGCCCTGGACCTCTCGGGTCGTGGTCTACGAGGCCACTGGCATGGTGATGGCCCAGCTGAGCATCTCGGCCGACGACGCCCTATCGCTGCTGCGCAGTCGCGCCTACGTCGCCAACACCGACCTCGCCGCTATCGCCCGCCAGGTCGTCCAGCGAGAACTTACCTTCGGCAACGCATCCGTCCACGGCGACTGAGTTGCCAGCCCGGACACCTGACTTGCCACCATCGACCAGCCGAACGCGGACGGGAGTCGGCCTGGAGGGTGTGGTCGGTGCTTAGGTGTCGGCTTCGATGCCCGCCGCTCTGGACTGCGCGGTGGGGAGTGTTGCCAGTGTCGGTGGGCGGGCGCAGACTGGTGATGTAGCGCGAACCCCGTGCGTACGCCTGAGCATCCTCTGTCCGGACTGGTCAGCATGACTCACGATCGATTGCCAGACACGGTTCCCGTCCTGACTCGAGGCAAGCACCGCAACCCACGCAAGGGTGCCTGCTTCATGGAGTTTGCGTCGCTGCTTGCAGGGGAGCCCTGGTCGGATCATCCCGACTGCACCCACCCCCTGCTCGCTGCCTTGGCCAGGGATGTCAATGACCATGTCGGCGACGAGGCCCGCCGCGAGATCGCACTACTGGCGCCTGAGGTGATCGGTCTGAATCCGAGCGACCCGATGATCGATGCCCTGCTCGCCCGCGAGGTTGCGCTGGCTGCGCTGTCGATCGCATCCCCAAGCCGGCAACGCGTGGCGGCGGTCGGGCTGCTGCGCTGCGAGCGGGTGCTCAACGAGCTCGAGGGACGTCCAGCAGACCACGTGTCGGCCCGTGTCGGATCTGCTCTGGAGGGCATGCCGGAGGTGCGCGACTGGGCGCGTGGGTTTTGCGGCATAGGCTTCGGAAGGCTCAAGAAGTTCAGCAGCCGCAGCGCGCCGACCATCGTCCACTCCGCCGTCGTCGGTATCGCCGAGGCCGCCGTGGGCGATCCCGACCAACGGTTGGTGGATCTGCTTCGACGAGCGATTGCCGACTGCGCCACGTGGATGCGTCGGGCGCAAGACGCCCAGATCGACGCCGATGGGTCAGATCAGTCCCGACGTACCGGCCGGATCCGGGTGTCGAACACGACCTTGGGCTGATCGGTCTTGATGCGACGAGGGTGCATCAGGTCGTCGATCGTCCCGGGCCGCACTCCGGTGCACCGCACCTGGGCCTTGACGGGTCGTCGGTGATCGTCAACAGCCCGTCCGGGCAACGAAGGATGTCCTCGTAAGTTCGAGCGAGAGGGCGCGCCTCCCCCTGAGTCGAGGAGCCGAGCGTGAGAAGAGCAGTTCCAGGGCCAGGCGCGCCCTCTCCCGGATAATTCGTACCCAGCACAACGCCACCCATGCTCGCTCACGCGCTGCCCCTCCCCAGTGGTAGAAGACGTGGCTCAGGGCGAGCAGCGTGGACTCCTGTCCACCGTGCGCGGTCTGGGAGGCGGTGAACGCCGTGTACACCTTGTCGGCGAGCCGGCCCTCCTCCCATAGCGGCCCGTTGGCGTCGACGAAGGCCATGAGCTGGCTTGCTGGGGCGCCGAACCTGGTGGGTGTCCCGAAGGCAACCAGGTCGGCCCACGCCAGGTCGTCGGACGAGGCTTCGGGGACGTCGGCGGTGTCACGAAGATGGCAACCCCAGGCGGGGTTGGCCTCGATCGCGGCCTGTGGGGCAAGTTCACCCACCCTTCGCGGCCGAACCTCGGCGCCGGCCTGCTCCGCCCCTCTACGACGGCCGTTGCCAAGGCATGCACCGTGCCCGTCACGCTGTAGTCCGACGTGACCATCGGAGGCCGTGGTAGAGGGGTTCGTCATCGCCTCGCGGGAGGGCTCGCCGACCTACGGCCTTGCTGCCCAACGCTGTGTTCCGCAGAATCTCCTCATGGCCAGGACGGTTCCGTTTCCCTCGCCGCCACTCGCGGGGACCGGGTTCGTTCTGCGCCCGCTCAGCGAGAGTGACTACGAAGCTGCTCGGGCAAGTCGAGAGCATCCCGAGACCGCCGAGTGGGTGAACGCGCTCCCCGAAGCGGACGGGGAGAGGCTGATTCGCCTGGTCGAGAGCCGCAGGCGTGCGGGCAGGCTCTTGCACCTCGCCATCGCCGACGATGAGAACGGCAGCTACCTCGGTGAGATCTTGCTTTTCCTCCGCACGCCCGAAGCGGGGGAGACCGGAATCGGCGAGATTGCGTTCGTGGTGGCGCCGGCGGCGCGTGGTCGCGGCTTCGCGAGCGCGGCCGTGACGGCTCTGTCCGGATGGGCGTTCAGCGAGTTGAAGCTCCAGCGCCTTCAGCTTTCGATTCGCCCCGACAACGTCGCGTCGCGAAGGGTGGCCGAGAGGGCCGGATATGCGTACGAGGGGACGCTTCGGTCGAGCAAGCTCATTCGCGGAAGCAGGATCGACGCGGCCGTGTACTCGCTACTTCCGGACCAGCCATCGTCACGATTGACCTGACGACTCGGGCGTCACCGGCGAACAGTGGCGCTGACGAGGGTTTGGCTCTGGTCCAAGAGTCGAGCTTGCTCGATTACGCAGTGATGCTGGTAGGCGCACATGACACGCGGCGCGGAGGCCGACGCGTCCGGAACGGGTGCGTGGCCAGGTGCTCGGTTACTGTTGGTGGACCGACTCGATGTGGCGTCCGCGACAGTGACGCATCGCGAAGTTATGACGCCTGGGGAAACCCCATGGCTATGGTGAGCGATTCACTGAAGCCGCCGGGAGCACCATGGCGAGCAGTTCCTGAGCGGGCTCGGATATCCAGGAAGCGCGACTGCGTCCTACGACCTTCCACCCCTTGTGCTGATACATGTCTGCCGCCGAGTTACGGGGATCACTCACCACCAACAGGCAGGGCGCCAGGCGGCGTCGCGCCGTCCAGCTGACTGCTGTCGCCAGGAGTCGGCCGCCAACTCCGACACCGCGCACCTCGTTGCCGACGAAAAGGGCAGTCACCTCGGCCAACCTGCCGGCAGGCCGCTCGTGGGCAGCTATCCAGGCTTGGACATGTTCGTCCGATGTCTGGTCGACCTGCCGCAAAGCGATGTGGCCGACCGGGCACCCACCCAGCTCGGCCGTCCAGGCTGCGAGATCAGACTCAGAGCAAAGCAGTTGCTTGGCAGGAAATGGCAGCGGCCAGGTCAATGGATAGTGCGTGACCGGCTGCTGCGCGCCCAGTGCCTCGACCAATCCTGGAAGATCGGCATCCACGCGCCGACGGATACGAACGCTCCCCACGCGGGGAGTTTGACACACCCGGCCTACCCACCGCCGAGGCGAAGACCGTCCTCCGCGCCGGACGATTGTGCGGCCGACGGGGCAGTGCCGGACAAGCTGGGGTGACGCGCACACCAGTTTGGGGTGAACGGGTGCGAGGAACCGATCCGGGCTGAGGGCAGGGCGACATGGGCTACGAACTCACCCGCGCTGAGCGGCAGCGCCGACGCCAAAGCGGGAGTCTTTCCCGGCCCGGCCGCCGAGGAGCCGCCCTGTAGGTATCAGCGCCGTCGTTCATGGTCTATTGGTGGACTAGTGTCGGCGGGATGATCGTGACCGGTAAGCGAGTGCTTGTCGTGGGGGGTGCGGGGACCGGCATCGGACGTGAGATCACCCGCCGTGTCGGTGCGGGGGGAGGCAATGTCGTGGTGGCCGACCTGGACGGCGCCTCGGCACGCGAGGCCGCCGCAGAGGTGTCCGCGACGGGCGGTACTGCGTTTGCGATCGAGGCCGACGTACGCCGGTCCGAAGACGTCCAGGCGATGGTCTCTGTGGCGGCCGACCAGATGGATGGACTTGACGTTCTCGTCACGGTCGTGGGCGGACAGGTCGCGTTCGTCCCGGCGGTGCCGTTTCATGAGATGACCGACGAGGACTGGGACACCATCTACGAGGTCAACCTCCGCTACGTGGCACGTTCGGTGCGCGCGACCTTGCGAGTGTTGCGCGATCAGGGAACGGGGGGCAGCATCGTCGCCGTCGGGTCGGTGGTCGGGCTGATGGCCGCGCCGCATCAGGCGGCATACGGTGTCATGAAAGCCGGCTTGGCCAGCCTGGCCCGCACCATCTCGGCCGAGTACGCGACCGAGCGAATTCGGATGAACGTCGTGGCTTGCGGCGCGATCGCCACCGCTGCTGCCGGGGTGGCCGACGCCGACGAACCGGTGCCGGAGATCCCGATGGGCCGCTACGGCCTGGTCAGCGACGTCGCAGGCGCCGTGCTCTTCCTCGCCTCCGACACCTCGTCCTACATGACCGGACAGCAGCTGGTCGTCGATGGCGGAGTCTCCGTCCGCGGACCATTCGACCGCGGATCGTAACGCGCTGCTTCCAGATGGCGCGAGCCATCGATCTCGATGCTGCCGCACCGCAGCCCTACCCCGTGAGCTGTATCCACGAACCCGATCAACCGCACCTGAGGAGACCATCATGACCGCCACATACACCTTTGACGTCTTTTCCAGCCTCGACGGCTACGGCGGCGTCAGCAGCGGCGATTGGGGTGGCTACTGGGGCAAGCAAGGACCCGAACTGCTCGACCACCGCCTCGCCTTGTACGAGGGGGCCCAGCGGATGGTCTTCGGGGCCAACACCTATCGGGCGTTCACGCAGATACTGGCCTCAGGCACAGAGGAGTCCGTGGGTGACCCATGGGTCACCCGGATGAGGAGCCTGCCGGCGACGGTCGTGTCGACCACCCTGGATGGACCCCTCGACTGGCCGGACGCGACCGTCGTGAGCGGTGATGCCGTCGACGTCGTCGCCCGGCTCAAGGAGGAGTCCGAGGTGCCGTTGCGCTCGCACGGCAGCCTGTCGATGAACCGGGCGCTGATGGCCGCCGGCCTTGTCGACCTCGTCCAGGTCACCCTGTTCCCTGTGATCACCGGTCAGACCGGTGATGAGCCGATCTTCCAAGGTGCGGCCGACTTCGACCTCGAGCTGATTGAGAGCCGGACGCTCGACGGTCACACCCAAGAGCTCATCTACCGACCCACTCTCCATTGACCAGGACGGATCGCTAAGAGGATCCCCTGCTGGACACGCCCCCTTCGGGCGACTGGCTCTCATTGCGACGGACCGCGGCCGGTCGCCATCGTCAGCAGGCCGCCCGGAACGGCGCTTGAGACGCACCTTCGTGCCGCTGAGCCTGTGGAACGACCATCCCTCAAGTGGGCGAGTTGTCGCGGCGGTAAGTCGCGCCTTGTGCTTGGCGTCTGGTGGCTCAGCTGCTCGGGAGGCGTGCTTCGACGGCCCATCCGCCGTGGTGGGTTCGCCCAGCGTCGAGCTGGCCTCCGAGTGTCTGGATGCGTTCGCGGAGTCCGACCAGGCCGCGCCCGGTCCCGGCCAGCGTCATGGCGCGGTGCACTGTGTTGTCGTTCTCGACGCGCACGGCGAGGCTGCGTTCGGTCTCGTCGATGCTGATGACGATGCGAACCTCCGATCCCGGTGCGTACCTGAGCGCGTTGGTGAGGCTCTCCTGGACCACGCGGAAGGCCAGGTGCGCGACGGGAGCAGCGACCCGATCACGGTCGCCTTCGAAGCGGCAGCTGACGTCGAGCCCGCTGCGGGTGGCCCGGGTGACGACCTCGTCCACCAGCGAAAGGTCCGGTCCGCCGGCGATGTCGTCGGCGCTGCCACCAAGGAGCTCGATCAGATGCTCGAGGTCCTCGGCGCCCTGCCGCGCGGACTCCGAGATCGCGGCGAAGGCCTTCTTGGCCCGTGCCGGGTCGGAGTCGACCAGTCGTTGCCCTGCGGCTGCTTGGATCACCATCACGCTGATCGCATGACCGACGATGTCGTGCAGCTCGCTGGCGATCCGCGCCCGCTCGTGGCGGAGGGCGATCT
>Ga0081455_10003421_pt1 | contig 18246 bp, 18 predicted proteins | sample TabmetS3T2R1_FD_70207 | JGI IMG/M metagenome (GOLD analysis project Ga0081455, IMG submission 70207) | Tabebuia heterophylla rhizosphere microbial communities from the University of Puerto Rico - S3T2R1 | ecosystem: Host-associated > Plants > Roots > Rhizosphere ...
GCGAGGTTGCACTTTTTTGCGCCGACGCCAATGCCCACCGAGGCGGATTTTCCCCTCCGCACGCTTGGCGCCCGGCCCTGGGGAGCTAGGGGGCCTTGATCCTGGCGGTTGACCCGGAGCGCACGACCAGGCAGAGCTGGGTCAGTCCCAGCGACCGCCTTTAGAGTTTGCCCACGTGCTCGACCTCTCCGCCACCAAATTGCGGGCCACGCCGCTTCTCTTCCTGCGCACGCTGGCCTTCATCAACTATTTGGGCTACGCGGGCTGGGCGGCCCTCCTCTACAACTTCACCGTCGAGCGCGCCGACTTTCACTGGTTTGAGACGGGTCTCACGCAAAGCATCCGCGAGATCCCAGGCTTCCTGGCCTTCACGGCCATCTTCTGGCTGCTGGTGGTGCGCGAGCAGGTGCTGGCCTACGTGGCGCTTGGCCTCATGGGGCTTGGCGTGGCGTTGACCGGCCAATTTCCGACACTCACCGGCGTGCTCATCACCACCTTCATCATGTCGATGGGCTTTCATTATTTCGAGACCATGAACGTTTCCCTACAACTGCAGCTCTTGCCCAAGGCCGAGGCGCCCCGCCTGATCGGTACCATCACGGCGGCCGGCGCCGCCGCACAGTTCATCAGTTATGGCGGGCTTGCGCTGGCGTGGTGGGCCGGCTGGCGAGCCTACGAGCAGTTGTTCTTGACCGTCGGGGTCGGCTGCATGCTCTTGAGCGCAGCGGCGGCGCTGTGGTTCCAGCGCTTCGATGGGCCGGTGCCGCAGAAGAAGCGCATCGTCCTGCGTCGGCGCTACTGGCTCTACTACACGCTGACGTTCATGACCGGCGCGCGCCGGCAGCTGTTCGTCGCCTTCGGCGGGTTTCTGCTCGTCAAGAAGTTCGGCTACGACGTTGCCGACATGGCATCGCTGATGTTGATCACGACCGCGGCCAACACGCTCTTGGCCCCGCGCCTCGGACGGCTGGTGATGCGGGTGGGTGAGCGCCACACCATCATGTTGGAGAATGTGGTGTTGATTGCGGTGTTCGCCGGCTATGCGACCACCTCGAGTGCGGCGCTGGCGGGCCTCCTATTCGTCATCGATGGGGTGTTCTTCACGCTCACCCTGGCGCAAAGGACCTATTTTCAGAAGATCGCCGATCCCGCCGATATGGCGGCCACCACCTCGGTCGCCTTCAGCATCAATCATATGGCGGCCGTGGTGGTGCCGGTGGCATTCGGCGCCCTTGGCATGATTGACCCCGCCATCATCTTTTGGCTGGGCGCGTGTGTGGCAAGCGTTTCCCTCAGCTGCTCGTTCCTGGTGCCGCGCCATCCCACAGCCGGGCACGAGACCATCCTGGTCGGTGGCAAGCCCCTGCCGGCGGAGTAACGCTGTTTCGGCACTTGGCGGCGCTGCCGAGGAAGCGCAGGGACCTTGGGCTTGCGGCGGCGGTCAGCCGCGCGCGCCAAGCCGGTGCTCGGCCCCCTGCGGATCGGCGATCGCGGAGCCATCGGCGCTAAGGTAGGCGGGACCGATCGGCACCTTACCGTGGCCGCCAGGAATATCGAACACATAGGTCGGCTGCGCCAGGCCCGAGAGGCGGCCGCGCAGCGCGCGCATCAGCGCCTGTCCCTTGGCGATCGAGACGCGGAAGTGGCTGGTGCCCGGTGCCGGATCGAGCTGGTGCAGATAATAGGGTTTGACGCGCGCTTCCACGAAGGCGCGCATGAGGTCGGCCAGCGCCTCCACATTGTCATTGACGCCTTTCAGCAGCACGCTCTGGCTCAGCATGGGAATGCCCGCCTCCACCAGCCGGGCGCAGGCCGCGCGCGCGTCTTGGCTCAATTCGCGCGCATGATTGGCATGGAGCACCACCATGACCGTCTTGCCCGGCGCTGCCAGCGCGGCCACGAGAGCAGCGCTGACCCGCGTCGGATCAACCGCGGGCACGCGCGTGTGCCAGCGCAGCACCTTGACATGCTCGATGGCAGCGAGGCCGCGGCTCACTTCGGCGAGGCGGCGCGGGGAGAGCATGAAAGGATCCCCTCCCGTGAGGATCACTTCCCAGATGTTGGGCGTCCCGGCGATGTAGCCGATCGCCTTAGTGAGGGTGTCCCCCGTGAGCGGGGCAGGCCCGCCCGGGCCCACGACCTCGCGCCGAAAGCAAAACCGGCAATAGACCGGACAGACGTGCGTCAGCTTCAAGAGCACGCGGTCGCCGTAGCGGTGCACGACGCCAGGCACCGGCGACAGCTGGGCTTCCGCGAAGGGGTCCGCCAGCTCGCCCGGCCGGGTCTCGAGTTCGGCGAGGTCTGGTACAAACTGGCGCGCAATAGGATCTGTCGGCTGGCCGGGGGCGATGAGCCCGACCATGTCCGGCGTAATGGCGAGCGCGTAGCGATGGGTGACCGCCGCGAGCGCGTGCGCCGCGCCGGGGGGCAGGAGACCCTCGGCTTCCAACTCACTGAGGCTGCGCAGGGTGGTGCTGGCGCCGAGCACGCGGGGTTGATCCCTTCGATGATTGCGGCTCAGCCTTTAGGCCGGGAGGCCCTTGGCCGGCAAGGCCTATTTCGGCCCCTGAGCCAAGGGCGCGGCTGGCGGTCGCGGCGTGACGATTGCCATCGGCGCGGCACATTCCTGCGCCCTGTTACCGCCGATAGGGTCCGGGGGGAACGGCGCAATGCGCCAACGCTTCACCATTGCCGTTGCTATTGCGCTCACCTGCGCGCAGGGGCCCGCCGCGGCGCAGGACGAGGAGGTGCACGCCAGCCCGAGCTTCTGGGCCGTCACCGGGGTTGCGCCTGACGACGTCCTGCATTTGCGTGATGTGCCCTCGGCCGACAGCAAGAGCCTTGCGGGCATCCCCTTCAACGCCCGCGGCTTGAAGAATTTCGGCTGTCGCCGGGGCGAGCTTCCCTTCGATCAGTGGGCGCGCATGAGCGAGGCGCAACGGCGTGCCGCCAACACCAAATGGTGCCGCGTGGAGTTTCGCGGCCAGCAGGGCTGGGTGGCCGGACGCTTCCTGAAGGAGGATCACGCCGCGCAATGACGCTAAGTGCCGGGCGCGGCGACCGGCGTCCACAGCACCTGCTCGATGCGCGCGGCACCGGTTGCGAGCATCACCAGGCGGTCCAACCCCAAGGCGCCGCCGGCCGTCGGCGGCATGTGGGCGAGGGCGGCGATGAAGTCCTGATCGATCGGATAGCGCTCGCCCCAACGACGTTCTTTTTCGCGCATCTCGGCCTCGAGGCGGCGGCGCTGCTCGACAGGATCGGTCAGTTCGCCGAAGGCATTGGCGAGTTCGACGCCGCAGGCATAAAGCTCGAACCGCTCCGCCAGGCGTGGATCAGCGGCCTCGGGCCGGGCCAGGGCCGCAAGTTCGGCGGGGTATTTGTCGAGAATGCTTGCGCGACCGTTGCCGAGATGGGGTTCGACCTTGGCGACGAGAACGCGGCTGAAGGTGTCGCCCCAGGTATCATCTTCGGCCACGCGCACACCCCGGTCGCGCGCCGCGGCGGCGAGCGCGGCAGCGTCCGGCATTGCGCCGGCAAGGCTGCCCAGGAGATCGATGCCGGCGTAACGCTGAAAGGCGTCCGCCACGCTCAAGCGGTCGGGCGGCGCAAAGGGGTCGGCGCTGCGCGCCCCGTTCCTCAGGAGGTTCGTGCCGGCAGCCTCCGCGGCAAGGCGCAATAGTTGCGCGCAATCCTGCATGAGCTCGGCGTAGGGCCTGTGCGCCCGATACCATTCGAGCATCGTGAAGGCGGGATGATGCAGCGCGCCGCGCTCGCGATTGCGGAATACGGGCGCGAAGGTAAAGAGCCGTTCCTCGCCGGCGGCCAACAGCTTCTTGCAGGCGAATTCGGGAGAGGTGTGCAAATAAAGCGTGTGCTGGGCGCCAGCCGGATCGATCAGGGTTGTGCTGAACGCGTGGAGGTGGGCCTCGTTGCCCGGCGAAACCTGCAGAACGCTGGTGTCGACTTCCACAAAGCCCTGATCCGAGAACCAGCGCCGGATCGCCGTTATGATGCGTCCGCGCGCCAGCAGAAAGGGCCGGCGGTCGGCATGGTTCTCCGGGTTCCACCACGGACTTGGGCTTTGGGGCGGCAGGCGTTTGCTCCTTGGCGTGGTTCGAAAAGGCCGCTAGAAAGCGCCAGTTTTGAGGTTCCATGGCGAGCCTGCCGTCGCTCCAGGCGCACGCGGCCAAGCCTCTCAAATCGGGAGAGATCGACGGTGGTGAAGGTTATCGCAAGCTCGGTGCGCAAAGGCAACGTGCTGGAGGTGGACGGCAAGCTGTGTGTGGTCATGAAGGCGGAGAACATCCACCCGGGCAAGGGCACACCCGTGACGCACTTGGATATGCGGCGCATTTCCGATGGGGTGAAGATCACCGAGCGCTATCGCACCACCGACCAGGTCGAGCGCGCCTACCTGGAGGATAAGACGTATAACTACCTCTATGAGGACGACACCGGCTACACCTTCATGGACCCCGACACCTACGATCAAATCGCGGTGCCGAAGGATCTCCTGGGTGAGCAATCCGCCTACTTGCAGGAGAGCATGCCCGTTACCTTAAGCCTGCACGAGGGCGTGCCCGTGGCCGTCGAACTGCCGCCGCGCGTGACCTTCGAAATCGCCGAGGCCGACCCTGTGGTCAAAGGCCAGACCGCGTCCTCCTCCTACAAACCGGCCGTGCTCTCGAACGGCCAGCGCGTCATGGTGCCGCCGCATATCCAAGCCGGCACGCGCGTCGTCATCTCCACCGATGACGGCTCCTATATCGAGCGCGCCAAGGATTAGAGCGGCCCGCGCTGGGGCTCGCGGGTCGCTGCGGTCCCTTGCTGCGCCAACACTTGTCGACCGCGCGACAGGCCGCATGGTCGAGCTGAAGCCTCGCGCGCCCGAGCGCACGCGCCCCCGACGCATTGAGGGCCAGCGCCTCGGCTCACAAAGGTTGGCAGCCCGGAGCTGGCGCTGCCGCCTGGGCGCTTGAGCGTGCTATGCCTGCCAGCAGCAGCCAATCGACGAGCGCACGCCATGATCAATCTTGAGGCCATCCAGCCCGGGCTCACCGGCACGGCGGAACTGGTCGTTGGACCGGAGCATACCGCGCCCCGCGTCGGCTCCGGTCGCATTGCCGTGCTCGCCACGCCGGTGATGATCAACCTCATCGAAGCCGCCGCGCTCGCCGCCGTCGAGCACCTCTTGCCCAAAGGCTATCAGAGCCTCGGCATTCACCTCGATGTGCGCCACTTCGCGGCAACGCCGGTTGGCTTGCGCGTGACGGCGCGGGCGGTGGTGGTTGCCGTGGAGGCGCGCACCATCCGCTTTCATGTCGAAGCGCGCGACGAACGCGAGTTGATCGGCGATGGGCAGCACGCCCGCGTCGTCGTCAATGTGGCGCGCTTCGATGAGCGCGTGCAGCGCAAGAGCCTGGCGGCAAGCGCGGGCTAGCTTGCCTGCTCCTGGGCCTTCTGCAACTCGACGTCCTTCTCGGTGGCGCGCCGCAAGGCCGGACGCTCGGCGAGGGCTGCCAGGTATCCCTTGAACTCCGGGCGCTCGGGAAGGAGCTTGAACATGGTTCCCCAGCGCAGGCCCGAGCCGATGATCACATCGGCGGCGGTGAATTTTTGCCCCAACAGGAAGGGCGATGCCGCGGCTGCCGCCTTGGCCAGCACATCCACCACCGTATCGAAGTCGCCGAAACCGAGCGTTGTGCGCGAGGGCGGCTCCTTGCGCGGGAAGGCGCGCTCCGTAATGGCGGGCTCGACGCAGCTCGGCCCGAAAAACAGCCATTTGAGGTAGGTCCCACGCCGCGGATCGCCAACCGGGATGTTGAGGCCGGCTTGCGGGAACTCATCGGCAAGATAGGTGCAGATGGCGGCCGCTTCCGTGATCACGGTATCGCCGTGCTTGAGTGCGGGTAGCTTCCCCATGGGATTGATGGCGAGAAACGCGGGCTGGCGGTTTTCTCCCGTCTTGAAGCTCACCATCTGCAACTCATAGGGTTGGCCCAGCTCTTCGAGCATCCAGTGCACGATCGAGGAGCGCGAGGGCGCCGCGTGATAAAGGACGAGCTTTGGCATTTGGGGTCTCCGGTGCCGTGGGCCTTGAGCCCTATCTAGGCGCGGATTGCGGCAGGGAAAGGTGGGCAAGGTGGGAAAGGAGCTTTGCCCGACGAATCGCCGCGGCAAATCGACAAGCCGGCTATGCACGTGTGAGCTTGGCCAAAATCGGCGGAGCTGCTAGAGACACGGGCCCTCCCTTGGAAGCGCGGCCGCTCGTGAGCATATTTGGCCCGAGTGATGGCAGCCCTGGCGTCGGTTGCGAAGCGCAACGGCGCATGGGACTGCGATGCGAGAAGGACTGCAATGAGAGAATATAAGGATCAGAATCGCCTGGAGCGGCTCGAGCGGGCCGCCAAAGCCAAACAAGAAATCCTCGCGAAGTTCCGGGCGCGTCCGTCCGCCGATGACCCGGGGGTATTGGCCCGGGCCGCCGAGCGCAAGGCGATCGCGGAAGCCCGCGAGATCCGCGAAAAAGAGCGTGCGGAGCGCAAGCGCATAGAGGCCGAGGAGCGGGCGCAGCGGGAGGCCATCGCCAAGGCGGAGCGGGATGCGCGCGAGCGCCGCGAGGCCATCGAAAAAGTCATCCGCGATGCCGCCGAAGCAGCCGAGCGTAAGGCCGAACGCGATCGCCGCTATGCTGCGCGCAAGGCGCGACAGGCGACGCGCCGCTAGGGCGAGGCTCGCGCCACGTCAGCACGGCCCGCGATCTCCTTTAAGAGCCGCAGCGCTTCTGCGCAGGTCGGCACCTCCGTGCGTTTTGAATGCGTGATCTCGTCGGGCTGCCGCGTAGCAAGCCAATCCACAGAGATGGAAGTCTCCTAACACCCGCGGGTTAGCGGCGTCGGCTTGAGCCGTGCTTGCGCCGGCGTGCCCCTCTCCTGTCAGCGCCACCGCGGTCGCTCCTTGCGAAGCGCCGGCCTGCCGCGGCCCTGCGACCGGGGCAGGCACGCCGGCTCAGGTCGAGGGTGGCAGGAACAGGCAGATCAGGCGCATGTTGCCGGAGGCGGAAGCGCGGATGCAGGCGTGCATGCGATTGTCTTTGGATTCCCGGCGCGGGAAATTCGCGGGCACGATCACACTGCCGTGCTTGGTGGTGATGAGCATGGTGCCGGGAAGCGTTGCACTTCCCATGATGCCGGCGCTTTGCACGGATACAATCTCGACCTTCTCGACAGGGGCGCAATCCATACCGGAGCAGCATTCGATTGGATACCAATCGTGGGCCGCCGCCGCCGTTGCCGCCAATAGCAGACCTGCGAATATCCATGCTCTTGCCATAATGTGCCTCGCTGCTTTCGCGCCTCTCTCCTCCTCGGGTGACTCCCGCCCTAGTTTTGCCGATGCGCGGCCCGCCGTTGCGGTGCCACGCACTGTTGCGGCGGGCTCATTCGATACGCGCCTGCCGCCGGACCTGTCCCACACGTACGCATTGGGAAGGGATCCCGCGCGCGTGGTCGTGCAAATGGATTTATTGCAAGTGCCGTGCCCCGCGCGGCCGTCTCCGGTCCAAGACGGTTTAATGACAGGGATTGTGAAGCGATTCGGCCAGGGCGTCCTTGCGCGACTGTGGCTTTCCGGACGCAAGCGGGGGATGGGGAGATGATCGCCAATCTCATGATGTCATTCCGCCTCAGCTCACCGGCCTCGGCTTGCTCGCAAATTATGCAATAACTGCCCAACCCGATGCGGGACTAAGCAATCAATTCGCATCCAGCAGGGTTCGTTCCAGGAGGCGCAATCCCCAAAAACCCCCAACCACGATGGCGGCAAACGTCAGGAGCGAGCCCAAGGCCAGCGTCGAGACGCCCGTGATGGCCTGTCCGACCGTGCAGCCGAGCGCCAGCACGCCGCCGATCCCCATCAGGGCGGCGCCGCCAAGGTTGCGGAGCATGTCCCCCGTATCGGAGAAGCCGGTCAGTCGGAAACGACCCATGGCCTTGGCCGCGGCGAAGGCGCCGAACAGGGCGCCAAACACGCTGGCCACCCCGAAACTCGGCACGGGACCGGCGGTAAACCGCTGCAGCCATTCCAAGGCATCGCCCGCCGGGCGCACATAGGTGAGCGACACGGGCGCGGCGGGCCGCGCCGCGAATTCATCGAACGCAAGTCCCGTCAGCGCCCAACCCGCAATCACGCAGGCGCCGACGGCCAAGCCGGAGACCACGTGCAGGCGCGAGGCGCGGAATTTCGCATCCTGCAGGCAGTAAAGGAGCGCTGCAGCGACGAGGCCCGTCGTGGTCAGCAGGTTCAAGGCGGTGACGGACGCTGGCACGACGGCGCTCAACAGATGACCGAGGCCCTGGCTCGGCGTTGGCAGCGAAAGCACCGTTATGGCCTCGAAACGAGCGCGCAAGGGCCCGAGCAAGCCGCCGATCGCCATATAGGCGCTGAGGCCCAGCACCAAAAGGGTGATGAGCGAGCGCAGATCACCCGCACCAGCGCGCACCAGATTGCGGCTCGGGCAACCTCCGGCGAAGACCATGCCGATGCCGAACACGACGCCGCCCACGGCATGGCCGGCCCAGTTCAACGAAGGCGCGAGGTACATCGATTTCTCCAAGGCCACAATGCCCGCAAGCTCGAGCAGCTGCGCACCCAGCAGCGCCGTGGCGGCGGCGAGCAGCCAGGCGCGAAAGCGACGGTAGTCGGCAAAGTTGTGAATGTCCGAAAGCGAGCCCATCGCGCAGTAGTTGGTCTTGAACACGACGGCGCCGAACGCGCTGCCAATGAGGAGGCCGCCGAGCGCCAAGGACAGCGGCGCGTTCCAAAGCAGCGCCTCGTGGATGGACGACATTGGGCTCCTCGGTTCTTCGCTCGACGGGCGGCCCCGCGGAGGGTAGATGGTGCAAGGGCTCGGCGCTCCAGCGGGACGCGGGGCGCGCCGACCAGGCCGAGCGCCACTCCCATGGACCCAATCCGTGCAATCCACAAGTGAGCCGCCTTTGCCGCGGAGGCGCGTGCGGCAATTGCATGTTGGCGGAAAAGATTGTGCAGTCTGAGCCATGACAGCGACGATTCGGGGCGACGAGGCGAGGATGACAGGGGCAGCGGGACCGGCCTTCGTGCATCTCAAAGTGCACTCGGCCTACTCGCTGCTCGAAGGCGCCATCACCGTTGCCAAGCTCGCCAAGCTTGCCGTGGCCCAAGGCTTTCCGGCGCTCGGCCTGACCGATAGCGGCAATCTCTTCGGCGCGCTCGAATTTTCCGACAAATTGGCCGCCGCCGGCGTGCAGCCGATTGTGGGCCTGACGCTCAAGGTCGACTTCAGCGAGCCGGAGCGCACGGGCGCCGCGCGCCCCTTTGGGCCGCAGGCGCGCCTTGCCTCAGCCGGCGCCATCGCGCTTCTCGCCTGCAACGAGCGCGGCTACCAAAACCTGATGCAGCTGTCCTCGCGGGCCTTCCTCGATCCCGCCGAGAACGAGCCGCCCCACGTCAAGCTGAGCCAGTTGCAAGGTGCGCAAGCCGACGGTCTCATTGCGCTGACGGGCGGATCGGACGGCCCAATCAACCGGGCTCTCGCCGAGGACCAGAAGGACCTCGCGTCGCAGCGCTTGGCGGCGCTGGCGGCGATTTATGGCGACCGGCTCTATGTCGAGCTCCAGCGCCATGGTCTGCCCCAGGAGATCAAGACCGAGCCGGATCTCATCCAATTCGCCTACGCGCGCGGCCTGCCGATCGTCGCCAGCAACGAAGTCTACTTTGCAAGCCCTGACGACTATGAGGCGCACGATGCGCTTTTGTGCATCGCCGAGGGCAGCTACGTGACGGAGGACAATCGTCGCCGGCTCTCGCGCGAGCACTACTTCAAGAGCGCACAAGACATGGCGCGGCTGTTCGCGGATCTGCCGGAAGCGCTCGCCAACACCATCGAGATCGCCAAACGCTGCGCCTTTCGCCCGCTCGGACGCAAGCCAATTCTGCCCAAGTTCGTGGTTGCGGCGAAGGCGGCCTCGGAGGCCGAGCAGCTGGCCCTTGAGACCCATGAGCTCAGGGCTCAGGCCGAAGCCGGCCTCAAGGAGCGCCTCGCCACGACGCCGCCGGCACCGGGGTTCACGGCGCAAGACTATGCGCAGCGGCTGGCCTTCGAGGTCGATGTGATCTCGAGGATGAAGTACCCCGGCTATTTTCTGATCGTCGCCGACTTTATCAAATGGGCCAAGGCCAACGGCATTCCCGTCGGTCCGGGCCGCGGCTCGGGTGCGGGCTCGGTGGTCGCCTGGGCGCTCACCATCACCGATCTCGACCCCTTGCGCTTTGGCCTGCTGTTCGAGCGCTTTCTCAACCCCGAGCGCGTGTCGATGCCCGACTTCGACATCGATTTCTGCCAAGACCGTCGCGACGAGGTGATCCGCTACGTGCAAGCCAAGTACGGGGCCGATCGGGTGGCGCAGATCATCACCCACGGCAAGCTGCAGGCGCGCGCGGTGCTGCGCGACGTCGGGCGCGTGCTGCAGATGCCCTACGGTCAGGTCGACCGGCTCTGCAAGCTCGTTCCCAACAATCCCGCCAATCCCGTGAGCTTGGCGCAGGCCATCGAAATGGAACCCAAGCTTAAGGAGGAACGGGATCGCGAACCCGTCACCGCCCGGCTTTTGGAAATTGCACAAAAGCTCGAAGGCCTTTACCGGCACGCCTCCACGCACGCCGCGGGCATGGTGATCGGCGACCGGCCGCTGGAACAGCTGGTGCCGCTTTATCGCGATCCCAAATCCAGTTTTCCGATCACCCAATTCAACTGGAAGCTGGTCGAGGCGGCGGGCCTCGTGAAGTTCGATTTTCTCGGGTTAAAGACGCTGACCGTGCTGCGCAAGGCCGTCGACCTCGTCAAGCGCGGGCGCGGCATCGATATCGACCTGGCGGGGCTGCGCCTCGACGATGGGCCGAGTTACGAGCTCTTGGCGCGGGCGGACACCGTGGGCGTGTTCCAGCTCGAAGGCACGGGTATGCGCGACAGCCTCAAGCGCCTGAAGCCCGACCGCTTCGAGGACATTATTGCCATGGTGGCGCTCTATCGGCCGGGCCCGATGGACAATATTCCGACCTACATCAATCGCAAGCATGGCGAGGAGCCAGTCGAGCTCCTGCATCCGCGGCTCGAGGGCATCCTGAAAGAGACCTACGGTGTCATCATCTACCAGGAGCAGGTGATGCAGATCGCCCAAGTCCTGGCCGGCTTCTCGCTGGGCGAAGCCGATCTCTTGCGGCGCGCCATGGGCAAGAAGGACAAGCGCGAAATGGCGCAGCAGAAGAGCCGCTTTGTCGAAGGGGCGCTCAAAGGCGGCGTCAAGCGCGCGGATGCGGAATACATTTTCGAGCTGGTCGACAAGTTTGCCGGCTACGGCTTCAACAAGAGCCATGCCGCCGCATACGCGCTCGTCAGCTATCAGACCGCCTACATGAAGGCCAACTTCCGCGAGGAATTTCTGGCCGCCTCCATGACCCTCGACATGGGCAATACCGACAAGCTGGCGATGTACACGGCCGAAGCGAGCAAGGCCAACATCGCCATCCTGCCGCCCTGCATCAACGCTTCCGAGGTCGATTTCCTCGCCGGGGAACGCGCGATCCGCTACTCGCTGGCGGCGCTCAAAAACATCGGCGCGCAGGCCGTCGAAAGCATTGTTGCAGAGCGCCGCGCCAACGGCGCCTTTGCCGACTTGTCCGACTTTGCCCGCCGCTCAAACAGCAAGGCCCTCAACAAGCGCGCGCTGGAAACATTGAGCGCGGCCGGCGCCTTCGATGCGCTCGAACCCAACCGGGCGCTCGTTAACGGCAATGTCGAGCAGCTCTTGGCCTTTGCCAATCGCTTGGCCTGCAACGAGGCCCAGGGTACCGGTGATCTCTTCGGCGGCAGCGGTGCCGGCGAGGCCTCCATCGACATGCGGCCCGCTGGGCCCTGGACGCCGATGGAACGCCTGCAACAGGAATTCGAGGCGATCGGCTTCTTCCTGTCGGGCCACCCCCTCGATGCCTATGCCAGCGCGCTGCCTAAGCTCGGGGTATCGAGCTATGCCGAATTCGAAGCGCGGTGCGAGCGCGGCGCCGCCGCCGGCCGGATTGCCGGCATCGTCGTGTCGGTGCGCGAACGGCGCTCGCAAAAGGGCAACAAGTTCGCCTTCGCGCTCTTTTCCGAGCCGACGGGCCAATTCGAGGTCGTGATCTTCTCCGAAACCCTGGCCGCCGGCCGCGCCCTGTTGGAGCCGGGCACGGCGGTGCTGCTGACCGTTGAGGGCGAGCGCGACGGCGAAGCCCTGAAACTGCGTGCGCAGGCGGTGCAATCCCTCGATGCGGCGGCCAGCAGTGTGCAGAAGGGCTGGAAGGTCGTGTTGGATGCGGACCGGCTGGTTCAGAGCGGGTGCCGCGATCTCGCGCAATTGGGCGAAAAGCTCAAAGCCGGAGGCAAGGGCGAAATTGCCCTCTCCTTCCTCGTGCAGGGTCGCGAGGTCAGCATCACCTTCCCGCAGCGCCGCTTCGATGTGTCGCCGGCCCAGAAGGGGGCGATTGCTACCCTGCCCGGCGTCTTGGAGGTGTTGGACATTTGACGGCCACGTCGGCCGGCCCGTCGCGCCTCAGCCCCCAGCCTGCCACGCCTGCAACCAGTCCATTGGATGGACGAGCATGATGAGGTTGAGGATCAGGTTGTCGCGAATGAGGACGAGAAGGGTGACCTCGACGCCGATCAGCAGGGCCACCGTAACCCAGGCGGGCAGGCGCGCGGCCAGCAGAAAGCCCAGGATCATGGCGGTGATGTCGGCCAGCGAATTGACGATGCTGTCGCCGAAGTAGTCCCGGGAAATGGTGACACTGCGATAGCGGTTGATGATAAAGGGGGTATTCTCAAAAACCTCCCACGCCGCCTCGAACGAGGTGGCTATGACGAGGCGCGCGGCAACCGACAGGCGTCCCTGGGCCAGAAGGCCGGTCAGCCAGTAGAGGATAATGCCGTGCAGGATGTGGCTGTAGGTGTACCAGTCGGTTAGATGTTGGGAGGTTTCCGAATCGGTGCGGCTGGCGTGCCAAAGCTTGATATAGCCACACTTGCAAATGACGACGTGGCCCATCCACGCCAGGATCGCCGCCGTTACGAGCATAATCCCCGCACAGAGCGCGAGCGCTGCCGGGAGCGTAAGCCTTGGTAGGGTTGAACTGGGCATAGGGTAGCTTCGCACGCCCTCAGCGTAAGCGGAACCGTGGCGCAAGTTTGCCGCATTTTAATTGGCGCCCCAGGGCTGCCGCGGCCACAGTCGGGGCAAGGTTGTGCGAATCGGGCCTCGTTTTGCCCAAGTTGGCACGAGAAATGGCCAAGCGACAAAGTGGGACCACGGGCATGTGGCACGTGATGATCTTATCGGTGGTGCTGAGCCTTGGAGGTTTCTCCGCGGCTGAAGCGCTCCAATGCAGCAAGGATGACTTCGGCAAAGCCGTCGATCAGGCAGGCGCCGCCCTGCGCAAGCTCAATGCCGATAACGCGCCGCGGCTGCGCGCGAAGATGCGCGAGCTCAAAGAGCGCAAGGCCTGGGCCGATGCCGATTTTGAGGAGAAGGCGTTGGCGGCGGTGCAGGATGAGCGCATCGAGACCTACAATGCCCAAGCCAATGACCTCCTCGCCAAACTCGACACGTTGGGTAGCATCGAGCCCGCCAGCGACGCCGATTGCAGCAAGATTGGCGAACTGAGCGCCGCCAGCTTGGAGCTGCAGGCCACCATCAAGGCCAAGACGACCTATACGCTATCCAAGCTCGACCAGATGCTGGCCCCGCCCGCGCCCGCGGCTCCCGAAGCCAAGAAGGCCGCTGAGAAGCCGGCCGAGGCCACAAGGTCGCGCAGCGAAGCGGTGAAACCGGCGCCGATGCCCGCGCCGAGCCCTCCCCCCAAATCAGCGGCGGGGCCCAGCAAAGTGCCGGAGACGAGCGCCTGGTCGCCCCAGACCAAGAGCGGTCAGGCGCGCGACGTCGCGGTCCTCGAACCGCCGCCGCAGGTCTCGCTGGCACCGATGCCGCCCGGCAACCTCGCGCCCGACGAAGACGGCTACTCCATCGATGAGATCATGGCGGCCAGCGCCGGCTTCTTCGGCAAGGTCTCGGCCAACCTGGGTGCCGTCATCGAGTATTTGTTCCAAAAAAGCGGTCGTCCCACCGGCTACGTGCTGGGGACCGAGGGTGGCGGCGCGTTACTGGCCGGCGTGCGCTACGGCTCGGGAACGCTTTATCTGCGCTCCGGCGGCAGTCAAAAGATTTATTGGCACGGCCCATCGCTCGGTACCGACGTGGGTGCCGAGGGCTCCAAAACCCTTTTTCTCATCTACCGCTTGGGTTCGCCGGAACAGATGTATGCCAGCTTTACCGGGATCGACGGTTCGGCCTACCTGGTGGGCGGGGTCGGGGCCACCTTTGTCACCAACGGCGACGTCATCATGGCGCCGATCCGCTCTGGCATGGGGCTGAGGCTCGGAGCCAACATCGGCTACATCCGCTTTACGCCGAAGTCGACCTGGAATCCGTTCTAAAGGTGTGAGGCTCTCAATAGGTGCAGGGTCGCGAGGAGACGTGGCAGCTCATATTGCCGCGCGTGCCCGAGCAGTTGCTCGACTTCGATACCGAGTTCTGCCATTTCGCCCAGCGCCGCCCGTACTCCCAGGCGGTAAAATCCACCCAGGCCCGAATGGCAGACGCCTGCGCCTGCGCCTTGGTCGGGCCGGTGCCCTGCCCGTCATGGAAGTGGTCCGCCATACAGGTCTTGCCCGCAACTTTGACCCAGTCGTGAATGCCGGCCAACCCCATACCGTCCTGGGCTGCCGCGCCCCCCGGAGCAAGCCCCAGGGCCAGCAGCCCCACGCTTATTGCTGCGACAACTCCTTTCATGGCTCCCGCCCCTTTTGATCATCGTGTGTTTGGCTAAGCCTTAACGAACGCAGCGCGATTCCGCTTCGGCCGAAGGTTCGCAGGCGCAACTTTGCGCCTGCGGCGCTGCATTTGCGTCACACGTCAGAAGGGAGCGGTCGCTTAAAAGCTTACTCTACTAGTCAGGAATTAGACGCGCTGGCCGGCGCGGTCTATTTGGCGGCGACCACGGCGATCTCGACCAGCATGCGGGGGTCGGCGAGCGCCGCCTCGATGCAGGCGCGCCCGGGCAGGTTTTCACCGCCGGTCCAGGCGATCCAGGCCTCGTTCATGGCATCCCGGTTGCGGATGTCGGTGACCCAGATGGTGGCGGAGACCAGCTTGGACTTGTCCGTGCCGCCGAGTTTTAGAAGCCGGTCGATCTCCTTCAGGATCTGTTGGGTCTGGCCCTTGGCGTCTTGCTTGACGTCGTCGGCGACGATGCCGGCCGTGAACACAAAGCCATTGGCTTCGACCACCTTGGAATAGATCTTGGACGGTTCGTGACGCGTAATGGCCATGGCGTTCTCCCTGTTGGCTGGTCCTGCCAGACGTCTTAGCACGCGCCCGGCCGCGGGCGCCAACTCACAAAAGCGGCTCCTCGTACTGCAGGCGCCCATCGATCAGGAGGCCCTTGATGGCCGCATTGCCGCCGGCATCGACGGCAATCAGGGCCGCGAGTTTCTTATCCCGCGCCAGCGCTTCGAGGCGGGGACCCTCACCCTGCGGCACGAAGTACTGTTCGATGCCGTAGCGCACGTTGTTCATGGCGTTGGTATTGCTGGGATCGGTGATGAGCCACCCGAAGCGGCTGCGGCCCTTGAGCACGATCCGATCGCCGGACGTCTCTTGCGGTCTGTCGCGCGTGAGCTTGATCGGCGCCCACGTGCCGTCCTGGGTCTTCTCCAGGGTGACATAGAAGGGGTCGTGAGGTCGCGGGGGCGGCCCCTCGATGAGGCGCGCGGGCACCCGACCCACGGCGTAGCCGAGCTCCACGTATTCGCCACGGAATAAGTCCCGGGGATCGACGGGGATAATGGGGAGCGTGATTTCGCGCCCCGTTTGCAAGAGCCGCACGCGATCGAACACCAGGACGGCGAGGGCGGCGGTTTGCAGCAGCGCGACAAGGGCGAGCGCGCCTACCGTGCGGGTGCCAAAGAGCTTCATGCGCCGGCTCCGGTCGCGACCTTGGACTGGTGCAGGCGGTAGGCGAGCCAGGCCAGCGCGCTGACGATCAGCGCCGCCAGCAGGAAGAACAGGGAGGTGTTGAGAAAAGAGCCCAAGGTCCTGACGTAGAGCGCGAAGATTTCGAGCGCGAAGGCCGCATAGGCAAGCCATAGGGCAGGCCGGTTATCGCTCTTGAGCGCCCACAGCATGGCGCCCAGCACCAGCGCAAGCGACAGGACGGCGAGCACCAGGAGCCGTGCTACCCCGCCGCTTTCGGCGCTGCCGACCAGCCAGCGGTTGTCGTCCAGGAACTGGAGAATAAAGAGCCCTGCATAAGCGACGCCGAGGCCATAGGCGAAAAGCGCGGCGGAGACCGGCAGGTGTCGGTCCAGCGCCTCTCCCCAGCCGGCCGCCGCCAGGGCCACGGCGCCACCGATCAGCACCACCAGCCAATGCGCATGGTGTCCCCAAATCAAGAAGCCGAGGGGCACGATCCAGATGACCAGGCTGAGCGCGGCGAGGTGGAAGGCTGGGCGCCAGCCAAGCCAGGCCGCCGTCAAGGCCGCCCCGGCCCAGGGAAGCAGAAAGGTGACATGCGCGCTCTCGCTGCCAAGGCGTTCCCAGCAACTCCAGACGCTGAGCAGCACGAAGGTCGCCGCCAACGCTGGTGCGGAGCCCGTCAGGACGGCGGCAAGGAGCGCGCCCAGCGCCCACAGCAAGAGGGCATCGGCGGGATTGCCCTCCATATGGTACATCTGCGCGATCAGCATGATGCTGGCGCCGTAGACAGCAATCCCGCCCAGCACCGCCGCATGGGCAAAGGCGTTGAGCTGGCGCTGAAACAACAGGGCCGCGCCGCCGTAGCAGGCCCAAAGCGTGCCGAGCAGCAGCAGGAGGCGGGCAAGCTTGCTCATTCCCGTCCAGTGCGCGGCCACGAAACTCATGACCGCAAAGCCGAAGAGGACGGCCCCCAGCACCGCCAAGGCCGGAGCGGCGCCGAAGAGCGACTTGCGCTGATCGAGATCCCGCCGGATGGCGCCGGCCCCGGTGGGGCTCACCCAACCCGCGGCTTGCCAGCGCGCCAGATCGCGCTCGAGCTTGCTACGATACCAGGACATGGATCTTGTGGCGGCGCTCCCGCGGCTCGGCCTTAGCATGGGCTCGAGGGGCGGGCTGTCAAGCCCTGGGGAATTGCGGAGGGCGGCTAATGCGTCGACTTCGGCAGCTGATCGAGGCTTGAGATGTACCACTTCTCGGCTTCGACAATGGCTGGGTTCTCGCCATTGGCGTAGATCCAGCTGTCGACGGCCCACTTCTGTCCGTTGGCATTTTCTCTGAGAACGGCCGTCCAGTGCGGCCAGCCGGCCACCCCGCGCAACAGGTTCTCCTTGGAAAAGGGGGTGCCTACGGTGTGGTGCTTGAGGAGGCCGTTGCGCTCGAGGATCAACAGGTAGCTCGTCGTGTTGGTGGCCTCATCGACGCAGTCCTGCTGGGTCGGGTCACCACTTGCCGAGAAATCCATGCCCGGACGGTCGGCGCTGGTGCCGATCACATCGCCTGTGCGCCTTTCCATCCAGCCGACGGCGTAGGCCACCGCGCGTCGCTCCTCGAAGGGTGTATCGGCCTTGCGGGTCTTGATCATCAGGGTCTTGAGTTGGGCGATATCGGCGTCCGTAAAGCGGAACGGCGTCTGCATCCGGCAGCCGTAGGCATGGCAGACGTAGACGGTGTTGTTGCGCGGGGCTTCCGTGTGGAAGTCGACATAGTGCTGGCTGACGGGACCGAACCTCTGGTGCGTACAACCCGCAAGCAGCGCCAGCATGCCGGCGGCCGCAGCCAAACAGACGATCCCCTTCAGCCCTTTGAGCTGCGTCATTGCCCGCCAGCGTCGCCATCGCTTTGGACCGCTGAGGGCGGCCTGCGCCTGACGGCTATCACTGTTGTGATTCGTGGCAAAGACGCGTGAATGCGCCCGCCACAGGGCTGGGCCGGCAGCCTTTTTTTCAGCCAAGCCGCAGCGACACCGCCCCAGCGCGCGACCCTAAAGGGTGAGGAGACATCGCCAGAACAACCGCCAGAACAACCGCCAGAGCAACCAGGCACGCAGGCGCCCTTGCACCCCGCGCCGAACTGCGGTACAAAA
>Ga0081455_10003422_pt1 | contig 18243 bp, 15 predicted proteins | sample TabmetS3T2R1_FD_70207 | JGI IMG/M metagenome (GOLD analysis project Ga0081455, IMG submission 70207) | Tabebuia heterophylla rhizosphere microbial communities from the University of Puerto Rico - S3T2R1 | ecosystem: Host-associated > Plants > Roots > Rhizosphere ...
ACCGAGAAAGCTCGAGCCAAAATGGGACGGGCCTACCCACAGCCCGCTTCCCTCCGCGAGGCTCAAACCAAAGAGTCATAATCACTGTGCAGCGGTACTAGTCGCCCGAAGCCCTATATTTGGTGCCCAGCTAAGCTTTCGGAGGTCGATCAGCCCTTAAAGCGGTCGGAGAGTGCCTATGACCAAGGCAGATGGGCAGGTATGCCATTTTTTTGTTTCGGAACAGCCATCGAATCAATGAGTTGCCGTACCGCTGGGGGTACCGTAACCAGCCTGGCCGCGTGATATTTCCTGAGTTTGCACGGCGTGCGTCCCACCCGAAATTGCACGAGTTACCGGACAACCGTGATGTTGGACCCCATTTCCTCGCTTCCTGACGCGCTCAACCAATACGCCATCCTGCTCGACGTGGACGGAACGCTTCTCGATCTCGCTCCTACCCCGCGCGAAGTTTTTGTGTCGCATTCTCTGCGCGATACGCTGACGCGGTTGCAGGAGCAGACCGAGGGCGCCGTCGCTTTTGTGAGCGGCCGGCCGGTGAGCGAGCTCGACCTCATCTTCTCTCCACTGCAGTTGCCGGCGATCGGCGGTCACGGTGCTGAGCTTCGCACGGTTGCTGGCGCCACACCGGGCGCACCGCGGCTGCCTCCGCTCGATCCCGCTCTGAAGCGGCAGTTTGCAGCGATTGCAGAGGCAGGGCCTGGTATCATTCTCGAAGACAAGGGCTACTCGCTCGCCCTGCACTATCGACTGGCTCCGGAGAAAGAGGAGGTGGTGCGCGCGGCGGCCGCCAAGATCTGCTCCGGCGCGAGGGATGGCTCGATCGAGCTGCTGCCGGGCAAACTCGTTCTGGAAGTCAAGCAAACCGGGGTCACCAAGGCGACGGCCGTCCGCGAATTGATGACTCACGCACCCTTCGCGCAGCGCCGTCCTATCTTCATCGGCGATGATGTGACCGACCTCGGCGTATTCGACATTCTGCCCGATTTCGATGGCATTGGCATCATCGTCGGCCGCCGCGACGTCCCCAGCGCCAATGCCTACTTCGAGCGCCCGGCCGATGTTCGCCGCTGGCTCGAGCAAATCTCCCGCGACGACGCATTCGCACCATGACCGATCACGGGCTTGATCTTGCCGTCATCGGCAACGGGCGCACGGCCGCGCTCGTCGATCCCACGGCGCGTCTGGTGTGGTGGTGCTATCCGCGCTTCGATCGCGACCCGATCTTCTGCCGTCTCATTTCGGGCGACGAGGAGAAGGGATTTTCGGACGTCGTGCTCGACAACATGGCGGATTTCCAGTCGGAATACCTTCGCAACACCGCCGTAGTGTCGACAGTTCTCACCGACCAACAAGGCGGCGCCGTCCGCATTACCGATTTCGCACCGCGCTTTCGGCAGTTCGGCCGCGTGTTTCGCCCGCCGCAACTCATCCGAATGATCGAGCCCGTGGCCGGGCTGCCGCGGATTACCATTCGTTTCCGCCCGACTCATGATTACGGACTCGAGTTCACTCATCGTTCCGTCGGCAGCAATCATGTCCGCTACATCCACGAGGGTAGCGTTATCCGCCTCACCACCGATGCGCCGCTGGCCTATATCGAAAGCGAAGCGCCCTTCGTCGTCACCCGGCCGCTGCATCTTGTGATCGGCGTGGACGAGCGATTTCAGGATGATCTCGAAACGACCTGCCGCGAATTCTGCGACCGGACCATCGATTATTGGATGGATTGGTCCCGCGGACTGTCCATTTCCTATGATTGGCAGGATGAAATTATCCGCGCCGCGATCACGTTGAAGCTGAGCAATTTCGAGGAAACCGGCGGCATTATCGCGGCCCATACCACCTCCATTCCCGAAGCTCCGGGATCCGGACGAACCTGGGACTACCGCTACTGCTGGCTGCGGGATGCCTATTTCGTGGTCAAGGCGCTCAACCGCATCGGTGCCACCCAGACAATGGAGGAGTTCATCTCGTTTACCTTGGGCATCGCATCCAATCCCAACGAACCGTTGCGACCGGTTTACGGCGTCGTCCCGATCGAGCCGATGGATGAAAAGACCGCGCCCGCGCTCAGGGGCTATCGTGGCGACGGGCCGGTGCGCATCGGCAACGCCGCGGCCGAGCAGGTCCAAAACGACACCTACGGCAGCATCATTCTCGCGGCGATGCCGATGTTCTACGATCGCCGCCTACCGCGGCTCGGCGACGAGGGACTGTTTCGGCTGCTGGAGACGCTCGGCGGCAAGGCGGGAGAGCTCGCTTTGGAGGCCGACAACGGAATTTGGGAATATCGCGGGCGACAACGAATCCACACGCATTCGACGGCGATGTGCTGGGCTGGCTGCCACCGGCTCGCCGCCATTGCGAGCCGGCTGGGTCTTCCCGATCGCGCGGCCCATTGGAATGCTGTTGCCGAGCCGGTGCATCAAGCGCTTCTGCAAGGAGCGTGGAACGAGAAGCGGCAGGCCTTCACTGCCGCTTTCGGCTCTGATGATCTTGACGCGAGCGTTCTGTTGCTGCCCGACCTGGGCGTGATCGAGGCCGACGATCCGCGCTTCGTCAGTACTGTCAAGGCCATGGAACGAGAACTTTTGCGCGAGAAGCACGTTATGCGTTATGCTTCGGCGGACGACTTCGGCCTGCCGGCAACGGCGTTCCTGATTTGCCGCTTCTGGCTGGTCGATGCGTGGTGGTCGCTTGGTCGTCGCGACGAGGCGCGTGAGCTGTTCGTGGATGCATTGGCGTATCGCAATCGCTATGGCTTGCTGTCGGAGGATATCGATCCGCAAACCGGCACTTTGTGGGGAAATTTTCCGCAAACCTATTCGATGGCCGGCCTGATCTTGAGCGCAATGCGGCTATCGCGCAGCTGGGAGGATCGATATTGGCGCGGCTGATAGTCGTTTCCAACCGAGTGGCGCTGCCGAGCCCCGATAACAACCAGGCCGGCGGCCTCGCAGTCGCTGTTCGATCCTTGCTAAAACACCAGGGCGGTCTGTGGTTCGGGTGGAGCGGCACCGTTTCGCCCGAAGCAGACGTCACCACCAGGACGATACAGCGTGGCGACATGTCCTATGTCGTCACTGATCTCGGCGAAGCCGACTATCAGGAATATTACAATGGCTTCGCTAATCGGGTGCTGTGGCCGATTCTGCACTATCGGCTCGATCTCGCTGAATTTTCCCGCCGCGATCTCAGCGGCTATCGGCGCGTCAATGCCCATTTCGCCAATGAGCTGCACGGTTTGTTACGACCCGACGACCTCGTCTGGGTGCACGACTATCATCTCGTTCCGCTCGCGAAAATGCTGCGCGACCGCGGTCACTCCAATCGTATCGGATATTTTCTGCACGTTCCGTTTCCTCCGCCGGAAATTCTCACCGCGCTGCCCAATCACGAATGGCTGATTCCACAATTGAGCGCCTACGATCTCGTCGGATTTCAAACCGAGAACGACGCTAGCAATTTCGCGCGCTATCTCGAAAACGAGTGTCGATTGCAGAAGCGCGGCGAATTTGCCTACGAAACGCCTGAACGCATCGTGCGCCTCGGCGTCTTTCCCATCGGCATCGAGACGAACGAATTCAGCCGACTGGCGCGGCGCTCGGTGCGCTCGCCGCTGGTCCAATCGGTGCTTGAAAGCCTGGCCGGGCGCGCCATGATGATCGGGGTCGACCGGCTCGATTATTCCAAGGGCCTGGCCCAGCGGATGGACGCATTTGAGCGTTTCCTTGCGGTTTATCCGGATTGGCGCGGCAAGGTGACCTATCTACAGATCACCCCGAAGAGCCGCTCGGAGATCCAGGAATATGCCGAGATGGAGCGCGCGGTCAGCGAGGCCGCGGGGCGGATCAACGGCGCCTACGGCGAAATCGCATGGACGCCGATCCGCTACGTCAATCGCGCCTACAGCCGCAGCGTGCTCGCAGGTCTCTTCCGTTCAGCACGCGCCGGGCTCGTCACGCCGCTGCGCGACGGCATGAACTTGGTGGCGAAGGAATATATCGCCGCCCAGGACCCCGAGGACCCCGGCGTTCTCATCTTGTCGCGCTTTGCCGGCGCGGCGGCGGAATGTGCGGCGGCGCTGCTCGTCAATCCTTACGATCCGGAGACGGTAGCGACGTCGATTGCTCATGCGCTCTCGATGCCGCTCGAGGAGCGGCGCGCACGCTATCAGGTGCTCTTCCAAGTCATCTCAGACAACGACCTCAATTCGTGGGGCGAACATTTTCTTGCCGCACTGAGCAAGAGCGGCCCTCCACCGCCTTTGCACGAGCAGCTCGGGCTGGGCCCGGCGATTGCCGCTGACATCGCCTAGCGCATCGTTGCAGACTTCGCGTGTCATTCGCGGCGTGCTTGGCCAAGCCCCTAGGCCGTGGCGGAGGCGTCCGCAGGCACCGACCGCGTGGGACGGCGTTCCTCGGCTTCTTCCAGGCGCGTCAAGTTGAACGCACTGTTGACAAGCGCAACGTGCGTGAACGCCTGTGGGAAGTTCCCCACGAGCCGGCGCGCGCGCGGGTCATATTCCTCGCTCAGCAATCCGAGGTCATTTCGTAGTTCGAGCAGCCGAGCGAATAGCTGTCGGGCATCGCGCCAGCGATTCTGCAAAATATAGGCGTCAACCAGCCAGAAGCTGCACGCCAGGAAGACGCCCTCCCCCGGCGGCAACCCGTCAGGGGAAGTTGCGGTGTCGTAGCGCATGACGAAACCGTCGGCCAACAGCCGCCGCTCGATCGCCTGCAAGGTCCCGCGTACGCGCGCATCTTCCGGCGGCAAGAAGCCGACAAGCGGCAGCAGCAGGAGGCTGGCATCGAGCTGCTTCGACCCGTAGCTCTGGACAAAGCTGCCGAGATCGCGGTCGTAGCCGCGACGGCAAACATCGGCATGAATCGCGGCAGCGAGCTCGCGCCAACTATCGAGCGGTCCCTCCAGCCCGAACCGCTCCGCGCTCTTGATCGCACGATCGAAGGCAACCCACGCCATGACCTTGGAATAGGTGAAGTGCTGGCGACCACCGCGCATTTCCCAGATTCCTTCGTCGGGCTCGATCCAGACGCGCTCGAGGTGGGACATAAGCGCACGCTGCAGATCCCATCCTGATTCGCTCGCCGCCAGCCCTTTGCACCTTGCCTGATACAGCGCATCCATCACCTCGCCGAATACATCGAGCTGCAGCTGGCTGCATGCGGCATTGCCGATGCGCACCGGCGCGGAACCTTCGTAGCCGGGCAGCCACGGCACCTCCAATTCGGTCAGGCGGCGCTCACCCGCGATGCCGTACATGATCTGCGCCTGCTCCGGGCTACCAGCGACCGCGCGGATGAGCCAATCGCGCCAGAAGTGCGCCTCATCGTAGAAACCGGCGTCCATCAGCGCGAGCAGCGTGAGCGTAGCGTCGCGCAGCCAGCAAAAGCGATAGTCCCAGTTCCTGACCCCGCCCAGCCGCTCCGGCAACGAAGTCGTCGGCGCGGCGACGATGCCGCCGGTTGGCCCATAGGTGAGAGCCTTGAGCGTGATCAGGGAGCGCAAAACGGGATCGGAGCAGTGTCCAGGCGGCCGACACTTTCTCGACCAATCCCGCCAAAAGCGCTCCGTCTCCTTGAGCGCGGATTCGGGATCGAGCGGCTGTGGCGCTCGACCATGCGAGGGCGCATAGGTCAGAACGAATGGCACGATCTCCCCCGCGGCCACGCTGAATTCGGCGACGGTGGTTAGGTTCTGGCCGACCAGGTGAACTGGCGTCCGTAGCACGACCATGTCCGGGCCGGCGATGGCCCGCAACGCGCCATCGTCGAGGCGCGTGACCCAGGGCACGACTGCGCCGTAGCCGAAGCGCAACACAAGCTCGGTGCACATTGTCACTTGACCCTTCTCGCCGATCACGAGGCGGACCACGCTCGAATGCATCGCGGGCACCGGCATGAAATCGACGAGAGTGACCACGCCATCGCTGGATTCGAAACGAGTTTCCAGAATCAACGTGTGCGGCCGATATCGACGTGTGATGGCGGGCCGGCCATCGCGCGGCGCGATCCGCCAATGTCCGTGATCGCCGGAGCCGAGAAGCGCGGCGAAGCAGGCGTCGGAATCGAAGCGTGGCCAGCACAGCCAATCCAGCGAGCCATTGCGCGCGATGAGCGCGGCCGCCTCGCAATCGCCGATCAGTGCGTAATCCTCGATCCTGGACGGCATGATGAGCTACGACCTGAAATCGATCACCACCTTGATGTCGCCTTTGCGGTGCTCGAGTGCTTCGTTCCAGCGTTCGACTGGGGTGGTGCGCGTGATCAGTCCGGAAAGCCAGCGCTTGTCCGTGCGCGCGAGCGCATCCGCCGCCATCTCGTAGTGGCGGCGATTGGCATTGACCGTACCGAACACGACATTGTTGTCGAGCACCGTCGTGCGGTTGAAGCGGCCGATGTCCAAGTCGAAAACCTTGCCAGGCTCGGTAACCCCGGTCAGGCACACGATACCCGCCGCTGCCGTCGCTGTGAGACACGCGCGGATGACGGCGGGGGCTCCGGTGCATTCCATGAGGATGTCGGGCGCGAGCCCTTCCAGCTCGCTAGGCTCGGTGTGATACATGCCGCCCAAATCGCGCACGATCGCCTCTTTCGGCCCGCCTTTGTTGCGATCGAGCACATGCACGTCGAGGCCGCGCTGCTTCCCCATCAGCGCCGCGAGGAGCCCAATCGGGCCGGCGCCGGTGACCAGCAATACCCTCGGTCGCCAGGCACGCGCCCGATGGCCGATGCGATCAGTATGATCCCAAGCCTTGGCAAGAATGCTGGCGGGCTCCAGCAGGACACCGAGAATTCCCAATGCCGGATCGATCTTGACCGCGAATTCCGGCTCGATGCGAAAGCGCTCCGCGCCGTAGCCGTGCCGCTCCTTGATTCCGCGCTCGGTGTAGCGGCCGTTACGGCACATGTCCCACTCGCCGGCAGCGCAAGCTATGCACGGCTCCGGATCGGGCCGACGCACGATGCCGACCACGAGATCGCCAGGCGCGAGGCCGCATCCCTCAGGCGCCGCCTCGACCGTGCCCAACGATTCATGGCCGAGAATGAGGCGCTGCTCTCCCGGCGGAGCAAAGCCATAGCTACCATCGAGAATTTCGCGATCGGTCCCGCACACTCCGAGTGCCAAGGTGCGCACCAAGACGGGCCCGTCCGATTCCGCCGGCTCGGGGACATCTTCGAGTTTCGCTGAGTGGGTGGTGCCGGGCACAACAGTGATTGCGCGCATCGCTGCCTTGGATTGCTTGATTCGAATTGCGCCGTGGCCGCCACGAACTTCGGCGCTTTCGGGCGCACCGGCTTCCCGGAAAAGCGCGACCGCGGCCAATACCTTTACGCTGCATCGCGAAAAATGTTCCCGCAGGGCTGAAACGCAAATCGGGGTTTCAGCGTTATCGTAACTGTTGGGAAAAGAGGAAAGCAGGGCATGGAGGCGATGGGACGCAGACGATGGGCAATCCCGGAGGGCTATATCCCTTCCGAAAGCTCTTATTCCGACCGCGAACTGGTCTCCCACGAAACCGCCTGCATCCTCAACGCCGCGGATCGTGACGCCCACGTGACACTTACCATTTTCTTCGCCGACCGCGAGCCGGCCGGCCCGTATCGCGTAACCGTTGCCGCTCGGCGCACGCTGCACTTGCGTTTCAACGACCTCGATAATCCACAGCCGATCCCGCGCGATACCGACTATGCCTCGGTATTCGAATCGGACGTTCCGATCATCGTGCAGCACACGCGGCTCGATTCGCGCCGCGCTGAAGTCGCCCTTCTGTCAACCGTTGCTTACCCCGAAGGCTGATTCGCGCAATGCCGACTCTCGATGCTGATTTTTCGTTATTGCAACGCCTGACGATGTGGAACTTTTCACATCGCAATACGTTGCGGTCAGAACCGTTCCTGGTGGAGAGGAAAATATGAAAATCGCGCAGATCGCGCCGCTCATGGAGAGCGTGCCGCCGCGGCTTTATGGTGGAAGCGAGCGGATCGCCTCCTATCTCACCGACGAGCTAGTCCGGCTGGGCCATGACGTGACGCTTTTTGCAAGCGGAGACTCCGTCTCCAGCGCGCATTTGGTACCCTGTGTGCCCATGGCGCTGCGGCTCGACGACAACGTGCGTGACCCGATCCCTTATTACATGCTGATGCTCGACCGGGTGCGGGAATATGCGGACGAATTCGACATCCTCCACTTCCACATCGATCAATTTCATTTTCCCTTGTTTCGGACGATAGCGCACCGCACGGTGACTACTCTGCACGGCCGGCAGGATCTGCACGATCTCAAGCCGCTGTATGTCGGCTTCAGCGAGATGCCATTGGTGTCGATCTCCTACGCGCAACGCAAGCCAATCCCCAACGCGAACTTTGCTGCCACCGTGCATCACGGCATTCCAACCCACCTGCTCCAGCCCACTTACCGGCCCAATGGCAACTACCTCGCCTTCCTTGGGCGGATTTCGCCGGAGAAGCGGCCCGATCGTGCCATTCGGATCGCTCGGGCGCTCGAAATCCCGCTCAAGATCGCTGCTAAAGTCGATAAAGTGGACGAGGTCTACTTCCGCGAGAAGATCGTACCGCTCCTCAATCAACCGGGCGTGGAATTCATCGGCGAGATCGACGAACGGGCCAAGAGCGAGTTCTTGGGGAATGCACAGGCGCTTCTTTTCCCTGTGGATTGGCCGGAGCCGTTCGGATTATCCATGATCGAGGCCATGGCCTGTGGTACGCCGGTCCTGGCCTTCCGCTGCGGCTCCGTGCCGGAGATCGTCGACCCCGGCGTCACCGGCGTGATCGTGGATACCATGGACGAGGCGATTAGAATGCTTCCCCAGGTGCTCGCGCTCGATCGCCGGGCGGTGCGGCAGCGGTTCGAGCAGCGCTTTTCCGTAACCCGCATGGCCAAGGACTATACGCACGTGTATCGTTCGCTGCTCAAGCGCGCCTCGCTCCCGGAGCGCGAAGCCGCGGTGACGAGGCTGCAGCCGGAGCTGGAAAAGGGAATGAACTGACAGGGGTTGCATGGCGAGCGAGAGGGTCGCGCTCCCGAAACTGTCGCTGGACACTATTCCCGAGGCGCGCTTCTACATTCCAGCGACCGGCTCTGCCACGCGGCCGCGCCGCACGCTTAAGTATGGCGATACGTTCATCGTCGTGGACAGCCACGGTGATATAGGTGCCTCGCCCGGAGGTACGGACGGACTGTTTCATTGCGACACGCGCTTTGTCTCCCATCTCGAGCTTTTGCTCAATGGCGTGCAGCCTTTGTTGCTCGGCTCGAACGTCCGAGACGACAATAGTCAACTCACCGTCGATCTCACCAATCCAGACATCTATTTCGACCAGCGCCTCATCCTTCCCAAGGATACGCTGCACGTCGTGCGCACGATCTTTCTGTGGCGCGACACCGCCTATCAGCGGTTTGCGGTCCGCAACTACGGTGAGAGTGCGGTCGATCTGCGCCTGACCTTGCTGTTCGACAGCGATTTCGCCGATTTGTTCGAGGTGCGCGGTTTGCATCGGACCAAGCGGGGTCTGGTTGGCTACGCGTGCAACTCAAATACCGCGGTCCTGAGCTATCGCGGTCTCGACCGGAGGGAGCGACACACGTCGTTGCAATTCGATCCCCAACCGACCGAGTTGAAGACGACGAGCGGCGCCTATGTGATGCATCTGCCGCCGAAGGCGACGAAATCGGTGTTCTTGGCAATCGGCTGCGGCAGTCCGAAACCACCCAAACCGACGGCGTTCCTGCGCGGCTTGCGCGCGGCTCACCGCGAGCTGCGCCGCAGCTCGCAAAACGCCAGCACGATCGTCAGTTCGAACGATATCTTCAACGAGCTCGTGTGCAGGTCAATGGCTGATCTCTACATGCTGATGACCGACACGCCGCAAGGACGCTACCCGTATGCCGGGATCCCATGGTACTCGACCACGTTCGGCCGCGACGGGCTGATCACCGCGTTGCAGATGCTTTGGCTCGATCCGCGCGTTGCGGAAGGCGTGCTCCGGCGCCTCGCTGCATGTCAAGCCAAGGTCTATGACGAGGCCTCGGACGCGCAACCGGGCAAAATCTTGCATGAAATGCGCGAAGGCGAGATGGCGGCGCTGGGCGAAGTGCCTTTCCGCCTCTACTACGGCAGTGTCGATGCCACGCCCCTCTTTGTCATGTTGGCCGGGCTCTACGCTGAGCGGACAGGAGACGACGCCATCATCGTCGAGCTGTGGCCGGCAATCGAAGCCGCACTCTCCTGGATCGATGGGCCTGGCGATCGCGATGGCGACGGCTTTGTCGAGTACTATCGCGCGACCGAGCGGGGGCTCGCCAATCAAGGCTGGAAGGACTCCGAGGACGCGATTTTCCACGCCGATGGCCGCCTGGCGCAGGGCCCGATCGCGCTCGCCGAGGTGCAGGGCTACGTCTACTGCGCCAAGCAGGTTCTGGCGCGCTGCGCCGAACGATTGGGATGGGTCGAGCGGGCACGGCTCCTCAAAGCCCAGTCCGATCAGCTCGCCGAGCGATTCGACGCAAGCTTCTGGTGTGCGGAGCTAGGCACCTACGCGCTGGCGCTCGACGGCAAGAAAGAGCCCTGCCGCGTCCGCAGCTCCAATGCCGGCCAACTTCTGTTCACCGGCATCGCCAAGCTCGACCGCGCGATCGAGGTGGCCGACGGCCTGCTGCGCCCGCAATTCTTTTCCGGATGGGGCATTCGCACCGTTGCCAACACGGAGGCGCGCTACAATCCGATGTCCTATCACAACGGCTCGATCTGGCCGCACGACAACGCGCTGATCGCGCTCGGGTTGGCCCGCTACGATCTGAAGCGCTCGCTCGAGCGCGTGTTCAATGGCCTGTTCGATGCCGCGAGCTATTTTGAGATGCGGCGGTTACCGGAGCTGTTCTGCGGCTTTCAGCGCAGTCGCGGCCGCGGACCCACCCATTATCCGGTTGCCTGCTCGCCGCAGGCATGGGCCAGCGCTACCCCCTTCACGCTCATCGAGGCTTCGCTCGGACTGCAATTCGATCCCGCCGCGAACCAAATCCGCCTGCGCAACCCGCGTTTGCCGTCATTCTTGGACGAACTCGTACTGCGCAACCTGCAACTCAAGCAGTCCAGTGTCGACCTGAAGGTACGTCGCCACGCCAACGAGGTCTCCGTGGAAATGCTCGAGCGGCGAGGACAGGTTCAGGTTGCGGTCGTGTTCGGCCAAACTCCCGATCCCCTGGAACGGGTCGGCAACGATGTTTGATGGTTGAAGCCAAGGATGGACGGTGCAAAACGCAAGCGCGTCGCTCCAGGCAGGCGCAAGCGCGCAGCTTGATCGCGGCCGCCGTCGTATGCCACCGTCAGCGTCATCCATGCCGCGAGGTTTTCATGTGTCGAAACATCAAAACGCTCTACAACTTCAAGCCGCCCGCCACGGATGAGGAGATCCGTGCGTCGTCCGTGCAATTCGTTCGCAAGTTGAGCGGATTCGCCCGCCCCTCCAAAGCAAACCAGGCGGCGTTCAGCCGCGCGGTGGAACAGGTAGCGCAAACGGCTCGCGAGTTGCTCGATTCTCTCGTCACCGACGCCCCGCCCCGCGACCGCGAAATCGAGGCTGCGAAAGCGCGCGCCAGAGCGGCAAGCCGTTTCCCTCCCTCCTAGCCGCGCTTGCAGGTCACCGACAACGTCCAGGCGGCCAGCATGTCCATCATGTCGCGCCTGACATCGGCGTCCTTTCGTCCGGCACGCGCCGGCACGTGGAAGGAATGATCGGCGTCTTGGAACAGCTGCAACGATGCATGCGCGCCAAGGCGCTCTGTCAACCGCTCGAGTAGCGAAACGTCCGCGAGCTTGTCGCGCGTCCCTTGCAGAAACAGCATCGGCACCTCGACATTGAAAAGATGCTCGGCGCGTTCGTCCGATGGCCGGCCGGCGGGATGCAGGGGAAATCCGAGAAAGGCGAGGCCACGGACGTCCGGCAGCGCGGAAGCAGCCTGCGCCTGGGACGTCATGCGGCCGCCGAACGATTTGCCTCCGGCGACAAGGGGAACCGCCGGCATGAGTCGGACCGCTTGCGCCACAGCAGCCCGAACCGTCGCCTGCGCAAGCTTGGGAGCATCCGGCCGCTTGGCGCCTTGCTCCATGTAGGGAAATTGGTAGCGGAGCGTGGCAATGCCGCGTTGACCGAGTTCCCTTGCGACCGCCGCCATGAACGGATGGAACATTCCGGCCCCCGCCCCATGCGCGAGGACGTAACAGGCGCGGGCCCGCTCCGGCGCCAATAGCAGGGCGGAGACGGCATGCGTGTCATCGACCGTTACGGTCAAGGATTCCGCGTGTAAACCGTCCATCGCCGCGGCCCGATTGCGCGTCTGTGGAAAGCCGAGCCAGTTTCGCCTACATTTCCGCGGGTGAACAAGTCGCGCCGGCTGCTCAAGGGCGACGAGCTGCCGCGGCAGGATGGCGCAATGACTGCGAACGATTTCGAGATCCTTCGTCAGCATATGTTGGTGGAGATTTCCGCCGGCGTCTTTCACGTGAGCGACGTGCTCGGCAAGACTGCCCTCGACGAGCGCGTGATGGCCGCGATGGGCAATGTGCCGCGGCATGAGTTCGTGCCCGTTGAACTCCAGCCCTACGCCTACGCCAACATGCCTCTTCCCATCGGTTTCGAGAAGACGATCTCGCAGCCGTTCATTGTCGCGCTGATGACAGATCTGCTCGAACTGAGCGCCGATGATACCGTGCTGGAGATCGGCACCGGGCTGGGTTACCAGGCGGCAATTCTCGCGCAGCTGGTGCGGAAGGTGTACAGCATCGAGATCATCGAAGAGCTGGCACGACAGGCAAAACAACGACTGCGTCGCCAAGGCTGCACCAACATTGAGATCAAAATCGGCAATGGCTATCATGGCTGGTCGGAGCATGCTCCGTTCGATAAGGTGATCGTGACCGCTGCGCCGGACCTCATTCCGCCGCCCCTGCTCCACCAGCTCAGACCCGGCGGGAAGATGGTGATTCCCGCCGGCTTGCCCGACGCGCAGCAGCTCGTTCTGGTCGAGAAAGACGGCGACGGGAGAGTGACGACGAAGGAGATCCTGCAGGTGCGGTTCTCGCAGCTTGAAGAGACCGAGCCAGGCACTACCTCCAACTAGCTGGGGCTGAACAGCACCATGGCGCTCGAATTCACCGTCGGCATAAACATCGCTGGCAAGCACGAGAGCGTGACGGTGGCGGCGGAGGATGCCCTGATCGCCGCCCTCAAGGTGAAATGCGAGCGGCCCGACGCCCTGATCAACTACGTGCGCCGGCGCAACAAGCGCGGCGATGTGCGTCATCCGCACGAATCGATTGCCGGCAAGCGCGAGTGATCCTGGGCGCCACACGGGGTTCGGGGATGATCGAAAGCATCAGCGCCATCACGCTGGCCACGCACGATATGTCGCGCGCCGTGCGTTTCTATCGGATGCTGGGCTTTGAGGTGATTTACGGCGGCGACGACGCCGCGTTCACGAGCTTTCGAGCGGGAATGAGCTATCTCAATTTGATCGCCCAACCCACTGAGCGAACATGGTCGTGGTGGGGGCGCGTCATCTTCTACCATTCCGACGTCGACTCGCTGCATGCCAGCGTCATCGCGGCCGGCTACAAGCCCGACACGGCGCCGCGCGATGCCGAATGGGGCGAGCGGTTCTTCCATCTGACCGACCCCGATGGTCACGAACTCAGCTTCGCCAAGCCGCTGCGGTGACGTGAAAGCGCGTCGCGCCAAGAGACGTCCGAAAGCCTCGCATCCTCAATCACGACGATCCGGTCTACCGTCGCGCTGCGCAGGCGCGTGCCGGGCAGTGTCCGGCGGATCGATTGACTTGGAGCCCGGTCAGTTTTTTCGCGACTTTGGTTTGACCGGCGGACGCGGGCATCGGCAGGTTGGTATCGGCGCTGTCGACACGTTGCCCGCCGCATCGACGGTGAGCATCATCAGCGGGGGTTTCTGCGCGGCACGGCTCGCTGCCGAGTTGACCCCCGGCAGCGCGTATATGTTGGTCGTGGTTCCGAACATCATCTGGTTCGCGGCCGTGGCCTGCGCGCCGAAGCCGAGGGCGGTGCTCGAAGCGAAATTGGCCGACGTATTGCTGCCGATGGCGGTGCTGAAATGGACGTCCGCGCCTCCCGCGGTGGCGGTATCGCCGACCGCCACGCTGTCATTGCCGAACGCGCGTGCCGCGAAGCCGACCGCAGTGCTGGCGTTCCCGCTCGAGATTGCGCCCTGGCCGAGGGCCACACTGCCTTGCTGGCTCGCCGCGGTACCGAGGCCGAAGGCCATTGCCGAGATCGCACTGGCGTTGGCGTTGGAGCCGAATGCCACAGCTGCATCGGCTGTCGCTTGGGCATTGATGCCTACTGCGGTCGCGCCGGTGCCTGGATTTGCGGTCGCGCCCGAGCCGCATGCCAACTCGCCGTTGCCGGCGTTCTGGACACAGTTCGCCGGCGCGCTCGGAGGCATCACGGTTTGCGCTCGGCCCCCTGGGGGCGCCGACAGCCCGATCACCACTGCTGCGATTGTGGGCATGATAATGGGATGACGTTCGAGAATGCGTCGCATGGGTTCTCTCCGTGGGGTGATGGTTGCAGCCACCAGTTTATAGAAGCATTGTGAAGTTGCCCTAGACACGCCAAAAGCTGCCAGCAATGACGGCCGTCGATCACAAACCGCGACCCGGCGAAGAGACCTTCCGCTCCATCGGCAAGCCGATGGTGCGCAACGAGGACGCGCGGCTCACCACCGGGCGCGGCCGCTTCAGCGATGATTTCAGCGTCGATGGCCAAGCCCATGCGGTGATGCTGCGCTCGCCGCACCCGCACGCACGCATCCTTCGCATCGATGCGGAGCGCGCCAAGGCCATGCCGGGCGTGCTCGGCGTTTTCACCGGCGCCGACTGCCTGGCCGATGGACTTGGCGCCATTGCGCACGATCCGCTGCCCAAGACCAGATACGACATGAAGCTGCATGCCCCGGGCGGCAGCGAGCTCTTCATCGGCCCGCACATGCTCTTGCCCGCCGACAAGGCGCGTCACGTCGGCGAGGCTGTCGCGATGGTCGTTGCAGAGACCGTGCCGCGGGCGCTCGACGCGGCGGAGGCACTCGATATCGATTACGAGACCCTGCCGGGCGTCTACCATTCCGAAGATGCGATGCGGCCGGGAGCGCCCGCGATCTGGAACGAGGTGCCGGACAACATTCTGATCGATACTTTCTTCGGCGACAAGGACGCGACAGACGAGGCGTTTGCGCGTGCCGACCACGTCGTAGCGATGGATTTTCACGTGGACCGCGTGACCGGCGTGCCTCTTGAGCCGCGCGCCGCGCTGGGTGAGTACGATGCGCAGAGCGGGCGCTACACGCTCCATGCCGGTAGCGGCGGCGCGGTGCGACAGAAGCGCGAGCTTGCCGTCGTGCTCGGCGTCGCGCCCGAACGCGTACGCGTCCTGTCCTACGACGTCGGTGGCAACTTCGGGACCCGCAACCGCGTCTTCGTCGAGTTCGCGCTGGTGCTATGGGCCGCCCGCAAGCTCGGTCGGCCGGTCAAGTTTACGTCGACGCGTTCGGAGGCGTTCCTCAGCGATTATCAGGGCCGCGATCTCGTGACCAAAGTCGAGCTGGCGCTCGCCCGCGACGGCCGCTTTCTTGCCATGCGCGCCACCAACATCAGCAACGTGGGCGCGCGCTGTGTGTCGCTCTCGCCGCTGTCGAAGGGTGCGGGGCTGATCGTGGGTTCGTATGCCATTCCCCACGCCGTGCTCCGCGCGCTGGCGGTCTTCACCAATACCATGCCCACCAACGCCTACCGCAGCTCCGGGCGGCCGGAGGTGACATTCGCGATCGAGCGGCTCGTCGACATCGCAGCGGAGCGGCTCGGTATCGATCGCATCGAGCTGCGGCGCAAGAATCTCGTTCGCCCGGAAGCGATGCCTTACCGCAACGCCGTCGGCATGACCTATGACAGCGGGCGCTACGAAGAAAACATGGACCGGGCGATGGAGATCGCCGACTGGAACGGATTCGAGCAGCGCCGTCGCGCGGCTGCGAAGCGTGGCAAGCTGCTCGGCCTAGGCCTCGCGAACTATGTGGAATCGTCAATCGGCGCACCCAACGAGCAAGCGCGGATCGCCGTGCGGGCGGAGCGACGCGTGGACGTCGTCATTGGCACGCAACCGAGCGGCCAAGGGCATGAGACGAGCTTCGCGCAGGTCGTCTCGGATCTTCTGCGCGTGCCGGTCGGGAGCGTCAGAATTATCCTCGGCGACACCGACGTGGTGCAGGTGGGCGGCGGCTCGCATTCGGGCCGCTCCATGCGCCATGCCGCAACCCTGTTCGCGAAGGCGCTGCCCGACCTCGTTGCGCAGGGCAAGAAAGTCGCTGCCGCGATCCTGGGATCGGTGCCGGAGCATATCGAGTTCAGCGACGGCCGGTTCAGCGCGCGCGAGACCAACCGCACCTTCGATTTTCTCGAACTCGCCGAGGAAGCCGCGCGCCACGAGCTTCCGCAGGAGCTCAAGGACGGCATTGCCGTTGTGACCGACAACGAGATGCACGATCCGGTGTTCCCAAACGGTTGCGCCGTATGCGAGGTCGAAGTCGACCCCGAGACCGGCGGCGTTGAGCTGACCCGCTACGCATCGGTCGACGATGTCGGCCGCTGCATCAACCCGCTGATCGTTGATGGCCAGACCCACGGCGCGATCGCGCAAGGCGTCGGGCAGGCGTTATGGGAGCAATGTTACGTCGATCGCGAGTCAGGCCAGCCGCTCGCCGGCTCGTTCATGGACTACGGGATGCCGCGGTCGGATACCGTGCCGCCGTTCGCGACGGAAATCGCCGAGGTGCTCTCTCCCACCAATCCGCTCGGCATCAAGGCGGGCGGTGAAGGCGGCACCACCGCAGCGCCGGCGGTGGTCATCAGCGCGATCTTGGATGCGCTGCGCCACTACGGCGTGCGCGACATCAAGATGCCGGCGACGCCGTACAATGTCTGGAAAGCGATTCAGGATGCGAAGGCGGCGAGACAAGTGGAGAACGCATGATGGCGATCGAGGCTGTCGCAACCCGCTCGGTCGGCTCCCTCTCCCATAGGGAGAGGGAGCGCACCGAGTTCGCGGCGATGCTGCCCACTCATGCTAGCGTTGCTTGCTCCGGCATCACTGCTCGCCGCAGGCCCCGCGTTTGCGCAGTCGTCGCAAAAAGCCATTCAGATCATCGTTCCCTTCGCCCCGAGAGCGTCCGCCGATGGCGCCGCGCGCATCGTGGCCAACGATCTTGGCCCGCGGCTTGGGCGTCAATCAGACCGGCCGCCTGATGGCGCCCGGATTCATCGATGGCAAACGGTTTGCGGCGGCTCCGGAAATTTCGACCATCGCCGAGAGCGGCGTGCCGGGCTTTGCACGTGCCTCCGGATTCATCGGCCTGTTTGCCCCGGCAGGAACGGCAATGCCGATCGTCAAGAAACTCTCGCAGGAGGTGGCCGCCATTCTCGCAACGCCGAGCGCGCAGGCCACTGCCCGTACCCTCACGTCGCAATCGCTTACGAGGACGACGAGACATTTCGCGCGCTTCCTCGCCAGCGAGTCGGTCAAGTGGAAACAAGCGCTCTCGTCGCTCGATTTGCGGCAGTAGAGAAGGGTTCGAATCCGGAAGTGGTGGGGTCAATTGTGACGCCGCTTCATCGCGTTCCGCGGTGGCGGCCGTAAGCCTTTTCCCATCTTGAAGCCAATCTCAAATCCGCGTGATGCGGACGCCATCTTTTCCCGCGGACTGATGTTTCGAGATAGCCTGCCCTCGCACGGCATTAAGAAGCGGCCGCCCCTAGTTCGGGCAGGTACGCTCCAAATGAGAGGAGGAATCCGTATGTTCGAGATTTCACGTCGCGATCTCGTGCTCAGCGCCACCTGCGCCTACGCTGCGTTCGGGCTCACGAAACCCCTTGCCTTCATTGGCGCAGCCGAGGCACAGCAGACGCCGACTTTCAGAAAGTACAAGGTCGGCGATATCGAGGTGATCTCGCTCTACGACGGCGTCTGGGAGAAGCCACGCGACGAGAAGTTTATCAATGGCGCGAATGTCGAGCAGACCAAGGCCGCGCTCAGGGCGGGCGGTCTGACCGATGCGCATGTGCCGATTCCCTTCACGACGATCGCGGTCAACACGGGCGGCCGCCTGGTGCTGATCGATTCAG
>Ga0081455_10003423_pt1 | contig 18242 bp, 23 predicted proteins | sample TabmetS3T2R1_FD_70207 | JGI IMG/M metagenome (GOLD analysis project Ga0081455, IMG submission 70207) | Tabebuia heterophylla rhizosphere microbial communities from the University of Puerto Rico - S3T2R1 | ecosystem: Host-associated > Plants > Roots > Rhizosphere ...
CCGGGCGCCGGCCGGCGACGATGCGGCGCTGCCCGACCGGCGGATCCTGATCATGCTGGTCCTGGTCATCGAGTCCGCCTCGCTCGGCGTCTTCACCGCCCTCGACCTGGTGCTGTTCTTCATCTTCTTCGAGCTCGCCCTGGTGCCGATGTGGTTCGTGATCGCCGGGTGGGGCGACCCGCACGATCCGGTCGGTCGGCGGCGAGCGGCGACCCGCTTCCTGCTCTTCACGGTCCTCGGCTCGGCGCTGATGTTCATCGGGTTCATCGGCGTGGCCTGGCAGGTCGGCACCCTGCAGATCGACACGCTCACGCTGCAGGCACCGCCGCTCACCGGCACCCTCAACCTCCTGCTTGCGGTCGCGATCACGCTCGGTCTCGCGGTCAAGACGCCGGTGTGGCCGCTGCACATCTGGCTGCCCGACGCGCATGCGAAGGCACCCACGGTGGGTTCGGTCCTGCTCGCCGGGGTGTTCCTGAAGCTCGGGACGTACGGCTACGTCCGGATCCTGGTGGGGATCCTCCCGGTGCCGTCGGAGCAGATCGGGCCGTGGCTGGCCGCCTTCGGCGTCGCGGGCATCGTGTACGGCTCGCTCGCGTGTCTGCGGCAGTCCGACCTGAAGCGGCTGATCGCCTACTCCAGCGTCGGCCACATGGGTTTCGTCGCGCTCGCCATCGGCACGCTGACCGCGTCCGGGCTGTCGGCTGCGGTGTTCATCAGCGTCGCGCACGGCTTGATCACCGGCTTGCTGTTCTTCCTGGCCGGTTGGCTGAAGGAGCGGTACGGCAGCAGTGATCTCGAGGTCTTGGGCAATGGCATGTACGCCCGCAACCCGTGGCTGGCCGCCGGGTTCGCGTTCGGCTGCATCGCGAGCATGGGTGTCCCGGGTCTGGCGGGATTCTGGGGCGAGATGCTCGCGCTGCGGGGCGCGTACGAGACCGGTCCGGCGATGAGCGAGGCCGGCGCCTGGACGCTGCTCGGCATCGCCACGCTCGGCATCGTCCTCACCACGGCCTATTTCGTCGGACTGATGCGCCGGCTGCTGCAGGGCGTCCCGGACCGGGTCGGCACGACGGGCGAGATCGACATGGTCATCGGGACCGAGGTCGATCTTGATCGGGAGCAGATCGTTGTCACCGTCGTTCTCGTGGTCGCGGTCGTCGTGCTGGGCCTGATCCCGGGACTGCTGAGCGGCGCGATCGCGCAGGCCATGCCGTGGATCATCGGAGGCGTTCGATGAGCCTGACCGGATTCGACTGGCTGGCCCTGGGGCCGGTGGTGATCGTCGGTGTCGCCGGTGTCGTGCTCCTGCTCGGGGACGCGTTCGCCGGCGTCCGCTCGTGGACGCTCGGGACGGTCGGCAGTCTGGTCGCGCTCGGCGGCGCGGCCGTGGCGGCCGGCATGGGCGGCGACAGCCGCGAGACGATGTGCACCCAGCTGACCGGGCAGGAAGCCCTGGAGCAGCCGGTGCAGTGCAGCTTCGTCGTCGACGACTTCACGCTCGCCCTGTGGTGGATCATCCTCGCCGGCGCCGTGCTGGTCGTCCTGATGGCCGCGGTCTACGCCGACGACGTGAGGATGCCGCCCGGCGAGTTCCACTTCCTGCTGCTGAGCTCGGTCGGCGGGGCGCTGACGCTGGCCGCGTCGCGTGACCTCGTGTCGCTGGTCATCGCCCTCGAGTTGGTCTCGTTGCCGTCGATCGCCCTGGTGGCACTGCGTCGTGGCGACCTGCGCGCGTCGCGGTCGGCCTGGACGTTCTTCCTCGCCTCGGTCACCGCCACCGCGATCACGTTGATGGGCGTGTCGCTGGTCTACGGCGTCACGGGCAGCGTCTTCTTCGACGACATCCGCAACGACGTCCAGTCCGGTGCCGGTCCGGAGGCGGTGATTCGCACCGGTGTGATCCTCACCCTGGCCGGGTTGGTGTTCAAGATCGGCGCGGTGCCCTTCCACATGTGGGTGCCCGACACGTACGCCGGTGCGCCGGTTCCGGTCGCGGCGTACCTGTCGGTCGTGTCGAAAGCGGCCGGTGTCGCTGGCCTGTTGCTCGTGTTGAGCAAGCCGTTCGGCCCGCTGGTCGACTTCTGGAGCCCGGTCGTCGCCGTCGTCGCTGGGCTGACGATGACGGTGGGCAACATCGCCGCGCTCCGCCAGACCGACGCGATCGGCCTGCTGGCCTGGTCGTCGGTGGCGCAGGCCGGGTTCGTCGTGGCTCCGATGGTGGCGCTGGTCGCCGGTGATCACGGTTCGGCCGACGACGGCTTGCAGGCGGCGGTCCGCTACCTCGGGATCTACGCGATCGCCAACCTGGCGGCCTTCGCCGTCGTCGCCCATGTCAAAGCCCGGCTCGGTCGCACCGACATCGCGTCCTTCCGGGGCCTCCTGCGCTCGGACCCGCTGGCCGGCATCACGCTGGTCGCCGGACTCCTGGCGCTGGCCGGATTCCCGCCCGCGGTCATCGGCCTGCTCGCGAAGTACGTCGCACTGCGTCCCGTCGTGTTCTTCGGCGACGGTGCTCTCGCTGTCGTAATGGCGGTCAACGTGATGATCGGTCTCGCGTACTACCTGCGGTTCCTCGCGACGGTGGTCGTACCGGCAGCCGACGAACAGGTGCCCACTGCGGGGACGATCGGCACTGAGCAACCGTGGCTACGAGCCGCGCTCGGGCTGACCCTGGCGTCACTGGTCGTCACGTCGCTGTGGCCGGAGCTGATCATGCGGCTGCTGATGGTCTGACGACGGTCGAGTGGCCGTCTCGTGCCCTGCCGGAGGCTCGCACCCCGGTGCCGGCTGGTCAGGGCGACCGTGCGGTCAGCGGCAGTCGGTCCCGACAGCGAGGATCCGAACCTGGGTGCCGTCCTTGAAGATGCGCACGTCACGCGGACCCGAGTCCTCGGCGAACGAGCGAACCATCGAGCTCGACTGGCCGGGACGCAGCCGACCGTGGTCCGGCGTGGTGACCTGGCCGGTCTTGCGTTTGGTGATCGTCACCTTGAAGTCGTAGAACGCCGGCGAGGGGATCGCACCCGCGGGGATGTTCTCCACCGCGACATGGGTGCTGACCGTGCCGCACGACTTCGTCGCGCTGTGGGTGAATCTCGGCGCCACGAAGGTGTCCTCGGCGAACTCGTACGCCGTGTCGCCGTAGGTCATCGACACGATGTGACCGTCGCCGTGGACTCCGCTGCCGAGCGAGAAGCCACCTTGATAGACAACAGCGTCGGGCAGCGCGGCCCGCCACTCATCGAGCGTGCCGAACCACTCCGAGCCGTTGCCACCGTTGTTCGCGCCGGACGGGTCGGCGTCCTTCGCCTGCTGCGACGAACCGCCGGTCAGCCACCACACGTCGCCGTAGACCGGCTCCCCGACCAGGATATTCCAGTCGCCGACGCCGTCCCCCAGGACGCCGTTGGTGTCGAAGACGATCTGCTGGCCCGGGACCGCGGGCAGCGTCGCGTCGTTGAACCGCCAGACCATGCTGGGCTCGCCGACGTCGGCCAGCGGCATCTCCACCGGGAAGTAGCCGGCCGCTTTGTCGGTGCTGGTCGCACCCTCGGTCCAGACGTGGAGGCTGTGCGCCTTGAAATCGACGTGCCCGGTGGTGCGGGTGTCGGTCGTGGTGAGCAGGTTGCTGCTCGGCGTGATCGTGACGGTGCCGTCAGCCGAAGCACCGGCGGGTGCCAAGAGGACCGCGGTCCCGAGTACCGCCGCGCCGGCGGTCCCCTTGATGAGCTTGTGCATCGAGTGGTGTTCCTTCCTGTGCAGGTGAGTCCCCGAATCAGCCAGGACGATCCGCGACCGTCCGGCGCCGTGCGGCGACGCAGGGGTCGTGGAGCCAGTGGGCTGGAGTCGGGAAATGCGGGTGAGTTCGACCGGTCGACGTGCTGTGTCGGTCTCGTACGGAAGATTACGAATAAGCCTGAATCATCAGTACTCGCGAAGGTCCTCATTCTGAAGGGACCTAGGTCCCGAGTTCGCTCCGGGCGCCGACCTAGTAGATGTGCAGCTGAAGCCACTGCTTGTACACGTAGAGCTCGTACTGATCGAGCATGTCGCGGAGCGGCAGACCAGGTTGAGCCAGGAGCCCGGCCAGCTTCGTCGCGCAGTCGAAGCCGAGCGAGATCGACTGGAAGTACGGCGATCCGATGGCCGAATCGCCGGCGAGGATCACCGGGGCACTGGCGAGTGAGCTGCCGTTCTGGCTGGAACGTAGCCACTCACGGTTGGTCGCATGGCGAGCGTGGTAGAGGTCGAGGGGGATCCGGACGATCTCGAAGTCGCCGATCACCTTGCCATGACTCTCCTGCCGGATCTTGTCGATGAACCGGTCCATCGACTGGGCGACGCCGGGAAGGTTTTCGCGGAGCCACTCGCCGTTGACGCGCGTCCTCCGCCGTGACGGCGGCATTGATCCGCTGCACCGGGTGGGACGCCCGCTGGTCGATCAGATCGCTGAGGGACCGCTCGATCTCGTTGAGCGCGCAAAACCCGAGGGCCCATTCGCGAAGCAGCGCCATCAGGTCCGCCGGGATCGACTGTCTGAACGCGATGCCCTCTTCGAGCTCTTGAGGGTCGAAGAGGGCCGCGATGCTGTCGCCGTCGATGGTGTCGGTTTCGTAGGCCTCGACGGTGTCTGCGACAAGGTACGGGGCGAGCGTGACCATCCGGGTACGCGTGTATTCGCTGCGCTTTTCGTAGAGATGCACCGACAAACCCTCCATCGGCTGCAGCAGCGCCGTCAGCATGAGGCCGACCGGCCCGGCGCCGATCACATGCACCTGGCCGTTGAGGGGTTGGTCGATGGCGGTGGCGTTGGCCAGGCGATCGGTAAAGCGTACCTCTTTGGGGTATGCGTCAGCGGTAGTTGACGAACTGCACCGCGAAGTCCAGGTCGGCGCCCTTGACCAGTGCGATCACCGACTGCAGGTCGTCCTTCTTCTTCGACGAGACGCGGAGCTCGTCGCCTTGGATCTGGACCTTGACGCCCTTCGGGGCCTCGTCGCGGATCATCTTGCTGACCTGCTTCGCCTGGTCGGTGGCGATGCCCTGCTTGATGCTGGCGGCGATCTTGACCTCGCGGCCGGACGGTCGCGGGTCGCCGGTCTCCAGTGCCTTGAGCGAGATGCCGCGCTTGATCAGCTTGCTCTTGAACACATCTAGGATCGCGAGCGCACGGTCCTCCGCATTGGCGCTCATCTCGACGCCGTCCTCACCCTGCCACTGGATGGACGCGCCGGTGTTCTTGAAGTCGAACCGCTGCGAGATCTCGCGAGCCGTTTGGTTCAAGGCGTTGTCGACCTCTTGACGGTCGACCTTGCTCACGATGTCGAACGACGAGTCGCCGGCCATCGGGCGTCTCCTTCTGCGTTGAGTGCGTGTTACCGGCTGTCAGTCTAGAAGCGTCGCCGCGCGATCCCTACGCCCGCTGAGGTACGTGAAGATACCGCCGTCGCCCGACGACGTCGGTGGTCTGCGACGGGAGCGTGGATCCCATGAAAGCCACCCACCCTACTGACGGCCGGCCTCCGGTCATTGCCGTCGACGGCCTGACCAAGCGCTACGGCTCGCAGGTCGCGGTCGACGGTCTGAGTCTCGATGTCCCGCGCGGAGTCGTCGCGGGCTTCATCGGACCGAACGGAGCCGGCAAGACCACCACCATGGCGATGCTGCTCGGGCTGGTGCGACCTACCTCGGGCACCGGCACCGTCCTCGAGTATCCGCTGGATCAGCCCTCCGCCTACCTCGGCCGCGTCGGCGCCCTGGTCGAGGGGCCGGCGTTCTGGCCGGGGCTGACCGGCATCGAGAACCTTCGTGTCGTCGCCGAGCTCGGCGGCCACGATCCCGGCCAGATTTCCGAGCTGCTCGACCTCGTTCGGCTGTCCGGGCGCGGCCGGGACCGGTTCGGCCAGTACTCCCTCGGCATGAAGCAGCGGCTCGGCATCGCGGCCGCTCTGATCGGCGATCCGGAGCTGCTCGTGCTCGACGAGCCGACCAACGGACTCGACCCGGCCGGCATCAACGAGATGCGCGATCTGATCGCCGCGATCTCCCACGACGACCGCACCGTCCTCGTGTCGTCGCACCTGCTCGGCGAGGTCGAGCAGGTCTGCGACTGGCTGATCGTCATCGACCACGGCGCGATGCGCTACCAGGGACCGTCCGACGGGTTCCTCGCGGAGGTGACGCCGATGCTCTCGCTGGCGCCGGAGCGGCCGGACGACCTCGATCGGCTCGCTGCCCTGGTGCGTACGGCCGGCTTCGACGCCGACCGAGATCGGGCCGAGCTGACCGTACGTCTCGATCACGGCGATCCGCGTGCGGCCGCGGTCGCGCTCAACAAGGAGGCCATCAACGCCGGTATCACGCTTGCTGAGCTGCATCTCCGACGCCCGACTCTCGAATCGCACTACCTCGCGACCGTGCAAGGAGGAGACCGATGATCCGCGCGTTTCGCGGCGAGCTGGTCAAGCTGCTCCGCCGTCGAGTGCTGCTTCTTTCCGCCGTGGCCGTCGTAGTCGTCGCGGTCGGCGGGGCTGCGATCGTCCTGCTCGGTGCCGAGCCCGCTGGGCCCGGATCGACCGGACAGGATCTGACCCTCGAGTCGCTGGCCGACGCCGGAGGCGGCACCGAGGTCTTCCGCCGAGCGGCGTCGTTCGCCGGGTTCTTCATGTTCGTCGTCTTCGTCGGCGCCATCGCCGTCGAGTTCGGCCGCGGCACGTTCCGGACCATGCTGCTTCGGCAGCCGGCTCGTGTCCGCCTGCTGGCTGGCAAGCTGGCTGCGCTGCTGGCGTATTCGGCTGTGGTCCTCGCCGTGACGCTCGTGCTTGCCTGGATCGCGGCGCGGCTGCTCGCGCCGTCGCAGGACATCGACACCAGCGCGTGGATGAGCCTGGATGGATTCGCCGCCGGGGTGGGCGACTACGGTGCGGTGCTGTTCTGGGTCACCGGCTACGCGATCCTCGGCACGCTGCTCGCGGTCCTCACTCGTTCGGTTCCGATCGCGCTGGCCGTGGGAATCGCGTGGGCCGGTCCGTTCGAGCATCTGCTCCAGGACGCGTGGGACCCGGCCAGTCAGTTCTTCCCCGGACTGCTGCTCGAGGCCTTCGTGGCCGGCGGGACGGCCGACGTCGATGCCACCCGCGCCTTTGTCACGGTCGCGGCCTACGTTGCGGTGGCCGCGGCGGTCGCTTCGGTCAGCATCACCCGTCGCGACGTGACAGCCTAGGCGTGGCGGTCGCCTCCGATCCGGCTGTTCGGCAATGCTGTAGCCCGTCGCACTCTCGGGATTGCGCGGCGGCGAAGGCTGGGAGCGGTGCCGGGAGCGGAGGAGCGATGGACTACGAGGCGACGATCGACATCGCCGCGGATCCCGATCGGGTCTGGTCGACCTGGATCGACGTGGAGCGATGGCCGGAGTGGACGCAGTCGGTCGTCACCGCGCGCCTACTCGACGACGGCGAGTTCGGGGTCGGCAGTCGGGCGCGGCTCAAGCAACCCAAGCTGCCCGCTGCGGTCTGGCAGGTGACCGAGGCCGAGCCGGGACGATCCTTCGTGTGGGTCACGCGCTCGGGTGGGCTGACGATGGTCGCGAGCCACGTCGCGGAGCCGGCCGCCGGTGGAGTCACGGCACAGCTCACGTTCGAGATCACCGGGCCGATGTCCGGTCTGGTCGGGCGCCTTCTCGGCAGGCGGATCCGGACCTACCTCCAGATGGAGGCCGACGGCGTCAAGGCTCGTAGCGAGGAGGCGTAGGCGGTCGGCCGCCGACGCGGCGCGCGGGCGCGCACAGGGTGCCGAGGCGGCGTGGCATCGTGACCGCCTCACAGTGCCGCGGCGAGGGCAGCGGCTTCCCGGGCAAGCAGGGGCTCGGGACCGGCACGTGGTTCGAGCAGGTCGCGTACGGAGGACTCCCACAGCGGTGGATCGATGGCATCGGCATCGCCTGGGTCACCGATCGTCGGGAGTGGATCGACCACGACCGGCCTCGGCCACTGACCGACCGGAAGCAGCTCGGACTCAGCCAGATAGCGGTGCCCGGTGGGTGACTGTCTAACGCACAACTATTCGCGGGACAGACAGCGGCCCCGCCCGGCCGAGTGGACCGGCGGACGGGGCCTCGACCGGTACGGGAGGTACCGACCCTGAACACATCATCTACCACAGACCCGGTGCTCGCTTGCCCAGATTGGTGCGAGCTGACTGAGCACGACCAGTGCGAGCAACTGCGCTACCTGACCCACTGGAAGCATCTTGTTGATGTCGGGGCTGACAACCGCGTCGGGGTCTCGGTGTGCAGGAGCGGCTGCGGCGCCGACCCGAAGGGCAGGATGTCCATCGGCGAACTGATCGAGGGCTGGGCCACGCTGACCGTCGAACAGGCGGTGACGCTGATCCAGGCGTTGCAGGACGCCATCGACATCGTCGCCGAGCAGGCGGCGTCATGAACGGCCGCGAGCAGGTCGAGGCGGCCCGCGACGCGCTGTCGCGAGCACGGGATGCCGACGAGCAGCTGCGTGGCGCGCTGGCGGAATGCACCGTGTGGATCGCCCTCGCACTGAGCGACGGCGAGGAGGAAGGCGAGTAACACCTCAGCCCGTGGAACGGCGTACGTCGTCCGGCTTGAGCCAAGCCCCCGCGTGGCGCCCGTCCCGTCGGTGAATGCGGCTCCCTGAGGTGCGCTCTGCGGGGGTCGTTTTCATGCATCGGGCCTGCGTGTAAGGCTGAAGTGGTACGCGACGACACCGCAGGAGGTGAATCGTGAGTAGCGAAATCGCACCAGTCAGTTGGGCGGTTACCGACCAGGACTGGTCGACCGCTCTCGGGCTACCACCACGTCCTGAAGGGTGGGGTCTCGTCATGTTCGAGGACGAGAACCGCCGCTGGACGTGGGCCGGTGATCCGGTCATGGTTGCCGTGCTCGAGGAGCGCGAGGGTGACGTTCCGAACTGGGACACGAAGTTCACCCACGAGGCCGACGGCTGGCCCGAACCCATTCCGTCATCCAACGGTCCACACTCGATGGCCTGGCGACGCCGGGACACCAGCGACTGAGCGCGAGCTTATTCATCGCCGACCCCCGGGGTGGCACCTCCGGGGGTCGAACCATGTGGCGATGTCCAGGATCCCACCATGCGCCGCCCCAGGACTAAGCTGTAATCAGGCTGGGGCGGGTACGAGCCCGTCGACCCTGCGCAAGTCGCGACCCCGGCCGTTCACCTTTGCTTGCACCCGGCCGGGGTCGTCCCATGCCCGGGATGCCCTCCGACCGCGTACCGCACACACAGTCGGAGGGTCCAGCTATGTCTACCGTCCCCGCAGGATTCGCGCTACCTCAAGCTACATCGGCTGAGTAACACTGCCGCCCCCTACGAGCGGTATGAGGGATAGTGGCGGCCCCCGGTTGACCGTAAGGCAACCGCCGGGGGTCGTCGCTATCGTTTCGCTGACGGCAGCCGGAATACACAGATGCGGGACCGGCGCCTCGCACGACTGCCACCTCGTAACGGGCGGGGCGCAGGGCAGGCCCGCCGCCCGATCTGGTCACCTCATCCCACGGCGAACCCGGTGGGCGGCGGGCCTCAACGGCCCCTTGAGTAACACCTCAGGCCCCTACGGTATGTAGGTAAGGCGGCCTCCGGTTGGCACCCGAGACAGCCGTGGGTCGCCCCTCCAAGCAGTACGACCCCCGGGAGCACACCCCGGGGGTCGTCACAATGTTACGGGCACCGTGGTGGGGTGAGCCGTCGTCGCGACTTCGAGCTGTGGCGCGAGGTCTCCCGAACCACCGTTGGCCTGACCGGCATGGTCGAGCTGTTCGCCAAGCTGGTGCGTCGTGAGGATCGCCTCGACCTGGCGAGGGAGATGATCGCCCGCTCCGACGACCTGACGGCACGGGCGGAGCGCCAGCGTGGCGAGGCAGCCGTCGCCCGGCTCGAGGACCAGGCCACGGGGTGGCGGGAAGCCGCGGTCATGGTGCGGACCCGGCGCGGGTAGGCGGCCCTTGACCGCCCGCTCTGGCCTGTGAGCGGCGGTTGCGGGCGGCAGGGCCAGATGTGGTCAGCTCATCCGGATGGCCGGGACCTTTGCCCCTACGGGGCTCCATCGGCGGCATCGCACCGTGGAGATGTGGACCAGGAGGAACAACGCCTGGTGCATCTGAGTCCGCGACGGAGGATCGAGGCCCCCCGTGGGTCCAGCCGCAGGAGACGGGGGCGAGGAGAACCGAGGCATGTCTGACCAGCCAGAGCTGCCCGAGCAGGACGGGACGAGCAAACAGGAGGTCGACAGGGACCGGCGACAGGCGGCGGAGCGAAGAATGATCGCCGGCGAACTCCGCCACCAGGCCGACGCCGAGCGCCGGGCCGGCACGGCTGCCCGAGCCGTCGAGGCCGACCGTCGGGCACGGGCCGCAGCCGAGCGCGAACGTACCGCCCAGGCTCAGCGAGGGGCCAGCGAGGGGGCCGACCAAGACCCCGGCGAACGCGAACGCCTGGCCGACCAGCGCAACCACGACGCCGACGACCGGGAACGCCTGGCCGACCAGCGAGAGGCCGCCCAAGATGAGCGGGACAAGGGTGCCGACAAACGCCAACGGGCGGCAGACCAGCGGGACTACGACGCAGCAAGCCGAGATCGAACCGCCGATCGACGCGACGAGCTAGCCGACGACCGCGACCGAGCCGCACGCCGCGCCCAAGCCTGGTGGCTCCAACTGAAGCGCCGGATAGCCACGCGCCGTTGATCTAGGCGCGGGGGTCGGCAAACGCGACGTGGGCGTGCATACGGGTCCAACGGGGTGGAGTGAATGGCCCGGCGAACATCCGACGCCAGTAGGCAACGGTTTGGCTGACTCTGGCCGTCACCGACGACGACGAAACCCGGATCATAAACGCCGCAAGAGACAAGAAACTTGAGCGGCACGGCATGCGGCCCGGCCGGGGCGCCTGGGACGGTCACGCGGCTCAGCCGGGAGAGGGTCGAGCCCTCCGGGGCGCTGAGGATGTCGAGCAAGCCTTCGACGTCTTCGATGAAGTACCAGCCGAATCCGCTCAGAATCGCTCTCACACAACCGGCACGTGCCGCCGCGACAGCCCGACCCAAGGTGCCGCGACGGCACGAGCCCGACGCCGCCACGGCATGGGACTACCAAATCCTGTATGCCGCGACGGCACGGGGGTGACGACTTTCCGGCACCGCCCCCGCAGGTCTTGATCCGTTGAGACTGTCCACGAGGGCCGCACACGGAACGGCAGCCGCACCGTGACCCATCATCTCACCCGATCGACGGCTAGATCGTGACCGCAGGGGTTGCTCCTTATTGGAATCGCGGCGGTGACTCGGCGGTTAGACTTTCGCGTGCGCGAGCTTCGCGAAAGGCGCCGACTGAAGCCGATGTGAGTCTCCCTTTTCAGGGATTTCCCGCTCACCGTCGACCGGTTCGTCCTTATCAGAGTCGGCGTAGTCGGGGCTCAGGTCACCAGCTCAAGCGAGAGACGCCGGACGGCGGATTGGGTCTGCCCGGGAGACGGGGCATCGACGCGGAACACCATCCCAAGCGAATCTGTCTACCAGTTCCTCGGCTTCTTCCTGCTTGAGATGACGACGTGCCCCATGTGTACCTCGGGGATTCGTTATTTCCTTGATCAATTCCCTGCGGGTCTGTTCCATTCCCAATCGTCACCGCTCACAGCTTCCACTCCTCCCGGTAGTCAGCTTCGCCGGAATACACAGCGGCCAAATACCGCAATGCGATCTGTAGCCCGATACCGGCGTCGTCGTTCAGCCGGATATCCAGACCTTCGCCTACCTCTTCGACGGCTTCCAGATATTGGGCCACGATCTTCCGCTTGGCTTCGACCTGGTGCAGCCGGTGCGTCGTGATGTCCTGTACCCCTTGCTCGAAGATCAGCTGGTGACCTGAGAAATGATCCCAGTTGGCCCTGGCGTGTTCTTCTTCCCGGTCACACATGGACAGAACGAATTCAGATAGCGTCATGCTCCCTCCTAAAAGATGGGGCCTGGGGACCGCGCCAATTGGGCCATACCTTGTCCTCGACCTCGATCCCGGCCGAGTCGACGGGCGGGTGCAGCACAGCCCGGATGATCGTGAGCCCCTGTTCCCATACATCGCGATCGATCGCTGCGCTGACCGCTTTGAACCGACACGGCCCACCGTCCGGAACGCCGTACAGGATTGCATAGTCGGGAGTGAGCTGCCCGGTGTCGGGGTCCATCGACTCGCCCGTGTGGTGTTTGATCACGCAGCGGTCCCACAGCAGTGACTCCGCGAAACCCCGCGCCCCGATGACGTCGGCTGCGGTCAGGATGTCCACGAGATCAGCGTATTCGCCGCAGACTGCATGGGCGAGGGGCGTGCGGCGCGGTCAAAGGCCGAACAGGTGCCGGTCGACGCCAGCCAGGTCGACCTCAGCAAGCCGTGCCGCGCGGTACCGTCGGGTGCGGGCGAGGGTGGTGGTCTCGTCGGCGGTCAGCGCCCCCTTCGCGACCAGGGCGTACCAGCGGGCCACCCGCCACCAGTTGTCGGCGGCCTCGCGGCGTGCCGCGGCATGGGCCAGCACCTGCTCGTCGGTCGGCGGCGGCACGTACGGCAACGGGCGATCAGTAATCACAACTTGGTGGTCTCTCGGGTCGAGGTACCGGAGCCGCTGCTCGGGCAGCGCGTGGGTCTGCCACGCCTGGGCCGCCTCGTGCTCGTCCCGCATCGACGCCGGCAGACCCAACCGCCGCCACTCCGTCTCCGTGCGATGGAACCGGCCGGTCACCACCGCGAGGTCGACCCCGGTCGCGGTCCTACGCCTCGCCATCGCCACGCCACGCCTTGTACGCGTTGTGGGCTCGCCAGCGGGTCTGAGCGGCCTTGCGCGACTTCACCGTGAGCGGGCTCTCCAGCAACCCGCGTCCTCGTCCGGCAGCGCGAGTTGCGCCAGCAACCGGCCCAACGTGAGCGACACCTGCCTCTCCTCGCCACAGGCCGGATTGGTCTTGACATTGCCCTGGCTCGTGGTGACCAGGATCCCCCGCCGGGCGATCTCGGTGCGCAGCTCGTCGGCCCGGTCCAGCAACCGGCAGATTTGGTTGAGCAGCTCGGTCTCGGGCCGGTCCAGCTCCCACGTCGACCTGGCGAGATCGTAGAAACTCTGGCCACGGCCGCCGAGGCCCTCTGGCACGGACGTCAACGTTGGCGGCAACCCCAGTGCTCGGGCATCCCGCCGGGCGATCTAATGGGACACCCCCCAGCTCCCGCCCGATCGCCCGGAAGGAAAGCCCCTGCTGGCGCAGCTCAGCGACCCGCTGACGACGGCCCTCGATGCTCAGACGCGCCATGTCCTCAAGCGTATTCGCCGCCGAGGTAGGCCGGTGAAGGCCCGACTTCGGTCGGCTCACTCCGACTCGGTCGGCTCACTCGTCTCGGTCGGCTCACTGGTCTCGGTGGGCTCACTCGTCCCGGTCGGCTCACTGGTCTCGGCACTCGACGGAGCGGACGGAGCATCACCGCCGGGCTCGTCGTCCGAGTCCAACTGACTACCTATCGCCACGCCCACGACGCCGACGATGATGATGCCTACTACAGCCAGCAAGGTCGCCAACACCGGGTGACGGGCGAACCAGTTCGGCGGCCTTGGCGGCATCGGCGGCGGGTACTGATACTGCGGCTGGCCCGGTGGCGGCATGCCTGGCGGTTGCTGCGACGGCTGTCCATAAGGCGGCTGCTGGCCGTACTCTGGCGGTCCAGGTGGCTGCTGGGTCATGCTCGGCTTCCTACTCCCGTCCATTCATGGCCGGAGGGTCCGCCGGGCATGACCGACGGCAAGCTCCGGAGGAGGGGATGGGACCCCTCGTGCCTGGCTAGGATGCTGGGAACACACGACAAGCGGACCCTGCGGACGACTCATCTTCCCCAGGACCTTGGGCCCGGCTCTCGGCGAACCTGCTTTGGCGAGTCGGTACTCCCGGAAGCTCGGACGGGCGCCCTCACAGGCAGTGCCCGGAGGACGATTGCCCGACCCCAGAGGTACCGATGAGATGCGGGGGTGGACGGCCCCTATCGGTCAGGGCCGACGAGGCGTGGGCTGGCGAGGGCCGGGGCAGGAGACGATGGGCGGCGTGGCCCTGGGCGGCGGTGCGTCGGGCATGACACTCGGCGCAGACGCCAATGAGCTGAGAGAGGCCGTCATCGTCACGGTCGCCGGCGTGGTCGACCCGGGTGCTCTGGCCGGTGCAGCCTGGCAGTGCGAGTGTGCACGTCGGGTCTCGGGCCAGCACATAGGTCCGTCGCTTCAACCAGCCGTTGGGCAGGTTCTCTCGTGGTGTGCTGTCTTGCCACGATGGTCGACCGTGTGCTCGGACCGCCCACGGTTCTCCAGGAGAGGTTCGCGCCGGGGGGACACGCTCTCAAGATGGGCGCCAAGCTCTGGTTCCGGCTGGACGGCACTCAATATCCTTGAGCTGTCATCCAGTCGGCGGCCGAAGCGCTCCAGGCGGCGGCTGAGAAGACGGTTTATCAGGCCGCCGAGGATCGATTGCGCAGCGAGGTTTGAGGAGGAGGAACCATGACCGCATTCACTGTCTGGAAGTTCAACGATCCGGCGGGTGCGGCACGGGCGGAGACGGCGCTGAAGGCCGCCGAGACCGATCGGGTCGTGACGATCGTCGACCACGCGGTACTGAGCTGGCCGGAGGGTGCCGACAAACCCGAGCTCGAGCACAAACATGACAGCAAGAAGCGAGGCGCCGGCTGGGGCGCGCTCTGGGGAATCCTCGGCGGTGCACTCTTCATGATCCCCGTCGCTGGAGCCGTCATCGGAGCCGGCATCGGCGCGCTCGCGAAGGCTACCGACGGCACCGGGATCACCAAGGGCGACCTCGAACGGATCCGCACCGAGGTCGTTCCCGGCACCTCGGCGCTGTTCATGGTGACCGAGGAGGCGAACCTCGACCGGTTGGGCGAACGCTTCCACGGACGGGACGCCACCCTGATCCACACCAACCTCACCGAGGACGAGCGGAAGATCCTGCTGGAGGCGTTCGGCGGTGGCTGAGCCACCCACAGAGACCGCCTCGGGCTGGTCCGGGTGGCGAGGGGGCAATCACCGGCACGGTGGTCTGCGCCGCAGCCATCGCATACGCCGGCGAACGGATCGAATCTGTCGCCCAGCTCAGCGCCGTCATCCTCGGCACCGTCGCGGTCTACTGGATCGCCCACCTGCACGCGATCACCATCGGAAGCGCGCTCACGCACCGCCACCACCCAGTGGCGGCGTTCCGTGCCAGAGGCGAGTACGGCGGCCACGATGATGGATGTCTTGCACATGTCCGCTCCATTGATGATTGGTCGGAGTTTGCCTGCGCTCCATAGTCCCCAGCGTCGGCGACGTTGCCTCGGACAGGCAATGCAGACGAACAACTCCTATCCGCCCTGGCGGAGGCCACCGTGTGGTTGACGCTCGCCATCGACAACGACAAGGGCGACGACACGGACCGAATGATCCCGACGACGCCCCCCGGTAAACCCGACGCGACCGGGAGTCGTCCCATGCCCGCTCATCCAGCTCCGGCGGTCTTGCGGTGGTCGGCGGGAGGGGTTCTGCTCCACCCTGGGAGATGAGTCGTCGTCGCGACTTCGAGCTGTGGCGCGAGCTTTGGAGGTAACGCCTATGAACACCGAAGCCATTCCCCTGTCAACGCCAGCAAGTCGCCGGCGACACGTCCTGCTGGGCCTCTTACGCGGCCTGGCCGTAACGATCGCGCTCACCCTGGTGTACTACGTCCTGCCGCTTGATCGACTGGCAGACACACCACTGTGGACAGTCGTCGTCATAGTCCTGGTCGTGCTCGCCGGAGTCACGTTCTACCAAGTGCGAGCCGTTCTCCTGGCCGCAGAGCCCGCGGTACGCGCGATCCAGGCACTCGCAGTGATTGGACCGATCTTCCTCCTGCTTTTCGCAGCGACCTACTTCGTGATGTCTGAAGGAAACCCCAACGCCTTCAACGTCTCCGAGCTCACACGCACGGACGCCCTGTACTTCACCGTGACAACGTTCGCCTCCGTCGGCTTCGGCGACATTGTGGCCACCACCGAGAGCGCCCGCGTCCTCGTGACGGTACAGATGATCCTCAACCTCATCGTCCTCGGCGCGGTCGTCCGAATCCTGATCAGCGCCGTTCAACTAGCCAGACAAAGCGCCACCGGATAACCCAACCCCAAGCTGATTCACCTACCCGTGTCCTATGCCAGAGGTCGCGTGCCGAACCTTGTGGTGCCGGTTGTCGCTACAGAATGTGGCGCTTGGATGTGAATGGCGCGCTTCGGCCGTGCCGACTAGCGGCTTGCTCGCTGTGGGCGACATACCTCCGGCCGCTGTCCTCGCTCGCGCCGCCCGCCCACACTGAGCGATGCCCCACGACCGAGCGCCAGCAACCGGAAGCGGCTGTGAGTCGTCCCACTGCTCGTGGGTGCAGCCGAAGGCTCGGGTTCCCAGCGCATGGAGGCGTGATGGGTCAGGTCCAGCGATAAGCCCGGTCACGGAACACGCCGCTGAGCGTGTCGTAGTACCAGTTTGCTTAGGCCCCAGATCGGTTTGTGACTCCAAGACGTTCGGCCAGACGATCGCGCTGATCGCCGCGGTCTGTCGCATACCGCTGGCCGGGGCCTGGACCATTGGGACGGCCCAGTTCTTCGACACTATGCGGCTGGTGAGTGGCGGCAGTGATCTTGGCGTGTTCGCACAGGACCAAGTGCTGGCCGGGCCTTCGGCGATCCGGTAGGGCCGCGCGGGTCTCACAAGGCTGGCTTCTCCCTTTCACCTGGGTGCCGACGGACTGGTCCGGCCGCCGGCGTCGAACCGTTCTCTACCAACGTCGGATGACCGCCTGCCACAGCAACGCGAAGGCTTGGGACACCGGACTGGCCGGAGACCAGGTCACCAAGGGAGCGCGTCGGACGCCCATCTGCTCGACCGCCGACGCCACCGGGATCATGACGTCGACCAGATCTGGCCGCTCCCGCGGTAGTTCGTCGACGAGGCGACGATGCCGCGCCGCGAGGTCGATGCGTTCCAGCACCTGTACCTAGACCGTGGGCTGCAGGCCACCTGGGACGGCTCGGTCACAATGCTGGCGGGGAGCGCGGTCGGCGGCGGGACGCTCATCAACTGGACCACGTGCGTCGACCTTCCGTGGTCCGTCCGGGCGGAGTGGGCGACCGCGCACGGTGTCGCGCACGCCACAGACGACGCATGGCGGCGAGACGTCGAGGCACTCGAGACGGAGCTCGGCGTGGCCGAATCGACGCACGTCCCGCCCAAGGACGGCGTGATCCTGCGTGGCGCGCGGGAGCTGGGCTGGGAGGCGGCCCCGACCCGGCGCGATGCGCGTGGCTGCGGAGACTGCGGGAGCTGCCTGTTCGGCTGCCGTCGCGGCACGAAGCGGTCGGGGATCCGGGCGCATCTCGCGACCGCGTGTGCGGCGGGCGCCCGGATCGTGCCCGGCGCGAAGGTCACTCGCGTGATCCTCGACGAGGGTCGCGCCACGGGCGTGGAAGCCGACATGGTCGTCGGTGACGATGCGCCGCCGACTCGGCTCGTCGTCCGGGCGAGAACCGTCGTGCTCGCGGCCGGTGCCACGCGGACGCCCGGCATCCTCCAGCGCTCGGGGCTGGACCACCCGGCCCTGGGCCGGCACCTCCGCGTCCATCCCGTGCCGGTGATCGCGGCTCGGTTCGGCGAATCGATCGAGATGTGGCGCGGCACGATGCAGGGTGCCAGGTCGCTCCAGTTCGTGGACGCGGAGCCGGAGCGCAACGGGTACGTCATCGAGGCCGCGCCAGGCCACCCGGGTCTCCTCGCTCAGGCGCTGCCGTGGGAAGGACGCTCGGCGCACGCGGCCTTGATGGCCGATGCCGCGCACCTGTCACCGCTGATCGCGATCACCCGGGACGGCGGCGAGGGCCGCGTCCGGCTCACGCGGGCCGGCCGCGTCCGGATCGACTACCGGCTCGACGGCGACGGCGTGGCGACGATGCGGCATGCCCTCGGCTCGATGGCGCGGCTGGCCCGGGCCGCGGGCGCCGAGTCGATCGTGGCGGCCGGGGCGCCGGCCGCGTGGTGGCACGCCCGGACGAATGCCAGCCATGGTTCGTCCGGCGACGCCGGGTTCGAACGGTTCCTGGGTGTGCTCGGCGCGACCGACTTCGGCCCGAACCGGGCGACCGTCTTCTCCGCCCA
>Ga0081455_10003424_pt1 | contig 18238 bp, 13 predicted proteins | sample TabmetS3T2R1_FD_70207 | JGI IMG/M metagenome (GOLD analysis project Ga0081455, IMG submission 70207) | Tabebuia heterophylla rhizosphere microbial communities from the University of Puerto Rico - S3T2R1 | ecosystem: Host-associated > Plants > Roots > Rhizosphere ...
ACTCGAGAGCGATCACACCCATTGCAGACCATGGCCGGACGATTCGAAGACATCGTACCGGCGGTGCCGCGGCACTGGCCCGTGATCCTGATCGGCGGTGCCTCGGAGACCTGTCGCGGCCGCCACCGTAGACTTGCCCGTCAAACCGAAACGCCACGGTATTGTCACGACCCTGCTCGACGCCTCGATCCGGGACCGCAACTCGGTCGGCGAGGCGGCGATCATGCGGGCGAACGCACGATCCATGCGGGCGTCGCGAGCTGAATCCGCGGGGCACCGCGATGGTCTCCCCCTTGGTCGTCGATCTCAACGCGTCGTCCGCTCGCAGATTTAGGACAGCGTTGCTGACTTCACTTGCTCTATTTCCCATGACCCCGGTTCATTTGTTGCGTATCGTCCCGTCCACCAAAATGAAATGGCCGATACAGGCCGCAGGGGTGTTTCAGCGTTGCATCCAAGCGTTTCGGCGACGAGCTTGGGAGGCGGACGATGAGCAAACTTGGCAGGCGTTCGATTCTGCGCGGATCGGTCGGACTGGCGGCGGCGGGAACACTCGCCAGACCGTATATCGCCCATGCGCAGGCCAAGACGGCGAGCGTCTTGTGGGTCCAGGGCTTCGTCAAGGAAGAGGACGAGGCGTTCAAGAACATGGTGGCGGCCTACGAAAAGGCCAGCGGCAACAAGATCGAGTTCAGCCTCATCCCGTTCGGGCCGGCCATGCAGAAGATCGTCGCGGGCCTGACCAGCGGCGACACGCCCGACATCATGTTCCACGACATCGCCGACCAGGCGGTCGTGCCGCAGAACACCTGGAACGACAAGCTGATCGACCTGTCGGACGTGGTCGAGACCCAGAAGGACAAGTTCCATCCCACGGCGCTGCTGGCGTCGCGCTACTTCAACAACGTCACCAAGCAGCGCGGCTACACCTACGTGCCGATCAAATGCGGCTGCCTGCCGTTCCACGTCTGGAACTCGATGGTCGAGAAGGCCGGCTTCAAGCTTGCCGACGCGCCCAAGACCTGGGACGCGTTCTGGGACTTCTTCAAGCCGATGCAGAAGAAGCTGCGCGAGACCCAGCGCAACGTCTACGTCCACGGCCTGCAGCCGACCACCAACGGACCCGCCGACGGCAACAACACCTTCCACCACTTCCTGATCGCCAACGGCGGCAACGACATCGTGACGCCGGACGGCCAGGGCCATGTCGACGATCCCAAGATCAAGGAAGCCGTGATTAAGTCGCTCACCTACATCACGACCTCCTTCAAGGAAGGCTATGTGCCGCCGGGAGCGCTGAGCTGGAGCGACGCCGACGACAACAACGCCTTCCATGCCAAGCAGATCGTGATGGATCTCGACGGCACCATCTCGACCGAGGTCGCGATGTTCCACGAGAAGGAGAAATACAACGACGCCATCACGCTGAAATTGCCCAACGACAATGCCGGCCAGCCGATGCGGGCCGAGCTCGGCGCGGCGGGCGCCTTCATGGCGAAAAGCGCGAAGAATGTCGCGGTCGCCAAGGACTTCCTGACCTACGTGATCAAGCCCGAGAACATCAACCTCTACCTGAAGACCGGGCTGGGCCGCTGGCTGCCGCCGATGCCGCACCTGGTGAAGGAGGATCCGTTCTGGCTCAAGGAGGATCCGCATCGCACGGCCTACGCCACCGAGGGCATGATCGACCCGACCGTGCCCAACTATCCGTGCTTCAACCCCGGCTATGCCGAGGCCAATGCCCAGCAGGTCTGGGGCATCGCGGTGGCCGACATCGTGAAGGACGGCATGACGGTGCAGGCGGCGGCCGACAAGGCGCTGAAGCGCATCGGCACGATCCTGGCCAAATACCCGGTCGCACGAAGCTGAGGTGCCACGATGAGCACTGAGACCCTCGAAGGCGCCGGCATCGTCGTCCGGCGCCGGCCGCCCGCTCGGTCGGCAATCGGACGACTGTGGCGCGGCGGCCTGCAGGGCTCGGAGTACACCTGGGCGATCGCCTTCACGGTTCCCTACATCGTGCTGTTCCTGGCCTTCGTCGCCTATCCGGTCGCGTTCGGCGCCTGGCTGGGGCACGAGCCGCACCTCTATGTCGAGCTGGCCGAGGATCCGATCTTCCAGAAGACGATCGTGAACACGATCCTCTATGTCGGCATCGGCGTGAACCTGAAGATGTTCGGCGCGCTGCTGCTGTCGGGCTTCTTCATGCGGCGCGGCTGGTGGGTCAAGGGCCTGCTGCTGATCTACGTGCTGCCGTGGGCGCTGCCGGCGCTGCCGGCCTTCATCTCGATCCACTGGATGCTCAACGGCGAGTGGGGCCTGATCAACAACTTCCTGTGGAACATCTTCGGCATCAACGGACCAGGCTGGCTCGACACCTCGCGCTGGCTGTCGCTCGGCGCCGTCATCACCTCGCACATCTGGAAGTGGATGCCGTTCTGGACCGTGATCCTGCTGGCCGGCCGCATGGCGATCCCCCAGGAGCTCTACGAGGCGGCCGAGGTCGACGGCGCCACGGGCCTGACGCGCTTCACGCACGTCACCTTCCCGCTGCTCGCCAACCTCTACCTCGTGTGCACGCTGCTCTCGACGATCTTCACCCTGGGCGACTTCAACTCGGTGTACTTCGTGTCGGGCGGCGGGCCGGCGCTTTCCACTCATGTGCTGGCCACCCTCGGCATCCGCAACGCCTTCGAGGTGGCGCGGCCCGAGCTCGGCGTGGCGGCCGTGCTGACAGCCCTGCCGCTCATGATCCCGCTGGTGCTGATCCTGATGCGCAAGCTGCGCACGACCGAGGTGTCGCTATGACCATCGCCCTGGAAAACGCCGGCGCCATCGCCGACCCTGCAGTCCTGGCGTCGTCCGTGCGCGGACGGCGTGCGCGGCGGCTGCGCTGGTGGAAGGAGGCAGGCGCTGTCGGCATCGCCGTCCTGGTGCTGATCTGGACGCTGGTGCCGGTCTACAACATCTTCATGGTGTCGCTCGAATCGAAGGGCGACGTCTTCACCGAGACGATCTTCCCGGCCCGGCCGTCGCTCGACAGCTTCTGGATCGTCATCACCCAGGGCTACTGGTACCTCGAGGAGTTCTGGCACCAGTTCGCCAACAGCGTCTATATCGGCGTCGGCACGGTGGCCATCACGCTGGCGATCGGCTCGCTGGCGAGCTTCGCGATCGGCCGCATGCGCATCCGCTACGGCTGGATGCTGAGCAACGCGGCGCTGCTGACCTACGTGATCCCGGCCTCGTTCCTGGCGATTCCCTTCTATCGCATCATGCAGATCTACGGCCTGACGAACAATCTGTGGTCGGTGATCGCCGCCGAGGTGACCTTCGCGACGCCCTACGCGATCTTCATCTTCCATCAGTACGGCACCAGCATTCCGATCGAGCTCGACGAGGCGGCGCGGATCGATGGCGCCTCGCCCTTCCAGGTGTACTGGAAGATCTACCTGCCGCTGATGGCGCCGGCGCTGGTCGCAGTCGGCACCTATGCCCTGCTGCTGGCGTGGAACGAGTATCTCTACCAGTTCCTGCTGCTGACCTCGAAGCACAGCATGAGCGTGCCGGTGGCGCTGGCGCAGTTCCTCAACAGCGACGAGGCGCCGTGGAACTACATGATGGCGACCGCGATCGTGTACGCGATCCCGCCGGTCGCGATCTACTACGTGTTCCGCCGCCGCATGTCCGCCGGCCTCACCATGGGCGGGGTCAAGGGCTGACCCTTTCAATCGAGCTCCTCTCCCCCGATAGGGGGAGAGGTTGGGAGAGGGGGTTGCACGAGCTTTGGAAGCCCCCTCTCCTTGCCTCTCCCCCTAGCGGGGGAGAGGAACTTGAAAGACTCGCATGATTGCAGCGAGTCATCCGCCCGGGCGGCGCCTGCAGCGCGCGGAGGTCGCCTGGGCGTTGGCGTTTCTGCTGCCCTACATCGCCGTGTTTGCCGCCTTCGTCGTCTATCCCGTGGCCTATGGGCTGTGGATGGCGCGCGACCCCGCGCTCTATTGGGAGCTGCTCGAGGACCAGCGCTTCGTGCGGACCGCGATCAACACGCTGCTCTATGTCGGCCTGGGCGTGAACGTCATGATGGCCGCGGCGCTGCTGCTGTCGGGCTTCTTCCTGCGCCGGCAGTGGTGGGTGCGCGTACTGCTCGCGATCTTCCTGCTGTGCTGGGCGCTGCCCGCCATTCCCGCCTTCATCTCCTTCCATTGGATGCTGATCGGCGAGCAGGGGCTGGTCGATTCGCTGTTGCGCGAGCTGTTCGGCATCGACGGCCCGATCTGGTTCAACAATTCCTGGCTGGCGCTCGGCTCCAACATCGTCGCCCACATCTGGAAATGGCTGCCCTTCTGGACCCTGGTGTTCGTCGCCGGCCGGCTCGCGATCCCGCAGGAGATCTACGAGGCGGCGGCGATCGACGGCGCAACCGGCGTGCGCCGGTTCCTGCATGTCGTCTTCCCGCTCATCGCCAACATCTACGTGGTGAGCACGCTGCTGGCGACGCTGTGGACGGTGGGCGACTACACCACGGTGTTCCTGGTCTCGATGGGCGCGCCGGCCCGGCTCAGCGACGTGCTGGCCACGCTCGGCATGCACTACGCCTTCGACGCCGCCCTGCCCGAGCTCGGCGTCGCCGCCGTGATGGCGGCCCTGCCGCTGCTGGTGCCGCTGGCGCTGATCCTGATGCGCCGCCTGCACACGGGCCAAGTGGAGCTGTAGGTGGAGCTGTAGGTGGAGCTGTGACACATCGACGGCGCAAGCTGTTGGTCGAGCTCGCGGCGTGGGCGCTGGGCGTGGTGCTGCTCGTGTGGGCGCTGCTGCCGACCTACAACATGCTGCTGATCGCGCTCGACGAGGAGGGAGACATCGAATATGCCGGCATCATCTGGCCGACCGAGCTCACGCTCGACTCGTTTCGCGTCGTGCTGAGCGGCGACTACTGGTACCTGCAGAACTTCTGGCTGAAGCTCGCCAACAGCCTCCTGATTGCGCTCGCGACCATGCTGCTGACGCTCGCGATCGGCTCGCTCGCCGCCTTCGCGCTCGGCCGCATGAAGCTCGCGCGCGGCTGGCTGCTCGGCAATTTTCCGGTGCTCACCTATGCCGTGCCGGCGTCGTTCCTGGTGATCCCGTTCTACCGCATCATGCGCGTCTACGGCCTGTCGGACTCGCTGTGGGCCGTGATCGCCGCCGACGTGACCTTCGCCACGCCCTACGCCATCCTGATCCTGCAGCAATACGCCAAGCTGATCCCGCGGGAGTTCGACGAGGCGGCGCAGATCGACGGCGCCAACCCGTGGCAGATCTACCGCCATCTCTACCTGCCGCTCACCGCGCCGGCGCTGGCCGCGGTCGGCACCTTCGCGCTGCTGTTCGCCTGGAACGAGTACGTCTACCAGTACATCCTGCTCACCTCGGAGCGGAAGATGACCGTGGCCGTGGCGATCGCCCAGTTCTTCGACGCCGACGAGGCGCCGTGGAACTACATGATGGCCGCCGCCATCCTCTACGCCCTGCCGCCGGTCGCGATCTTCTTCGCCCTGCGCCGCTGGATGGTGGCCGGGCTGACGCTGGGCGGCGTCAGGGGTTGAATGGTAATACCCGCGCAATGGACCCCCGCGTCACCGAATTTCACTGCATCATGCCGCAGGACAATGTGCCGTCGGTGTTGATCCACGGGATTCTTTGTCACGAGCTGGCCTCCAGGCTGGAGCATGCCTCTGTGGCCATGGATGCCATCCAGGAGCGGCGCGACAAGAGGAAGGTCCCGGGAGGCTTGCGGCTGCACCAGTACGCCAATCTGTACTTCCATGCCCGTAATCCCATGATGTTCAAGCGACGGGATCACGCCTCGGTGCTGTGCGTGCTGCGGGTGTCGACGGACATCCTTCGCCTGCCGGGGGTCGTGCTGACGGATCAGAACGCATCCAGCGACTACGCGCGCTTGCTGGCGCCGGACCAATGGCGCCACCTCCACTTTGACGACATTTTCGCCCTGGATTGGCGCCACCCGGACGATCCCATCGCGTCGCATCGATACCGGTCGCGCAAATGCGCCGAGGTCCTCGTGCCGCGGCGGGTGCCTCCGAGCTACTTGATCGGAGCCTATGTTGTGGATGATCAGGCGCGCCGGGCCTTAACGAATCATGGCTTCAGCCTATCTATACGCATAGATTCTCAATTGTTCTTTCGCAGCTAGGATGCTTCGACGTCGATGTTCAAGGCGATCATTGGTGACTTGTTTACGAGCCGCGCGCAGACCCTGGTGAATACCGTCAACTGCGTCGGCATCATGGGAAAGGGCGTCGCGGCGGAATTCAGGAAACGCTTCCCGGCGATGTTCGACGACTACCAGGCCCGCTGCGAGCGGCAGGAGGTTCGTCTCGGCGAGCCCTACCTCTATCGCGATCTCGGCGGCACGAGCATCGTCAACTTCCCGACCAAGCAGCACTGGCGTTCGCCCACGCGTGTGGCCGACATCGAGGCTGGTCTGGACTTCTTCGTCCGGCACATCGGCGACTGGAAGATCACAAGTGCCGCCTTGCCGCCGCTAGGCTGTGGGAATGGCGGCCTCGACTGGACCGAAGTCGGGCCTCTGATCTACAGGAAGCTCCGTGACGCCGGCATCGATGTCGAGCTCTATGCGCCCTACGGCACGCCGAGGACCGAGCTCACCGAGGAGTTCCTCGCGGCGCCCGTCCAAATGAGCTTGGAGGGCAAGGGGCGTCAGCCTGACAAGCTCAATCCGGCGTGGGTCGTCCTGGTCGAGGTCCTGAGGGAGCTGCAAAAGCAGCCATATGCCAACCCGGTTGGACGAACGATCTTCCAGAAGATCGCCTACGTGCTCACCGAGATGGGCGTGCCGACCAATTTCCGCTTCGGGAAGGGGGCCTACGGGCCATTCGCCGACGACATGAAGGCGGCTCTGCACGAGCTGGCAAACCGCAACTGGCTGCAAGAGCAGCAACTGGGACGAATGACGGCGCTCAGGATCGGTCCTCAGTACGAGAAGGACCGCGGCAAGTTCCGCGGCGTCATCGAGACGAATGAGAAGAAGATCGCGAAGACCGTCGATCTGTTCAGCCGGATCAAGAGCACGGAGCAGGCCGAGGAAGTCTTGACGGTCCTGTTCGCCAGCCGGGAGCTGAAGAGGGAGCATCCCGGCAAGGAGGTCGGCGAGCAGCAGCTTTACGACTACGTGCTGGACTGGAAGAAGGGCTGGCGGAACGAGGAAAAGCGCCTGGGCGTCGCCGCGGCCATTCGAAATCTCGTGATGCTGGGCTGGATGAAGCTCGAGTTCAGCGCGGCGCTCCCGGAAGCCAATTAGGGCCTGCCCGCGGCATAGCGGCACGTTGGCGGGGGAATTTCTGCGCTCCGGGAGCGGGGTTCGGGTTTCCGGCCTCGTGCGCGGCCGGATCGCTTCGACCAGCAGCATCAGGGGCTCGACCAGCGCCATCAGCCAATCCAGCAGCGTGGGCAGCGGGCGAGGAAGGGTCTCGGTGAGCATGCCCCAGTTAGTGGTGTTCGTACGAATCGAAATCAACCAAGAATTTTGAGAATTGTTTGTTCGTCGGCGCGCCAAGCGCCAGGGTCCCGTAGGGACACTGAATCTGATCTCTGATTCTGACTCTGATTCTGAGGGCGTCACGGTGACGTTTCATCGAGCGTCACGGTGACGGTGGCTGTGACGTCACGCAGCCGTTACAGTGACGGCGCCTGAACCGTTTCGGGACCACATGGACCAAGCGTCACCGCCGTTCATCGGACGCTCGCTGCCGCGGCGCGAGGATCACCGCCTGCTGACCGGGTCGGGACAATTCATTGCCGACCTCACCTTGCCCGGCATGCTGCACGCCGTGCTCGTGCGCAGCCAGGTCGCGCACGGCCGCATCCGCGCCATCGACACCGCCGCCGCGGCGGCGATGCCGGGCGTGCGGCGCGTGGTCACCGCCGCCGACCTCGGCCTGGCGCCGACCGTAGGCGCGGGGCCGTGGTCGATGCCGGCCAAGTGGCGGGCGGCGGTGAAGCACAAGCTGCAGATGCCGCAACAGACGCTGCTGGCCGTCGACAAGGTCAGGCATGTCGGCGAGGCGGTCGCGGTGGTGCTGGCCGAGAGCCGCTACGAGGCGCTGGACGCGGCCGAGCTGGTGACAGTCGACGTCGAGCCGATCGCGGCGGTGGTCGATCCCGAGGCGGCGCCCGCGCCCCTGTCGGCGGTGCTGCACGAGAAGATCGCCAGCAACCTGTTGGCCGAGTTTGCCATCGGGAAGGGCGACGTGGCGGCGGCGCTCGCCAACGCGCCGCACCGCCTCAAACGCCGCTTCCGCATGCATCGCTATGCCGGCGTTCCCATGGAATGCCGCGGCGTGATCGGCGCGCACGACCGGCGGACCGGCGAGGTGACGGTCTGGTCGGCGACCCAGGTGCCGCACTCGGTGCGGCGCGAGGCGGCGGCGGTGCTGCGCCTCAGCGAGGCGCGCGTGCGCTGCGTGGCGCTCGATGTCGGCGGCGGCTTCGGCACCAAGGGGCATGTCTATCCCGAGGACCTGCTGATCCCATTGCTGGCACGGCTGGTGGGCCGGCCGGTGCGTTGGATCGAGGAGCGCCAGGAGCACCTGCTCGGCTCCTGCCATGCGCGCGACCAGCTGCACGACGTCGAGGTCGGCTTCGACGCCGAGGGCCGCGTGCTCGCCTTCCGCGACGACTTCCTGATGGATGCCGGCGCGTGGACGCCGCTCGGCATCACCTGCCCGTACAACACCGCGGTCCATCTGCTGGGGCCGTACAAGATCGCCCACTTCGCGACGTCGGCCAAGGTCGTCGCCACGAACAAGGTGCCCAACGCACCCTATCGCGGCGCCGGGCGGCCCGAGGCGACGTTCCCCATGGAGCGCACCATGGACCTGATCGCGCGCACCCTCCGGCTGGAGCCGACCGAGGTCCGCCGGCGCAACATGATCCGGCCGGACGAGATGCCCTACGCGATGGGACTGCCCTATCGCGACGGCGAGCCGATCGTGTACGACGGCGGCGATTTCCCCGCCGCGCTCGACAAGGTCCTGGACGCGATCGGCGGCCTCGCCGCGTTCCGCGAACGCCAGCGCCAGGCACGAGCGCAGGGCCGCTACCTTGGGCTCGGCGTCGCGAGCTATGTCGAGGGCACGGGCGTCGGGCCGTTCGAGAGCGCGACAGTGCGCATCGAGCCGGGCGGCACGATCTTCGTCACCTCGGGCGCCTGCTCGCAGGGCCAGGGCATGGAGACGATCTTCGCCCAGGTGGTGGCCGACACCTGGTCGGTCGATCCCGACGACGTCGTGATCGCGCTGGGCGACACGGCGCTGATCCCGATGGGCGGCGGCACGATCGCGAGCCGCAGCACGGTGACGCTCTCGGCCGCGATCACGCGCGCCAGCGACACGCTCAGGGACAAGGTGTTCGCGATCGCGGGCAACATGCTCGAGTGCGCGCCAGCCGACCTCGAGCTGCGCGCCGGCAAGGTCGGCGTCAAAGGCGCGCCCGGCCTCGAGGTGACGCTCGCCAGCGTGGCGCAGGCGGCGCGGCCGGGCTGGGACAGCAAGCGGCCGGCGGGCATGGAAGCGGGCCTCGAGGAGACCCACTACTTCGAGCCGCCGACCGTCACCTGGGCCAACGCCTGCCATCTCGCCGAGGTCGAGGTCGACGTCCAAACCGGGCGGATCGAGATCCAGCACTACGTGGTGGCGCACGATTGCGGCGTGGTCATCAACCCGATGCTGGTCGAGGGCCAGATCACGGGCGGCGCCGTGCAGGGCCTGGGCGGCGCCCTGCTCGAGGGCTTCGTCTACGACCAAAACGGCCAGCTGCTAACCGGCTCGCTGATGGACTACGCGGTGCCGCGGGCCGACGACGTGCCGGGCCTGAAACTGCTGCACCAGGTCTCGCCCTCCCCGCTCAATCCGCTCGGCGTGAAGGGCGTCGGCGAAGGCGGCGCCATCGCCCCGCCGGCGGCGATCACCAACGCGGTGTGCGATGCGCTGGCGGAATTCGGGGTGGAATTCAATGCGACGCCGGTGAGGGCGGAGGACGTGGTTGGCCTATTTCGCGGCAACTGTCGCCGCGCCGTAGAGCCGCCGCGTTAAGCTGGCGACGCGGCAACACTCGGACCAAGACCAACACGGCACCGCTGCCAGCTGGGCGCCATGCAGACAACGGCTGCCAGGCAAAGCGCCATATGGCGTTGGACCAGGCTATAGCCGATCTCGACCGCTCAGACCGCTCGAACTTCGGCAAGCCGCTTGATTGCGTACTCGTCGTCCCAGCAGACGGCGGCTTCCCATGCGGCCGACGCTTGGGAGGCGATGTCATGCGCGCCGTCGTCGAGACCGGCAGCGTTGTGGGGCAGCACCAGGTCGAGGTCGGGGACGTCGACGTGGCTCTCGTCCCAGTCGATCAGCGCGACCCGATTCGCTGTCATGCGGACGTTGCCGGGGTTGTTGGGATTGCCGTGGACGACGCATGTCTCGCGTCCGATGAGCCGCGCCCATGCTGCTCGGCACCGAGCAACGCCCTCAGGCGGCATCGCGCCGAGGTCGATCTTCGTCCCGGTTTCGGCATGCAGGAGGTCAGTCGACGATCGCCAACCAGGGCGCTGCGGCCAGGCTCGCGTCAACCGATGCAGCCGGCGGAGCGTGTCGGCCACGCGACGCCAGTCGGCCTCCGTCTCGGGCGGTCTGCCCTCCACGTATGTCATCACCACCAGGCCGTCCGCGAACAGCCGGCCGTCCGTCGTCGGGATCGGCACCGGTACGGCCAGACCTTCACGGTCGAGGTGTTGCAGGAGCTCGGTCTCCCACCTGAGATCAGCGTCGCTCCTGGCCCCGAGACGACCGACCGCGAGATGCCCGTTGACGCGCACGCTCCACACGTCATTGGCGACTCCGCCAGCGAGCGGTGAGAGGCGAGCGACGTCGTCGCCCCACCAACCGAGTGCCTCCCATCCCACTGGCGACATCCTCGCGAAGCTCCTCCCAATGTCTGCGGTCTTCCCCGGATGCGTACCCTCAACCCATCACGCTCACAGCCAGACCAGCCGGCGCTGCAGGCCGACCGACTCGCGCGTGCCTGACCAGCTTGACGGAGCAACCCCTTGCCCCTGTCGAAGCCGACGTCGGGTCATCACGGGCGCGTGGCGGACTTGACTGCAAGCAGAGTCCGCGCCGCCAGGCCCCGCTGCCCCTGGCGCACCGCCTCCGCCCAGGAGAGACATCAGTGTTGTTACCCCTGCCTTGGTAAGATCATGATTCTAAGAAGGTGCTTCCCTTTGTGCAGTACCCGAAGGTAAGTCGCTACGGCCGTTTGCGACTTCCGAAGGTAAGTCGCTACGCGCTTTGTGACTTACCTTCGGATACCCCACATGCTTACGAAGGGAAGTCGTTTGTAGGTGCTTCCCTTCGGAAGTCGCTACGGCGCGACTGCCGGCACCCGAGTGCACTAGCAGCAGTCGCACGGGTCGTGGCCGCGCTCGACCGAGGATACTGTGCGCGGCTCGACGGCCGAGAGGTGTCGACCATGGACCTGATCGCCACCGAGTTGGGACTGGATCCGACCGAGGTCCGGCGACGCAACATGATCCGCCGGACGAGATGCCCTACGCGGTGGGGCTGGCCTATCGCGACGGCGAGCCGATCGAGATCAGGCGGGGGCGACGACGGCGCCCCTCCGAGCGCACTAGACAAGGTCTTGGACGCGATCGGCGGCCGGCGGCGCCGTGCAGGGCGGCGCTCTGCTCGAGGGCGTCGTCTACGACCAAAACGGGTGGCTGCTCACCGGCTCGCTGATGGGCTACGCGCTGCCGCGCGCCGACGACGTGCCGAGCCGAAGCTGCTGCTCCAGGTCTCGCCCTCACCGCTCAATCCGCTCGGCGTTAAGGGCGTCGGCGAAGGCGGCGCCATCGCCTCGCCGGCGGCGATCGCCAACGCGGTGTGCGACGCGCTCGCAGCGTTCGGAGTGGAATTGAATGAGACGCCGGTAAAAGCGGAGCAGGTGCTTACGGGAGGTCGGCGCCGGGTTGCCGATCCTGCCGCCTGAAAAAGCGAACGACGTGGAAGCGCAAATAGCGCTGCGCCGACGGGATAACCAGAACGCTCTCGGTTGTTCGCAGCTTTGACCCGGAGAAGAAGGAGCGTCTGACCGGCGCGGTCACGATGGAGGTTGTTGACGCGCCGTTCCGGCTCGATACTAAGTTCGTCGGGGCTATAAAGGGTCGCTGCCAAACACGATCCGCTCACCTTCGCGGCTGACGTGGTAGTGAACTCACTTTGGCGTCATCTATCGACATTAGAGGCCGACGCTCCGCAGTGACCTGCTCATTGAGGGGATGCCATGTCAGCAGTGTTCAATCGTCGATTTGACGAGCTAGACAAACAAGCCGCCGTAATCGATTCCTCAAAGAGGATGCGCAATACATCGTGGGGCACATCCGCCTACTACATCGAACAAAGCGACCTGCTGAACTGGCGGGTGAAGGTACGTCATTTGATTGTCTCGGTATGTGGTTCGGACTCACAACATCTCAAGCTTTTCGCGGACCACGAGAAAGGAGGAATGTACACAACAAACTACGAAGTATTTAGGGAGTTGCGAGCGGTGTTCTTGGCCGCAAAGGAGGACTACGAAGGCGGTTATCTACAAAGTCTTAAGCATCTTGTTCAGGCTGAGGTATTTGAAAGTGAGTTGGAACAGGCCAGTGAACTTCTGAGCGCCGGTTACATGATCGCGGCAGCAGTAATCTCCGGCGTCGTCCTTGAAACCGGGCTTCGGGAAATGTGCGCTGATAGAGGAATCATCCCCGGCAAGCTTGATAAAATGAATGCCGATTTGGCGAGAGCTGGCGTCTATAGCAGGCTTGTGCAGAAGCAAATCACAGCTCTAGCCGACATCAGAAACAGCGCCGCCCACGGCAAAGTTGATCAGTTTACACGAGATGATGTTTTCGCCATGATTCGCGATGTGCAGAGAATCTTAGCTACCGGCTCAAGCTAGTTAGAGTTGTTGCCTTAGCCTACGTACCTTCTCCCATTCGATCGCCCGATCTCTATCGGCTTCCCACATCTTGGAGAGGGCCACCAGGACCTTCTGGGTCTTCGGCCACCTCATCCCTACGGATTTCGCCCAAACCTTCGCTTGATCACTAAATTGTTGCTCTTCCTTACCCCCTTCAACGACACCGTGAAGACCTCTCCTATTAAATTGCTCGTTTACAATTCCCGACTCAAGTTGCTTCGAATGATGCACCTCGATAACAATCCGCACGGCCTTAGCAGGCCATGTTTGATCTTCTAAATCGGATGGCGAGTGCGCAAGCAATTGGCCAATCTCATTGTCGGTGACGTTCGCGCGATCTTCGTTCACAGCCGCATTGCGTGCCTTCGTTACCCAATCCATTAGCTCAGCTTCATCCACCGATCCATCTGCGCGCTCGCCAGGGAAGGGCCGTATGTATTCTGCAGTATCTCTATCTCCGGATCGGCGCGCCTGTGGATTCAAGTGATGGCGCCAACTGTTAAGCAACCTATAGGCGTGCGACGCCAGTTGTTTAGCCTTATCGTCAACCGCGTCATGCTGGCCCTTTTGGGACGCTGGTCGATACACTTGGCAAATGAGAGACACGAAGAACACGGGGTCTTTACCTAGAAGCCTGAACAATCTCAAATCAAGCCCGTGATGATACCCAAGTGCTGGTACTAGCAAAATTTCGCGTCGAGCCAGATCTTCGTCTCTGATATCTCTTCGCTCACTCAGGTAGCGAAGAAACTCACGAAGACTGCGGGGCGCTCGCGCCGAGGTCGACGCTGACGAAGCAATCTGGTCGATCACTGCGTCAAGTAGGGCAATCGCATCATTCGCCTCCAATGTGATCTTGCCGAACGCCACCATGTCGGCCAGTTCTCCAGCCCGACCTGCATCGATCATTTTCTCCAGTAGAATTTTGCTTAGCCGCTCATCTGTTAGATCGTACGGAGGTGGTACCTCCATCCAAAAATTTGTCTCTATTTCGGGACCAAGGTCGCTGATGAATTTCCACGAGTCCTCCTCGGCAGGCAGCCATGTTAACATGGACGCAATACGCGCCGGGGTGACTTGCGCCCGCTTAGCCCAGGAAACAAGCTCAGTAAGATACAGGGCTGATTGCAATCCGCTCGCGACGCCACTGCCTGCCGCTGCGGCCCACAACAGACTTTGAATGAACCGAACATCCAGTTTCGTGTTTACCAGCGCGCTTTTCGCTATTTCCTTTACGGTCTCTAGGTCGCCAATAACCGAGCCGGCAGCGGATCCTACAAACGCTGGGAATTTTGTGATCTCTGCAAGTCGGACAATTCCTTCTGATCCAGCAAGATCAAGAATCGACCGGACAGCCGCTTTTCTACGTCGATCGATTCGATCTTGAACTTTGCTCGCATCATCAAGCTCTTCTTCGAGATCAGGGAGCCAGTCATCGAAAAGCCACTTTACTTTAGCTACTTCATCAGTCGGAGCGAGCCGTGACAATAGCTCTTCGAACTTGCTAAGTTCATTGCTGTCGAGTGCCCAGTCCGTCCTAGCGTAAGTTCGATGGCGAGCAATTTCGTCGCGCAGAGCTTCCCATAAGAACATCCGCTCTTCATCACTCAACCCATTCTCAATAATCTCATCTAGGCGGGCGCGCGTCTCTTCCCTTTGGAGTGGAGGGAAGGTCGACATGCTGCCCACGACGTCCACCCATCTGCTTATGTTGGTGCCCGCCGCAGTAAGGATTCGCTCAATTACTCCTACCAACCCATCGTGGACAACGCGGTTAGTGAGCAGTTCGACTCTGCTAGGCGCAAAGTCCCGCATTTGTGGCTTCACGGTCGGCCATTGAATCATCGAGCCGCTTGGCCGCATTTCCCAAAGTAACTTCCATCCGATTTCCGGATATGCACGCGCAACATCATCAATAACGCTTAGGCGTTCCGCCAGCGATGCAAAGGTTTGCGGTGACCACCACATAAGTATGCGCGATAACGCTTCGAGTGGCCGATTGGACTCGGCCCTCTGTTCAGAGTCGTCATGCAGTTCCGCTAGCCTTGCGAAGATCGAGGCAACGCGCGCAAGATGTTCTGGAGACCAGCCGATGACTTCGAGGCCCCACAGCAGCTCCGTCACATCAGGCCAATCACGGAGAAGGCCTCTCTTCGCTCCAAGGATGAGACGAGCTTCATCAGGATTGCCCTCGAGCCAAAGCTCGAGGGCTGACAGCAAAGGGTCAGGGCACGCCTCGATTAGGACGGCGTACTGTTCCTGGATACTCTTATACAATTGACGATGCGGCCCTAGCGCTACAAGCTCCGCTACGAGCGCTTGGACAAACGCCTCGGGTGGTCCGTGGCCCCATTGATCTTGCGTACCACGAACCAATATGGGACAGCTAAGATTGGGCCTAAGAAAAGGCCCTCGAACCGCAAAAAGCAGCAGTGCTTGCGCGATACCGTCTCGAATCCATTCAGACGGCCCCGTAGGCGCTTCGAATAAATCGTCACTTTCTTCGTTAGTAATCAAAGGGGTTTGCGGGGAGAAGGTTGTCTTAACGACATTAAAGAAATGCTTAAGCTCAACATCGCCCAGCCTCGCAGCAAGAACGACGAAGGAGTCGACATGTGAACGAAGGGCCCAAATTTGCCCCTCTCGAAGGAATGGCGAATCGTCGCGGTCTACATATGCAAGAAGCTCTCGTTGTAAGTCGTCCCACGAACGTTGCGTTATCTCTTCAATCAGCAAGCGATCTTGAGAATTCGAAGCGTCCCAACGGCCCAGCAGAATCAAAGGTCGAAGAAAGCCGCCAGCCGGACCATCCGCCCACCACGGATCTGCGGCCAAGCCCGAGGGTTTCCGTCTGCACATGACGGTAACACTAGATCCGCATTCCCTTGCTAGACGTTCGGCCTCGTCCTCAGACAGGCGGGCAGCTTCCTCCAACGCTTTCGCAAAGTCCCAGCGTTGTGGCCTGTCAAGTTCAATCGCGCCTGGAGGCGTAGGCAGCGGGTCTCCGTATGTCACGACGACATGATGTCGATGTTTTTCATCCAATGCGGTTGTCGTGGATCTACCTTCGGCTCCTACAACGAATACGGATGGGGCCAGTCTACTTGCCGCAAGCGCAGTAGCATAATTCAACCCAACTAGAGTTCGAGCTTTCGCCGCACGGCAATCGTCGCGCTGAAGTGTGGCCAATACAAAAGCCTTGGCCTCGAATTCCGAGTCACCCCGAACAAATATATGCCGAGGTTCTCCTTGCAACAATTTGGCTAGAGCCGCGCTCGCCTCTTCTCGCTTCGCAATGATTATTTCTTTCGTCAATTTGGGAGCTGTAAGTCCAACTAACTCTGTCCACGTAGTATCTAATGTCTTAAGGCCACCCGTATCGACACCGTGAATAGCCGCTGCCCAAGAAAGAGCTTCGATGGGGCATAGGTTTAGCCAGTCAAAAAGGCTTTGCCCATCGATAATTCGGACTTCCTTCCATTTTGCCTTCCTCTCGAGTTCTTTCTTTAGGTCCGTCACCTTGCTTATGCCGCGCGGTGTAACAAACACTATGGTAGTCGTCTCGGGCGTCCACCCCGGTTCCGATTCAATGCGCTTTTTCGCGTCGCCTTTAACTTTGCTTTTTGAGGTCGCCTTGACGCTAAATTCCCAGATAGAATCCCCTTCCGGGATAAACTGTCTGAACTCTTCGCGAACTTTGGCGCCGCGAACACGCCCATCAATGCCTGGCAAATTGTTGAAGGCGCCTTTAAGGAAGCGCATTTCATCATAACTCTCAAGCCCTGCTTTCACCGTCCGCTCAATCCAAGCAGGCAGAAGGTCTGCGGCCTCTTTTTGATTGGCCCAACTATGCAAATCGCCAGTCGTTAAGAAAGCCATCGCTGCCTCAACTCACTTCTGAAATGCCGTTCGGGATGCACCACGCAAGAACCGTAGATGGCGAATTCACGATATATAGGATGGGGTGGCGGATTCATACCCGTGGCGCGATCGAGAATCCAGCTTGGTCGGGGTCGCCTCGCGCTACCTAGGTCTCACCCAAACCTATGCGCCTCGCTCTCTACCCCGCAGCAGCAGCATCGTGGCGTTGAGTTGCTTCACGATCGTTGGCCCTTGCAGGTCCGCCCCTGCCCCAGCCTGGCGCGGCGTCGGCCGGCACCTCGGGGCCGCTCAGCGTCGTCTCAACTTGGCGTATGGCGAATGGCGCGGGTGCTGGTGACGCCGCCCGAGCGCCTCATCATCATCAGCAAAGGGGCTTTGATGCCGTGCGTGTGGGAGCGAGATCATGGCCGAGGTGTTCTGCGTGCAGTATCTCAGCGATGAGCTGCTCGAGCGTGGCGTCGGCGTCGATCCTGATTCGCTGATGAAGGCGCTATCGCACTCCGATCCTGAGGTGCGGCGTCTTGCAGCCATGCGCCTGGGTACCGACAACGTGCGCAGCGCGACGCCGGCACTGAAATCCGCACTGCAAAAGGAAACCGACTCCGGCGTCACTCTCAGCATGATGGGCTCCTTGTTCCGCCTGGCACCGCGGTCGGGGCAATCTTACGTTGTCTCCCTCTGCCAGGACCCCGCGCTCGGTGCCCAGGTCAATCTTGCCGTCGCCAATGCGCTCACTACGCTGGACGCGTCCCAGGCCGCCCGTGCCTGCGCTCCGACATTGGAAGCATGGATCACGAAGAGCTCCCCTAATCCGGACGATGCCGCCAATGCGCTCACTGCGCTGGCCTCACTGCAATCGAAGCTCGATCAGGAGACAGTTGTGCGGCTGCGCAAACAGTCGATTGCGTTTCTCTCTGGAAATGACTTCGGCCGACGCATCGCTGCTATTGAGTGGCTGAGCCGGGATCCCTCCGAGGGCGCCCATGCCGCCCTCGCCAATGCACTCGATCACGAGACAGACCCGGCGCTCCGCGACCTGATGAAACATGTGATGGAATCCCGCGCAGGGAAGAAATAGCTGCACAAATACTGAGAGCTCAGCAGGATCGCTCAGTGTGAGAAATCTTCGGACCGTTGCGCTTAGCGCAACTATTTCGCGCCGCAGGTGCGAATGTTTTGTTTAAGGGCACGGCTTCAACCGTGCCGCAGTCGAACGCAGAAAGCAAGCGGCTTTAGCCGCTGAGGGCAATGCGTGGAGGCGCAAATTTCTCCGCTACGCCTCTGAAATGACAAAGAAAGTACTGACCTCAGCGGCTAA
>Ga0081455_10003425_pt1 | contig 18237 bp, 21 predicted proteins | sample TabmetS3T2R1_FD_70207 | JGI IMG/M metagenome (GOLD analysis project Ga0081455, IMG submission 70207) | Tabebuia heterophylla rhizosphere microbial communities from the University of Puerto Rico - S3T2R1 | ecosystem: Host-associated > Plants > Roots > Rhizosphere ...
CCGCCCGAGCCTCGAAGTCGCCCTTGTCGGTCCGCACCGAAAAGCGGTCGGACCGTTCGATGGCGCTGATGCGATGCGAGACCCGCACTTCGACCCCTACGGCGGCGCCTTCGGCCAGCAGCATGCCCACGATCTGCCGTGCGGAGCCGTCGCAGAAGAGTTGGCCGAGCGTCTTCTCGTGCCAGGCGATGCGATGCTTGTCGACCAGGGCAATGAAGTCGTGCTGCGTGTAGCGCGCCAACGCCGACTTGCAGAAGTGCGGATTGGCCGACAGGAACGCCTCCGGCCGGCTGTCGCGGTTGGTGAAGTTGCAGCGGCCACCGCCCGAGATCAGGATCTTCTTGCCGACCTTGTCGGCGTGCTCGAGTACCAGCACGCGCCGGCCCCGCTGGCCCGCGCGGATTGCGCACATCAGGCCGGCCGCACCGCCGCCCACCACGATCACATCGAACGACGAACGGCTCACACCCGTCCCGGCCGTCGTCTATTTCTGGCCGAAGCGTTGCCGGTAATCGGGCAAGGCGTTCTTGTAAGGCAGCGCTGTCGCTTCGTAGACGCCGCGCGCTACCGCTCGCGCCAGACAGTCGGCCGCGGCAGCGCCGATTTCCGTCAATGCCTGTGGTTCGCCGGCCGGGCCGAGGCCCGCTTCAGCCCGCGCCGTCGAGACAGCAAAGACTGTATCGCCGTCGTTGGGCGCGTGGACCGGGCGCAAGGCGCGCGACAGCCCATCGTTCGCCATGATGGCAAGCCGCTTGCATTCGGCTTTGGTGAGGCTGGCATCGGTCGCGACCATGGCGATGGTGGTCGCCGTCGCTTCGACCGGCTGGCCCTTGAAGCGGATCGCGAGGTCCGCGTCGTCGATCTTCGCTGGCCAGCCGCGACCGCCGAATTCTCCGTTCCGTTCGTACGGCGCCGCCCAGAAATGCGGTCCGTCGCCGATGGTGGCCGAGCCCACTGCGTTCACGGCGACGAGGGCCCCCACCATGAAGCCTCGCTTCGTGCGCTGACTGGTCGATCCCAACCCGCCCTTCAAGGTCGACGTGGTGCCGCCATAGCCTGCACCGACGGTGCCCAGCGCAAAGTCAGATGCGGCCGCGAGCGCGGCGTCGCGTCCGAGATCCCAGTAAGGCGGCCGACTTTTGACCGGTTCCTTGAGCCAATCCTTCTCGCCGCCGTTTATGAGGTCGAACAAGATCGCCTGCACTGCGACCGGCAACGTGATACCGCCGAATGACGCACCTCGGCCCTGGGCGCACAGAACCGCCGACGCACCGCCGGCCGCGTCGAGCCCGTAGAGCGAGCCGCCCGACAACACCACGGCATCGACGCCGCCTCGCATCATCTCGGGCTCCAGGAGCGTCACGGCTCGCGAACCCGGTGCGCCGCCCAAAGTCGCCACGCTTGCGGTGACGTTTTGGTCGAAGACCGCGACCGTGACACCGGTCGCCACGCGCGCATCATGCGCATTGCCGACGCGCACGCCGGGCACATCCGTGATCAGGTTTCTCATGTCAGGAACTCGCCGCCGTTCACATGGATGGTCTGGCCGGTAATGAACGTGCCTTCCGGTCCCACCAGAAGGCGGACCATGGCGGCGATCTCCTCCACCTTGCCGAATCGCTTGAGCGGGATCGGTCGATCGGCGCGCGGTATGGGCGACGGACCGGCGGACGTGCCCCGTACGGTCTCGATCGCGCCCGGCGAAAGCGCGTTGCAGGTGATGCGATGCGGTGCGAGCTCGACAGCAAGCGCCCGCATCAGCCCTTCCAGGCCCGCCTTGGACGCGGACACATGGCAACGGTTGGGGGTGCCGACATGGGTCGAGACTCCTGACAGGGCGACAAAGGCACCGCCGTTACCCTTGGCGATCATCTGGGGAATGAAGGCCTTGCCCAGCAGGAAGGCCCCGTCCAGGGCGACCGACAGGATCTCGCGCCATTCCTTGTACGACATATCGAGAAACGAGGTCTGGCGGCGCAGCCCGGCGTTACTCACCAGGATGTCGACGCCGCCCAGCTTTTCCGCCTCTTCGGCAAGTCGCGGCAACGCCTCGGGATCCGAGATGTCGCCCATCGCAGGTACGGCCTTGCCGCCTCCCGCTGCGATCTCCCCGACCACTGTTTCGACTGCTTGTCTGTCGCTGCGGCCATTCACCAAGACGGTCGCACCGTCACGGGCCAGCGTCAGCGCAATACAGCGTCCGATATTCTTGCCGGCGCCCGTCACCAGCGCCACCCTGCCATGCAAAGGAAGAGACATACGATCTCCCGTTAGGAACGCGCGACCCTAGCGGAGATCGGCCGGCACAACCAAGACGTTGGTACGTGGGGAACCTCGAGAAAGCCGGCACAGAATCGTGAGTGTCGGCTCATTGCCTGTTCAGGATACGGCTTTCCTTTCCTTGTAGTGCCGCAGCAACGCCCGTCCCTTGGAAGCGATACGTCGCGCTGCAGCTTCTGTCCGAGGCACGGGCTCGCCCCAGGCGGCGGCCGTAAGAGCGAAGCGCGTCGGTTTGTTTGACTCGTCCCTCAGCGGCGGAAGCTTGCCCGATCGACCGTAAAAGCGGACAGCCCAGCTTCCCTTTCGCCGCATGTCGTCCAAAGTCATCTTGGTCCCATGTGTCATGACACCCGGTTTGAGGTGCGAGCCCTGTTTGCGCGCAAACGCCGCACGGCCTGCGGCGGTCAAGCCGCCATGCGGGTCCTTGGTTTTTTGCACGCGGGTTCGTTTCGTCTTTTTCACTTCGACCTCCCTCAGTGCACCGCCCACATGTTGTCGATCAGATTGGGATAGGGTCGGCCCGCCTTTCGCGCGCGTCGCTGGGCGTCTGCCTTTTGTTTAGGGATGAGCGGACGGGAGCCTCGCTTGCAGGCCAGCTCACGTTTTGTGTGCGACCTCTTGCCCTTCGGGCGTAAGGACGTATCCGTCCTCCCGGCGCGCGAGCCACCCGCGCTCGATTGCCTCGGTGACACCCGACTGGACGTCGAGGACCTCCTGACCGCCTGCGCAGCCCAAGGGGAATAGGTCATCTTTCGCGCCGATCTTTTGGCAAACCGCCTGTGCCAGGGTTTCGGTTGTCGGTGATGTTGGCATGAACACACCTGCCAGTGCTTGGAGGGAGATTGCGAGAGAGGCCACCCTCTGGCAGATGGGCGGACTCCGACAGCCGAGCTACAATGCGAGGCCGTGCGGCAGGGTTCCCGGGGACGAACCCAAACCAAGCTCGTTCCATAATTTTGCCGCAGCAGCGCCGTCCTCGGCCCAACTATCTCATTCCAAAGCCGATCGAGCCGACGTTTACAGCCCGGCTCCCCGATCGGTGCGCAACCTCTCGGCCCTCGTGCGTCAGGACATAGCCGCCCTGCCGGCGGGCAAGCCAGCCGCGTTCAATCGCCAGAGCCAGCCCCGACTGGATATCGAGAGCCTCCTGACCATCAATGCAGCCGGATAGGAACACACTTTGCCTGGCGTTGATCCGCCGGCAGATCGTACGTGCTACGGTTTCGGTTTCGTTTGTCAGTGATGCTCGCATGAAGTCCTGCCATTTCAAAAAGGGGGAGGTTTGGCGGGCATGGGCTTGAGCGGCGACTAAACCCTTTCGAGGTTCCCCTCGCCAATCACTGGTTGGAGCGACGACAGCTCAGGCACCAGCCCACTGACTTCGCGAAAGAAGACGCCCAGCAACTTGGCAACCACCTGCCTCAGTTCCCCGGTAGGCGCCGGATCAGCCTGTCGGCCGAGCAGCAGAAGCGCGCCTTCGCGAACAATCCAAAAAATGGGATGTACGGGGCCGTCAACCAAGCCGGAAACGAAGACAAAGCCGCAATAGTCAGCTCTGCCACCGCGGCCGACTTGCGCCGCGACTGATTCGCACATCGGGTCTTCCAGCGTAACGGCGACACTCATCGCCGGCCTATTGGGCAGGAGGACGTCATAATTATTGCAAACCAGCATGCCAGGTTCGGGTTCCATCGGCATCGATCGGGCTCCCTATCGCTTGTGCCCGAGACAAGAAACGCGGCTTACATTGTTTTGTTTCGGGCCAGGCGCTAATCGAGTTTCAGGTCGCCTTTACAAGTACCCATTTTTAGTATTTTGCAGTCTCAACTTCGCTGCACCGCGCCTGAGTGTGAACCCTGATAACGATCACGCCAGGTCCAGTGGCTTCGGAAGCGAGCCGGCGTTTTCACCTGGCATCCAACCCTGACAAGGAGTCCGAATGCCGTCGCAATTTCGAGTTCGTGGCCAAGGACTGCGGCGGCATTTGAGTAAGCTCATCGTCATCCCCGTCTATTGCCTCACCATGTTCTCAAGCGCATTTGCAAATGCAAATCAGCAACAGATCGATGTCGATGGGATCGAGAGAAGCTATGCCTTGCATGTACCGTCCGGCATCGCTCCCGGTGCGCCGCTCGTCATCGTGCTCCACGGGAGAGGCAGTTCGGGCGAGGACGAAATGGCTCGAAGCCGCTGGCAGGCGAAGGCTGACAAGGAAGGGTTCATCGTCGCCGCGCCCGATGCGTTGAGTTCATACGACGGCGTTGAGCCCAAGCGTCGCTTGACGGTTCGAGACTGGGTCAGGCGCAAATATCGGGCGCTGAGAGGTCGGAACCTTCCCCGATGGCACGGTGGCGACAACGACGTGGGACTGATCGTTTCCGTTATCGACCGGCTTAAGGCTGAGTGGAAAGTTGACCCGTCTCGCATCTATCTGGTCGGCTTTTCCCGCGGCGGCTTCATGGCGCACGAGCTGGCGTTGGAGATCACCGACCGACTGGCAGGCGTCGCCGTCGTGTCGCCTGATGTTGAACCTGAGATTACGACGCCTCCTGCGCGCCCCCTTTCGTTTCTTTTGGTGAGCGGCGATCGAGATCCAGTCCATCCGATATCGAGCGATCGGCCGGCAGCAACCATGGAGCGCTGGCGGGAACTCAATCACTGCCCGCCTCTTGCAAAAGTGGATTCGGAGTCACCGGATCTGACAATTGAAGGTGCCGGCCCGTGTGACCAGGGCACCGAGATCCGCTATGTGATTGTCCATGGCGTAGGCCACGATTGGGCCGGGGCGCCGATCATCTACAGCGACATAAGCTGGGCATTCTTGAGTCGGTTCAAGCGAGCTACCGGCGCCAGCCCGTAAGGGTCCTCCGCAGATCGAATTTCGCCAAGTCGTGTTCCGGTTCAACCGGCATCGGACGGCGCATGGCTGCCGAAGCGCTGCGCGAAGGCGCGCGTGAATTCTGCGCCAAGCAGGAAGATCTGCGCGGAATAGTAGATCCAGACCAGGAAGACGATCAGTGCGCCGGCCGCGCCGTAAGACGAGCCGATGTTGCTGCGTCCGACATAGAAGGCGATGGCGTACTTGCCGCCTTCGAAGAGGAGCGTCGAGGCGAGGGCGCCGACCACCACGTCACGCCAGGCGATCTTGGCATCGGGCAGCACCTTGAACATGAGGGCAAAGAGACTGACGATCAAAAGGGTGGAGAGAATAATGTCGGCTGCCTTGAGGGCGAGTTCGGCAGCGGGAAACACGCTGCGAAGATAGGCTGACAGGCCCGCGAGCGCCGCGCTGACGGCGAGCGACACCATGAGAAGGAAGCCGGCCGTCACCACCAGGCCCAGGCTGGTGAGGCGTGCACGCACGAGTCGCGACAGGGTCGAATGCCGGCTCGTCTCGACTTTCCAGATCTGATTCATCGCAGCCTGGACTTCGCCGAACACGCCGCTGGTCGCAATGATCAGCACCCCGATGCCGATGATCGAGGCGATGATGCCTTCGTGCGGCTTTCCCGCGCTTCCGATCATCGCTTGCAGCGCCCGCGCGGTGTCCTCGCCCATCAAGCTGCTGAGCTGGGTGACGATCGCGCCTTCCGCAGCCCTGCGGCCGAAGGCGAGCCCCGCGACCGCCACGACAACCAGCAGCACCGGCGCGATGGAGAAAAGCGTGAAGTAGGCGATCGAGCCACCACGGCTCAATGCTCCGTGGGCGATGAAGCCCTCGACCGCGTCCCGCAGCAACTCCCATGTGGCACGGACAGCCTTCACCTGGCGTCGGCCCACGGGCGTCGTTGCGGAAGGACACGGTGCAACGGAACAGGCCCGTCAGCTCGCGACGATGTAGGCCTTGAGCGCGTCGGCCTCGACCTGTGTTTCGGTCAAGCGCGCCTTCACCACGTCGCCGATCGAGACCAGCCCCAGCAATTCGCCGTGACGCATCACCGGAAGATGCCGGAAGCGGCCGCGGGTCATGGTCATCATCACCTGCTCGATAGTGTCATCGGGATCGCAGGTCACGACATCGGTCGTCATGATCCGGCGCACCTCCATCGTCAGTGCCGCCGCGCCATGTTGTGCCATGGCGCGCACCAGGTCGCGCTCGGAAATGACACCGACCACCTCGTTGTCCTGGAGCACCAGCACCGAGCCTACTCGGCGAGTGCTGAGTTGCTCGGCCACCTGCGCCACTGTCGCTTGCGGCGCGGCACTGAAGACAAGGCTTCCCTTCTCGGCAAGGATGTCTGAGACGAACATGGCATTCCCCTTTCCCATTGGGTGACGGGCAATACGCAAACGCTATGGCGCCACGAGAAGCGGCGGGCCATAAAACGCCTATGGAGGATTCCCGCTCAGCTCTGGTGCTCTTCTCGGGCGGCCAGGATTCTACGACGTGCCTGGCCTGGGCGCTAGAACGCTTTCAGCATGTCGAGACGGTCGCCTTCGACTATCGACAGAGGCACCGAATCGAGCTCGACCAACGACTCGTCGTGCTCGACGAGCTGCGGCGGCGATCCCCACACTGGGCCGACCGGCTGGGCGAAGACCACCTGGTCGACATGGGTGTCCTGGGCCAGATCAGCGAGACCTCGCTCACACGCGACGTGGCCTTCGCCATGGAGAAAGACGGCCTGCCCAACACGTTCGTGCCCGGCCGCAACCTCCTCTTCTTCACCTTTGCCGCCGCCATCGCCTGGCGCCGCAATATCCGCCACTTGGTTGGCGGCATGTGCGAGACCGACTACTCCGGCTACCCCGACTGCCGGGACAACACCGTCAAGGCCCTGCAGGTCGCGCTCAATCTCGGCATGGACAAGAGCTTCGTGCTGCACACGCCGCTGATGTGGCTCGACAAGGCGGAGACCTGGGCGCTGGCGCACGAACTTGGTGGGCAGGCGCTGGTCGAGACCGTCCTCGAGCACACGCACACCTGCTACCAAAGCGAGCGCGGCACGCGCCACGCCTGGGGATACGGCTGCGGCGAATGCCCGGCCTGCAGCCTGCGCAGGCGCGGTTACGAGACCTGGGCCAAGCGCGCAGCCTGATACTGGCTGAGCGGCCCGTGCGTTCTGGCCTTACACACCGCTCGCCAGAGCTTGCGCCATCTCGCGATGCACCTTGACGCGATTGAATTCGCTGCGCGCAAATCCAGAGACGGTGCTGCTGGTGGCACTGCTGCCACTGCCGGACTGGCTGTTCGAATTCGCAGCATATTGCTGCTCGGCGTTGGTCAGCACTGACACTTGGGCGTTGGCATAAGCGACGTCGAATTCGTGTCCCTGCAGGCCGTTGAGGCGCTGGAGAATGGCCGGAGTCTGAGGCGCCGCATTCGGGTCGGGTGCAAAGGCGACACCCGCTTCCGACCGCACCTTGCGCAGCCGCTCGGCCGAGTCGGTATAATCTCTGACCATCCGATCGGCGAAGCCACGGACATTGCTGTTCGTCGACCGGCTGAGGGCAAGCCTGCCAGCGCCGATCTCGAAATCGTTCACCTGCTGGGCGTAACCCACGAGCCGGGCATCCGGCAGCAGATCGGCGGCCAGTGCACGTATCGACCGCGTCGCTGGCAGGGCCGCAAGAACGCCCAAAAACAGGGTGCGTCGGGCGATCGGCAACATGGGGACTCCTTCCGATGGGTTTCCGCGATAACGCCGCCATATCGGCTGGGTTGCGCTTCGCTTTCGACGGACCCCTTGCACGATCGCCACGGTGGCTTCTAAATCTCGCCGCCCATTTTGGGCAACATCGGGGAGAATCCATTGATCAGATCGATTTTGGCCGTGTCCGAAGGCGGACCGGATGCCGCCATGTCCTTTCGCCTGGCAAGCCGAGTAGCCGGCGTCTTCGGCGGCGTCGTTGATGCGCTGCATTTGCCCGTCGGCCTGTCCGGCGGGATCACGGGCGGCTTGGCGATGAGCGGCGAGGCCATGCCGCTTGTAATGAATCTCGACGACGAGCGACTGGCCGAACGCCGCAAGGAAAGTGCCCGCGCCTTCAAGGAAGTGGTCGCCCCGATCAAAGGCGCCACCTACTCCGAGGCCGAAACGGCAACGCTCGATACCATGGTCGCGATGGGCCGTTGCTCCGATATCGTGGTCATCGGCCGCCCGGGCACCGACCCCGAGAACGTGGCGCCGGCGACCGTCGAGGCGGCGCTTTATGACTGCGCCCGGGCCGTGATGGTGGCGCCACCGGACGCCGGCAAAGGTGCCTTTGGCTCCGTTGTCGTGGCCTGGAATGCAAGTTTCCAGGCGGCACGCGCCGTCGAATATGCCCTGCCGTTCCTGCTCAAGGCCACCAAGGTCACGCTGCTGGTGGTCGGCAGCACGCCGGACGACGTCGGAGCGTCCTACCTCGTCCGCAATCTCGGCCGGCAGGGTATTGATGCCAAGGTCGACGCCATCGACCCCGGCGCGGTGTCTGCCCGGGCGCGCGGCCGCGCGTTGCTCGGCTACGCGCACGACAAGGCCGCCGATCTATTGGTGATGGGCGCCTATGGCCGCGGCCAGGTGCTGAGCTTCCTGGGGTTGGGCGGCGCGACCGCGAAGGTGATCTCGTCCTCCCGGGTCCCGCTGCTCATGGCGCATTAGGAAACAAGCGTCAGGGGCAGGCGCCGGCGGCCTGGCTGGTCACTTCGGAGTCGGCGCAGGCGCTACAGGCATTTCCATAGGTCTTGCGGCTACCGTCACGCCGCAAGCCGCAAGCCGGGCGATAATCCTGGGTGCACATTTGCGGCCGCGGATCGGCGCAGGCCCCGCCGGCGACCGGCATCGACTCCTCGGCGAGTTCCGCGTTGGTGAAAAAGAACAGGAAAGGCTTGGGCCGATAGTCGCTGAGCGAGCCGATGATCGAGATCGTGGCACCAACCGCCGGCAGCGGACGCAGCGGACGGGCGAGCGTGATCTCGAGATCGATCACATTCCGGATCTGGTTCTCCTCCGACAACGCCGCCTCGATGCGCTCGGACGTGGCCTTGATCACCTTCACCGGCAACTTGAGTCGCGCACCGCCCTGCTGCTTCTCGATGATGGCCTTCCACACCTTCTCGGCCGCCGCTTCATTGTCCGACGAAGCGCCGCGATGGGACAGGATAAGCTCCCAATCGTCGAAGGAGAGGGCGTTCGGGTCCATCTTCGCGGCCAGGTAGACGGCGGTCTCGGGCGGCGACATCGCCCGCGAGATCGAATCGGCGAAGTCGCCGGGTGGCTTCGGCTCACTTGCGGCGACGTTCGCCACCAGCTTATCCCATCCTTTTTCGCTGCCGTGATAGTGGCTGTAGCGCGCCTTGGCGTATTTTTCGATTTCCGCGGCCGCGGCATCGTTCTTCGCGGCGCGGGCAAGCGTTATCGCACGAGCGGCATACCAGAAGCCCAAGGCGTCGGTCGGCTTGCCTTCCAGCAGCGAAACCGCAAGTTGATAGGTGTCCGGCAGGTTCGTTGGATTCACGTCCACCGCCTCGAGGAAATGGCTGCGCGCCTTGGCATAGTCCTTGGCCTGCAACGCGGCGAAACCAAGCGTGCCGTCGAACACCGCGACGAGTTGCATCTTCAGTCGTGTGAAGTCAGGCTCGCTCATCTGCTGAGGCTTGCGCCATTTGGGCAACGCCGCGACGCCGCGACGCGCCGCTTCGACCGACGGCGCCAGCGCCTTCTCGTCTCCTGCCATGGCCTGCGTGCGGCCCGAATAGGCGCGATTGGCGAGCGCGCGCACATTGTCGGGGTCGAGCTGCAGCAGGCGGACCGCGATGGCGTCGGCCTTCGCCGGATTATTGGCTGCCTGCCATGCCGCCATCGTCTGTTCGAACGCCTCGATACGCAGCACGCTGTTGGGATACCAGGCGAGGAAAATCTCCAGGGCCTGCGCACGCTTGGCAGCGTCCTGCGTATTCACGGCGGCGAGGTAGTTCTTGTACTCGGCGGGATTCGACATGCCCGGCGGTAGAGCCGTCGGTTGGTTCGACGGTGGCGGCGACGGCGATGTCGACTGCGCAAACGCTCCCCCGCTGGCGCACGAAAGCGCCAGCAACATGACGAGTATCAACCAACGACACGCCGCCACCTGCGGTCTCCCTTTGGTTATTGTTGAGCCGAACGCTAACACGATGTTGCACGGTTCCGGAAATACAGGGGTGGTTTTGACAAAATAAGGCAATGTATGACGCAATCGAAAAGCCTGGTGAAAATCGTGAACCGAACCGCCTTGGCGGCAATTGAAAAAAGCATATGCCGCCTTCGACCACCTTCGTCCAGCTATTCGCCGTTCGGCGTCTCCTGCCGAGGATGGATGTAGTCCCTGAAATCGTCGAAATTTTTCCACGCCGGTTCGGGCGGCATGTAATCCGGACGGGGGGCGTATTTCGAAGGTTCTCCGCTGCCCGGCCGCACGATATACCGCGGGCAGTTGGGAAAGATGGCGTGCGCCTTGACCCGCACCAGCAGCTGGGCGCCGGCGAACCGCTGCATCAACGGATCGTCGCGGCTCACCTTCGCCGCGCCATTGACGCGCAGCCGCCGCGGTTTCTCGCCCATGTCGATGAACAACAGCCCGACTGCCGGATTGACCATGATGTTGCCCAGGCTCTTGAACATGCCGTTGCCGTCATAGTCGGGAAAGACAAGCTCGCTCTCGCCCACCACGCGCACGAAGCCTGGCTGCCCGCCCTTGAACGAGCAGTCGGGGCGGCCGCGATCGTCGGCGGTTGCGAGAAAGAAGAACATCGTTCCTTCGATGAGGCGCCGATCGGTGTCGGTGAAGGCGAAGCGCGTCAGCTTCTCCACCAGCCGATCGGCAATGCGACGGCTGTCGAATTCATCCTGCAGACGACGATTGCCGTCGTGGAACATCACGCTTTCGGACATGTTCGCCTCTTCAGGGGCGGTCGGTGCCGGCCTCGATGCGGGTCCTCAATGACGCATCATGCAAGGCAGTGTCCTGGCCCGGCGGCGCGTGACGTACTGCATCTTCGAGCGTTGCGGTCTGCCGCCATTCCTCCCAGGGACGCGAGCGACCATCGGAACCGATCTGATCGACACCCCAATAGAGTTCGAGATGATGGCCGTCGGGATCGAGGAACTCGACCGAAACCTGGCAGCCCGCGCGGCGGCGGCCTTCATAGACGATCTTCGCGCCGTTTGCCGTCAGATGATCGCGCGCCCGAAACACCTCGTCGAGGGTCGCAAGCTCGAAGGCAAGATGATGCAGGCTCTTGTCGTTGGCCTCATCCTTGCCGCCGACGAGGGCGAGGCAATGATGATCGCCATTGCAGCGCATGAATATCATGCCGCCCGGCATCATCGAGCCGGGATAGGTGTCCGACACCTTGAAGCCCAGAACCTCGGTATAGAAGCGGCGCGAGCGTTCGAGATCGGCCACGAAGATGACAGCGTGCCCAATCTTCCGGACGGCGAAGGGTGGAGTCATGATGTAAGTCTCCCGTGACGGAACCAGCATAGGGCATCGTCCAGCCGGTCGTCGCCCCAGAACAACTCGTCACCCACGGCGAAAGTCGGCGAGCCGAAGATGCCGAGCTTGCGCGCCTGATCGGTCGCCGCTTCGTAAAGCTCGACCACGTCGTCCGCCTTCGCCCGGGCGACACACCGCTCGGGATCCTGTCCAACTTCGATAAGACTCGCCGACAGATTGGGATCGATGCCCGGCTCCTGGCCGTCGGCAAACCAGCGACGATAGCTCGCTACCGTGTAAGCCTTTCCCCAGCCCTCGGCGAGGCCGAGAACGACGAGACGATTGGCGAGATCGAACTCCTTCAACGGATATGGCGCCGGTACCTTGACCGGAAGGTCATACATTGCTGCGCGACGCTCCAGGTCACGCCACATGTACGCATTTTTCACCGGCTTCCCGACGAAGGGAATGTTGTTTTGCTCTCGCATGATGGCGCGCACGCTGAAAGGCCGCCAGTTGATGCGCACGCCTGCGTCCGCAGCGACTTTCTCGATCCGCGAGACGGAAAGGTAGGTGTAGGTGCTACCGGTCGAAAACCAGAAATCGATCGCCGCCGCTGACATGGGCTACCCTTCCACCGAAGTGTCGGCCATCATGCCGCCAATCATGCACAAGGGGGAAGATGAATGGCGAGAGCGCCCAATAGATTGACCGCCAGCACGGCCGTACAGCGGATGGCGGACAAGCGCCTCAAGGCCCGCGACCTGGTCGAGGCCTGTCTCGACCGCATCGAGGCACGCGAGGGCGAGGTCCATGCCTGGGAGGCGCTCGATCCGGAGGGCGCGCGCAAGCGGGCCGACCAGCTCGACAAGCGCAGCCGGCCGGTCGGGCCATTGCACGGTCTGCCGCTGGCGGTGAAGGACATCATCGCCACCAAGACCCTGCCTACGACCTGCGGCTCGGCGATCTATCGCGACCACGTCGTCGGCCGAGATGCCGCCTGCGTGACACAGCTCGTGAAAGCGGGCGCCATCGTGCTCGGCAAATCGGTGACCACCGAGTTCGCCGGCGGCCATGCCGGCAAGACGCACAACCCGCACAACCTCCGCCACACGCCGGCCGGCTCGTCGTCGGGCTCGGCCGCAGCCGTCGCCGACTTCATGGCGCCGGTCGGCTATGGCACGCAAACCGCCGGCTCGGTGATCCGGCCAGGCGCCTTCAACGGCGTGGTCGCCTACAAGGGCACCTACGGCTGGGCCGACATGACGGGCGTGAAGCCTTACGCCAAGAGCCTCGACACGCTGGGCTTCTTCGTGCGCGAGGCCAACGACCTCGCGCTCATCCGCGCGGCCTATGGTCATGCGCCAGCGGATCCACCGAAGCAGGCACCGCGCATCGGCCTTTGCCGCACGCTATGGTGGGAGCAGTCAGATCGCGACAACCGCAGGAACATCGAGGCCGCCGCCCGTGCCCTGCGTGCTGCCGGCGCTCGCGTGCGCGAGTGGGAGATGCCCGAGAGCTGGCAGGCCCTAGTGACAGCGCAGCTCCGGCTCATGAACAAGGAAGCGACCCAATCCTACGCCACCGAGCGAGCACGCTTTCCGCATCTCCTGTCGCCCGGCCTGACACAATCCCTCGCCCTCGGCGATGCGGTCACGCGTGCACAACTTGCCGATTCGAAGAAGCGCAAGCGCCGCGCCCTCAATGATCTCGCCCAGGCCTGGGAGCGTTTCGACTTTCTGCTGACGCCGGCCGCCAAGGGCGAGGCGCCTGCGGGTCTCGGCAACACCGGCGATCCCATGTTCAATCGCTTCTGGACATTGCTCGGCACGCCCTGCATTGCCCTGCCCTTCAATGCGGGAGCCTTCGGCCTGCCCTTGTCGGTGCAGCTGGTCGGCCCATTGCGCGGCGATGACCAGCTCATCGCCTGGGCGCGCTGGGTGGAGCAACGCTTGTCGTGACAGTTCGCCTTGGCCTGATCGGCTACGGCGCCATCGGCAAGCATGTCGAGGCCGCCCGTCTCGACGATATCGACCTCGTTGCGGTGCTGGTGAAGCGACCCCGCAACGAGGGACGGCCGACACACGAACCTGACCGGTTCTTCTCTCACCGCTTCGATGCGGTGGCCGAATGCGCTGGCCATGACGCGGTACGGACACACGGCCAGCGCGTGCTGGAAGGTGGCGCCGACTTCCTCGTGACCTCCGTCGGCGCCTTCACCGACACCGCCCTGTTCGACCGGCTGCTGGCAGCGGCGAAGGCAAATGCCCGTCGCCTGATCCTGCCCTCCGCCGGCATCGGAGCGCTCGACATCCTGAGCGGCGCCGCGGTGGGCGGGCTAGAGAGCGTCACCGTCACGGTGCGCAAGGATCCCTCCGCCTGGAAAGGCACCGTTGCCGAGAAGCTTTTGGACCTCGACACGCTCAAGAACCCGCACGTCGTGTTCGACGGCCCGGTGCGCGAGGGAGCTCGGCTCTACCCACAGAATGTGAACATCTCGGCTGCCGCCGCACTTGCGGGCATAGGCCTCGACAGGACGAGGCTGGTGATCGTGGCCGATCCCACGATCACCACGCACATCGTCGAGCTGGAGGCCCAAGGCGCGTTCGGCCGTTTCACGTTCCGCGAGGACGTCGCCATCAGCGAAGAGAACCGCAAGACCGGCAAGCTGGTCGCAATGGCAATCGTGAAGTCGATCCGCCAGCTCGCCTCGCCGCTCATCGTCGCAGCGTGATGGTCCCCCATCAGCGGACTGTGATTAAAAGATTGCCGAGTTTGTCCTGGCGCACCTTGTCACCCGGCTCGACGACCGTGGTGCAATCGAGCTGCTCCAGGATCGCGGGCCCTTCGAAGGCCGCATCGAGCGGGAGCTTGTCGCGGGCGTAGATCGGCGTCTGATGCCAGCCATCGCTGAACCAGACACGGCGTTCGCCGGATTGCGCCGCCTTCAGGCTGGGGGCGCGCTCCGAGGCCGCCAGCATGGCAAGATCGATGTGCGGGCGCACGCCGATCACCGCCGTATGCAGGTTCACCAGTACCGGCGGAATCTCGCTGAGTTCGATGCCGAAGCGACGCCAGTAGGCGGCGGCAAACGCCTTGTGCAGCCCCGCGACACCAATATCGGCATTCTCGACGGAGACCGACAGGATGTGGCTTTGTCCCTGGAACTGCATGTCGGCGCTATGGATCGCGCGCAGCTCGCTCACCGGCACGCCTTCGCGCTCGATCGTCGCCTCGCCCTCCGCCCTCTGCTCTTGGTAGATGCCGGAGATCGTGGCGTCATCGATCGCCGATAGCGGCTTGTTCACCGTGCGCACGAAATCGTGGCGCAGGTCGGCCACGACGCAGCCCAGTGCGTTGGTGATGCCGGGACGCGCCGGCACCATCACCGTCGGGATCCCAAGCTCGCGGGCAAGCGCGCTTGCATGCAACGGACCTGCGCCGCCGAAGGCGAAAAGCGCAAAGTCGCGCGGATCGTGGCCACGCGACAGGGAGACGAGCCGCATGGCGCCGGCCATCCGGTCGTTGGCGATGCGCAGGATCGCGGCCGCCGCCGCGTCGGCATCGAGGCCGAGCCGCCTGCCTACTTTCTCCTCGATCAACCGACGCACGTGGTCGAGCGTCACCGGCCGATCGACGCCCAGCAGGCGGTCGGGATTGAGCCGGCCCAGGATCAGGTTGGCATCGGTAATGGTCGGTTCGTCACCACCGCGGCCATAGCAGATTGGCCCCGGTCGAGCGCCGGCGCTTTCCGGCCCGACACGCAACATGCCGGCCGCATCGACCGACGCGATCGAGCCGCCGCCGGCGCCGATCGTGTGCACATCGACCATGGGCACGTGGATGGGCATCGCATACTCAAGCTCGAGTTCGCCCGAAACCTGCGGCACGGCATCCTCGATCAGCCCGACATCGGTCGAGGTGCCGCCCATGTCGTAGGTGATGAGATTGGGCTGGCCCGACACGCGCCCGGTATAGGCGGCAGCCATTACGCCTGACGCAGGTCCCGACATCACCGTATTCACAGCCGCCCGGGCGATGAGCTGCGAGGAGATGGTGCCGCCATTGCCCTGCATCACCAGCAGGTCGCGGTTAAAACCCTTGGCGGCAAGCTCGGTCCGCAGGCGCGAGAGATAGCGATCAAGCACCGGTTGCACGGAGGCATTCACCGCCGCCGTCACGCCGCGCTCGAACTCGCGATATTCCGACAGGATCGAATGGCCGGCCGTGACATAGGCGTTGGGCCAGAGGCCGCGCACGATCTCCGCCGCGCGCCGCTCGTGCGCGGGATTGATGTAACTGTGCAGGAAATGGATCACGACGGCTTCGCAACTCGCGGCCAGCAGCTTCTTCGCCGCCTCGGCCACCGCCGCCTCGTCGAGCGGCACCAGCACCTTGCCGTCGGCATCCATGCGCTCGGCCACTTCCAGCCGCAGCTCACGCTCGATCACCGGATGAAACGTTCCTTTGAGACCGTACGGCTGTGGCCGGGTGCGCCGACCAAGTTCCAACACGTCGCGGAATCCCTTGGTCGTGATGAGGCCGACGCGGGCGATCTTGCGTTCAAGCAAGGCATTGGTGGTGGTGGTCGTGCCGTGCACGACGGCTTGCAGACTGGCCGGATCGGCGCCGGCCGATTGCAGTGCCGCCATGAAACCGATCGCCTGGTTGTCGACGGTAGTCGACACCTTGGCGAGCTTCACCGCGCCCGATACCGAATCGACCGAAAGCAGGTCGGTGAACGTGCCGCCGACATCGATGCCGACCGTGGAGGAGCTTTTGGATGAGGACATGATGGATCAAACCGAAAGATACTGTTCGCGAAGGGCTGCGTCTGCCATGAGCTCGGCCATCGTGCCGGTGAAATGGATCTGGCCCTTCTCGATGATGTAGGCGCGATCGGCGACCGCCTGGCAGAAATGAAGGTTCTGCTCGCAGAGCAGCACCGAAAGGCCTTCGCCCTTCAAGGCGCGGATCGATTCGGCCATCTGCTCGACAATGATCGGCGCCAGGCCTTCCGATGGTTCATCGAGCATGACGCATCGGGGATTGCCCATCAGCGTGCGGGCGATGGTGAGCATCTGCTGCTCGCCGCCCGACATGCGTCCGCCCGGCCGATCGCGCATACGGCCAAGATTGGGAAACAACGTGAACAGTCTTTCTTCCGTCCAGGTCGGCGCGCCGTCGCGCACCGGCTGGCGACCGACTGACAGGTTTTCCAGAACCGTGAGCTCGGTGAAGATGCGCCGTTCCTCCGGCACATAACCCAGCCCCAGCCGCGCGATGCGGTAGGACGGCAACCGGTCGATACGTTTGCCTCCAAAACTCACTTCGCCTTGTGCCGGTGGCACCAACCCCATGATCGTCTTCATGGTCGTCGACTTCCCCGCACCATTGCGGCCGAGCAGCGCCACCACCTCACCCGCATCAGCGTCGAGCGACAGGCCGTGCAGGATATGCGCCCGGCCGTAGTAGGCATGGAGATCCCGGACGGACAGCATCAATGCATGCCTCCGAGATAGACGGCGCGCACGTCGGCGTTGTTGCGCACCTCCTCCGGTCGACCACCCGCGATCAGACGGCCGCGATCGAGGACGATGATGCGGTCCGCCTGCCCGAACACCACATCCATGTCGTGCTCGGTGAACAGCACCGCGATCTTCTGCGCACGCGCCAGGCGCGCGGCGAGTTCCATCAAGGCCACCCGCTCCTTGGGCGCCATGCCGGCTGTCGGTTCGTCCATCAGCAGGAGGCGCGGGCTGTTGGCGAGGGCCATCGCCAGCTCGACCCGCTTCAGATCGCCATAGGCCAGCACGCCACACGGCCGTTCGGCCTGGTCGAGCATGCCCACTTGCACCAGCAGCGCGTCGGCCTCCTCTTTCAACGCCGTGCCGAATCGCGCCAGCAGGCCGCGCAACTTGCCGGCATGCGAATAGAGCGCCATCTGCACGTTCTCGCGCACGCTCAGCGACGCAAACGTCGCCGTGATCTGAAAGGTGCGGCCCACGCCCAGGCGCCAGATGGCACGAGGGCTCAGCCCCACGACATCGCGGCCCTCCAGGCGCATCAGGCCGCTATCCGGCGCAAGCTGGCCATTCAGCATGTTGAAGCAGGTGCTCTTGCCGGCGCCGTTGGGGCCGATCATCGCCAACAGCTCGCCGGCCGAGATGGCGAAGGAAACGTCCTCGACGGCCTGCACACCGCCGAATGCCTTGTGCAGGCCATCAACCTGGAGGACAGGCACTTGAAGGACTGGCGCGTTCATGCGCGGCTCTCCCGCCAACGACCCAGCAATGCTTTCAGGCCGCCAACAAGCCCCTGCGGGAACAGCACGACGATCAACAAGATGATCAGGCCGAAGACGGCGCGCCAGTAATCGGTTTCGCGTGCCAGTCCGTCGCGCAGCCAGGTGAAGAGCCCTGCCCCCACTACTGGTCCGGTCAGCGTCTCGACTCCGCCCAGCAGCACCATTACCAACCCGTCAGTCGATTGTGAGATCGACGCTGCCGAGGGCGAGATGCTGCCCTTGGAGAAGGCGAGAGTGACGCCGGCAAGGCCCGC
>Ga0081455_10003426_pt1 | contig 18232 bp, 17 predicted proteins | sample TabmetS3T2R1_FD_70207 | JGI IMG/M metagenome (GOLD analysis project Ga0081455, IMG submission 70207) | Tabebuia heterophylla rhizosphere microbial communities from the University of Puerto Rico - S3T2R1 | ecosystem: Host-associated > Plants > Roots > Rhizosphere ...
GACCGGCGCGAGCCGGCGCGGCATCCAGGAACGACGGCCCGCTGCCCGCGGCTCGCGCGCCACCCGCGCCTGCACCGTCGTGGCGAGGTCGGGCGTCGGCGGCCACGCGACCTCGCCACCGAGCGCCAGCAGCTCCCGCTCGAGCTCGGTCACGGCGCCATCACCTCCTCGCCCACGCGCTCGCGCAACCGCCCGAGCGCACGCGACGTGCGCGACTTGACGGTCCCACGCCGGCAGCCGAGCGCGGCCGCCGTCTCCTCCTCGGAGAGGTCGAGCAGATAGCGGCAGGTCAACACCGCCCGATCGCGCTCGTCGAGGTCGGCCAGCGCCGCCAGCAACGCGTCGCGGCGCGCCGCCGACAGCGCGAGCGCCTCCGGCGACGGGACGGCCGCGTCGACAACCGACGCCTCGCCCGCGCGCAGGGCCAGCCCCGCCCGCCGGCCCGCGGCACGGCGGCGGTTGCGCGCCTCGTTGGCCACGATCGCCAGCAGCCACGGCCGGAACGGCGCGCCCGCCCGGAAGCGGTCGAGCGCAGTCCACGCCTTCACGAACCCCTCCTGGGCGGCCTCCTCGGCCTCGGCGGCCGACCCGCCGGCAAGGCAGGCAACGCGGAACGCGATGTCCTGGTGTGCGCGCACAAGGGCTCCATAGGCGACGGCGTCGCCTCCTCGTGCCCGCTCGACGAGCGCGGCTTCGCTGTCCGGTGGCCGGCCCACCACCGTTAGCTGTACACCCGCCACCGGAGCGACGTTCCCACGAAATGCGCGCGGGTGCGCGAGGATGGCGCCCGTGGCCGAGCATCGGGTCAGGATCGCCGCCTGGACCGCGCTCGTCACGCTGCCCCTCGCGGGCCTTGCGATCCTGCTCGCCTCACCCGACGCGGACGTGCACTGGGAGAACCACCCCGCGCACTTCTGGCTCGTGCTCGGGACCTCGGTGGCGACGGCGATCCTCGCCTACGTCACCGGCGAGGTCGCGGACCGCCGCGGCGACGCGCGCCTCTTCCTCGTCTCGCTCGGCTTCCTCGCCGCCGCCGGGTTCCTCGGCCTGCACGCGCTCGCCACCCCGAAGGTCCTCCTCGACGGGCCCAACGGCGGGTTCGTCCTCGCGACGCCCGTCGGCCTCGTCGTCGCGGCGGGGCTCGCGGCCCTCAGCGCGGCGCCCGGCGAGATCGTCACACGCCACGTGCGCGTCCTGCGCGTCGGGCTCTTCGCGCTCATGGCCATCTGGGCGGCCGCCTCGCTGGCCCAGATCGCGCCGCTCAACGACCCGATGCCGCCCGAGTCGGGCTCGGCGCCGCTCACCGTCCTGGCCGTCGTGGGGCTCGCCCTCTACGGCTACGCCGCGCTGCGCTACGCCGGCCTCTATCGCCGCCGGCGCGCGGCCATCATCGTCGCGATCGTCACCGCGTTCGTCCTGCTCGCCGAAGCGATGGTGGCAGTCGCGTTCGCCCGCAACTGGCACGCGAGCTGGTGGGAGTGGCACGTGCTCATGCTCGCCGCCTTCGCGCTCATCGCGCTGGCCGTCCGCGCGCAGGGCCCCTCCGAGCGCTTCAGCGACCTCTACCTGGAAGCCACCGCGGCGAGCACGCGCGAGATCAGCGTGATCTTCGCCGACCTCGCCGGCTTCACGACGTTCAGCGAGGGCCGCGACCCGCGCGAGGTCTCGGAGATGCTCAACGTCTACTTCGAAGCGGCTATCCCCGCGGTGGTCCGCCACCACGGGGGCGAGATCGACCGCATCATCGGCGACGAGATCATGGTCACGTTCAACACGCGCGGCGACCAGCCCGACCACCCCCAGCGCGCGGCGGCGGCGGCGCTCGACCTGCAGCGCGAGACGGCGGCGCTTGCGGACGCCAACCCCGACTGGCCGCGCTTCCGCGTCGGGATCAACACGGGCGAGGCGCTCGTCGGCGTCGTCGGCGCGCGCGAGGGCCGCAGCTACACGGTCATCGGCGACACCGTCAACATCGCCAGCCGCCTGCAGGCGGCGGCGCCGGTCGGCGGCGTGGCCGTCGGCGCGGCGACCCTCCGCCACCTTCGCGGCGCGCGGGTCGAGGCCCTCGGCGCGCTGCCGCTGCGCGGCAAGAGCGAGCCCGTGGACGCGTACGTCCTCCAGGCCCTCCGCTAGAAACGAAAAGGACGGTGACCGCTGGGGGGCGCGCGGCCACCGTCCTATTTCGACCTGCCGGGGCCCCGAGCCCCGTGCAGCTCTTAGAGACCGGGCGGGTGGGTGGCGATGTAGCCCGCGCTCGAGCGCATGTCGGCCTGCCAGCGCGTGCCGTTGTTGGTGCGGCCGCTGGTGTCGAAGCGCAGGCCCGCGACGACCATGTAGGCGTGGCTGGCCTTGCCGTAGATGGTCACCCACTGGCCGGGGCCGGGGTCGCCCCACTGGGTGAAGCCGCCGGACGTCAGCGCCGTGTTGAGCAGGCCCGCGCCGTGCAGCGCGTAGGACACCGAGCCCGAGCAGTCGTAGCCCGAGTCGTTCCACTGGCCGTGGCCGCCGCCGTACTTGTACGGCTTCTTGGCGATGACGTTGCCCGCGGCGATGATCGCCTTGACCTGATCGGGCGCGTTGGCCGGCGCAATCGCCAGACCGTCGGGCCCGACCTGCGCGCGGTCGCCGGGAGCAAGCTGGGTGGGCTGCGTCGGCTGAGCGCCGGCCGCCGGGTCACCCTGGGCCACCGCGGTGCGCAGCGCATCGATGTCGGCGGCGTCGACAATGCCGTCGACCGGAAGGCCCTTCTCGGCCTCGAAGAGCTTGACCGCCTTCTCGGTGGCCGAGCCGAACTCGCCGTCGATCTTGGTCGTGAAGCCGGCGCGGCCCAGGAAGTCCTGGAGCACCCGGATGTCGTGGCCGCTCATGCCCTTCTCGACGGGGACGCGATCGCCGAGGCTGTGGTTCTTGGTGCCGGGGTTGTCGGGATTGAAGCCGCCGTTCTCGTTGGCGCTGTTGCCGCGCAGCGCGCGCTTGAGGGCGGCGACCGTCTTGCGCCCGACCGTGCCGCTCGGCGTCAGGCGGGTCGCGCGCTGGAAGCGCTTGACCGCGCGCTTGGTTCCGCCGCCGAAGTTGCCATCGACCTTCACACGGAAGCCGGCCTTGCCCAAGGCCTTCTGCAACTCGCGCACATCGGGCCCGCTGGTGCCTGCCCGCAACGTGCGATCACCCAGATGAGCGGTGGCGGCGGACGCGCTTGCGGCGACGACGAGCGCCGCGAGAGCGCTAACAACGACAAGTACTACAGAACGACGGAATGACGGCGGCACGAAGCTATGACCCCTCTTTTGTTGTCGCCTACGGGGTTAGCTGTCGGGCTCGCGCGAAAAAGGTCGCGCTACGCCGCACTCATGGCGGCGATTCGCCCCATGCCACCGAGGTGGCCATGGGTCCCCCGCTCCCTGCCGTTGGGCACGACAGGGATTCGGCTGGTCAAAACGACCGGGGCAATCTAGCGAAGAATTCGGCGGATGGGCGTCGTTGTTGAGAAATTCGCGAAGTTTCTCGTCGTCCCTGCTGGTTTCTAACCTCGCAAGACGGCATCCGCGACGGCCAGCGCGACCTCTGCGCGGGGCTGCCACGAGGTCGCCAGCAGGTACTCGTGCGGGGCGTGGGCGCCGCCGCCGCGCGGGCCCAAACCGTCGACGGTGAGCGGGATCGTGGCCGCGAAGTGGCTGGCGTCGCTCGCGCCCCCGCGGCCGGCGCCGACGATCGTGCGCCCGAGGTTCGCGCCCGCCGCGTCGAGCAGCGAGCCCGTCGTCGTACGTGCGTCCATCCCGGGCCACTGGCGGACCAACTGGGCGTCCAAACGCGCGCCGCCGAGCATCTCGGGCACGGCTTCGAGGACCGCGTCGAACGCGTCGAGGCTGTCGGCGCGCAGGTCGCAGACGAGCTCGCCGGCCGCGGGGACGACGTTGAACGCGTCGCCGGCGTGGAGCACGGTCGGGACCGCGGTGAGCCGCTGCGGGCCGTGGGGGTCATTGATCTCCGCGATCGCGTGCGCCGCCGAGGCCAGCGCGAGCAGCGCGTTGACGCCCTTGTCCGGGGCCGAGCCCGAGTGCGCGCTGCGCCCGTGCGCGGCCACCCGCAGGGTGCCGGCCGCCTTGCGCTTGACGACGACTGCCTCGAGCCCGTCCTCGGCGAGCTGCCCGGCCTCGAAGCACAGGCAGGCGTCGAAGCCGGCGAAGCGGGGCACGTGGACGAACGGCCCGATGCGCCACTCCTCGTCGCAGACGAGCAGGAGGGCGACCTCGGCGAAGTCGTCGGGGCGGGCGGCGAGCGCGCGCAGCACGCCCACCGCGAGGACGTCGCCGCCCTTCATGTCGATCGCGCCGGAGCCGATGAGCTTGTCGCCGTCGCGCGTCAGCGGCCGGTGGTCCTCGTGGGCGATGACGGTGTCGAGGTGGCCGAGGAGCAGCACGCGGCGCGTGCCGGTCCCGGTCATGCGGACGACGACGTCGTCGGCGTGGTCGGGCGAGGAGCACGGCACGCGCTCGACCGTCGCCTCGTTGGGCGAGAGCGCCGCGACGAGCGCGACGGCCTCGTCGGCGCCATGGCGGTCGCCGCTCGGCGTCGAGATCGCCACCAGGGCTTCGAGCTCACGCCCGGCGTGGGCCGCGATCGCCTGCGCGTGCTCTGCAATCCAGTTGTCCAACGCTTCCGTACCCTCTCACGCCATGGCCTCCGCACCGAAGGTTGGCGACCCGGCGCCCGACTTCACGCTCGAAGGCACCGAGGGGACGTTCCGGCTCTCCGATCAGCGGGGCCGGCGAGTGGTGCTGCTGTTCTACCCCGGCGACGAGACCCACGTGTGCACGAAGCAGTTCTGCTCGTACCGCGATCGCGCCAGCGACATGTCGGGCCTCGACGCGGTCGTCGTCGGGATCTCGCGTCAGGACCTCGACTCGCATCGCTCGTTCACCGAGCACCATGGGCTGACCGTGCCGCTGCTCGCCGACGTGGACCGCAGCGTCGCGCGCGCGTACGGCGTCGCGGCGCCGGTCATCGGCACGCGGCGCGCGGCGTTCGTCATCGACGAGGAGGGCGTCGTGCGCTACCGCCACGTCCACGCGCTCGGCCTCGATTACCAGAGCGTCGACGACCTGCGCGCCGCGCTGGACTCGCTACCCGCGCACGCGTGATCGACGCGCGCCTGCTGCACGACGGCGGCCAGACGGCGGAGGAGATCGCCGGCCCGCTCGTCGCGTGGCTCTCGCAGGCACGCGCCTCCCTGGACATCGCGCTCTACGACGTCCGGTTGCCGGGGCCGATCGGCGACGCCGTCGCGGACGCGCTCCGCGCTGCGGCGTCTCGCGGCGTGGCGGTGCGGATCGCCTACAACGCCGACGACGCGCCCTCGCGCAAGCCGATCCCGCCGCCGCCCCGGACCGAGCCGTCGCTGCTCGAGCAGCTCGGCGTGCCGCTGCGGGCGATCCCGGGCGCCCGCGACCTGATGCATCAGAAGTTCGTCGTGCGCGACGGGTCGGCGGTGTGGACGGGGTCGACGAACTGGACGCTCGACTCGTGGACGCGCGAGGAGAACGTGGTGGTGACGGTCGAGTCCGAGGCGCTCGCGCGCGCGTACGCGCTGGACTTCGATGACCTGTGGACGCGCGGGCGCGTCGACGGCAGCGGCGACTTCGACGTCGCCCCGGTCGACGTTGGCGGCGTGCCGGTGCGCGCATGGTTCGCGCCGGGCCGCGGGCCCGAGCTGTCGCATCGGATCGCCGAGCGGATCGGGGCGGCGCGGACCCGGGTGCGTATCGCCTCGCCGGTGCTGACGGCGGCGCCGATCCTCGCCGTGCTCAACCAGGCGCTCTCCGAGGGCCGCGTCGATGTCGCCGGCGTGTGCGACGCCACGCAGGTCATGCAGGTGTTCGAGCAATGGCACACGAACGGGCACTCGGCCTGGAAGGGCCCGCTGCTGGCGCGGATCCTCTCGCGGCTGCCGTGGACCGGGAAGGTCTCGACGCCGTATGCGCCGGGCGCGGTCCACGACTACATGCACGCGAAGGTGACCGTCGCGGACGACGTGGTCTTCGTCGGGTCGTTCAACCTGTCGCGGTCGGGTGAGGAGAACGCGGAGAACGTGCTGGAGATCGTCGACGCGGCGCTCGCCGAGCGCATGGCGGGATTTGTCGATGCGGTGCGCGCCCGGTACCCGGCCGTGCGGCCACCGGATTACGCGGCGAGCTCGAGCCCCTGACGGCGGACGGCGCGGCAGACGATGTCGACGATCTCGTCGGGGTCGTCGGTCGGGGTGAGCAGGTCGGGGTCCTCGGGAGCGATGTCGGCCTCGGCGACGAGGCGCTCGCGCAGCCAGTCGAGCAGGCCGTCCCAGAACGACGTGCGCGCGAGCACGATCGGAAAGTGGCGGATCTTGTGGGTCTGGATCAGGACCAGCGCCTCGAAGAGCTCGTCGAGCGTGCCGAAGCCGCCGGGGAAGACGACGAACGCGCTCGCGTAGCGGACGAACATCACCTTGCGCGTGAAGAAGTAATGGAAGTGCAGCGCGATGTCCTGGTAGGCGTTCGGGCCCTGCTCGAAGGGCAGGTCGATGTTGAGCCCGACGCTCATGGCGCCGACGTCGCGGGCGCCGCGATTGGCGGCCTCCATGATGCCGGGGCCGCCGCCGGTGATGATGGTGAGCCTCGCGCTGCCGAGCCGCCGCGCGGTCTCGCGCGCGAGCGCGTAGTCGGCGTGGTCCGGCCGGGTGCGGGCGGACCCGAAGACGGACACGCCGCACCCAAGACCGCTCAACTTCTCGAAGCCCATCTCGAGCTCGTGGCGCATGCGATCGATGCGCTCGGCGTCCGTGCGCTCGTTCGCGACGAGCGGTCGCTCGGCGCCGAGCAGCTCCTCGTCGGGCGTGGCCGGGCGGCGAACTTCGGGCACCGAAGTGAGCGTATCGAGGCGCCGGCGAGACATCTCGGGGCGCGGGGCGGTACAAAGTGCTGTGGCGATGGAGGAAGAACGGACCTTGACGGATCCGAGCGTGACGGAGGAGGCGGCCGGCGGGCCCGAGGCGGCAGCGCCGGAGGCGCCGCCAACCGAGCCGATGGCCGCCGACGCGAACGCGCCGGAAACCGCCCAACCGCCCGCGGAGGCTGAGCCGCCGCCTGCCGTGGAGGAGCCGCCGCCGGCGGACCCGCCCACGGCGGAGGCCGAGCCACCGCCTTCCGCGGAGCCACCCGCTCCGGCAGAGCCCGCGGCTCCGGCCGCGGAGCAGCCCGCGCCGGCGGCAGAGCAACCCGCGCCCGCTCCCGCGGAGCCGACGCCTCCGGCCGAGGAGCCAGCGCCCGCGGAGGAGCAACCCGTATCCGCTCCCGCGGAGCCCGCGCCTCCGGCCGAGGAGCCAGCGCTCACGGCGGAGCCACCCGCGCCCGCTCCCGCGGAGCCCGCGCCTCTGGCCGAGGAACCCGCGCCGGCGGCGGAGGAGCCCGCGCTTCCGGCCGAGGAACCCGCGCCGGCGGCGGAGGAGCCCGCGCCTCCGGCCGAGGAGCCAGCGCCCGCGGCGGAGCAGCCCGCGCCCGCACCCGCGGCGGAGCAACCCGCGCCCGCGCCCGCGCGGGAGCAGCAAGGACAGCGTGGCGGCGAAGGGCAGCGCGGCGGCGGCAAGCCCCGCCGGGACCGGCCGCGGCGCGACCGGGGCCAGCGGCCGCGGCGGGATCGCGGTGGGCCGCGACAGCCGCAGCAGCGCGCGAGCGGGCCGCTTCCGTTCCAGGAGCTCCGTGACGCCGCCACCACCGTCGTCGACCTCTTCGGCGCCCGGCAGGCGCTGCGCGACGCGTTCACCGCGCTCGGCGAGAAGGAGCGGCGGGACCTCGCGCGGCTCGTCGCCGAGGACGGGGACTGGCGGGTGCGCGCCCGCAACATCGCCGCCGGATCGCTCGGTGCCGGCCGTGTCGGCAAGGCGCTCGCCGCCCAGCAGATCTCCATGGCCCGTGTCGAAGACCTCTGGCCGCTGACGCTCTCCAAGGAGGAGGCGGCCGCGCGCCAGTCGCGCGTCCGCAGCGCCCGCCGCCGTGACGAGCGCCGGGCCCAGCGCGACGCCGACCGTGAGCAGCGCACCGATCGCGTCTCGCGCGCCGACCTCCAGAAGGCACAGGACGGGCGCGTCGGCGCCCAGATCCGCATCGTCATCGGCGGCCAGCAGGTCGACCGCCCGCGCGACAAGCGCAAGGACGACGACAAGGACGAGTCGCCGAAGAAGGGCTCGGACGTGCTCGACCGCCTCGGCTACTAGGCCGGCGACAGAAACCCTTTCATTCCGGTCGCCTTTCAGGTAGACCAGCGACCTCGCATCCACGAAGCGATCGGAGACCCGTGCCGCTGAAGCCCGACCCGACGTTCTACCCCTCCCCCGCCAGCGCGGCCGAGGGGCCCCGCGAGGAGCTGGCCTACGTCGTCACCCTCAACACCGGCAGCAACGGCGACCGCAAGCCCGACGCGCTGGCCGTCGTCGACGTCAACCCCGACTCGTCGACCTACGGCACCGCGATCGGCCGCCTCGACATGCCCAACGTCGGCGACGAGCTGCACCACTTCGGCTGGAACGCCTGCTCGAGCGCGCTGTGCCCGTGGGCGCCGCACCCGCACGTCGAGCGCCGCTACTTCCTCATCCCGGGCCTGCGCTCGAGCCGCATCCACGTCGTCGACGTCAAGGACGACCCGGTCAACCCGAAGCTCGTCTCGGTCGTCGAGGCCGAGGATCTCCACCACCGCACCGGCTACAGCCGCCCGCACACCGTCCACTGCGGCCCCGACGGCCTCTACGTCTCTGCCCTCGGCAACCCGGCGGGCGACGGCCCCGGCGGCGTCCTCCTGCTCGACCACGACGACTTCACCCCCCGCGGCCGCTGGGAGATCGACCGCGGCCCGCAGCACCTCGCCTACGACGTCTGGTGGAACATCGGCTACGACACGCTGCTCACCAGCGAATGGGGCACGCCGAACATGGTCGAGAGCGGCGTCCAGCCCGAGCTCCTGCTCTCCAACCAGTACGGCCACCACCTCCACATCTGGGACCTGCGCCGCCGCCGCCACAAGCAGGCGATCGACCTCGGCCCCGAGCACCAGATGGTCCTCGAGCTGCGCCCCGCCCACGACCCGAGCCGCCCCTACGGCTTCGTCGGCGTCGTCGTCTCGACCGCGGACCTCAGCGCCTCGGTGTGGCTGTGGCGCCGGCAGGACGACGGCAAGGTGTCAGTGGAGAAGGTCATCTCGATCCCGGCCGAGCCGGCCGAGCCCGACCAGCTGCCCGACGCGCTCAAGCCGTTCAGCGCCGTTCCGCCGCTCGTCACCGACATCGCGCTCAGCGTCGACGACCGCGAGCTCTTCGTCTCCTGCTGGGGCACGGGCGAGCTCAAGCGCTACGACGTCTCTGACCCGGCCAACCCGCAGGAGACCGGCAGCGTGCGCATCGGCGGGATCGTCGACAACTCGCCCCACCCCGCCGCCGGGGCGGTCAACGGCGGCCCGCAGATGGTCGAGGTCAGCCGCGACGGCAAGCGCGTGTACCTCACGAATTCGCTCTACGCCTCCTGGGACGCGCAGTTCTACCCCGAGGGCATCAACGGCTGGATGGTCAAGCTCGACAACAGCTCGAGCCTCGACCTCGACTCGAGGTTCTTCGTCGAGTTCGACGGCGAGCGGCCGCACCAGATCCGCTTGCAGGGGGGCGACGCCTCGAGCGACTCGTACTGCTTCCCGTCGTGACGACCGACACGGCGTTGCTGACCCTGGCCGGGCTTGGCGTCTACCACGGCGTCAACCCGGCCATGGGCTGGCTGTTCGCCGTGTCGCGCGGGATGCAGGAGCGCAGCCGCCGCGCCGTCTTCCGCTCGCTGGTGCCGATCGCGATCGGCCACGAGGCGTCGATCGCGCTCGTCGCCCTGCTCGTCATCGCGCTCAGCACCACCACCGACCCGATGGCCCTGCGCATCGGCGCCGCCATGGCGCTGATCGCCTTCGGCATCTTCCGCTTCATCAAGCCGCGCGCGCACTTCCGCTGGACCTCGATGCGCGTGTCCGACCGCGAGCTCGGCGTGTGGTCGTTCCTCATGTCGACCGCGCACGGCGCGGGCCTCATGGTCGCGCCGGTCGTGCTCGGCATCGAGGCGTCCAACAACTCGCACGACGACATGGCGATGCTGACCGGGCCGATCGACGCGACCGCGATCGGCGTCGCGGTGCACGTCCTCGCGATGGTCGCGGTCATGGCCGCGATCGCCTTCGTCGTCTACGAGCGCGTCGGCCTGCAGGTCTTGCGGCGCGCGTGGCTGAACACCGACCAGGTGTGGGCCGGCGCGTTCATCCTCGCGGGGATCGTCACGCTCACGAGCTAGCCGCCGCCCGGGCGTAACCGGCGCTTAAAGGGCGACGCGGCACGACTTTGCAGTTCGCCCGGCGCTGGCTACCGTGGCACGAAACCGTTACGCCACGGACGGCCCAACGAGGGGGGAGGAACCGAGGTGCAGGTTCTGAAATTCGCGTCCGTGATCGTCACGACGGCCGCCCTTGCGCTCGCCGTCGCGGCGTGCGGCGGCAGCGACAAGGCGACGACATCGTCATCGAGCACGCCCGGGACGCCCGCCAACGCGAGCCTCACCGGCACCAAGGGCGGCCATATCGACTATCTCTCGTCCGGCGACGTCGACTACCTCGACCCGGGCCTGGACTACTTCACGTTCGGCTACATGGTCCAGTACGCGGTCAACCGGCCGCTGTACTCGTTCAAGCCCGACGACACCTCCAAGCCGGTGCCGGACCTCGCGAGCGCGCCGCCGGAGATCTCGTCCGACGACAAGACGATCACGGTGCACCTGCGCAGCGGCGTGAAGTTCAGCCCGCCGGTGAACCGCGAGGTCACCTCGGCCGACGTGAAGTACGCGATCGAGCGCGCGTTCACCAAGCACGTGGCCAGCGGCTACGCGGGCACGTACTTCGGCAGCATCGTCGGCACGCCGTCCAAGCCGAACACGGGCGACTACAAGCCGATCTCGGGCCTCGAGACCCCGGACGACCGGACGCTCGTCATCCACCTCAAGACACCGAGCGCCGTGACCGTCGCCGCCGCGCTGGTGATGCCGATCACCGTTCCGGTGCCCAAGGAGTACGCGCAACCGTTCGACGCCAAGACACCGTCGACGTACGACCAGCACGTCGTCTTCACCGGCCCGTACATGGTCAAGAACGACGCTTCGGGCAACCTCGTCGGGCGCAAGCCGGGCAAGGAGGTCCAGATCGTCCGCAACCCGAACTGGGATCCGAAGACCGACTACCGCCCCGCATACCTGGACTCGATCACGATCCAGGAGGGCAACAGCGACCTGACGACCGCCTCGCGCCGCGTGCTCACCGGCAGCCATCTCATGTGCTGCGACAGCTCGCCGCCGGCGCCGGTGCTCAAGCAGGCCGTCGAGAAGTTCAAGGACCAGGTCACCTTCATCTCGGCGCTGGGAACGCACTACTTCCCGCTGACGACGACGATCAAGCCGTTCGACAACCTCAACGTGCGCAAGGCGGTCCTCGCGGCGATCGACCGCGACGCGCTGCGCCAGGCACGCGGCGGCCCGGTGACCGGCGACATCGCCACCGGCATGATCCCGCCGGGCATGCCGGGCTACCGCGAAGCCGGCGGCGCGCAGCAGGGCTCAGCGTCGGACTTCAACACCAAGCCCGCCGGCGACATGGCGCTCGCCAAGAAGTACATGCTCGCGGCGCGCGCGCAGGGCGTGAACGTCACGCCCGACGGGCGCTACGCGGGCGGCGGCCAGCTCCTCGCGGTCGCCATCAACGCCGATCCCGATCGCAAGATCGCGGAGGTCGCCCAGGCGCAGTTCGCCAAGCTCGGCATCAACCTCAAGGTCCGGCTGATGCCGCAGGACACGATGTTCACGAAGTTCTGCGAGGAGCCGTCCGCCAACGTCGCCATCTGCCTGAGCGCGTCCTGGTACAAGGACTTCCTCGACCCGCAGGCGATGCTCGACGCCACGTTCAACGGCGACAACATCCTCCAGCACGGCAACGTCAACTTCTCGCAGCTCAACGACCCGAAGGTCAATGCGGGGATGAAGAAGGCGGCGGTGCTGCCGCTTGGGCCCGAACGCAACAAGGCGTGGGCCGACGTCAACAACGCGATCATGGCCGACGCGGCCGCCGTCCCGTGGGTCTGGGACAAGACGGCGCTGATCGCCTCGAAGGACGTCAAGCAGGTCGCGAACGGCTACACGACCGTCCAGGACCTCGCGTTCTCGTCGCTGAAGTAGGCGCGCGGGCTAACCGGCGCCGAGGACCGTGGCGAGGCGGCGCTCCAGCGCCGCCCCCACGGCCTCGCGCACCGGGCCCTCCTCGAAGCGCTCGACGAGCGCCTGGAGGAAGCCCTCGATGACGAGGCGCTGCGCAGCCGGCTCAGGCAGGCCGTGCGAGCGCAGGTAGAAGAGCTGCTCGCGGTCGATCTGTGCGATCGCGGCCGCGTGCGTGCAGCGCACGTCGTTCGCCAGGATCTCGAGGCCAGGGATCGCGTCGGCGTGGGCGCGCTTGGAGAGCAGCAGGTTGCGCGACTCCTGGAAGGCGTCGGTGCGCTGGGCGCCCGGATCGACCTTGATCATGCCGCGCCACACCGCGCTCGAGCGGCCCGCGAGGATCCCACGGAAGGCGAGGTCGCTCGTCGTATCCGGCGCCGCGTGCTCCTGGAGCGTGTCGAAGTCGAGGTGCTGGCGCCCGCGCGCCGCGTAGGCGCCGGTGACGGTGCCGTGCGCGCCGGGGCCGGCGAGCTGGGTCTCCTGAAAGACCTTGCCGTTGGCCGAGCCGAAGCCGAGCGTGATCCAGTCCAGCGATCCGTCGCGGCCGACCGTGGCGCGCTGGGTGCCGAACACCCAGGTCGACTCCTCGAGGTCCTGGAGGTCGACGAAGCGCAGCCGCGCGTTCTGGCCGACCACCAGCTCGACGACGCCGTTGACCAGGCCGTCCTCGGCCGAGCTCGTCTCGTGCCAGACCGATGCCTGGGCGCCCTCCTCGAGGACGATGAGCAGCCGCCAGTGCAGCGCGGTGCCCGCCTGCTGGTGCGCGGTCGAGACGACGATCGGCGCCTCGACGGTCACGCCGCGCGGGACGTGGACGAAGACGCCGTCGGTCCACTGCGCCGCGTTGCGCGCCGTGAACGTGGTGTCTGCAGGCACGACCGAGCCGAGGTGGGGCTCGACGAGCTCGGGATGCTCCTCGACCGCCTGGGCCAGCGGCATGACGAGCGCGCCCTCCGGCGGCGACTCGTCGAGCCCGAACGAGCTCGGCGCGGTCCCGCCGGGAGCGACCGAATACGCGTCGAGGTCCAGCTTGTCGATCGGCGTGAACTCCCAACCAGGGACCCCGCGGAAGGTCGGGAGCTCGGGGTAAGCCGCGGCGATCTCAGCCAATCGAGCCCTCCATCTGCAGCTCGATGAGCCGGTTCATCTCGACGGCGTACTCCATCGGCAGCTCCTTGACGATCGGCTCGATGAAGCCGTTGACGATGAGCTTGCCGGCCTCGTCCTCGGGGATCCCGTGCGCCATGAGGTAGAAGAGCTGCTCCTCGCCGACCTTGGAGACGGTCGCCTCGTGCCCGACGTCGACGTCGTCCTCGCCGATGCGGATCGTCGGGTAGGTGTCCGAACGCGAGTCCTCGTCGAGCAGCAGCGCGTCGCACACGACCTTCGACTTCGCGCCGTGCGCACCCTTGGCGACCTCGAGCAGGCCGCGGTACGAGGAGCGCCCGCCGTCCTTGGAGATCGACTTGGCGAAGATGTTCGAGGTCGTGTTCGGCGCGGCGTGGACGATCTTGCCGCCCGCGTCCTGGTGCTGGCCGTGGCCGGCGAACGCGATCGACAGGATCTCGCCGTGGGCGCGCTCGCCGAGCAGGTAGACGCTCGGGTACTTCATCGTGAGCTTCGAGCCGAGGTTGCAGTCGACCCATTCGACCGTCGCGTCCTCATACGCCTTCGCCCGCTTGGTGACGAGGTTGAAGACGTTCTGCGACCAGTTCTGCACCGTCGTGTAGCGGATGCGGGCGCCCGGCAGCGCGATGAGCTCGACGACCGCGGAGTGCAGCGAGTCGCTCGAGTACGTCGGCGCGGTGCAGCCCTCGACGTAGTGCACGTAGGAGCCCTCGTCGGCGATGATCAGCGTCCGCTCGAACTGGCCCATGTTCTCCGTGTTGATGCGGAAGTAGGCCTGCAGCGGCATCTCGACCGACACGCCCGGCGGCACGTAGACGAACGAGCCGCCCGACCACACGGCGCTGTTGAGCGCGGCGAGCTTGTTGTCGTTGGGCGGGATGACCGTCGCCCAGTACTTCCTGACGAGGTCCTCGTGCTCGCGCAGGCCCGAGTCCATGTCGACGAAGATCACGCCCTGCTTCTCGAGGTCCTCGCGCACCTGGTGGTAGACGACCTCGGACTCGTACTGCGCGCCGACGCCGGCCAGGAACTTGCGCTCGGCCTCGGGGATGCCGAGACGGTCGAAGGTCTTCTTGACGTCCTCGGGGACGTCGTCCCACGAGCGCCCCGGCTTCTCGGAGGCACGCACGAAGTAGTGGATGTCGTCGAAGTCGACTTCGGCGAGCTTGGGCGAGCCCCACGTCGGCATCGGCCGCGCGAGGAAGTGGTCGAGCGCCTTCAAGCGGAAGTCGCGCATCCACTGCGGCTCGTTCTTGAACTCGGAGATCTTCTCGACGATCTCCCGCGTGAGCCCCTTCGGCGCCTTGAAGAGGTAGTTCTCGGGATCGTGGAACCCGTAGCGCTCGGCGTAGTCGAGGCCGAGCGTCTTGAGCGCTGCCTCCTCCGGAGTGAGCTGCTTTGTGGTCTCGGGCGTTGCGGCCATGTTGGTTACTCCACCTCCACCTTGACGAGATCGTCCTCCACGACGACGGGGAACGTCTCGACGGGGACGTACGCAGGGAGGGTCAGGGGCTTGCCGGTGTGCAGATCGAACAGCGAGCCGTGGCGCGGGCACTCGACGGTGCACGCGTCGGTGTCGAACTCGCCCTCGGCCAGAGTGCCGTTGTCATGCGAGCAGCGGTCCTCAATGGCGAGGATCTCGCCATTGCAGTTGAACACGCCGATCTCGAGGTCCTCCCACTCGACGATGCGTGACGTGCCGGGCGGGAGCTCGGAAAGCGGGCAGACGTCGATGAGCTCACTGGCCATGTGCGAAGCGGTACGAAATCCGGCTTGGATGGTCTGAATTGTATCGACCGCGGCGGCGAGGCCTACGCCGGGCCGTCGCTCGGGAACAACACCGGATGCAACGTGCCGGTTTCGCGGCGCGTGTGCTGATAGCGCAGCGCCGCCGCGATGACCATCAACGCCACCGCTGCACCGACGATCACGGCCACCGCCAGGGAGGTTCCGAACGCGATGCCGACCGCCAGCGCGACGGCGGCGCCACCGATCACCGCATTCACGACCGCGACCGCGATCGCCGCCGTGAAGTACAGCTGCCACGCCGACGGCCGCATGCCCATGTTCGCCATGACGCCCGACGCGTCGTCGTGGCCCGAGAGCATGAAGTAGCGGCGGGTCTCCCCGGCCTGCTCGAGGTAGTAATGGCGGATCCGGTTGATCGCCCGGCCGAGCAGGAAGTCCTCGATCCCCAGTTCGACCAGCCGGACGAACGTGAACACGCCGAGCACGAAGACCGTCGGCAGCGCGACCAGCGCGAAGACGCGGAAGACCGTGCCGCCGCTCGATACCTGGGCGGTCAGGCCGAGGGCGATGAGCGCGCTCGAGACGCTGCCGAGGAACAACGCGGACCGCGACGCGCTCTCGCTCGCGGCCTGCGAGCGCGCGCCGGCGAGACCGAAGTGCTCGGTGGTCAGCGCGGTGAGTCGCTGGGCGTCGTCGGCCACGCCGACCCTTTCGACGTGAGCGCCGAGCTGACCTGCGCTACCGGGAGCGCGCGACCGTGATGGTGCTGCGCGCCACGACGACGCGCTTGCCCATGGTCGCCTGCAGGCGCAGCCGCACGCTGACCTTGCGCCCACGTGAAAGGGCGGTGCGCGCCCGCGGCGGGAGCCCGATCCGCACGCGCGTGCGCTTGGCCAGCGTCCAGCGCAGGGTGCTCAGGCGGACCTTCGTGCGCCCGTCGGCCGCGGTGCCGCTGAGGACGGCCTTGCACGAGGCGCCGCAGGCCACGGTGACGGCGACGGTCCCCCGCGCGCCCGTCTGGCGGGCGTGGGCGGTGAGCGTGGCGCCCGGCACGGGCTTGACCGCGGGCGGCTTGGCCGGCGCGGGCGCCGGAGCGGGCTGCGGCGCCGGAGCCGGGGCGGGCGCCCCGGCGACAGCGGAGGTGGTCCAGACGAAGCTCGCCGTGGCCGACGCGCCCTGGTAGGCGTCGCCGATCTGGCCGGGCAGCGCGATCGTGAAGCGGTAGCGGCGCAGCTCGCCCTGGGCGAGCGTGCCGAGGCCGATGCTCGGGAGCGCCGCGAGCTTGCCGGAATAGACGATCGGCCCACCGCGGCCCGGGGTGATGTCCTGGACCGCGAGGTCGAGCACGCGCGAGAGCCCTGGGCCGCCGTCGACGACGCCGCCGGAACTCAGGGCGAACGCACCCGCCTGGTCGCCGACGTTCTGGACCGTGATCTCGCCGGCCTTCGCGTCGCCGGGCCGCAGGCCACGGGCGGACAGGATCGCGGTGTCAGCGAGCGACGAGCTCACGAGCGGCCCGGTCGCGCCGCCGAGAGCAGCGCGCGCGGCGCCGCGGTCACCGGTGAGACACGCCGCGACGACGACGCCGGTCGCGAGCAGGACGATGACGATCCGGCGCACGGCGACCATCAGAAGTCGACCGTGTTGCCGGTCTCGTTCCACGTTCCGGTCACGCTCAGGTTGCCGGCGAGGTCCGCGATGCCGGCAGCGACCGACCAGCTCATGTTGCGTCCGCTGACCGCCGGCCGAACGTTCTGCGGTGTGCCGAGCGTGATGACAATCGAGGCGCCATCGGCGGACCGCGTCATCGTCGAGGCGAACGTCGTGGTGGCGCTGACGTAGTTGCCGTTGGTGTCGACGGTGCCGAGCTTGGTGCCGGCGATGCTGAAGGTGTCGCTGTTGCTGCTGTTCGTGAACGTCACCTGCACCGACCTGCTCGAGCCGTCCCAGCCCGTCAACACGGACGCGGCGGTGATCGGCTCCGAGTACGTGAACGTGACGGTGTCGCCATTCTCGATCTGGCCGGCCGTGCCGCCCGCCTTGTTCGCGGCGAGCACCTTGGTCGCGGTCGGGCCTGTCGTGTCGATCGTGAACGTGACCGGTGCGCTCGTGCCGGTGTTGCTCGACGTGTCGGTCTGCGTGGCCTGCGCGGTGTAGGTACCGGCCGAGAGCGTCGTCGCGGTCGTCGACCAACTCGTCCCGGAGCGCGTAGCCGTGCGAGTCTGCACCGCGGTCCCGGTCGCGCTGGTCCCGCTGTAGATGCGCACGGTCACGGTGGAGGAGTCGCCGATCGCGTTCCCGGCCGTGCCGGAGATGGTGGGCGTCGTGTCGCTGGTGGCCGAGCCGTCGGCGGGCGCCGTGATCGTCACCTTCGGCGCGAACTTCGCAGCCGTCGCGAACGAGGAGCCGTTGTTCGTCGAGGACGCGCTGAAGGACGCGCCCGTGCCCTGCACCGCGGCGGCGGCGGCCAGCACGGCGGCCAGCAGGGCGAGGAGCTTGATCATGCCGGGCGGGCGTTGGGCGACGTGTCGCGCCAGAGGCCGGCGAGGGTGCTCAGCGCGATGAGCATGGCGGGGAGGCCGATGACCAGCATGCGCACTCGGCGCTCGCTGAGGGCGGCGATCCCGTAGCCGAGGTACGGCACGTGGAAGGCGACGCGCGCCTGCTTGGCGTTGGCGAGCGAGATCGAGCCCCACGCGTCGGGCGCGCGGTTGGCGTCGCCCTTCGTGGTGAACACGCGCTGGCCGCGGACCGTGCGCACCGATGCGATGCGGTGCGTCACGAGGCCCGCGTGCCCGGGCGGACGGAAGGTGATGACGTCCCCGGCGTGCAGCGCGGCGGTCGGCACGACGCGGTCGAAGACGAGCGAGCCGCGGTCGTAGGTGCCGGTCATCGAGCCGCTCGTGATGACGTAGCGCTGGAAGCCGAGCAGCGCCGGCACGAGGACGACGAGCGCGAGGACGAGGGCGGCGCCGAGGAGGAGGCCGCCGAGGGCCTTGCGAACAAGCGGAAGGGTGGCGGGCATAGTGCGCGGGGGGCGCGGGAAGGCC
>Ga0081455_10003427_pt1 | contig 18226 bp, 11 predicted proteins | sample TabmetS3T2R1_FD_70207 | JGI IMG/M metagenome (GOLD analysis project Ga0081455, IMG submission 70207) | Tabebuia heterophylla rhizosphere microbial communities from the University of Puerto Rico - S3T2R1 | ecosystem: Host-associated > Plants > Roots > Rhizosphere ...
GAATTTACCGCCTATTAGCCAACCCGCCCCTAATCTGGCGGAAGGGGCCGCACGCCCGCGTGCGACCTGCCCATAGATCAGGAACGGGAAACGGGCCATGGCGACGACGGTGGAGCGACGCAGCGGCGAACGTGTCAAATTCGAGCGGGGCATCCCGGCTCACATGATGGCCATCGACGGCACCTGGCGACGCGACTGCACCTTGGAGGACGTTTCCGAGACCGGCGCCAAGCTGACGGTCGAAGGTTCCGTCGAGGGCCTGCACCTGAAGGAATTCTTCCTGCTCTTGTCGTCAATGGGCCTGGCCTATCGCCGCTGCGAACTGGCCTGGGTCAATGGCGACCAGATCGGCGTCAACTTCCTCAAGGCTGGCGACAAGAAGAAGATGGCGCGCCGCGCTCCGGCCGAGGCCTAAGAGCGCCGCCGTCGCATGGCCGTCATATCCGGCTACTATGGCCTAAGGACCACACCTCCCGCCGAATCGCCGTGATATGGTCCGGGAACGCTAATTCGAGAACTTTTCGACTGATGTCCGTCCATCCCACCAAAGCCATGGTCCTCGCCGCCGGCCTCGGCGTGCGCATGCGCCCGCTCACTGACAAGATGCCAAAGCCGCTGGTGCGCGTCGCCGGCCAGCCGCTGATCGACCACGTGCTCGACAAGCTCGCCGCTGCAAGCGTGGCCGAGGCCGTCGTCAACGTGCACTATCTGCCCGACCAGATCATCGAGCATACCAAATCGCGCAAAAAGCCGCGCGTCATCATTTCCGACGAGCGTGACCAGGTGCTCGGCACAGGAGGCGCCGTGGTCAAGGCGCTGCCGATCCTGGGCAATGAACCCTTCTTCCACGTCAACGCCGACACGATGTGGATCGACGGCGTGCGGCCGAATCTGGCGCGGCTGGCGGAGGCCTTCGATCCCGCGCGCATGGACATTCTGCTGCTGATGGCGCCGACCACGAGCAGCATCGGCTATTCCGGCCGCGGCGATTATTCGATGCTGCCCGACGGCGCGCTGCGCAAGCGGCGCGAGCTGCAGGTGGTGCCGTTCGTCTATGCCGGTGCCGCGATCATGTCGCCGTCGCTGTTTGCCGACGCACCGAAAGGCGAATTCTCGCTGACAAAAATGTTCGACCGCGCCAATGACCAGGAGCGCCTGTTTGGGCTCAGGCTCGACGGCGTCTGGATGCATGTCGGAACCCCCGATGCGATCCAGGCTGCGGAAGATGCGTTTCTGGAGAGCGTGGCCTGATTGTCAGCGTCATTCCGGGGCGATGCGAAGCATCGAACCCGGAATCTCGAGATTCCCCGATGCGCAATTGCGCATCTGAGGTCTGGTGCTTACGCACCATCCCGGAATGACACCTGACTCCCATCTCCCCGCCATGCCATGATACCGCCTGATCCCGAATCAGGAAGCCCATGCGCGTTCTCAGCGTTCCCCTTTCCGTGCCGTTCCTGCGCACCGTCATCGCGGCGCTGGTCGATGGCCGTCTGGTGGAAGGATTCGAGGCGCGCACACAGCCGGAACGGCTGGCGGAAGCGACGCTCTATCTGCCGACCCGGCGCGCCGGGCGGCTGGCGCACGGTATCTTCCTCGACGTGCTCGGCGCGGATGCAGCGATCCTGCCGCGCATCGTCGCGCTCGGCGACATCGACGAGGACGAGCTTGCCTTCTCCGAAGACTCGGAGCCCGGCGGCATCGCGCCGCTCGACATTCCGCCAAGACTCGGCGAGCTGGAACGCCGGCTGGCGCTGGCCCGATTGGTCGTCGGCTGGGCGAAGTCTCCCGACGTTTCCTCGCTCGTCGTCGGTGGACCGGCCTCCACCCTTGCGCTGGCCGGCGATCTCGCGCGGCTGATCGACGACATGGTGACGCGCGGCGTGGACTGGGCCGCACTCGACAACCTCGTGCCCGACCAGTTCGACAATTACTGGCAGCTTTCGCTGCAGTTTTTGCAGATTGCGCGTCAGATGTGGCCTGCCTATCTCGCCGAGGTCGGGAAAATCGAGCCGGCCGCGCGCCGCGATTTGCTGATCGAAGCGGAAGCGGCACGGCTGACAAAGCATCACGGCGGTCCGGTGATCGCCGCGGGCTCCACCGGCTCGATGCCGGCAACCGCGAAATTCCTGCATGCCGTCGCAAGACTGCCGCATGGCGCCGTGGTGCTGCCAGGGCTCGACACCGAGCTCGACGAAGAAAGCTGGCGTAGCATCGGCGGCGCAAAAGGCGCGGACGGAAAGTACACGGCGCCGCCGTCCTCCAACCATCCGCAATATGCCATGCATGCGCTGCTCGACCGCTTTGGCATCAAGCGCGGCGATGTCGAGATTCTCGGCGCGCCGTCGCCCGCAGGCCGCGAAGTCCTGATGTCGGAGGCGATGCGGCCGTCGAGCGCGACCGCGCAATGGCATGACCGCTTGCGGCGGCCGGAGATCGCGGCGCATGTCACGGCCGGCATGCAAGACCTTGCCGTGGTCGAGGCGCCCAATCCCGAGATGGAAGCGCTCGCGATTGCGGTAGCGATGCGGGAAGCGCGGCATCTCGGCAAATCGGCGGCGTTGGTGACGCCGGATCGCGCGCTGGCGCGGAGGGTGGGTGCAGCACTTGCCCGCTGGAATCTCGCCTTCGATGATTCCGGCGGCGATGCGCTGATGGAAACGCCGGCCGGAATTTTCGCACGGCTCGCGGCGGAAGCCGCTACACGCGGACTGGAGCCACCGACCCTGCTGGCGCTGCTGAAGCATCCGCTGCTCCGGCTCGGCGGCGGGCATGGCGCCTGGAAGCGCGGTATTGAGGGGCTCGAGCTGGCGTTGCTGCGCGGCACGCGGCCGCAGGCCGGAAGCAGCGGCCTTGCCGGCGACTTCGCACGCTTCCGCGACGAGCTGCGGAAACTGAAGAGCGGCGAAACCTCGTCGCTCCACCGCGCCGAGCCGCGCACGCGCCTTGGGGATAGCGAGCTCGATCGCGCCGAGCAGCTGATCTCGGCGCTTCGCAAGGCCTTGGCGCCGCTGGAAGGTTTTTCCGGCAGCAAGCCGCATGATTTTGCCGAGCTGGCGCAGCGGCACCGCGAGGTGCTGATAAATCTTTCCGCCGATGCGCATGGCGTCGCCACCGCTTTCGAAGGTCCGGATGGAATGGTGCTCGCGTCCGCCTTCGACGATCTGCTCGGCCGTCAGGAGAAAATCGGCCTCATGGTCGAGACATCAGACTATGCCGAAGTGTTCCAGGCCGCCTTTGCCGACCGCATGGTGCGGCGGCCCGAACGGGGCGGCACGCAGCTCCACATCTTCGGCCAGCTTGAAGCGCGGCTCACCGAAACCGATCGCGTGATCCTCGGCGGCCTGGTTGAGGCCGTGTGGCCGCCGGCGCCCCGCATCGATCCCTGGCTGAGCCGGCCGATGCGGCATGAGCTTGGCCTCGACCTGCCGGAACGCCGCATCGGTCTTTCCGCCCACGACTTTGCGCAATTGCTCGGCCATGAGGATGTGATCCTCACCCATGCGGCAAAGGTCGGCGGCGCGCCGGCCGTGGCGTCGCGCTTCCTGCACCGGTTAGAGGCGGTAGCCGGCGAGGAGCGCTGGGAGGCGGCGAAGGCAGCCGGCGAGAAATACGTGCAGTTTGCCGCTGCGATCGATCAGCCCGAAAAGGTCGAGCCGGTCCCGCAGCCCGCGCCAAGGCCACCGCGCGAGACGCGGCCGACAAAGCTCTCGGTCACCGCGATCGAGGACTGGCTGCGCGATCCCTACACGATCTATGCGAAGCATATTTTGCGGCTCGACCCGCTCGATCCCGTGGACATGCCGCTGTCGGCCGCCGATCGCGGCTCGGCGATTCACGCAGCCCTCGGCGAGTTCACCCAGACCTATGCCAGCGATTTGCCCGACGAGATCGTGCGCGTGCTGCGCGGCATCGGCGAAAAGCACTTTGCGCCCTTGATGGAGCGCCCCGAGGCGCGCGCGCTGTGGTGGCCGCGCTTTCAGCGCATTGCGCGCTGGTTTGCCGATTGGGAAACTGCGCGGCGCCGTGACATCACGGCGATCGCCGCGGAAGCCCGGGGCGATCTCGAGATTGTCCTCGACAACGACCGGAAGTTCATCTTGTCGGCCCGCGCCGACCGCATCGAGCGGCGCCGCGACGGCAGCTATGCCATCCTTGACTACAAGACCGGCGCGCCGCCGACGGCGAAGCAGGTGCGGATGGGCCTGTCGCCGCAACTCACGCTGGAGGCGGCGATCCTGCGCGCGGGCGGCTTTGCCAAGATCGATGCCGGCTCCTCCGTCGGCGAAATCGCCTATGTCAGGATCAGCGGCAACAATCCGCCGGGGGAACACAAGACGCTGGAGCTGAAGATCAGGCCGAGCGATACGCCGCAGCATCCGGACGCCGCCGCCGACTATGCGCGCACGAAGCTCGAAGAGCTGATCCGCACGTTCGAGAACCCTGACGAGCCCTACCGGTCGCTGGTCCTGCCGATGTGGACCGATCGCTATGGCCCCTATGATGACCTTGCACGCATCAAGGAATGGTCGGCCGCAGGCGGCCTGGGGTTGCCGGAATGGTGAAGGCGCCGCGCACCATCCCGCTGGCCGTTCGCGAGGCGCAAGCGCGCGCCTCCGATCCCGCGGCCTCGTCCTTCGTGTCGGCCAATGCCGGTTCCGGCAAGACGCACGTGCTGGTGCAGCGGGTGATCCGCCTGTTGCTGGCAGGCGTGGCGCCGGAAAAGATCCTCTGCATCACCTTCACCAAGGCGGCGGCCGCCAACATGGCCGAGCGTGTGTTCACGACACTCGGCCACTGGGTGACGCTCGACGACGACAGGCTGGACGAGGCGATCCGCGACGCCGGCATTGCGCATCCGTCGGCAAGATTGCGCAGATCGGCGCGCGAATTGTTTGCCTCCGCGCTGGAGACGCCGGGCGGATTGAAGGTGCAGACCATTCACGCGCTGTGCACGCGGCTGCTGCAGCAATTCCCGTTCGAGGCCAATGTGCCGGCGCGCTTTGCCGTGCTCGATGACCGCGACCAGGCCGAGATGATGGAGCGCGCCTCTCTCGCCGTGCTGCTGGAAGCCTCCCGTGCGCCGGAAAGCCGCATCGGCCGCGCGCTGCTCACGGCCATGGCGAACGCCGCCGACGTCACCTTCAAGGACGTGGTGCGCGAGGCTTGTCTGAGCCGCGACCACTTCATGGCGTGGGCCGACGGCTCCGGCAGCGTTGACGTCGCAGCACGGCAGGTAGCGGCAGTGCTCGGTGTCAGTGCCGATGATCGCCTCGAAGAGATCGAGCAGGAAATCGTCGACGGCCCCTATCTCAAGCGTCCCGGCTGGGGAGAGATCGCCGCCGCTCTCGATACCTCCAGCAAATCCGACCAGGACCAGGGGACGCGCTTCCGCGTGGCGAGCGCCGCTGTCGGCGCTGATCAGGTCGACAAGTACCTGGCCCTGTTCCTTACCGAGGAGCGCCAGCCGCGCAAATCCGTGGTGACGAAGAAATTCTGCGACAGAAACCCGGCGATTGGACGGATATTCGACGCCGAGATCGACCGCCTCGCTCCCCTGATCGAAAAGCGCCGCGCGCTTGTCGTGCGCGATCGCACCGAAGCGCTGCTGCATATTGCGACTGGAGTAGCGGCAAACTACCGGCGCGAAAAGGCCGAGCGCGGCCTGCTCGATTATGACGATCTGATCGACAGGACGCTGGCGCTGCTCGACAAGGGCTCTGCGGGGTGGGTGCATTACAAGCTCGACCGCGGCGTCGATCATGTGCTGATCGACGAGGCGCAGGACACCAGCCCCCGGCAATGGGACATCGTCGCCCACATCATCTCGGAATTTACCGCAGGCAGCGGCGCGCGCGACGGCGTGACGCGCACGATGTTTGCGGTCGGCGACGAGAAGCAGTCGATCTTCTCCTTCCAGGGCGCCGACCCGCACCAGTTCGACGTGCGGCGGCGCGAATTCCAGAGGAGGTTCGAGGACGCCGAGCTGAAGTTCGAGCGGATTCCCTTCACGACGTCGTTCCGCTCCGGATCGGCCATTCTGCACTCGGTCGACCATGTGTTCCGCGACGAGATGATCTATCGCAGCATTCACGCCGAGAATGCCTATCCCGTACATGAGTCGCTTGCCGATGCCGGCCCGAGCCAGATCGAGCTCTGGCAGCTTTCGGAGGCCGACGACAAGAAGGAGATCGAGGGCTGGCGCGCGCCGTTCGACGGCGTCTCGGTGACGAGCCCCGAGGTGAAGCTGTCGAAACGCATCCAGGCCGAGATCAAGCAATTGATCGCGAGCCGCACCATGACCGGCAGGAAGGACGACCGCCGTCGCCTCAGCTACGGCGATGTGCTGATCCTGGTGCGCCGGCGCGGCAACATGTTCGACGCCGTGATCCAGGCGCTGAAGCACGCCAACATTCCGGTGGCCGGCGCCGACCGGCTGAAACTGACCGAGCATATCGCGATCATCGACCTGATGAATCTTGCGGATGCGCTGCTGCTGCCGCAGGACGATCTGGCGCTCGCAGTGGCGCTGAAAAGCCCGCTGTTCGGGCTTGATGACGACGACCTGTTCACGCTCGCCTATGACCGCAAGGGATCGCTGCGTGAGGCGCTAAGTCTGCACAGCGCAGGGAACGCAAAGTTCAAAACCGTCCTCGATCGCCTTGAGCAATGCGAGCGGCGGTTCCTCGCGGAGACGCCCTTTGCCTTCTATGCTTGGCTGCTCGGTGGCGACGGCGGGCGCGCGCGCATCCTGCGCCGGCTCGGGCACGAGGCCAATGACGCGCTCGATGAATTCCTTCAGCTGACGCTGGCCTATGAGCGCAAGGCCCCGGCCTCGCTGCAGGGATTTGTGGCCTGGCTGCGCGCGGCCGACACCGAGGTGAAGCGCGACATGGAGATTTCGCGCGACGAAGTCCGCGTGATGACCGTGCACGGCGCCAAGGGACTTGAGGCCTCCGTCGTGTTCCTGGTGGACACCACGACCTCGCCCTCGGACACCCAGCGGCTGCGGCTGATCCAGCTGCCGCGCGACGATGGCGGCGAAGTCGTGGTGTGGGCGGGCCGCAAGGCCGACGATCCCGCAGTTGTCGCCGACGCGCGGCGCGCCATGCTTGACGAGACCGAGGACGAGTACCGCCGCCTGCTCTACGTCGCCATGACCCGCGCCGCCGACCGTTTGATCATTGCGGGCTGCCAGCCCGGCAACATGAACGGCATCCGCCAAAACTGCTGGTACGATTTGGTCAAGCGCGGCCTGCAAAATTCCGGCCTGCAGATGGAAGAATCGGAGACCGCGAACGGCAAGGTGACGCGCTACATGCGCGCCGAGGATGCGATGCCATCCGCGGATTCTGCCGGGACAACACCGGCAGGCCAGGCCATCGCGCTGCCGGATTGGCTGCGCGCGCCGGCCGCGCCGGAGCGGGCCGTCGACCGCCGGCTGCGCCCCTCCGACCCCGGCGAGGACGAGAGCAAGACTTTTCGCGGCGGCGAATCGCTCGCGCAGCGCTTGCCGGCCTACCTGGGCGTGATGAAACGCCACCGCCCCGATCCTTTCCTGCTCACGCATGCGCTCGACGGCTATTCGCTGGCCCTGGACTATCGCATCACGCGCGCCAATCGCGAACGCTTGCAAGCACTGCTCGCCCGACTGACCGACCGCGTGCTGTCGCACGGCGGCAAGTTCTACTTCGCCAAGGACTCGGTGCTAAACGCACAGCACACGCTGCGAGCTTATGGCCCTGAAACGTTGCGCAGCTTTTTTGCGCTGAAAGCACAAGTCGATCCCGATGGCCTGCTGGAAAGCGAGTTGAGCAAGCGCGTGTTTGGTGCTGAGCTCAGCTCGCCTTGACGCCACCCGCAGTGAGACCAATGCTGCTCGAACAGCCATGGCACAACACGCCCGCAGGGCCTACGCAGCAGCGTTGTGCCTGTCCGCAGCTTGCTCCGTCGTAGCGCATCCTCCCGCGGCAGACTCCACGGCTTCAGCGAGTGGGCGCCCAGCCAGCGCTGCGGCAACCAAGCAACGGCTGTGTGATGGAACAGCGCGCGTTCGCCTGCGCTACTACCTTGCCGGTGGCGGCCTGGAGCTCGACGGCAGCTGGGTACGCATCGACAACGGCTTTCCATCCTTCATGCTCGACGGCACGTGCCAGTACTGGATCGGCGGTGGCTGGAACGACTACGCCGACCCACTGGCGCGCGACCGGGGCTGGCGAACCGGCGTTGCCAGCACGGAGCTCATGACAGCGCTCGATCAGGTCGCGTGGTCTGCGCTAGGGGAACTGGCGGACTGCGATCCGCACCCAGGGCTATTCGACGCCGGCAGCCGCGTGATCGCGGCAGATGGCTCGATCGCCTGCGCGTCCAAAGGACCGAAGTTCGATGCGCTTTGGGGCATCATCGAGACTCGCGGCAAACAATTGTGGGACGCTGCTACGCCTGTCACGGGCGACATTCACGTGGCCGCATCCCAGCGCGGCAGCACGGATGCCAAACTCTACACGTGGCCGATCGCTGAACCGATCGCCAAGTTTCTGGTGACGCCGTTCGTCAACTTCGAAGCAGCAAGCGCCAGCCAGTTGGTGTCCAACCCAACCGAAGCCGCCAAACTTCGCGCGCTGCTCGCGCAATACATCGCAGATATCGACGCCGGTGCCCACGTCTACGACGGACCCCGCGTGTCTGACGGCACCACCACCGCGACGCTCTACGCCCGCGACGCGCTTCCATACGAAGACGAGCACGGCTGGTTACCCCGACCCGAATGAACGCTGGCCGTACTTGGAAATCCTGCACGGCGGTTCAACGAAACGCGCTGATCATGCGCTGCTTGAAGGTATCGTCGAAGCGTCGATACGTGCTGCGCAGCGTGGCGGCAGGCCAATCATCCGGTAGCAATGCCGCGGGCAACAACGGATCGAGCTGCAGATGCCGTACCACGGCGATCGACAGCGCGAACTGATAGCCGAGCGCAGTGTTCACGTCCTCGCGCGCACTGGGCAGCGTCTCGTGTTCGTCGTGCATCGCCTGGACGAGCCTGAGCGCCGCTCGCGACCATGCGTCCAGCGAGAATAGCGCCTGCACGCTCTCGAAACCGATCTCAGCTACCGCGCCTCGAAAGTACACGCACTGTCGATCGAGTACGTTGCGCGCAGGCGCTAGGCGTTGCTGATCGAGGTTGTCCGGGCGAATCCAAACCCCCTCGCGAAGCTCGGCCAGATGCAGTGCGCTCGCAGCCTTGCGAAGCTCGAGACGATCGGCAGCGGAACGCCGCTCGAGTGACACGATCGCGAGCTCCCAGGTTCCATTCCAGCGCTGCGTGCTCGCGGCAGCCGGCCGCGCCGCGTCGTCGATGCGCTCACGGCGTTCGAGCAAGCGACCCGCGAGTGCGTAACTCGCGTTATCGCTCGTCAGTTCTCCGCTCGCCACCATGCGCGATAGACACGTGCGCGCCGCACCCGGGCTGATCCCGAACAGCGCCGCCGCGGCGATGAGCTCTGCGACGCGCAGCCGTGGCTCATCCGCACCCAGAAGCGCCGTCGCGAGCACCGAGCGGGCCGTGAGCGGCTGAATGCTCCCGATCAGATCGCTGACCTTGCTGCGCCTGTGTTTAGGGCTGCGTTTCGCGCGAGATTGCCTAGGCACCACCGCATCTTAGCCGAGCGCAGCTCGGCGCGCGCATAAACAATGTTACATTCAATTTGACATGTGTTCATTTTAACGTAACACCAGACCTACGAGGGCAGGCGCCCTCGGCTGGAGGTAGGTCATGGGTCTGGAAATCGCGATTCGAAAACGCTTCGTGCGCCGCTTGCTCGAAACTCCCGAGGGCCGCGCGCACGTGCTCAACATCATGGTCGCGGGCGAGGAGGCCGATGAGGCCGGCGTGTTCGATCGCCTGGCGGCGCTCGCAGAAGACGAGAGCGCCCGCAAGGCCGCCACGCGCCACAAGGCAGACGAAGAACGGCACGCGGCGCTCTACCGCCAGTGCTTGGCGCGCACGGGCATCCAACCGCGCGCAGTGCCGGAACGACTGAAGTTGACCCGGCGCATCGTACGCAAAGCTGAAGATCGGTTTGCAGCCGGCCTCTACGCGGGCACTGCCGAGGACATCGCAACGCGCGACGACTTGATGAACACGTACGCGCTGCTGCTGGCGATCGAGCGACGCGCTCTAGTGCAGTTCCCCGTGTTCGGAGCGCTGTTTCGCGAGGCTGGCGACGCAGACACCGCAGACGTGTTCGAGCAGGTCGCGAACGACGAGCGCCTTCACGTCAAATACTGCATAGCGATGGGGCGACGCTACGCGCCGGATACGGCGACCTGGGAACGCGCAGTCCAGCGCTTTTCCCAAATCGAAGCCCAAGTCTACCGCGAGCTCGGTCTGGCCATGATCGGCGACGCGCTCGCACACGATCTGCTGCGCCTCGGTCGAGCAGGACGCGTGCTCGGTCGCTGGCTGTGCGCACTCGACGATCGCCGCAGTGAGCGGCGCGACAACGCTCAGCGCAAGCAGCAGCCGAGCTTCGCAGCCTAGAGAACCGAACCGCTTTGGGTTCGGTTCTCTAGTTTTGTGAACATACCAGGCTGCAGAACGAGCTTATCGCCATGTCGCCAAGGCGACCTGGCGGCTCGTTCGGCAGCCTGAGAGAGTCGACCCGCCTTAGCGGTTCGACTCTCTAGAAGTGCTGGGTCAGCGCGATCGACAGCAAGTCGAGGTGATAATAGAAGCTGCCGGCGTTGATGTAGAACGGGCCCTTGGCGTACGCCTGGTCGGCGTTCGGCACCTCGACGTTTGCCCTGCCATTGAACGCTGCCGTGTTGCCCGCGCCCTGGTTCATCGCATCGGGCACACCCACGCCGGGCGTGAAGTTGTACTGCGGCGTGCGGAAGCGCACCGGATACTTGCTGGCGGATTCGCCGTCGAACACCTGCAGCCGCACGTTCTCGTGGATGAAGTGCGCGTAGCCGATCGTGATGTCCGTCTTGTCCCCGACGCGAAGCGTGGCACCCCCGTGGATGCCTACGCGAGTCAGCATGTAGTTGAGCGGGTTGAGGTCGTTCGGACTTTGGCCGGCCGTTTCGTAGGAGCCACCGGCGCGAACCGCGAGCACCCCGGGAATGAGGTTGTAATCGCCACCGAGACGCACCGAGATCTGATCTTTACCGTTGTAGTCAGTCTTGACTACGCGATCGCCGATGCAGTTGTTGGTCGCGGGATCGCGCTGCAAGCAGTCACCCGGTGAAGCCGGGATCGAGCCCATGCGACCGCTCGGATCGACTGTGATCAGCTGCAGCTGCTGCGCACCATTGGTGGTGAACTGCGCGCGATCATAGAACGACGTGAAGTAGTAGACGAGGTCGAGCTCGATATCGAAACGCTCGCTGCCCATCTGATCATCGACGTGTCGGTCGGCCGCTTTGTGTGCAGCCGTCAGATCCTTCGCGCGCGGTCGCAACAGATCGGAATAACGCACGCCAACCGTCAGCTGCGGCACCCAGATCGGCGGCGAGCTGACGCTGCCCGTCAGATTCGGAGTCGTGGTCGGGATCGAACTGCCGACCGTCGTCGGTTGGCCGCCTGCGCGGTTGAACGTAAACACACCGCCTGTGCCGAACGCACCGGTGGTGACATCGAGCTTGGCGTTGGATTCGACCCGGTCCGACCACTTGAAACCGAGCACGACATCGAGCGCATCGATCGGCTGGATATGCGCAGACGCGATGATGCCGGGAATGAACAAGTCGCGACCGAACAGATCGCCGCGCACGTCGCTCTCGGGATCGAGCGCGGACAGCGGCGTGGTCCAGGTGGTCGCCGAGTATGCGATCGCCGTCCACTGAAACCCGAGGCCGAGCGACAGCCAAGGCATGAGGCGATAGCCAACGGCACCGAGCGCGCTGAAATAGCTGACATTCTGGTGCGAACGCAGGTAGCGCAGTGGATTCGGCCGCCGACCTGTAGGCGTGTCCACCGTTCCGTCTCGGTTGCCCCACTGGAACAGCGACGCGGAGTCCGGCGGAAAGAAACCGATACCCACACCCAGATCATTCGAAAGCTTTTTGGTGAGCGCCAGATAAGGCAGCTTCGGCGCCGGGCCTTGATAACAAACCTTCGGGTAAGGCTCGTTCGCGAAGCCGACGAGGGGTTGGCCGTTCGTGTACGTGTCGCCGGGAGCTGCGAACGGATACACGGGGCCTTGCCCCAAGTCATACGCCGCTCGGCCCATGCTCTGCAGACCCCACGCGTAACCGCCGGTCGGCAGGAAGCAAGCGTCGACGATGGCGATGTTGACGCCCAAGGTGGCTTGATCGTCCCAGAGCAACGCGAGCCCTGCCGGGTTGCGTTGCATGATCGAGGGATTGTCGGCGCGCGCTGCGCGTGCACCACCGCGACCGAGGCCCAATGCGCCATCGGCAGGAAACTCGGGACCACCCGCGTGTACCGGCCGCGGCACGAGCGCCGCAATCAGCAACACGAAGGCGAGGAAAGAAGAATGGCTGCGATTCATGAGCGGTGGTATCCGGCCGAAGCTGCGCGCAAGCCCAGTTGCTTGCGCGCATTACGGAAGCGTGGCGTTCGTTCAGCGCTGAAGCGGAGCGAACACTCTACTCGCAGACGGGAGGCAGCGAGTTCCGCGGCTGATCGGTGATCTCCGCTGCGGCGGCGACGAACTTGCCCAGGGTTCGATACGCATTGCAAGCGGGTAGCGACGTCGACTTGGCGAGCGGATCGCAGCACTGACCCACAGTCTTCACGCCCATGTCCGGATTTTGGGGAGTGGTCGCAGGCGTCGGCGTGCAATTCAGCTGCGCGGGATAACCTGCTTCTTTGTTGATATTGCCTTCAGCACCCAAGTGACAGCCCCAGTTTGCGCGCTCTGTGTCCGTCGTCGGGCACAACGAGTCAGGCAGCTTGACCCAGTCGCAATGCCCGTCGCCGAAGGTACCGCCGTCCGGCACACAGCGCTCGGTCTTGCTGCAGTCTTTGTTCTTCTTGCCTTCAGGCAACAACCCGAACCCGAGCAACGCGCAATACGTCTGGTTGATCTGATTGCTGATGTCGCGGTCGTTGCCGGCGATCGGCGAATAGGACTCGAAGCCCATGACCGTATTCCAGCCGACGAAACCGTTGCGGCTGCCGATGCAGTCCAACGCATCGCCGGACCAGTCGATCGATGTGATCGTGAAGCCGGAGCTCGCGAGCTCCCAGTCGATGCTGTTGTCCATCGGAAACAGGAAGATGCTGCGAGCGATTTCGCGGTTCTTGTTCGTGGCCCACGGGATCGTAAACCGGTCGACGCCATTCTTCGACGGATCGAACTTGGCGGGGACTTTGACCGCCTGCCAGCGACCTGGCGCGCTCTCGCCGACATCTTTGGTGCGATCGGGCGCAGCCGTCGGACCGTAGAAGCTGTAGCTGCCATCGCAGTTGTAGGCGCCGATGCCGATCTCGACCTCAGCGTCGCCCGCGACCAACTGACCGCCCTTACGCGGCGCGGTGAAGCGCCACAATAGGCATTGCTCGCCGGAACAAACTTCAGCGCGCTGACCGGCGCTGCGCTGCAAGTCGGGAAGCCCAGCGCTGTCCGGTTGGTTGTAGATATCGACGTAGTTGAGGCGGTACTCGATCGTCGCTTTGTCATCCGGCCCCAACTTGGCGATCTTCGCGTTGTTGGACGTGCGGTGGCAGCACGTGGACGCGGGCGCGCAGCTGCCAGTGATCGGCGGCAAGTTGAAGGGGCAATCCGTGTTGATCTCGCCCGAGTTGACGCACATGCCAGGCTGCGTGCTCACCATGCCGGTGCCTGCGGTGGCGCCAACGCCTCCGCCGCTGGTGGGACTGACCCCCGCTGTGCTGCCGACACCTGCAGTGGGTGCGCTGACGCCCGCTGCCGGCGTGCTGGACACGCCTGCAGTTCCACCCGGCACAGTAAGATCTGTCGACTTGCATGCGGTGACCAAAGCCACGGTAAGCATTACGGCGAGCGCACGTTGATTCATCATCTCAAGATTCCTCACTGGTTCATGCAGGATGTCGTCGTCGATCGGGGGCGTCTGTCTAGCTGATTAAGCCCAAGCGTCCAACCGTGTCAGGTGAAAGAAGCGGCTCGGGCAACGAGGTTGTTCACCCCGTTGCCCGCGCACAGCATTGCTACTTATGACGAAGCGCGCCGATCACCGGCGGCTGCGGCTACTACTTCAGCATCGTGTTGGCGCCGTACTCATGCGAAGGACCGCCCTTCTCTGCGCCCGTGATCCACATGCTCGGCAGCTCGGTGCCTTTGCAGATGCCGCAGTCGGCGCCGACGAACATCTTCTTCGCTTCGGCGTCGCCCTTCAGCATCATGTCCCACCACTTGACCGCCACGCCTTGCACGCGCTCGGACTCCATCATCAGCGTCAAGTGACCTGGCGCAGTCTGACCCGTGGTCGAGCCGTTCACTGCTGCCGGGACCTGGTGGTAGAACAACCACGCAGCCGGACGCGGTGCCGCGTTGGCAGCGTTCTTCATGCTGGCCGGCGTACCGCCGATGTCGCGATCGCCCGAGACCGCCAAGAACGGCTTGGAAGCGCTCGTGCCACCGTTCCAGATGATCACGACCTTGATGCGCGGATCGGCCGCGGCAGCGATCGTGCTCATGCCACCTTGCGAGTGACCCATGGCGCCGACCTTCTCCTCGTCGACGTGACCGAAGAAGTCGCTCTTCGAATCCTTGCCCTCGGCGAAGATGAAGTCGATCGCCTTGCGCTGCTGGGTGCCGGCACCCGTCTGCACGCTGTTGGCGGCAACGACGATGTAGCCCTTCGATGCCACGTAACGCAGCAGTGGGCCGTAACCTTCGGGCATGGCGCAGGTGCCGTTGGCCCAGGTGATGACCGGGAACTTCTGACCCTCGGGCATGCAGCCGGGATAGAACACGCTGTACAAACCGAAATCGAGATCGTGCGTGTTCTTCAGGTCGGCGCTACCCACCGGGTCAGCACCGAACGAATCGATGAACGCCGAGCAGATGGCGAAGTCACCCACGCCGTTGCCGGTGTTGAACATTTGGCCGACGTTGTACTTGGAACGCACGCCGTACGGAGCGAAGTCTTGCTTCACTTTGTACACCGTCGAACCGTCGATGCAGGGACCGAACATCGTCGGCTTGCCCCAGTTGTCGCCGCCTTGAGCGCAGCCCTTCATCATCGTGCTGGTGTCGCAAACGGCCGTCGCCGGCGGTGCGCCCGTACCAGCTTCACCACCGCCGGTGCCGGCAGTCGGAGCCATCGTGCCCGCAGTCACTGCCATGGTGCCGGCAGTCGGAGTCGTCGCCGGTTTTCCAGCGCCGCCGCCGAACTCATTCGGGTTCGCGGCGGTAGTGCCGGCGGCACCCGTGCCCGAAGCACCCGCAGGTGGTCTCGGCGCAGTGCCAGCAGTGCCGCTGCTGACAGGAGTCGACGTACCAGCGGCGCCCGTGCTGGTCGGCGTGGTGCCGGCTGTAGCGGCGCCTGTGCCGCCAGTTGCAGCCGGCGTGGTATTCGTTGGGAACTGGCTGGTGCCAGGCGGTCCCCCCGTTGTCGGAGGTGGACTGCTCGAACAGCCCATTGCGACACTAAGCGTCGCGCTTGCTGCAAAGAGCCAGCTCCTAGAAATCGTACTCTTCAAAAGACTCATGTCATCCTCCTCAACCGACACGCCCTCGAAACCCGCCCGTCGTTGCGATCGGCCTTTCCGCCGCAAATCCGATTAGGCACCCACATCTGCTTGTACGAAGTTTCAGACCGCCACACACACTAGCCCGGTGCTGGGCGACTGCAACACTATCGCACAGCCACGCCTACATCGAGGCACAATGACCCTATTATGCAAGCTCGATCAAGGTCCCGATTTGCGGACTTAAGGACAGCTCGGCTGCAATCGTTGGCGCGATTGGTCGCCCCTATTTGGGGTATGCAGATGGGCGGCTGAACCGCTCGCTTTTGGCGCAGTTTTGGCGAGGGCCTCACTGAGACGTGAGCCCGCCTTTAATGCGCGCGTTCGGCCGCGTGGCAGCATAGGCTTGTCCGATCCTTAGCCCTGTGCGCCTGCGGCACCGGGTGGGGATCGTCGGCGCGGGCCCGAGCCGACCAGGCGTGAGCCGAGACCCAGGCGCCACGACGCCGCCGCCCGGCCTGCAGCTGATGGCTGCAACGAACGCAGCCGGGAGCGGACGTGATCCGTAGCCGTCTCGACCCGCTTTAGCGGTTCGACTCTCTAGTCGGTCGGGCGCGGCTGTGGCAAGAAGCTGGCCCAACGCTACTCGAAACGTGCATGAGCATCCCGAGCAGCAAGATCGATTACGCACGCATGCGCGGCGTATTGCGCGAGCTGCGTGAAACTTATGTCACACCCGACGCGCTGTTGGCGCGCGGGGTGCTCGTGTTCGCGCTGACTCAACTGGCGACGATCGGCTGGGATTTGCCGTGCATGTACGGCTGGGAGAACGACGGGGTCGCGCCCCGCGATCTGTTCGGCGGCTTGGCGTTCAATCTCACGCCGGGCAACGGCCATCGCTACCCGCTGTTTCATTATCTCTTGCTGGCGCTGCTGGTCTGGCCAGTGGTCCTCTTGGGCGTGCTGGGTGCGCCGAGCATGCGGCTGGCCGATCTCATGCCGCGAGTGCTCTCGGTGCCGGTGCTCACAGGCATCGCGCTCATCGCCAAGCTCCTGTCGGTTGCGATGGGTTGTGCCAGTCTGTTCGTGCTCGCACGTATCGCTCGGCGCACGCTGTCGGTTTCGGCGAGTCGCTGGGCGGCTTGCTTCGCAGCGCTCAATCTTTCGTTCGCGTACTACGGCCGCGTCACGAACGTCGACGGCCCGTACCTGATGTGGGTGGCGCTGTCGCTGGACCGCATGCTGGATGTCTTCGAACGCGGCGAGCTGCGCGACTATCGCGGGTTCGCGCTGTGCGCCGCGCTCGCGCTCGCGACCAAAGACCAGGCCTACGGCGTATACGCGATCACCCTGCCCGTGTACTTCGTAGCGCTGCCCTGGGCGAAGCCGGACGTGCTGCCGATCGAGCGTGCGCTGCATGTTCGGCGCCTGGGCTCGGCGGCGCTCGTCGGCTGCGTGAGTTACGGACTGGCGAGCGCTGCGTTTCTGAACCCTACGGGTTTCGTGCACCGGTTCCACTTGCTCACGGGCACCAACAGTCAGGACTGGCGCCGCTACGAGCACGGCTGGCCGGGCCTATCCGCGAACATCGTCGATCTCGCCCGCAGCCAGGCTGAGTTCTTTTGGCCGTGGCCGGTGCTGGCGCTGGCCTGGCTCTGGGTATTGGTCGTGATCGTGCAGCCAACAGCGGCGGGTCTGCGCAGTCGCTGGATCCGGCTCTTGCCCTTGGCGTTCGCACTCTCCAGCGTCGCGACCTTCACCCTGGTCGCTGCGCGCTGCGAGCACCGCTTCGTATTGCCGTTGGGTCTGGCTCTCAGTTACTACGCTGGAGCCGCGCTCACGGACGTCAACCGCTATGTGTCGCGCCCGCTGCGCTACGCCCTGATCGCAGTGCTGCTCCTGCCCGCAGCGGGCCGCTCGCTTTCGCTGCATCTCACGCAATGGTGCGACGCGCGGCGGCAGGTCGAGGGCTGGCTGGCAAAACTGCCGCTGGGCAGCCGCGTGGAGACTTACGGGCTCGGCGTGTACTTGCCACGCTTCGATCGCACCGCGAGCTCACCCTATCGCGTGCAACGCGTAGCGCCAGAATCGGCTCCGGCCAAGCGACCGCCGATTCCGGGCATGCTCGAGATTCAAGACGCCTACGGGCACGTCGCAGAGCGAGCGCCTGATGTGTTGGTGGTGACCGAAGGCTTTGCCACGCGCTTTCTGCCGAGCGAGCGCGCCGCAGGGCACGTGCCCGCACCCGAGACGATCGATCCGGAGTCGTTTCGCGATCCGCGCGAGTTCTTCAGCGCCGCGCTTCACGATCGCCTGCCCGGCTACCGCGTCATGTTCGTCGCCGAAGCGCGCTTGCCGCGGATCGCCGAGCTACTCGGGCTGAAGCCGATCCACATCCATGGCAGCACGGCCGCCATCACCTGGGTGCTCGCGAACGAACGCCTGCAGAAGTTGAACGATCTGTGATCGCGAGCGCGTTAGCGCCAATGCCGTTCACTTAGTGGCCCGCTTTTTGGTGGAGCGGCGCTTTGTGGGTCGTTTGCGGGGATAGTTGGTCATCTTGAGTTTGACCGCGCGAGGATA
>Ga0081455_10003428_pt1 | contig 18224 bp, 18 predicted proteins | sample TabmetS3T2R1_FD_70207 | JGI IMG/M metagenome (GOLD analysis project Ga0081455, IMG submission 70207) | Tabebuia heterophylla rhizosphere microbial communities from the University of Puerto Rico - S3T2R1 | ecosystem: Host-associated > Plants > Roots > Rhizosphere ...
GCTCAAGCCGGGTTGAGCTGGTATACCGTGCTGCGCAAGCGGGACAACTACTGCCGTGCCTTTGCTGACTTTGATCCTGCAAGGGTGGCACAATACACTGAGTCACATATTGCCACGCTGCTGCAGAACCCCGGCATTATCCGCAACCGGCAAAAAATCCTTGCGGCCATCACCAATGCCCAGCGGTTTCTCGACGTGCAAGCAGCGTTTGGCAGCTTTGCGGCCTATATCTGGCGCTTTGTTGATCATACGCCCATCGTCCACACCCTCAGCACTTTACAGGATTATCCTGCCACCAGCCCTGAATCTGATGCGCTGAGCAAGGATCTGCGTCAGCGCGGCTTCAAGTTCGTTGGCTCGACCATCTGCTACGCTCATATGCAAGCCACCGGTATGGTCAATGATCACACCATCGACTGCTTTCGCAGACAGCCGATCATCGATGGATACACCAAAACGGTTTCCCCATAGTAGTAAGTACGTGCAGGCTCATTCAGTTTTCAGTCCATTGATCCCGATCCCCCCTTTGCCAGACGAATTACCGTTTTCCTGGCGTATCCTGGATACCGGAGTTTCGATCATGCCGTTCGAGCGCTACGAAGCTCTGCTGCTTCCCGCAGGGGGGACGAACCTCTGCCCCCCATGGCCGCTTTTCTTCCGTTGAGCCCCCATTAAAAGTCCCGTATGCTGAGGGTGTGTCCAGCACAGTGACGACGATCATGCAGGAGGACGCTATGCGCAGCATCGACATTCATGCCCATCTGACTCCCCAATGCTTCTGGCGGACCACCGAGGGAAGCGGCGACTGGCACACCGTGCGGCGCGAGCAAGATGCCCGTGGGCGGCAGTATGCCGTTGTGGGCGGCAGACGCCAGGAGCTACCGCCGCGCGCCCGCTGGACTCCTGAGGAACGTCTGGCGGACATGGACTCCCTGGGCGTCGACATCCACGTGGTATCCCCCTACTCGGGATTTTATAACTACCATCTGGACACGGCCATTGCCGTAGCAACGTCCCACGATGCCAATAACGAGATTCGGGACATGATCACGAGCTGGCCAGACCGCTTCGCCGGGCTGGCAACTCTGCCGATGCAAGATGTACCGGCAGCTATCGCCGAACTGGAGCGCGTCATGGTCCAGCTCGGCTTCAAAGGGGCCATGATCAACGATCAGGTGAACGGGCACACCCTCGATGATCCGACGTTTCTGCCCTTCTGGAAGGCTGCCGAACAACTCGGAGCGCTGATTTTGTTCCACCAGGGCGGCGGGACCATCGTCTCCTCGCGTCTGCCACGCTATCACCTGCCCAATACCATTGGGAATCTGGTGGAGCGCACGGTCACCTTTGCTACCCTGGTGTTCGGCGGCGTCATGGACGCCTGTCCCGATCTCAAAATCTGCTTTTCGCATGGCGGTGGCTACACTTGCTATGGCATTGGCCGGATGGACTACGGATGGCGCACCCGCCCGGAGGCACGTCAGCGTATCCAGCAACCACCCAGCGCGTATTTGCGGCGCTTTTACTACGATTGCATCGTCTACACAGAGCAGGCGTTACGCTATCTCATCGATACCGTGGGAGTCGACCGTGTCGTCTTCGGCACCGACTGGCCCTATGATATGGAGTTTGACTGGCCGGTCTCGTGGATTTTGAGCCTCGAGAGCCTCACGCAGGACGAAAAAGAGGCTATCCTGTGGAAGAATTTGGAACGCTTACTGGGTCTCTAATCTGCCACGCGGTTGTGTGCGAGAAGGAGGTGTGTACATGCGGACCATCGACATTCATGCCCATCTCATGCCGCAATGTCTCTGGAAAACCGTTGACGCTGGACAGTCCTGGCATGGCAGCCGCTATGAGCCAGGAGCCGGACTGGGAGCTGTCGTCCGTGATGGCAAACGCATTGCCATCCAGAGCCCCAAATTGCGCTTCACACCGGAAGAGCGCCTCCAGGACATGGACGCGCAAGGGGTGGATGTGCAAGTGATCTCCATCCATATGCCACTCGTCGGCTATGATCTGGACCCTGCTGAGGGCCGGCAACTGGCCCGCGATGTCAATGACGAGATTGCTGCCATGGCCCGCCAGTGGCCTACCCGATTCGCCGGACTAGCTACCCTGCCAGCGCAGGATGTCGGAGCCGCTATCGCAGAGCTAGAACGTGCCGTGACCACCCTTGGCCTCAAAGGTGCCGAGCTCGACACCGTGATGCAGGGCCATACCTGGGATGAACCACAGTTCTTGCCACTGTTCAAGGCCGCGGAGGCACTGGGTGCCGTGCTGTTCTTTCACCCCCAACCTCAGGATAACCTGCTGTTGGCCCGCACCGATAAGTATGGCCTAGCCAATAGTATTGGTGTGCCCGTGGAAGACGCACTGGCGGTGGCTGCCCTCATTTTTGGGGGGATTCTCGAGGCCTGCCCGGCGCTTAAAGCCTGCATTGCCCACGGGGGCGGGCCAGCCTGCTTTGGTATGGGCCGCATGGATCGGGGCTGGCAGGTGCGCTCCGAGGCGCGTGTCCATATTCAGAAGCCCCCGAGCACCTATCAGCGGCGTCTCTACTACGACTGCATCACGAGCAGCGAGGCGGCCTTGCGCTTTCTCATCGACCAGGTGGGTGTGGACCGCGTTGTCCTCGGCAGCGATTGGCCCTTCGTGCAATGGGAGCCCTCACCGGTAGCCTGGGTACAGGGACTCCAGAGCCTGACCGCAGAGGAAAAATCAAAAATTCTCTCGGAGAACCTGGAACAGCTCCTGGGCCTCTAGTGCGCGGCATCGGGCGGATGGAGCTACACTGCAAGGTAGCCGCCATCCACCACCAGTTCAGTGCCAGTGATGTAGGAGGCTTCATCCGACGCGAGAAAGAGCACAGCATAGGCCACCTCTTCCCGCCGGCCCTCACGACCCATCGGCACCTGGGCAATCATCTGGGCGCGTCGGGCTGGGTCAGCTGTGCCTCTGGACGTCCGCATGGGCGGCATGACCCCAGGGTGCACAGAGTTGACGCGGATGCCATCCTTGGCATACTGCACCGCCGCGGACTTGGTCATAATCCGCACGGCGCCTTTCGAGGCATTGTAAGCCATGTGTACGTAGTCCTGACCAGCAAAACCAGAAATTGACGAGATATTCACGATGGCGCCGCCTCCGGCCTGCTGCATGGCCGGAATAGCGTACTTCATGCCCAAAAAGACCCCCTTGGCATTCACCGCCATGAGCCTGTCCCAGGCTGCTGTGCTCATGAGGTCTAGGTCAAAGCTGCCACTAATTCCCGCATTATTCACCAGAATATTTAAGTTGCCAAACGCGGCCACCGTGGTGCCTACCACCTCCTGCCAGTCCTCTTCGCTGGTGACGTCCAGTCGCACGAAGCGCGCCTCACCGCCGGCCGCCGTGATATCCGCAACCACCTGGCGCCCTTCCGCTTCGAGCAGGTCAGCCACGACGACCTGGGCTCCTTCTTGGGCAAACAGCCTGGCTTCGGCCTCGCCCATGCCATTGGCGGCACCCGAAATGAGAGCGACTTTGCCTTGTAATCTCATACTCATTCCTTACGAGATGTAGAGTGGATGGTGGAGGACAAAGTGAGATAAGCACACGACAAAGCAACGCCCCGCCTGAAAAAACAGCGGGGCGTATAGGAATGAGCGCTTACTTCTTCGGCGCAGGAGCGGATTGGGCTGCTTGCGGGGCAGCCTCAGCCGTCTTCACCTGGGTCAGGTCTGTCTTGTCATTAGGCACCGTCGCCGTCGCCACATCTTTGGTGTCGGCTGGGGTCGTCACCGCCGCCTGGGTCTTGTGGTAGCTACAATCGGCACCTGCCAAAGCGGCACTGCTAAAGAGGGCTGCGACACCCAGTGCCAGGACGAGACTAAGGATTCTCTTCACATCGGCCTCCTTTTCTGGGTAGGTTGTCCCTTGGGTTCTAGAACACTGCCTCAGACACTACCCGACTTCCCCAGGCATGTCAAGCGCCCAGGCTCTGGCACAGCAGTCTCCACGCAGAAGCGCGGCAGTGTTTACTGTGCCCGCACCTGCGGTAACACGTCTCTCACGTAGCGCTCCAGTTGCCCAAACTGATCTGGGCTCCCAAAACGTAGGACCAACGTCTGCGCCCCAGCAGCGACGAAGGCATTGAGCCAGGCCGCACAGCTTGCAGCCGTCCCGGGGCACAGGCCCTGCTGGCGTAAGAGGACCTCGTAGGGCACACTGTAATAGCCCTCAGCAAAAGCTTGCATCTCGCGTTGTGCCTGGGCGACATCGGCATTGATGTTCAGCGTGGTATAGACGCAGCGGGGCAGCGCCTGCGCGTCTTTGCCCATCTCACGCGCCAGCACTTGCAGCCGCTCCCATTGCGCGGCAAAGACCTCTGGTGAGCGCGGGATGGGGAACCAGCCATCTCCCAGGCGCAGGGCTCGGCGTTGCGCATTGTCGACCGCGCCAGCAATCCAGATGGGAATGCCAGAGGTTTGGATGGGCCGCAGGCCCAGGCTGACGTCCTGGAGCTGAAAATGACGCCCGTGAAAGGTCACACTCGGCTCTGTCCACAGGCGGCGCATGAGGGCTACACACTCCTCGAAGATACCGAGACGGTGGGCGAAGTCGACACCGCAGGCGGTGAATTCACGTGCAATGGACTGATTGTTCGTAGCCACTCCGAGGCCGAGAATGAGACGCCCCTGGGACAGGATATCGACATTCGCCGCTTCATTCGCCAGCATCACTGGATGCCGCAGCGCCGGTAACAGCACCGCTGTCCCCAGCTTCACCCGCTGGGTACGCGAGGCCACGGCAGCGAGCGTCGTCATGGCCTCAAGTCGAGGTCGGGCCAGAATACTATCCCCCACCCAGACAGAGTCAAACCCAAGTTCCTCTGCCCGGACTGCTAAGTCGATGATTTTGCTGAGATCGGGTGCGCCCGACGCCATCACTACCTCGCGTGTTGGGAGCAGCAACCCGATGGAAACAGCTGGGTGTGCCATGAGATTCTCCTCTGACTCTCTTCTGCTTTTTCCTGTGGCCTACTGTACATCAAGACCAGTGGCAAGGTACATGCATAAGATACACCGTGGAGATCTACGAGGCGTTCTACCACAGCCGTGCCGCCTGGTAGGGCTCCAGGGGTAGCGTTGGAGGCTGTTGCAGGATCATCTCGGTGAGCAGCACACCAGTAATAGGCGCCAGCAAGATGCCATTACGAAAATGCCCAGTCGCTGCATAGGCACCACACAGTCCGGGAATTGGGCCCAGATAGGGAAGGTTGTCGTGGGAAGAGGGACGCAACCCGGTCCAGGCGGTGACCAGCGTGGCGTCTTGCAGGATAGGCATGAGAGTCACGGCCTGATGCACAAGCTGATCGACTGCCGCCAGCTTGACCCGCTTATCGAACCCGGCGTCTTCGAGGGTTGCGCCGAGGAGCACCTTATTGTCCGGGCGTGGATAGAGAGAGCCGCACGAACTCGCCACGAGTTCACGACTGAGCGGCGCAGTCGTTTCAAGCAATACGATGGTGCCCTTGACCGGTTTGACCGGTAGACGTGCCATCTCCGGAGCGATCTGTGGCGCCCAACTCCCGGCAGCGTTGATCACCACCGCGGCGGCAAGATGTTCTCCGCCTGCCAGCGTGACGCCTGTCACCTGCTCCCCGGCCCGCGTGATCTCGACTACTGGCGTATGCTCACGTACCTGCACGCCGAGGCGTATGACCGCCGCGGTGAGCGCCTTGAGCAGGCGTGGCGGACGCACCTGGGCCACTTCAGGGAGCCACACTCCACCATACAGTGGCAGGTCCGCTGCGAAATAGGGCTGGCGCTGGCGTATGGCCGCAGGGTCGAGCCACTCGATGGTATAACCCGCCGCCTGTTGCCAGGCGACACGCTCCTGATAGGCACGGGCTTCGGCTTCTGTGATACAGAGTTCCAGAAGACCACAGCGCCAGAAACCCGTATCGGCCGCTGAAAACTCCGACAGCTCCTCGATCCAGCCATCGTACATCAGGCGGCTAGTGCGCATGAGTTCCAGGCGTGGGCCTGGCTGGTTACTCTCACCCTGGAATGACAAATAGCCCGCCGCAGCCCAGGAGGCTTCACGGCCCACCCTACCCCGTTCGACCAGCGTGACCCCAAGCTGCGCCCGACGTAGATGATACGCCACCGCCAGACCAATAATGCCACCGCCAATGACAATCACGTCACTCGTCTGTGCCACAGTATTCCTGTCCCAGATGCACTCTCAAGCGTAACGGTACTTGGAAGATGCTATTATACCATGCCCCAGTGCCCCGGTGATGGCCGCGTGAGCTGGGCTGCCAGAGAAATCTGTCAACAGCCACCGCCTGCGCCGCCGCCCGAGGGGCTTGCGGGGGCAGCGATGGCCGTGCGAGCTGGGCTGCCATTGACGTCTACGACGACCGTATCTCCCGCGACCCCCGCAAGCGTCGTCCCCCCAAAACTTCCATCACTAGCAGCGAGTACAGAGGCGGTGGCACCATTAGTAGTGTTGAGCAAGTTGACGGTGCTGCTGGCAGGCACGGCGCCAGCGCTGCCAGTAACGGTAACACCACCGGCACCGTCATCGAGCGCTTGCATGCGGCTCGGGTCTGGGGGAGGCGGGATACGCCCAGCTGCAACAGCCAGAATCACAATCGAATCGCGGTTGTCAATGATGCCATCGGCATTGACGTCACCAGCAGGGGCAAAATGTATAGCAGGGGGTAACCCCACCAGCGCCTCCAGGATCAACCTGGCATCTACGGCACTGATGACCTGGTCATTGTTGATGTCACCAAGTAACACGGGCGGAGAGATTACGCTAATGTCCACCTGGAACACCCATTGGCCAGGCACATTGATGTTGGAACCATTGTGTAAAATGGCGGAGATGCCAGGCATGAACGATCCTGTGACCGTGGAGAAATTGACGTTGTCACCAGCGTCAATTCCCGCAGCGGCTGACGTCCCTGTCCCCCCTATGGGGATAAAGCCTCCCACTCCTCCATCAGCGTCTCCAGCCTCCCACTGCATCCCATTATCGAGGTAATGGAAGATGACAAAGCTCTGTTCCCTGTCGGTCGTCAGGACGACCTGGAAGGTATTGAGCTTGTCTACATGGGACGAAAAATAGCCGACGTGATCCCATGTTGCCACAAAGGCACTGGTCGCGGTAAACGCTCCACCAAAAGCCTGATTGACGATGGTGGAAATGACTGTCAGGTCTGTCGGATTCGTACGCTCACTGAAGTAAACGTCATCGAGACTATCACCCAACACATCTGGCGCTCCCGTGGTATCGACATCAGCGAAGTACGGGGCAATGATTTGGTTCCCACTGGGGAAGACAAACGGCGTGAAGTCGGGGAGAGGTGACGTAAAGGTAATATTGCCGTTATTGTTGACGAACAAGATCTGTTGGGAAACGCCAAAGAAAGGGAAAGACTCGCGCAAGCTGATGGGCGCACTGGAGCCATCATCATTCGCTTGCAGGCGCGTATCGCCAACAGCCTGGCCAAAGGGAATGAAGGCGCTGAGGGGAACGGCAGCAACGGTGGCAGAGAGAAGGAGAACAAACAACACCGCACCGAGACCAGCCAACCCGCCTATACAACACGTCTTGTACATAGTGCAACCCCTTGGGCAAGAGATCAGAATTTGCCGGTCAATTCACCGTCACCGCACCATTAACGAACGTAATACCCCCGATAGCTTGAAAGTTGCTGTCCACCAGTACGCCTGCACCGCCAGTGGACAAGAGCGGGAATTGCAGCTTCAGAGGTGAGGTCATACCTGGACTGCCAATAACCTGGAACGTAATTGTCGCCAATGTGAGCACCCCATTCGCCGGTGCAAATGTCGGATTATTTGCGGCAAACCTGGCCGTTCCGCTGGTCGCCGCTGGAGCGCCAATATGCATAATCGGCACCTCAAAGAGCGGTGATCCCTGCGTGATACTCGTGACCATCACCACCTTGGGATCAAACGCCAGCTCAAACAGGTACGAGAGCACGTTCGTAGCACCAGTATTCACTACCACCGGGACAGAAAAGTTCGTCCCGGACTGCACAGGCCCAGCCGGCGAAACGATACGGGCTGTGCCAGGAGCGACTACCACCGGTAGCGGGAGTACCGTCCAGAGCAAGGAGGTACTGGTCGAAGCCACGCCATCCGACACCGTCACCGTCACATTATACGGACTGCCCGTGGCAGCTCCGTTTGCAATCGTTCCACTGATCACCGCTGTGGTTGGTGTGATGACGTTGATACTCAACCCTGGCGGCAGGTTGGTGGCGCTGAAGCTGAGCGGGTCACCGTCGCCATCGCTCGCAACGATATTGAGCGCCACTGTTGCCCCCTCCTGCGAGGTCTGATTCCCTGGCGACGTCAGGACTGGTGCATCATTGACTGGTAGCACCGTGATCAGAATTGGCACTGTGCCTAACAGCAGCGCGGGGGAGTTATTGTCAGTGAAGATCACCACTGCCGTCACTACCAGACGATCATTGCTGTTGAAATTGGCCACGGGCTGGTAGGTCACTACCCCGGTATTCGTGAGAGTTGCTGTCCCATGCGCTGGGGGGATCGTGATGCCTAGTGTGGTAGTCCCTGGCCGCGTGCCACTCACAGAAACCCCGATCTGGAAAGCACCGGCTGTGTCCTCAGCAATGATCAGGGTGGGCGGTGTCGGGAGGTTCAGGGTTATATCCGGAGGGTTGACAACCGGCGGGCTTGATATGGCAGTTAACCTGAGGATGGCATTCGTGACAATCAGGCGGCGGTCAATGGCATCAATTTGACACGGGTCCAGGACGAGCTGGTCGCCCACCTGGAGACCCTGCCCGACAGGGAAGGTGCTCGTGGTCACAAGCAAGGTGCACGAGCCAATCGTCAGGCTGCCACTCGCCACCAAGCCATTTGCGGTCAAAGCAAAATCGCCTATATTACCCATAAACGTGCCAGTTGCCAGAGTGACCGGGATATTTGCCAGGCCAAAGATCGCACCATCTGCAAAGGCAAAGGTCGTCTGCTGCAAGTTGGCTGGCGTGGCGGGCACAGGGACGAGCGCGGCGCGGAACAGTGTCACCACAGCACTAGTCTGGCCGAGCGCGACGCTAGTGTCGCCGCGAAAGACTTCGATCCCCTGGGGATTAAAGGCGGAGACCAGAACCTGAAACGTTGCTGGGGCAGTGTCCGGCACCATGACCTCCAGCGTCACTGTCTCCTGCTCCGTGGGATCGAGCGTGAAGACCTGGGGGGGCACGAGATCACCGCCTTGGGCTTGCAACCGAATCTCGATCCGCTCGATAAACCCAGGGTCGCCGGGTTGGACTTGACGCGCCTGGGCCGCCGTCAGCCTCTCGTACCGTGCCACGCTAACGGCCTGGGATAAGGCTTGAGAAGAGAGCCGGAATTGGAGGGACAGAGGCCGACCACGCGACACTGTCCCAGTCGTATTGCTACTCCCACCATTGCCCCCACACCCGGCCAATACGCAGAGGAGCCCCATCAACAGTCCCAGGCATCGCAGTAGCTGTAGGCATCTCTCTCTCATCGACCTACTCCTTGCTGTATCGGTAACGTGCATCCGACCCTAGGTCAAAATACGTTGCTGCAGACCGTCTGTGACCCTTCCTTGCCCACCCATAGAAGACCCATGAGTGGAGGAGTCTGTAGGGGCTCCCTCTAACGTGGAAACGAAATGGTAATGCTCAGAGGCGGCGAAGGCGGCTGCTGACGCTGCTGGACCGTGTTTACTGTCTGCGTGTTATCCGACGTGATGATCTGTTGTTGCGTGTTCGGCGGTTCGGCAGCCTGTGCTGTATTGACTGTGGCAGTACGGGATAGCAATTGCTCAAGTTGTGCCGCGGGATCTGGGGCCACTGGCTGTATACCGGGTGGGAGTAGGGCGACACTGGGTAGTAGTGGGGGCACTGGCGCAGTCGGTGCCTCTAGCCCGGCCGTCATCTGCTCTCCACGGATGGGACCTGCGGCCTGGCGTGCGGTGACCGGCTTGACCTCCACAGGGATTTGCTCGGTCAACCGTAGCCCCAGTTCGAGCACCTGGCGCTCACTCGCCAGCAATTCGGTGGCCTGGCCTGGGGGGGTATTGCCAATCACCTGGGTGTGGAAATTCGCTGGAACGGGTTCGAGCTGCGGGAAATTGGGATTGCGGACGGCTACCACACCGTCAAGTACGGCCACCTCAGTCTCTTCGGGAGGAATAAACATGACAACAAAGGTCGTGCCGCGTACACCGGCCACTGTGTTGGCTGTGCGGACCTCCGTGACGGAGCCGGCACCAAAGATTTTGGTTGTGACCACCCGCAGCTTGCCCAATGTCAGGCTGACAAGTGTGCGCCGCTGCTGGGGCGTCAACAGGAACTCGGTAAATTGCATCTCACTACGTTCTGCCAGCGTCATAATGGAATCATCACGGAGCAGAAACTTGGCCTTACTGGCGGCTGCCGTGCGCACCGTATCGTTGGGGAAGACGGCGGCGCGAAACTGCAATGGTTCCCATATCGTCGCATTGGCCGCGCGCACCTCAGCCGTGCCCTCCACCGCTAGCACTGTGCCAATGCGCTGATCTTCCTGCCCCCAGCTTTGCCCAGGTATACACGCCACCCCCAGCAGCACCAGCCCCAGTGCAATACTACCTATCCTGCGTCGTATGCCCATAGGCTAAAACCTCCCGCTGACGGCCAAGGTTACAAGGTTGCGGCGATAGTAAAAGAAGGGAATGTTCGACTGATTCCTGGTATGCACATACCCAGCGGAGAGGGTTAGATATGACCCGATGTCCCGGGACAGAGCAAGCCCAGCAGTATAGCGATTGTCGGTCCGGATCTGCGTATCGAGGCTGGGGGAAGCTGGGGTGAGATCCAGTATCCCTAATCCCCCCCGCGCATCGTAACAGCACGAGAAGGAATTCACATTCCGATAATTGAACCGGTAGTAGGAACCATAGACATCTAACGTGATACCAGCCCACAGGGGTGTTTGTACCCAAAGGTTTACTTCATGGCCATTATAGTCCCAGTCACTGCCCTCATTGCGCTGCGTGTCGTAGTGATAGCTCAGACGCCCGTATGACCGCCTATTATTGAAGAGCCAGAACTGGTCAAAGCCGGTCCGCACATTCCAGCCGTCGCGACCACGTACTGCCGGGTCTGGGGGGGGCACTGTTGGGTCCGACGGTGGCGGCGGATCATTAAAATAGTGCTCGTGGCGATACTGGACAGAGACCCGAGTAAATAGGTCCTGGGTTTCTTGAAGCGTTGCGCTCGGTTGCAGGGTATAGGCTTCAGAAAACCGGTCATTGTCCAAGGCAACAAAGTCATAGTTCACCCCCAGGCGTAGGATCACCGGATCCAATTTCGCGCGTCCAAACAGCCTCAAGGTGTGGCTCCGAATATCAAAATCATGCAGGGTAAAATGGAGGTTTTGAAAAAAATCGTATTCCGCTCCTGCCTGCCACAGTGATGTACGCGTGGCAAAGACCCGCCCGATGACATTGTACACTGTAACCCCATCCGCCTGATGACTAATGGCAAGGGGCGTCGGTAGGTTCCCTTGCAGAATAACGTTGCTGTCGTATTGCAGGCTGGCACTCCCCTCCACCTGCCACAGCCGATAGTCCCGCTCGCGGGCTTTGAGCGCTGCAAGAAACCGTTCCGAATTCTGCCCTATTGTTGAGGTGGGATCGGCAGCACGCGCTGCCTCAAAAGCCGCGCGCGCCTGGGTATCGTTCTCCAAGGTGAATAGCGTCAGCCCGCGAAAGTACTGTGACGATAAGGCCAGTGCCGGGTCAAGTTCGATGGTACGCTCGAAAGGCGACAATGCCTCCCGATAGCGCTTGAGCTGATACAGAGTATAGCCTAGGTAGAACTGTACAGCAGCATTTTGCGGATCAAATTGGGCGGCGCGTTGCAACTCGCTCAGGGCTTGGAGATAACGCTGTTCCTGAAAGTACGACAGGCCCAGATGATAGTGGACATACTGCAAGGAGGGGTCGAGTTGCAGCGCTTTTTCTAAATGCGGAATCGCGGCGCTAAACTCTCCTAGCCTGGTCTGCGTCAGGCCTAGATAAAAGCGTGCGTTCGCATCATCAGGCGCGAGATCGACGACAGTGCGAAAGTGCTCCAGCGCCTCGAGATAATTACCCTTGCCATACTCAACAATGCCTTTGGCATACTCCAGCTCTGCCTGTTCGGCGGCCCGCCCGAGACTAGGGAGCAGCAGAGCGAGACTGCACCCGAGCACACAGGCACGCCAGACAACTGACGCCAACCATGGACGGATCAGCCACAGCATACGCGGCCGCGCGACAATATTCCCCAAGCGTCTTATTGGACCCCTGCATGATGACCGCATGCGTGCATGCCTCGCCACAGAAAACAGTAAACAGAGCCATAATATTCTCCTCGCTTGGAAATTGTAACCCTCTTCAGCCCAGTTGTGTCAAATAAAAAGGGGTCATATACTGGCTTCCAGGAGCCCGGCATCCCTGCTCAGATGCTGGTTCCTGGAAGCAGTTCGATGGGAGGGTGAGCGGCTATCTCGGGAACCAGCCTTTACCAGTGAGATAGCCACGGATGTAGCAGACTTGACCGCTATGGTGGAGGTGGTCAAGCAGGATGACGGAGAGCCAGGCCCCAACTTTTCTGGGATCGCCACCGCCAGGAGGGGCGAGGTCCCGGTCGAGGTCCGCTGGGGTGAGCGTGTTCAAGCAAGCCAGCGTCTTCTCCCGCACCGCTTCGGCATACCCCTGTAAGTTGGCGACGGTCGGTTTGAAGGCGGCCACCTGCTCCAGAGAATCACCTATGCCACTTTTGGTAGGATCGGCCGGCATGTCAAATTTCTGGTGCCAGCCCCCTTCAATCCACACCTGTGGCTTGCCACTGATGTTGGCAATAATCCCGTCTTCCACGCGCGTAGCGTGCCACAGCGTCCAGCCAATGGAATTGCACTGATCAGTCGGGCGCTTGGCCAGATCCGCGTCCGAGAGCCCGTTGAGTGCTCCCTTAATGAAGTTGTTCATGTCAATAGTCAGCGCAGTACTGACGACAGCTGTTGCGTCCATATGGCTTCTCCTCCTTGCGTGTAATGCGCTAGACAACCCAATGTCTGCGGTCGACCACCCTACCCATACCGCAGAATGCGCGGCATTGTCCCACAGTCGTGCCTGGCGCGCAACCCACATGTGGCCGGGTTTATGCTATGATCCATTATCTTCGTGAGACGCCATGACTATGGCGGAGTAGCAGGACAGAATGAGGGGCGTATGCCGACGGAACGTATTAATGGTTTCGACATGTACTATGAAGTCGCAGGCCAGGGCCCCCCCCTTCTCTTCGTGCACGGAGGGCTCGGAGGTGGGCGCGGCAGTGCGCTGTTTCGTCAGCACCACATGTCAGTGCTGGCGCAGTACGTGCACGTTATTGCCTTTGACCGCCGGGCTGCCGGGTTATCAGAAACTCCCACGACAGGGTATAGCTTTGACGGGTTTGTGGCTGATATGGTGGCGCTACTCGACCACCTGGGGCACGAGCGCGCCATACTGATGGGGCACTCAGCCGGAGGTCCACAAGTGCTGCAGTGTGCCCTGACCCATTCCGCGCGGGTCATGGCCTTGATCTTGAGCAGTACCGCAACCCAGACCGTGCATGTCCCACCGGCGCTCGCCTCCTTAGTGACGTTTCTTGGCACTGAGGGTTTGACGCACTTGCAGCAGATGTTAACGCGTCACGATACTTCTCCAACCGCCCAGGCTCCTGTGCCAGGCGCGCCTGTGGAACCGCTTGCGGGTATTTTGCAAACCTATCTTGCCTATCATCTGCATGGGGACCAGCTCGCGTCCCGCTTGCAGGACATCACGGTGCCAGCCCTGATCCTACATGGCACTGCGGACGCTGAGATTCCATTTGGGGAAGCTGAATATCTCCACGCCGGTCTGCCTACCTCCACATTGATCCCCTTCGTCGGTGGTGGTCACAGTATTCTGGTCACGCACGCTGAGCCCTATCGGCAAGCCATCATCGACTTTCTACAGTCGCTCGCCCTGGTGCCCTCTGCCGCTGTTTGACTTCGCGACCTCTTTTCAGTACAACACCGGTAGAGAGCTTGCAGGTGGGAGAGTCTATGCGCTTTGTGATATGTGGGGCTGGTGCTATTGGTGGGGTGCTGGGTGGACAATTGGCCAAGGCTGGCTTTGCCGTTATCTTGATCGATAAAATTCCCGAGCATGTGGCAGCCATCAATGCCCACGGCTTACGGCTCAAGGGGGTGCATGGCACGCATACGCTCCCCATCCCAGCCGTCATGCAGGCCAGTGCGGTGGACTTCCGTCCCGACGACGTGATTTTCCTGGCCGTCAAATCCTTTCATTGTGCTACCGCCGCCGCCGAGCTACGGCGAGCTACCACGCTTGAATTGCCCATTTTCTGCGCCCAGAACGGCGTGGCCAATGAAGGGATAGCAGCGCGTTACTTCCAGGAGGTCAATGGCGTCATGGTGTTGATCGGCGCCAAACGGCTGGTGCCAGGTGAGGTCGTGCACACGGGGAATGGCCCCGTAGGGCTTGGTACATATCCTACAGGGCTGAGTCAAGCCGCTCAAAATGTTACCGCAGCCCTCGAAGAGACCGACCTCCCAGTCTACACCACGGCGCACATTGGCCGGGCCAAATGGAACAAGCTGCTCATCAACCTCAACAATGCCACCCTGGGGCTGACGGGGCTCGCCACGCAGGAGGCGGCGGCACACGCTGCCGCACGCGTGTGGATGGCCGCTGTCTGGGAAGAAGGCGCCCGCGTGTTACAAGCCGCCGGCATTGCTTATGAAGGCCCCCCGGGGATGGGAGCCATTGAGGAGCGTATCCGTGAGCTGCGCGACAGCCCTATGGCGCCCTATGTACCCATGGACGACGAACGCACAGGCCGTACCTCGCTGTGGCAGGATCTGTATCACCGCCGTGGGGAAGTAGAGGCCGAGTATTTGAATGGGGAGATCGTGCGTCTGGGACGCCAATATGGGGTGCCAACGCCCTACAATAGTCTGCTGCTAGAACTCATCACGGAGCTGGCCGTGGCACGTGCGCTGCCTGGTACATACACGGTACAGCAATTGCGGGAACGCCTGCGGGATTAAGCAATATCGTGCACGGCCCAAAGAAGGGGAATCTGGCCTCATGGAAATCATTCATGCTCTCATGCTTGGCACGAAAAACACTGCGAAGATTCACGGTGTCCAGGCGGCTTTCGCGGATGTCCGTGAGGCCCTCCAGGCGCCCGATCTTACCCTCTCGGAGCTCTGGACATGCCAGGTAGAGACCGGGGTGAGTGACGAGCCATGGGGATTTGCGAGTACCGTGCAAGGAGCGCAGAACCGCGCCCAGGCCGCTTATACCCATCTCATGAGCGGGTCAGTACCCAGCCCCGCTCCGACGGGACAGGTGGCCTGCGGCATAGGTGTTGAGAGCGGTTTTATTGATGTTACCCCAGTGACGTTCACGCTGTACAACTTCGATGTGTGCGCCCTCTTCGACGGCCAGGCCTATTATTTGGGCATCTCCCCAGGCTTCGAATACCCCCGCCGTTTGGTCCGCAACATCTTTCTCCATCGTCAGCCTTTTCAACAGGCCCGCCAGTATATCACCACCACCACTGATGTTGAGCAGCAAGCCGGTCTAGTTGGTGTTCTGGCAGGGGGGCTCATCGATCGTCCGGAAATGACGCGTCTGGCGACCCGGCTCGCCCTCATTCGCTACCTGCGACGGCACGACTATACGCGTTGGGACTGAGACGTTGCCGGTGCGACGCCTCAGGGCGCCGGCGGTGCTTCTTTACGGGCCGCATACTTGGCGGCATTCTGGCGTTTCTGACTGGCTTTGTACTTGCGACGCGAGATAGCGCGGGCCATCTTGAGCGAACGTCCATGTTTGCTAGGCTGGGTCATTGCTGGCTCCTCTTGATACGTTGGCTGCAGTATGCCAGCTATCATACCCTGCGGATAGCATGTTCAGCAACCGTCTCCCCCCTGCCGCACGACGGCTGAGGGGGACGCAACGCGACAATGTTATTGAGTAACCCACAAAAGCATTAGAGAGATAAAGACAGCACCGGTGCGCCAGCGGCGCATGACACTCAGCATAACGCTGTTGTGTGTGCCAGCCGCTTGTGGTAGCCTGCGGCTGTCGTGCCTATGCCGGAATGCGATGGGGCTATGAAAAGCTTGCTGAGCCCGAACTGAGGAGATAGCAGATGAAAGTCGTACGTATCTACACTGGCGCCGATAACCAGACCCATTTTGAGGACCTCCCCCTGGAGACATTCGCGACCTTATCGGCGCAGGTCGGTACAGGTCCGGTCCGCTTGAATCAGGGCCCGGCCAAGTCGGTGACGGATTTTCACAATGCCCCGCGCCGTCAGTATGTGGTGATGATGGCTGGGCAGTTGGAAATTGAGATCGGTGACGGCACAAAGCGCGTGCTCGATCCAGGTGATGTCCTAGTGGCGGAAGACCTGACCGGCAAAGGCCACATCACGCGCGGCGTGGGTGAGCAATCGCGTATCTCTCTCGCCGTGCCGCTGGCAGGGTAATGGCCAGGCGGATCGAGCCGCACCGCCAACTCGATCCGCTCTCTGTTGCGCAAGACATTTATGTTACTGCACATCGTCTTATTCGAGCCCGAGATCCCGCACAATACCGGCAACATCATCCGGCTCTGTGCCAATACCGGCGCCACACTCCATCTCATTCACCCGTTGGGCTTTGCGTGGGATAGTGCCAAGTTACGGCGGGCTGGGCTGGATTATTACGAATGGATACCGGTGCAGCACCATACCTCTCTGCAGGCATGGCGCGAAGCGACGGCGTTCCCGCGTCTCCTGGCTTTCAGCACCAAGGGTACCTGTAACTATCACGAGATAGCCTATCAGCAGGGTGACGCACTGTTATTTGGCCCGGAGAGCCGTGGCTTACCTGCACACGTGCTCGCCAGCCCCATCCCCGAGCAGGTCGTACGCATCCCCATGCAGCCCACAAGCCGCAGCCTGAATCTCTCGAATGCTGTGGCGATTGTGCTCTATGAGGCCTGGCGACAGCTAGGTTTTGTCGGTGGGAGATAACAGAGGATTTATTCATCTTTTACAACCGCATAATGTTTTTGAATATACTCAGCCAGTATTTTTCCTAGTATATAACATCCCTGAGCATTAAAATGACTTCTTGTATCATCAGGGTTATAACCATATTCTCGCATGTCTTTTTCTTGAAAAATTTCATAGAAGGAATAGACATCAAATTCTGCTTGGAGAAGAATCTCCTTTTCCTTATCTTCAATAAATCCCGTTGCCAGCAACAAAATGCCTTGTTGTTTGCACAAGTGGGCAAAATGTTGAACGTGCATCCTCCAGTTTTCTTCACCCAGCATATAGTGATAACGTCCTGGCACACGCTCTCTCGTCCTGGCAGGATGGGGTCTGTGAGCCGGAACTTCGGTATGCGCACCTGTGAGCGTTCCCACTAAACCTTCTTGGAAAAGTAGTGCATCTGGAAATTGCTTGCCTATCCAATCAAGTAAAAATGCTTTTCCCAAGGAGGAGTATAAAATATTTTTCCACAAGAGAACCAAGAATTGGCTTTTATGCATGAGCGAGTTCAACTTTTTATATTCTGGTTGGATGTAATTACATATATGCATATCGTTTATAAAGTATTGGAGGATAACCATTCTAGGTTCGAACATCAAAGCCTTAGTTTTTAAAACCTCTAATTCTTGAGAAGTATTATAGCCAGGGACCCCAAAATTGAGAACCTTGACTATACGTTGCCCAATATTTCGATTTAAGTATTTCTCAAGCTGAGATGGAAAAGTCTCAGCCATGTTTTTTACACTGGTGGAGTAGGCATGAGAATCTCCTATAACTGCTATTTTATACAGATCCCTTATGGCATCGATATCAAATTCTTCATCTCTCATACCAAAAGAGTTAATCTCTGCATAGTTTTTATTGAGTTCATAGACAAGCCTTTGATTCTCACTCGCAACAAACCTAGGAGGAGATTCTTTTCTAAAAATTCTGGTCAAGATTTCACCAGTAACAAAAAAAATGCCTAATGTGATCAAAACAATAAGCGTAGTATCCCGCATCCTTCCTTTGAGAGTCTTAGGGAAGAGTGTAGCGGCCATGCAGATCGTACCTTGTCACGCCCTTACTGCCTCTACCATAT
>Ga0081455_10003429_pt1 | contig 18222 bp, 12 predicted proteins | sample TabmetS3T2R1_FD_70207 | JGI IMG/M metagenome (GOLD analysis project Ga0081455, IMG submission 70207) | Tabebuia heterophylla rhizosphere microbial communities from the University of Puerto Rico - S3T2R1 | ecosystem: Host-associated > Plants > Roots > Rhizosphere ...
TTTCGTTGATCGACTTCTCGATATCGATGTCTTCGTTGCGCATGTGCGAGGCGTAGCCCCCGCCGTACTTCGCGGCGACTTTCGCCAACTCGACGATCTCGTCCGTCTTTGCGTAAGTTCCGGGGACGTATTCGAGGCCTGTTGACAGTCCGACCGCGCCGTCGCGCATCGCCTGATCAACCATCTCGCGCATCTTTTGCATCTCATCGGGCGTGGGCGGGCGGTCGAAATCGCCGTTCATCCCGGCGTGGCGAATTGTATTATGACCGACGAGCGCCGCGACGTTGATTGAGACGCCCTTCTGCTCGAGGCGCGAAAACCATTCGCCAAGCGGCAGGGCCGATCCGCCGCAGTTGCCCGTGACGACGGAGGTCACGCCCATCCGCAGAAAATTCTCCGCCGCGGGCAGATCGAGGATCTTGCTTTCGATGTGCGTGTGAACGTCGATGAACCCGGGCGAGACGATTAAATCTTTCGCGTCGATCACCCGGGCCGCGCGCGTCGGCGAGACACTCCCGATCTCGGCGACGCGCCCGTCTTTGATCGCCACGTCGGCCTTGAACCAGGGGTTGCCGGTTCCGTCCACGACGCGCCCGCCAGAAATGATCAGGTCGAATTCGGCATGCGCCGACGCGGCGCGGCGGTTAGAAGATAAAGTGGCAACGACCGCCAGCAAGGCTAAAAGGAGCAGGATTCTTTTTCGCATAGAGTACGGTTTCGGGAAAAGCAATAAGCTTCGCTGCGCGATGCGGACGGAGATTAACATCGCATCCGGAAAATCGCCAATGTCGCTAAAGCCCTCATCGCCCGCTCTGCTTGCTAGCGAGTGTAAGTGAAGATATGATGCGGCGCGGTTCTAAAAATTAGAATCGACCACGAAGAAACGAAATGAAAATAGACAGGATTGACGGGATTTTTCAGGATTCTGTCAATTGATTTGAATCCTGAGAAATCCTGTCAATCCTGTCCGTTTCTGAGGAGCTTTATGAAAAAAACCGCCTACCCCCTACTTCTCGGCGCCGCCCTGCTGGTGATCTCCTTGGGCGCCACAGACGCCGTTTCGGCCCTTCGTGACAAGCGAATGACAATCGAGGACGCGCTGGCGATCAGGCAAATCGGCGCGCCCCAATTTTCGCCCGACAGCAAACACGTCGCCTACACGATCTCGGAATGGGACAGGGAGGAAAACCGTCGCGTCTCGCACATCTGGCTGGTGTCGTCTGACGGCGGTCCTACGACGAAATTAACCACAGGCGAGAAGGGCGAAACCTCGCCGGAATGGTCGCCCGACGGATCGAACATCGCGTTCCTCGCGGACCGCGACAAAGGGACTCAGGTCTGGGTCATCCCCGTAGACGGCGGCGAGGCCGACAAGCTGACGAATGAAGAGAGTGACGTCCAGTCGTTCCAGTGGTCGCCCGACGGCAAGCTCATCGCCTACATCACGCGCGACACGCCGAAAGACAAGGCCGAGCGCGAAAAGCGCAAGAAAGATAAATTCGACGCCATCGTCGTCGACTCCGATTTCACTTTTTCGCACCTCTGGATGATCGACGTCGAGACCCGGGAGAAGAAGCGGTTGACCGGGGGAGAATTCACCGTCAGCGACCCACAATGGTCGCCGGACGGCGCTTCCATAGCCTTCGTGATGTCGAATGGCGGCGCCCAGGAAAGCTCCTTCGTAGACATCTCGGACGACCGCCATACCGACATTTACATCGTTTCGGCCAAGGGTGGATCGCCGCAGCAATTGACGACCAATCCCGGGCCGGACGCCAACCCGCGGTGGTCGCCGGACGGCAAGCTGATCGCTTACACGTCGAGCGCCGAACAGAAATCTTGGGCGGCGAAGACCGACGCGATGGTGATTTCGCGAGACGGCGGCGCGCCGCGCAATTTGACGAAAGATTTTTATGAATCGCCCAACTCCGGCGCATCGAGTATGGCCTGGGCGCCCGACGGCAATGCGCTCTATTTTTCGAGCGGCGTCGGGCTCTACACCCACATCTTCAGCGTCTCGGCCGGCGGGGGCGAAGTCACTCAGGTCACGCGCGAGAGTCGCAATTACAACGCGTTCGACATCTCCGGCCGTCCGGCGGTCGCGAACTCGCCGGCGCCCAATCCACAGGATGCGGCTAACGCGCCGAGCTGGAAGATCGCTTACACCGTCAACGATTCCTTTACGGCGGACGACATCTGGGCCGCGCCGCTCAAGAACGTCGAACAGGCGAAGAAGATCACGTGGGTCAACCCACAAATCAGGGATTTCGCTCTGGGCAAGACGAGGGTGATCAAGTGGAAAGGGCCGGACAATTTAGACATCGAGGGGCTGCTGACCCTCCCGCCCGGCTACGAAGAGGGTAAACGCTACCCGCTGATCCTGCAGATTCACGGCGGCCCTTACGGGCGATTCACTGACACGTTCAACAGCCGCTCACAACTCTGGGCCGCGAACGGATACGTCGTGCTGATGCCAAACCCGCGCGGTTCGACCGGCTACGGCCATCACTTCACCACCGCCAACGTCGGCGACTGGGGCGGTAAAGATTTCAAAGACATTATGGCCGGCGTCGACACGGTAATCGCGCGGGGCATCGCCGATCCCGACAAGCTGGTCGTGATGGGCGGGAGTTATGGCGGGTTCATGACTTTCTGGACGATCACGCAGACCGACCGGTTCAAAGCCGCCATCGGACATGCCGGCATCAGCGATTGGTACAGTTTCCACGGCCAGAGCGACGTTCCCGGGTTGATGGAATACGGCCTCGGCGGCCAACCGTGGGGTTCCGCCGAAACTTACCGCAAATGGTCGCCGATGACTCACGTCGACCGCGTCAAAACGCCGCTCCTGATCACGCACGGCGAGCGCGACTTGCGAGTGCCCATCGCGCAGGCCGAACAGTATTACCGCGCGCTGAAGAAGCGCGGCGTCGAAACGGTTTTTCTCCGCTACCCCCGCGAGGGCCACAGCATTCAGGAACCGAACCATCAGATCGATCTCTTCCAGCGCCAGTTGGAGTGGTTCGATTCGCACCTGGGGATCAAACGGGAAAAACCCGCCGAGACGAAGGCCGCTAACGTCTCCGGCGCCGCAAAGTGACCGATTGAAAATGGATGAACAACTGACCGAGACCTGGAACATTAACAACCGCATCAATCTCTATCTGCTCGACGGAATCAAGGATGAAGCTCTGGGCGACGCGCCCGCGTCAAAAGGCCGCAGCGTGGCCGAAGCCTTCGCGCATCTGCACAACGTACGATTGATGTGGCTGAAAACCTCCGCGCCAGAGTTGCTCGAAGGGCTTGAGAAGCTTGAAAAGGAAGAGGCGCTGAACAGGAAGCTGTTAAAAAGCTCACTCGAAGCTTCGGGCAGAGCGGTAGAGACGTTGCTCAAAAAAGGCCTGACTGGGGGCGGCAAAGTCAAAGGCTTCAAACCGCACGCCGTGGCGTTTCTCGGGTATCTCATCTCGCACGAATCGCATCATCGCGGCCAGATCATCCTTGCTTTAAAACAGTCGGGTCATCCGATAGACAAAAAGACCGCTTACGGCATCTGGGAATGGGGCGTGAGGTAAACCAGCCCCGATCGCGGGGCCGGCGTGGCGTTTCTTCATTACGGAATCCGGCAATCGGCGTCCTTCACTTAAGCACATATGAAACGAGACTCCTTGAAGCGGGAACTCTACGCGGAGTTCTTGGGCACTCTTGTCTTGATCGCGTTCGGCGCGGGCGTCGTCGCGCAAGTCGTTCTGAGCAGTAAGCAAAACGGAGAATACCTCTCGATAAACATCGCCTGGGGCTTCGGCGTGACGATGGGCGTTTACGTCGCGGGCGGGGTATCAGGCGCCCATCTCAACCCGGCGGTGACGCTCGCTCTGGCCTTCCGCCGCGACATCCCGTGGTCGAAATTCCTGCCTTATTCCATCGCTCAGACCGCCGGGGCGTTCACAGGCGCGGGGATCGTCTTTCTGGTCTATCGGGCGGCCTTCGATAACTTCGACGGCGGCGCGCGAATGATCGCGGGCGAGAAAGGCACCGCCGGCATCTTCGCCACTTATCCGCAATCCTATCTTTCGACCGCCGGCGCGCTGATCGACCAGATCGTCGGCACGGCTCTGCTGCTGCTTGTCATCAGGGCCATCGGAGACACTCGTAACAACGCGGCGGGCCCCCTGGGGCCGATCGTCGTCGGATTCCTGGTGATGGCGCTCGGGATGGCCTTCGGATTGAACGCGGGCTACGCGATCAACCCGGCGCGCGATCTCGGCCCGCGCCTGTTCACGGCTATCGCGGGATGGGGCTCTGAGGTTTTTCGCGCAAATAACTTCTATTTCTGGGTCCCGATCGTCGGACCGTTGATCGGTGGGCCGCTGGGAGCGCTGATCTATGACGCGCTGATCGGCAAGCGCTTTCCGAAGGAATGATTATGAAGATCGTCGCTAAATGTGCCGCTATGATCCTGCTTGTGATTTGCTGCTTTCTCACATCAAGTTCACAGCCACTGGGATTGAGCGCATTTGGTGGGCGGTCCCCTCAGAAGTCCATTACTTATTCCCCACAGCGAAATCCGCCTGTCCGATTCGATAAGATAAAGGCCGCAGGTAAGCTTTTTGAGTTTGCAGCAGGGTCCGAGTTTAAAAAGGATTTTGATGGCGATGATGACTGGATGAGAGGGCTTGCCATTACATTCAAAAATACATCAAACAAAAACATCGTTTATGTTAGGGTATTTCTGCAATTTCCTGAAACAGAGGTCGCAGGGCCGATTATGAGCGGCACTCTGCAATTTGGTCGCTTTCCCTATAAAGCAAGTATTGGCAGCTATGACAATCTCCTAAATCCAGACGAGGAAATGGAAATAGTCCTGACAGACGATGAACATAACAACCTGCAATCTTTCTTAAAAAGCAGATCATTCAATAAAGTAAATAGGCTTCGTCTTTTTCTTGAGTCTGTTATTTTTGAGGATGACATAATGTGGTCCGGGGGAGACTTATATAGACGTGATCCGGATAACCCGAATCAGTGGCTTCCCATTCATAAATAGTAAACTGAGTCGGCGCCACATTTTCCAAGGAGTTCAGCATGTCGCGTTGCGACGCTCTGGAAGAATGAAAAGCGCGGCGCGAGGGTAGGGCAAACTGGCAGTTTGCCCGGTCTTCCCGAAAGGCCGCATCGAAGGAATCAAGGCAAACTGCCAGTTTGCCCTACCTTTTTCCGAGGAGGCCTCTCCCTATGCGAACCAAAATAGTCTTCTGCGCATCAGCGTTGATTTGCTCACCGGCGCTCGGCGTCTTTGCCCAGACGCGCGCCAGCCTCACAGTCGGCCCGCTCACCGTTCAACCAGGCGCGAAAGCCTCAGGGATGATCCAGGTCCCGGCTGGCAAAGACGAGGCCACGACCATTCCGGTCACAGTCATTCACGGCGGGGGTCCCGGCCCCACGCTCGCGCTGATCGCGGGCAACCACGGCTACGAGTACACGCCAGTCATCGCGTTGCAGCGACTCCTGCCGAGCCTCGACCCCAAACAATTGACGGGCACGCTGATCCTGGTTCACGTCGCCAACATGCCTTCGTTTTTGAAGCGCACGATCTATTACTCGCCGGTGGACGGCAAAAACCTCAACCGCGTCTATCCGGGCAAGGCCGACGGCTCGGTCTCCGAGCGCATCGCCTATCAGATCACCAGAGAAGTCATCGAACGCGCGGATTACGTGTTGGACATCCATTGCGGCGATGGCAATGAGTCGCTGCGGCCTTACAGCTATTGGGACGTCAATGCCGGCGGGAAAGAGGTGGTCGAAAAATCGAGGCAATTGGCGCTGGCCTTCGGACTCGACCGCATCGTAATGGATACGGAACGCCCGACCGACCCGGCCCAATCGATCTACTGTTCGACCACCGCGACCACCCGCGGCAAACCCGCGATCACGATCGAGTCAGGCGGCCTGGGCGCGACCGACAGCGAATCCATCGAGCGCATTGAACGCGGCGTGTTGAGCGTCATGCGCCATTTGAAGATGATCGAAGGCCAGCCGCAACCGGTCGAACACCCGATGTTCATTGATCGCAGCGCCGTGCTGCGAAGCGACGAGACCGGAATCTTCTATCCGCTGGTCGAGAAAGGTCACACCGTGGTCAAGGGCGCGTTGATGGGCTACGTCACCGACTTCTTCGGCGCCCGGATTTATGAACTTCGGGCGCCCTTCTCCGGCGAAGTACTTTACATCCTCGGCACGCCGCCGGTGAGCAAAGGCGAGCCGCTGGCGATGGTCGGGCGCGTCGTCGAGACTGAACGGTGAGCGCGGATTTCGAGCCTCGATCTACAGCGCGTTTCCGAAGGCGGGCGTCGAGAGGCTTGTCGAATTTATGGGAGAGTTCGCGAAAAAGAACGGCTGACCAGATCATTCCGGAGGCGCCTGGATCCGTGCGGGTTACTCCTGTTTCAGAATTCGATTAAAAACTGACGCCCGTCCGCTGTCATGACACCCTTATGAGAGGCTGTTATTAACTTTTCAGCTTTACGGTATTTTCCGCTTGAACGGGTAGACTTTATGAAATCCTCAGCTCACATTTCCATGAAATACTTTTCCGATCTTTGTTTGGGCGGATTTCTTAATCCGCCCAACTTCAACTCCCCAACTTCAACTCCCCAACTTCAACTCTTTGATAACAGAGAGCCCTTTTGTCAGGTGAGAACATGAGTACGAAAATTAGACTTACCATGATAAGCGCATTGATTGTGTCCGGCTTTTCAACAATGGCAATGACGTCAAGAGTCAACCTAATAGGTCGTCATGACGATATGGCGCAAAGACCTGCTTCTAAGGATGAGAGTGTCATATCAGAAGGATTCCGACTTTCGGTAAAATTGGATAAAGAGGAGGGAGAGGTCAAGCAGGGCGACGCTGTTTTTTTATCGATAACAATCCAGAATGTCACCGGGGGAACTCTCTATCTGTTTGATTCTCATCCTGAGAAAGACTACAAAATCAGTATCGTGAATGCGCAAGGTGATAAGCCTCTGCTGACTGATCGCGGCAGACAATTACTAGATAACGCGGGGAGTGATTATCGTCGAGTTAGAGTCAAAGTACTTTCTGGACAAGAGATGCATTACAGAATCGAAATCAGCAAGTTCTATAACCTGCTTCCGGATAACACCTACTATATAACCGTCAATCGCCAAGTGTTTAAAATGGGGACACTGGATCAATTTGCCGATCTATCGTCCAACACTTTAGATTTTAGGGTTGTCAGATAATCAATCGTGCGAGCAGCGTCTCTTTCTTGAGCGTCTTTAGCGCGGTGAAATTCTACGCGGAATATTTACGTAACGGTTGGCGGTTTTTCTCTGAATTCCGCATCGGACCGCTTCATCCTGAGGCGAACAATGAAGGGCTTTCGCTAGTCACCGAAACTGGCGATGTATGGCAAAGCGACGACCGCACGACCGTCCGCAAACTGAATACTGCGGTGGCAGCCAAATACAGTGGTTTTCAGATGAGTGTTCAGGTCGAGATAGCTTGGAATGCACATGAATATTGATCGAAATCATTATTCAACTTAAACACTCATCTGAAAACCGCTGTAAGACAGAAAATTGGATGTAGATTTCTTGAGTTGCGTATCTTACCGTATCAACTGTTCAACAACGCGGATCGCTTCAGCGGCCACCCTCCCTTCAAATCCGAATCCTTTCAGCCAATGCGTGTTCGCCTGCGCCCGCCACCAAGTCCACTGGCGTTTGGCGTAATGGCGGGTGTCTAGCTTCATCTGCTCGATCGCGCTCTCGAGCGTACGATTCCCCGTCAGATATTCGACGAAGCGCTTGTAGCCGTGCGCGTTAAAGGCCTTCGCCGCCGGCGGGACGCCGGACGCGATCAAGTTTTGAATCTCTTCGAGCAGCCCGCGCTCGACCATCGCGTCCACGCGGCGGTTGATGCGCTCGTACAATTCCTCGCGCGGCGGTTCGAGCACGAAGTAATGCAGCCGCCCGGCGTATTCGGTCGGCTCTTCGGGCGAACGCTCCTGCCATTCGGAGAGCGGCCTTCCCGAAGAAAAATAGACTTCGAGCGCGCGGGTCACACGCGACCAGTCTTTGGGCGCGAACTTCACGGCAGTTTTCGGGTCAACGCGGGCGAGCATTCTATGTAGATGTTCCGCGCCGCGTCTCTCCATAATGCGCTGCAATCGCGGGCGAATGCTTTCGTCAATTTCGGGCGAGTCGAAAAACCTGGTGGTCAACGCTCGCAGATAAAACCCAGTGCCGCCGACCAGGATCGCCCACTTCCCTCTCGCTTCGACGTCGGCGATTACCCGCTTCGCCTCTTCGGCCCAGGCCACGGCGGTGAAGTTGACCGTCGGCTCGACGACGTCGATCAGGTGATGCGGGACTCCGCGACGCTCTTCCATAGGGACTTTGGCCGTGGCGACGTAGAGGCCGCGGTAGACCTGGACGGAATCGCAGTTGACGATCTCGCCGCCGAAGCGTTCGGCCATGGCGATGCCCAGATCGCTCTTGCCCGACGCCGTGGGACCGACGACCGCGACCAGCGGAGTTTTCGAGGGCAATTGGTTCATCACGGAAGATTGAACCAACGATAGAGCGCCAAGGCAAGCAACAATGTGAGCGCCAGCCACGCGCCGATCTGTTGATTTCTGGTCATAGTTTTCACCTGCGGAAAATCAGTTCGTAGTACCGCCTTTAGGCGGAAGCGTCAGACGCAGACCCATTCCGTGACGCCAAACGATTCCGCCTAAAGGCGGTACTACGAACTACAATGAAATTGACTTGTCTGCCGACCGTGTTATCATCGGCGCGGCCATATAGAGTTGGTGGGCTTGTCTGATCGCCCCCGCTTCCATGCAAGCCTACTATACTTTTAAACACAAAAGAGGAAGTAGACCTCATGCTTATCTTCCCACTCAACACCGAGACGTTCAAAAAATCTTTCCTCTCAGGCGACGGCCAGATCGAATTGCAATCCGACCAGGACATGTGGATGACGCTGATCGCGACGGGCGGAAAATTCTTGCCCACCGTCACTCGCGTCGCCGGCGTCAATTTCAAATTCGCGGACGAGGAGAAGTTTCGCTTCGGGCGCGAAGGCGGGATGCGGCTTAGCGTTGGCGCGGGGGCCGCGCACAAGATTCAATTGATCTGGCCTGATGAAGGCGACGAGACGTTGAAGGCTCTGGGGCTGGACGAGTTTCTGACCGATGAGAAACTTTATGCGCGGCTGATGTTCCTGGCGAATGGCGACCTCGCGGCGGACGCGAAAATTCCCGTCGGAACTCTATCGGCCACTTTCGGCCTCGCCGCCGGCGGGGAGGTCAGTTACGAACGGTTGGTGGTTTACGACGCCGAAAACTCCGCAAAGGAGATTCTGGGCGACCTGCTGGCCGGGACGCGGTTGCCGCAGCAGGTCGATTCAGTAGTCGAGATACCCGAACCGGGCGAGGCCCTGATCACGCGATTCGACGGTTATCTTAAGTTGAAGGCGGGGATGAACTGGGGCTACCAGATGACCGGCTCGCGTTCGATTGAAATCAATCGACTCAACCTCGACCTGGATTACGCGTTGCGGGCGATGGCGGCGGTGTCGGCAGGCTGTTCGCTAGCGGGCGATTTCAGCATTGAGGCGAGGCGAGGCGCCGAGGACGGGTGGGCGCGTTTCGTGGTCCGCAAGAGCCAAGACTCACAATTCGACTTCGCCGCCGATTTCGGCCTCGACGGCGAGATCAAATTGGAAGGTCTGCCGCAAAGCGCTGATGAGTTTCTGATCCGGCTCATCGGCGCCGACGCCGAGACCGTGCTCAAATATTTTAAGGAGACCGTAGAATACGCGTCGCTCGACGAACTGGAGAAGAAGCTGACGCCGATGGTCAAGGGCTTCGTTCACGACTGGTCGCTCGACCTGATCGGCAAGGCGCTGAGTAACGACACGCTACAGGATTTTCTGGGCGCCGCGCGGAGAGTGGTCGCAACTTACAACGATCTGGACACGCGCATAGTTGATCTCTATCACGCCTATCTGGACAAGATTCCCCAACTGCGCCGCGCGCTCGGGTTGCTCGCCGGGGCGCCTGTCCCGACAGATCTTGCAGAGTTGACCGAGACCGACGACGAAGAAGAGCAGAAAGCGGCAATGGACGCGTGGGACATCGCGCAGATGTTGTGGGGGGCGAGCGTTTACCCGCTGCTGCTGCAAAACGAAAAGTTCGCGGAGTTCTCGCAGCTCGCCCGGAAGGCTCAGGCTTTCGTCGAAGACGGAGCGACGGCCCCCGTCCGCGATTTCCTGACCAAGCTCAAATCGGCAACGCGGCTCGACCCGCTGTTTGAAAAGCTCGGCGAGATCGAAACGGCGGATCAGTTGCGACAGATCGGCGACGAGAAATTGCAGGACCTCGCCGGGCGATTGATCGGCGTGGCCTTCGACAAGATCGAAAAGAGCAAGTTGAACGACGCGCTCAAGGATCTGCAAAAGAGCCTGAAAAGGGTCGAGGATTTCAAGAACGTCTGGTACGAGCGCATGAAGAAAGCAGTCGGTGACAAAGTCGCGTTCGATCTGCATTACGCCTACACGCAAGCGTCTCACGATCAGAAGTTGATTGACGTCGAGCTGAATTTGAATCGGGCTGAAGGGCGCGAGCTTGCGCGGGCGGCGGCGGCGGGCGATTTTTCAAGCGTTCTGGAGAGATACAACACTAACTACGTGCGAATCAACAAAGGCGTTTTCACGCACGAGATTGAGCGGAGCGCGCAGTTGCATATCAACGTGATGGGCTGGGATTACGACAGCCTTAAGCAGCTTACCCAGAACGTCGAACATGCGATCGAACCGAGGAGCGGCGGGCTGCTGAACGTTTATGCGACCGAGACCTCGATCAAACAGCGCGTCACTAAAGGCGGCAAGTTCAAAGAGACGGTCGAGGGTAATTTCCTTCTGCGCGCCGTCGGCGAAACTTTTCAGCCCGAAGCCGATTCGTCGAACACGGCCAGTCGTGAGACCCGCCAATACCTGATTCAGACGCTCGGCAATCTGGCCGCGCAATACGATCTGCTCGAATCGGACGATCGCGCGTCTGTCGAAGAGTTGAAGCATTACCTCGACCTGGCGGAATTCCTGGGCCTGTTCCGCAAACAGAGCCGCGAAGCCTTCGTCGCCGACCTGGCGCGCCAATTCCCCGGCGGCCTCGGCAAAGTGAAGATCAGTTACATCGTGCGGTATGACGGCGCGGCTTTGCGCGACGCGCTCGGCGCGGTTTCGGGCGATGGGTTGCGTGAGCTCGCGCGGCGGACGATTCGCAAGTTGATCGGGTCAAAATACACCGGAATGAAACAGACCGCGCATCTGGCGCGCGTGGGATTCGCTTACCTGTCGCCGTCGCTACACGACGTTTTCGACAACGAAGGATTTACCGCGTTGAGTCGATTCAAAACCGTCACTCTGCCCGAGTGGTTCACCGGAGGCGAGGCTATGAAACTCCCATTGTCGTCCTCCGACATTCAACTCCTGGTCACGCTCTGCAGTATCGAAAATAGCTACGCCGACCGTCTGGTAAAACTCGACAAGGTGTTAGACCGAGCGCTGAAAGAAAAGAAGCCGATCCCGCTGGACGAATTGAAAGAAGCCGCCCGCAAGTTCGCCGAAATGGCCGACGACCTGGACGAATGGCGCGATAACGCCTTCTTCGCCATCTTCGACAAGATTGTCGAAGCGGCGCTGAATAAATCCCCGCGTGACAAACCCGCGCGCGAATCGGCGATGGTCTTGGAGATTACTCCGGACGGAAAAAAAAGGGTTAGGAAAGCGCTGATGCGGCGAAGTTGAATTTGACGCGCTCAATTTCCGAAGCCGTTTGAGATGCTAGTAAGGTTCGGCTTTTAGCATGCAACGCAGGTGGCGGCATAAAACCCTGTCAATACCCAAATCTTTTCAGTTTTGCGCCGGAGGCGCAGAGGATATTAGCCGGTGGTGAAACCACCGGAAAGCCCGTCATTATTGCCTTTGCGCCCCGGCAGGGGCGCGAGACCGTAGCGCGATGCTGAACTATTTCATCGGATTCATTCACGTCCAGCGCCCCTGCCGGGGCGCGAAGAATTGGTCGCCTGGACCCGGTGGTTTCACCACCGGCTAATATCCATCGCCCTTCCAGGGCGAAAAGCAGCAATCGCGGATCGCGAAAGTTTTGGGTAATGACAAGATGCCGCCGCCCACTTCGCGAGCTGAAAAGAAAGAACTATTCAGAATCAGCCAGGGCGCGCCTTTATCGCCTCTCGCAACTCCGCCGCCACCTTCTCAATGCCGTCCGCCACGCCGCGCCACGCCTGATCTTTCTTCTTCCACAAATCCACTGCCTTGCCGTCTTTCGGCAACGCTTGCAGCTTGGCGAACGGAGCGGTCTCCCATTTGGCTTCGCGGATGATGACAGGGATTACACGCGCTTCGCCATTCTTGTGCCGTTCCAGTGCGCGTTCCATCTCGATTTCCCAACAATAATCCGACGCGATGAAATCGGCGCTGACAAGAAGCAGGATGATCTTCGCGTGTTCGAGATTGGCGTCAATCACATCCGCCCATTCCGCGCCCGGCTTGATCAACCGATCATGCCAGGCCGCAATCAGCCGTTGCCGTTGCAGCAATTTCAGATGCGGTTCCAGCGCCAAACGGAACCGCTCGTCCTTGTGCGCGTAGCTGATGAAGACACGGATTGGTTCTTCGCGCATCTCCGCCAACTCTTCGCGCCGGTCTTCACGGCGGCGTGTGCCCACAAGGTCCACGCCGTTGAGCAGTTCTTGCACGTCAACCTGAATGACCTTTTTGCCGATGACTTTGGGAAATGTCTTCATCCCATTCTGTTCATAGACCAGTAATTCGTCATAGGTCACGGACTCGTCCGGGTGTTCGTGCAGCGGTACAAGTTCTGCTGGTTTGAACTTCAGATCGGCGTGGATGCGTTCGAAATCCGAGCGGATGACGGCCAGCAAACGGCGGCGAGCTTCAGCCTGGCCGGTCACGCGGATAAAGACCTTCTTGTCCACCACATCGGCCTTGACAAGCGCGCGCCCTTCTTCAAAGCGCAGAATCACGCCCGTGCGCCAGCGGTGTTCATCTTCAATCAACCCGTGAGTGCGAACGATGAAGCGCGGCAGCAGGCCTTCGGGCAACACCTCGTATTCGTAGCGGAAATTCAGACATTTCGCCGGGTTAAATTCCGCCGCTGCTTCCGGTTCCTGGATGTCGAGCAATTCGGGGATCAGGTAGTGTGTGTCGCTGTCTGGAAACGCGAAGCACAACTCGAACTTTTTCATCAGGTCGAGGATGAACGTGTGCATGTGCGCCGGATAATCTTTGTCCGGTAAAATGCCTTTCAAATCGCGTACGCGCAATTCGCCACGTTGCTCGGCCAGTTGCGGAGCGTTAAGGATGGTGTAAATCCCTTCTGTCACCCAACGCGGTTTCAGTACGTGCGTGTCTTGCAACCGCTCGTCTTCGCGGAAATTGAGCATCACACCCAAATCGTGGAGGTAACGCCCCAGCAGGTTCTGCTGCGCCTCGGATTTCACTTGTAGCCGGCGGCATACTTTGCGGTATTGGTCGAAGCTGACGAAGTTTTTGCGCAACCGAGGCAATCGGTCTTTGACGGTGAACCATTCCGACGGGAAACCATCTCGCAGGTGTGGCAGCGCATTGATCTCTTCTTTGATTCGGCGGTGCAACTCATCCAGGCCAAGACAATCATCGCAATCGGTCTTAAGGAATCCGCGGATAAAAGGATATTTGCCATGCAACTGGCGTTGGTTCACGTCGAAGGGATGCTCGCGTTGTTTGTTGAGCACGACCAACACGGGCGAATCTCCGCCGAAACTTTCGATCAGCTTCAACCAATATTCGGCGTCTTGGTCCTCTTTGCCTTCACGCCCGCTCAACACTAGCAGGTATAGGCTACGCCGCGTCAGGAAGAATTGGTGCGTCGCGTGCATGATCTCCTGCCCGCCGAAATCCCAGACGTTCAGATGCGCCTTGTCGCCGCTGGGCAGCGACACGTCCCAACCGGTGATCTTGATGCCTTCGGTCTTCTTCTCCTTGCCGAACGTGTTGTGAACCAACCGGTTGACCAGCGACGTTTTGCCCACCGCGCCGCGCCCTACCAAAATCAATTTGGCTTCGAGCAACGGGCGTTTGGGTCGGAAGTAATAATCAAGGATGTCTGTTGGATTTGTGGGTGCGTTATCTGAAGTATAAACCTCAAACCATTCTGGCCCCAGGATTTCCTCTGGAATATGAAGATCAGGATTTTCATGTAGGAAGAGGTGTGTCAGCTCATTACGCTCTCCCAACGTGACGGGCACTTCTCTCAACTGATTATTGCTCAGCAAAAGCTCTTGAAGCTGTGGCAATTCGCATACCGCGGAGGGCACTTCCTGCAATTGATTGTCCTGCAGCCAAAGTTCTTTAAGCAACCGCAACTCGCCTAACGCGGCGGGCACTTCCCGCAGTTGATTCTTGTGCAACCAAAGCCTGTGAAGCTGCCGCAACTCGCACACCGCGGCGGGCACTTCTCGCAGTTGATTGTCGCTGAGAAAAAGTACTTGAAGCTGTTGCAACTCGCCTAACGCGGCGGGCACTTTCCGCAGTTTATTGTTGCTGAGATCAAGCCTTTGAAGTTGCCGCAGCTCGCCTAACGCGGCGGGCACTTCCCGCAGTTGATTGCCGCTAATATCAAGTACTTTAAGCTGCCGCAGCTCGCCTAACGCGGCGGGCACTTCTCGTAGTTGATTGTTGTGCAGCCAAAGCCTGTGAAGCTGTCGCAACTCGCACACTGCGGCGGGCACTTCCCGAAGTTGATTGTTGCTGAGATAAAGTACTTGAAGCTGCCGTAACCCGCCTAACGCTGCGGGCATTTCCCGCAGTTGATTGTTATCGAGAGAAAGCTTTTTAAGCTGCCGCAACTCGAACAATGCGTCTGGCACTTCTGCGAGACCGAGGCCGGAATAATCTAATTCAGTGGCGTTCTGTCGACGCGCCTCAACAATTCGCCTCTCCGCTTCTGTCATCGGATCGGACGCGGTTGCATGGGCGGACGGTTTAGTCTGATGGGCGGTCTTTTTCGGCACGGCTGTGGATTCCTCCTAAATAGCGTTCCCGCCGGATGTGTGGGCAGCATTCCTTACTGCATCACATTGCTACCCAGTTTTTGTTATGGCTAAGTCGGCTCAATAACAACGTCCGCTTTCTGGTTGAGCGCAAGCGGTTCACCGAATAACTGCTGAAAACCCAGGGCTGAGACGTAATTATCTCACGACGACCTCACTGCGCCAAATCAACGCGTCGCATAGGCCGGCGAAGCGCACCACAACATACCGATGTCTCGGGCTAAGAGTTCAGATGAAGGCGGCAGGCGAGACTCGGAAGTATTCGCCTAGCCGTTTGGCCTGCTCCTTGCTGATGGCGCGTTTGCCATTTACGGCGTCGGAAGCGCGGCTGCGCGAACCAAATATCGGGACGAGATCCGCCTGCCGCTTGCCCGATTCTTCCAACAGCGCCTGCAACAATTCATGCGGCGCCAAGTCCGGGATTATCGTGTGTCGTTCCTGGTAATCGTCAATCAGTTTCAGCAACAGGTCGCACAGGGCGGTTTCCTCCGGGGTCCGCGCTTCGCCCTTTTTCAGCAACGGCTCTAATAGTTGTGAGACGCGCTCCAATTCCTCTCCGCTCTTGATGATGCGGGGCGCGGCTTTAGCCAGCAACGCCACATAGCGACGGCGATTGAAGCGGCGCTCAACAGTCGCAATCTTTTTTCCACCTCTCGCGGTCGTATTCCTTGTGCGTGAGGAAGTGGTAGAGCGTGACGGTTTGGTCTGCATAATAAACCCTCGTGATCAAGCGATAATTGTTGCCAAGAATGTCGAACACCATGCATTCGCAAACCTGATCAGCGGAGCGGAAACTGTTGCGGACCTCAGCCAGATTCCGCCACTGGCTGACTTTCGTGACAGCGGCCCAACGTAGCAATGCGCTCTTCGCTTCCGGGTGACTTCGGACAAACCTGTTCAACCTCTCTTCGTTGATGATGCGCACGGCGAACTATCTCCTCAGTGCCCCCACTACCAAAACGGTAACACGCGTTTAAAAGGATTTCAACCGGGCCAATTCACTGCCGCGTCATTGCGCAAGCCCGACGCGCCGCAGCAGATCAACAAAGCGCGGATCCGTGCGCATGCGGTCGAAGGCCGGGTCGACCCGCAGTCCGGTGAGTTGATCGGAACGTTGTTGAAAGGCTTGGTTCAGCAAGGCCAGCGCCTGCGCGTTATCGCCGAGTCCGGCGTGGACCCTGGCGATGTAGACCGGAGAGACGTAGCGCCGCTTCGCGATCTGTAGCAATTGCGCCAGCGTCCGCAGCGCCTCATCACGGCGTCCGGCGACCGCATAGCCGTGGGCCAAATCAGAGATGAAGTCGGGATCCGACTTGCGCGCGACGGCCTGGCGCAAGGCGGCGATCGCCTCGGCATGCTGGCCTCGTTGTAACAGCGCGTTACCCAGGTCACGGCGCCCGCGCGCCGAATCCGGGTCCAATTCCAACATCTGGCGGTAGCCTTCGAGGGCGCGGTCATATTGGCGGGAGATGTAAAAGACCTTGGCCAGCGCGCTGCTCACATAGACGGAGATCGGATCAAGCTCCTGCGCGTGTTGCGCCTGGGCCATTGCATCCGTGAAGCGCTCCTGAGTCGAGAGAAAATCGGCGTAGACCGCACGATAAATAGCGTTGTTCGGGTCGAGGTCAATGGCGCGCTTGAATTCAGCTTCGGCGGCCGTCCAATCCCAATCGAACCACCATTTGACCAGCGCCAGCGAGAAGTGGGCTTGGGGCAAGGCGTCGTCCAATTTCAAGGCTTGCAAAGACGCCTCGCGCGCCTTGCGCATGGCCTCGCCCGGCTCTTCATACGTGCCGGCCCCGACGGCGTACACATAACCGACGCCGGCGTAGGCCAGGGCGTAGTCGGGATCGAGTTCGATGGCATGATGAAAATGATCGAGCGCCTTGCCTGCGCCTTCCGGCGTTAATTGCAAAAACATTTGGCGCCCCTTGAGATAAAGCTGATATGCCTCGGCGTTCTCGGTGTAGCGTTTGCCCAGTCGCTTCGACTCGGCGTCGGTCAGCTTGAGCCGCAGCCCGGCGGTGATCCGCTGCGCGATCTCCTCCTGTACGACGATGAGGTCGGAGAGGCGGCGTTCATACCGCGCGCCCCAGAGGTGGCTGCCGTCGCGCGCGTCCGTCAGTTCCGCGCTGATCGTAAGCTCGTCGCCGCGATGCGTGACGCGCCCGGTGAGCACGGCGCGGACGCCCAAACGCCGCGCAATGGCCGTCGGATCACTCTGCTCCTTTTTGAAGCGGAAGACGGAGTTACGCGCCTTCACCTTGACGCTGGGCAACTGCGACAGGCTGTTGATCAGGCCGTCGGTCAATCCGTCGGCCAGATATTCCGCTTTCGCGTCGATATTTTCGCCGGCGCCGTCGTAGACGAAGGGCAGCACGGCCAGCGAGTCAATCGCGGTTTGCGGCGGGCGCGAGTAGAAGTAGATCAGCCACCCCACCGCGCCGAGCGCAAGGAGCGCCAGCGGAATCAACGCGCGCCGTTTGAGAACGCGCGCCAATCGGCCGAGGCCGGACCGAATGCCCGGTCGGGTCGAAGTCTTCCCCTCAACAGTGAGCAGTTCCGACGCCTGGGTCCTGGCGCCGGGCCGCGTGGCGTCTGTGATCAGGGTCGCATCATTCCGAGCGCTGGGCAAGGCGCTGGGCCAGGCGCTCGGTTGATAGGCCATCTGGAGATGGCCGCTCGTCCGTAATCCTCGTTTCATCCGTCGCAGGTCGTCGAGCAGTTCGTTGACGGATTGGTATCGCTCGGCGCGATCCTTACGTAACGCCCGGCCGACGACCTCTCGGAGCGCGGTGGACGCGCCAGCGCCGAGCGGCGGTGGTTCGCGCTCGATTATCGCCTTGATAATATCTCCCCGCGTAGCGCCATCGAATGGGAGGCGCCCGGCGATCATCTCATAGAGAAGCACGCCCAGGCTGAAGATGTCAGTTCGCTCGTCCACAGCTAGCCCGCGAGCCTGTTCAGGCGACATATATGGTGTCGTGCCCAGCACCATGCCCGCTTCAGTGTAGGGGAGAGGAGAGGGACGGGGCGACTGGGCGACGGGGCGACGGGG